>Ga0209415_10003045_pt1 | contig 31250 bp, 35 predicted proteins | sample PeaSoiSIISIP2007_FD_187696 | JGI IMG/M metagenome (GOLD analysis project Ga0209415, IMG submission 187696) | Peat soil microbial communities from Weissenstadt, Germany - SII-SIP-2007 (SPAdes) (version 2) | ecosystem: Environmental > Terrestrial > Soil > Wetlands > Peat | place: Germany... | reverse complement strand
ATTTCGCGCGCGATTCGCTCACCGTGAATCCGGCCAAGGCCTGCCAGCCGCTGGGCGCGGTGTTCGTTGCCAACGGCTTTGCCAAGACCCTAGGTTTCGTCCATGGCTCGCAGGGTTGCGTGGCCTATTACCGTTCGCACTTCTCGCGCCACTTCAAGGAGCCCACGTCGTGCGTTTCCTCCTCGATGACGGAGGACGCGGCGGTATTCGGGGGGCTCAACAACATGGTTGACGGCCTCGCCAACACCCTCAACCTGTACAAGCCGGAGATGATCGCGGTCTCCACGACCTGCATGGCCGAGGTGATCGGCGATGATCTGAACGCGTTCATCAAGACCGCCAAAGAAAAGGGCAGCGTACCGGCCGATTTCGACGTTCCCTTTGCCCACACCCCGGCCTTCGTCGGGAGCCACATCACCGGCTACGACAACGCGCTGCTGGGAATCATCAAGCATTTCTGGGACGGCAAGGCCGATACGGTCCCCAAACTCGAGCGGGTTCCCAATGATTCGATCAACTTCATCGGGGGGTTCGACGGTTTCGTGGTCGGCAATATTCCCGAAGTGCGCCGCATTTTCAACCTGATGGGAGCGCAGCACACGTTCCTGTGCGATCCCTCCGACAACTGGAACACGCCCACGGATGGCACGTTCCGCATGTACGACGGCGGCACGACGAAGAAGCAGGTCGAGGAGGCGCTCAACGCCAAGGCCACGATCATGTTCCAGGAATATTCCGCGCAGAAGACCGCTAAGTTCATCGCCGAGCATGGCCAGGAAGTCGTCGCGTTCCACCATCCGATGGGCGTGGCGGGCACCGACAAGTTCCTGATGGAGGTCTCGCGCCTGAGCGGCAAACCGATTCCGCCCGAACTCGAGCGCGAGCGCGGCCGCCTGGTCGATGCCATGGCCGACTCGCAGGCGCACCTGCACGGCAAGAAATACGCGCTGTACGGCGATCCGGATTTCCTGCTGGGGATGACGCAATTCCTCCTCGAGCTGGGAGCCGAACCCACGCACGTACTGTCGACCAACGGCGATACCGACTGGGCCGCCAAGGTGCAGGCGCTGTTCGATGCGTCTCCCTTTGGCAAGAACTGCAAGGTCTATCCCAAGCGCGATCTGTGGCACCTGCGCTCGCTGCTGTTCACCGAGCCGGTCGATTTCCTCATCGGCAATACCTACGGCAAATACCTCGAGCGCGATACGGGCGTGCCGCTGATCCGCCTGGCGTTCCCGATTTTCGACCGGCACCACTACCATCGCTACCCGATCTGGGGCTATGAAGGCGCGATGCGCGTACTCGTCATGCTGCTGGACGAATTCTTCGAAACGCTCGATGCCAAGACCAATGACCCATCGAAGACGGACTACTCCTACGACATCGTTCGTTGATCCGGGGCAGTAGAGGCGCAAGCGGGGCGGCAGGCCGCGGCTGGCAGATGCCGCCGGTTCATCGGGCGGGCGCCTTGCGGCCGCTCAAGCGGGGTTCGAAGTGACCGGAATCTTGACCGTGAAAGTGCAGGATGTCTTCAACGAGCCCGGTTGCGACAAGAACCAGGGCAAGTCGGAGAAGGAGCGCAAGAAGGGATGCGCCAAGCAGCTCGCTCCCGGAGCGGCGGCCGGAGGCTGTGCCTTTGACGGGGCCAAGATCGCGCTGCAGCCAATCGTCGACGTGGCGCATCTGGTGCACGGACCGATCGCCTGCGAGGGCAATTCCTGGGACAACCGGCACGCCTTTTCTTCCGGGGCGCAGACCTATCGCACGGGCTTTACCACCGACCTCAGCGAACTCGACGTGATCTACGGCGGTGAGAAGCGCCTGTTCCGGGCGATCAAGCAGATCATCGAGAAGTACGATCCTCCCGCCGTCTTTGTTTACCAGACCTGCGTCCCCGCGCTGATCGGCGACGACATCGAGGCCGTTTGCAAGGTGGCCAGCGCCAAGCTCGGCAAGCCGGTGATCCCGATTCAAGCGCCGGGTTTTGCAGGGGTCAAGAATCTGGGTAACAAGCTCGCGGGGGAGGCTCTGCTCGACTACGTGATCGGCACCGTGGAACCCCACTACACGACGCCCTACGACATCAACATCATCGGCGAGTACAACCTTTCAGGCGAGTTGTGGCAGGTCAAGCCCCTGCTCGATGCAATGGGCGTGCGCGTACTGGCCTGCATCAGCGGCGACGCGCGCTACCGGGAGATTGCCTGTTCGCATCGCGCCAAGGCGGCGATGATGGTCTGCTCCAAGGCCATGATCAATGTGGCGCGCAAGATGGAGGAGCGGTACGGCATCCCGTACTTCGAGGGCTCCTTCTACGGCATTGGCGACATGTCCGACTCCCTGCGGCAGATAGCGCGGCTGCTGGTGCGGCAAGGCGCGCCGGACGCGATCCTTGCCCGTACCGAGGCCCTCGTCAAGGCCGAGGAGGCGCGCGCCTGGGCGCGCATCGAGGGCTGCCGCCAGCGGCTGCAGGGCAAGCGCGTGCTGTTGATCACGGGCGGGGTCAAATCCTGGTCCGTCGTCGCGGCCTTGCAGGAGATCGGCATCGAGATCGTCGGCACGAGTGTCAAGAAGTCGACGAAGGAAGACAAGGACCGCATTAAGGAGATCATGGGCGACGAGGCGCACATGATCGACGACATGCCGCCGCGGGAGATGTACAAGATGCTCCAGGAGGCGCGCGCCGACATCATGCTCTCCGGCGGACGCTCTCAATTCGTCGCGCTCAAAGCCAAGATGCCCTGGATGGATATCAACCAGGAGCGACATCATGCCTTTGCCGGTTACGAGGGCATGGTCACCTTGGTGCAGGAAATTGACAAGACGCTGCACAACCCGGTGTGGGCGCAGGTGCGCAAAGCCGCACCCTGGGACGCGGTTCTCGCCTGAGCCCGACGCGGATCAGACGCCATGGCGATCGTCCTCCACCCGAGCAAGGCGGCAACGGTCAACCCGCTCAAGATGAGCCAACCGCTGGGGGCCAGCTACGCGTTTCTGGGCATGAACCGGTGCATGCCGGTAATGCATGGCTCGCAAGGCTGCACGTCCTTCGGCTTAGTGCTCCTGGTGCGGCACTTCCGCGAGGCGATACCGCTGCAGACCACCGCCATGAACGAGGCCACCACGATCATGGGTGGGCTCGATAACGTCGAGAAGGCGGTACTCAACATCCATAGCCGCGCCAATCCCGACCTCATCGCGATCTGCTCGACGGGGCTGACGGAAACCAAGGGCGATGACGTGCACGCCTACCTGCAGCTCATACGGCAGCGCCACCCCGAAATCGCCGAAACGGCGCTGGTATACGTCTCGACGCCCGATTACCTCGGCGCTTTCCAGGACGGATGGGCCAATGCCGTGTGCGCGCTCATCGAGGAGCTGGTGGAAGCCAGCGCGACGAAGTCGCCGCGGCAGGTCAACATTCTCCCGGGCTCTCACCTTAGTCCCGCCGACATCGAGGAGTTGCGCGAAATCGTTGCGTCTTTTGGTCTCGTACCGCTGGTGCTGCCCGACCTTTCCGGCTCCCTCGACGGCCACATGTCCGAGGCGTTCAGTCCAACCACGATGGGCGGAACCAACATCGCGGACGCACGCCGCATGGGCGCCTCGGTCGCAACCTTGGCCGTCGGCGAACAGATGCGTCCCTGCGCCAAACGCATGCAGCAGCGAACCGGCGCCCCGTTCGTCGTGTTCGATCGACTCACCGGGCTCGAGGCCATCGATCGTCTGTTGGCCTGGCTGGCCGAACTCTCCGGGGTGCCGGTCCCGGCAAAGTGGCGGCGGCAGCGCAGCCAGTTGCAAGATGCGATGCTCGACGCTCATTTCTTCTTTGGCGGCAAGAAGATCGCCATCGGCGCCGAGCCAGACCTGCTTTGGTCCCTCTCGAACCTATTCCACGAGATGGGCTGCGAAATCGCCGCTGCCGTAACGACCACGCATTCCCCATTGCTCGATCGGGTGCCGGCCGCGGCAGTGATGATCGGCGACCTGGAGGATCTGGAGCAGGGCGCCGCGGGCTGCGACCTGCTGGTGACGCACTCGCATGGTCGCCAGGCCGCCGAGCGCCTGCATATTCCCCATTACCGCGCCGGGCTGCCGATGTTCGACCGCCTGGGCGCATCGCACAAGTTGCTGCTCGGGTATCGCGGCACGCGGGAAGTGCTCTTCGAGGTCGGCAACATGCTGCTCGCCGATCTTCATCATGGCGCGGCAACGCCGCAAAGCTGGCCGCTGCCCGAGGCAACTCTCGAGGCGGTCGCAGGCGCCACACCGGCTCTTCAATAGGAGGACGACATGAAAGTGGCCTTTTCGACCCAGGACCTGCAGCGCGTGGACGCGCATTTTGGCTGGGCCAAGAACATCGCGGTCTATGACGTGCGGGCCGACGGCTACAACTTCGTCGAGACCTTTACGTTCCACGGCGACCTGCAGGAGGATGGCAACGAAGACAAGCTGGCCCCCAAGATCGAGGCGATCAAGGATTGCGCCATCCTCTACGTGGCGGCCATAGGCGGTTCGGGTGCCGCGCGCGTCGTGGCCAACAAGATCCACCCGATCAAAGTGCCGCAGCCAGAGGTGATCCTCGACCTCCTCGACAAGTTGCAGGCCGTGCTCGCGGGCACGCCGCCGCCGTGGCTACGCAAGGCGCTGACCAAGGACAAGGAGCGATCCTTCGATTTTGAAGACGAAAGCCAGACGGGAGCGCACCTTGGCTGAAGCGACGGTGGAGTTGACGCAAAGGGCCTTGCCCGTGGAATCGACGTTCCTGCGCGAGCTGATCAAGATTTGGCGCGCCCAGGATACCCACGGGGCCTGGGAGGGCAAGAGCGACGAGACCTTGCTCGCGCCGTACATCATCACCAAGGAGCAGCGCCGCGAGATGCCGATCATCGGGGATCCCGACCCCGAGGTTCTGTGGCGCGTCGAGCTGTTCTTCAATGCGGTTGGCCTGGCGATCGAACGGCGCACGGGGGTGATGGTTTCGCCGATGATGAAGATGAGCCACGAAGGCTTCGGCCGCCTGGTGCTGATCGCGGGGCGCCTGATCGCCGTGAACAAGCAGCTGCGTGATGTGCATCGCTTCGGCTTTGAAAGCATGGAGAAGCTGACGGCCGAGGGCGAGAAATTCGTCGAAGCCGGCGTGGACATGATCAGGCAGTTTTCGGCCGCGGCCAACTACGGTTAGGAGTGGCAATGGAAGCCGCCAACGAATCCCTCGACGAACTCAAGGCCCGAGGCAAGAAGCTATCGGCCCGGGCGATGAACCTAAAAATGGAACTGCACGATCTATCCGAGGAACTGCCCACCGGCTGGGAGAAGATTCCCGATGTGGGTCGACGGGCGCACGAGGCCTTTGCCGCGCTGGCCGAACTCCGGGCCCGCATCGCGAGCCTGGGGGGCTGATGGCATGGCCGACTTCACCGTAACGCTGCCCAGCGGCAAGTTATGGACGCCGCAATTCGCCCGGTCGATCAACGAGGGCAAGTGCATCGGCTGCGGGCGCTGTTTCAAGGTGTGCGCCCGCGACGTCTTGCAGCTGGTCGGTCTCAACGAAGACGGGGAACGCGTTGCCGTGTCCGTGGATCCGGACGACGACGGCGACGAGGAATACGAAAAGAAGATCATGACCATTGCCAAGCCGGAAAATTGCATCGGCTGCGAAGCATGCATGAAGATCTGCCCGAAGAAGTGCTATGCGCATGCCCCGGCGCTGGCCTGAGGCGGCGCGAACCCCGGTGCGTACCGAATTGCATGCAAACACCTAACGGCGGACTTCCTGCCGGACCGTGCTCAACCTGTTCAAAAAAGAGGGAATATCGCATCATGGCCAACGTAACTTTCTCTTCTCCCGCCTTGTCACGCGACGTCACCGTGTATGCCGTTGCCGGCGACCGGGGAACACTGCTCGCTTTGGCAAAAGCCCACAAGATTCCGATCCCGTTCGATTGCCAGGACGGCGAGTGCGGATCGTGCCTGGTCGAAATCAAATACCTCACGCCGGGCCCGCGGCACGGCATCGCGCTCACGGAAAAGGAAAAGGAGCTTCTGCGGCAACTGGGCAAGATTACCAAGGCGGAGATCAAGGACGCGGAAGTCAACGACATGCCGCCGCGCCATCGTCTTGCCTGCCAGTGCTTCGTTCGCAACGAGGACATTCTGGTCTCCTTCGAAGGGGACACGACGCTCCCGGTCAAGGGGCCGGCGCTGTCGATTGCGGCGGCGATCTACAAGGGCGGCGTCGAGATCAAGACGCTGGACGAGTTCCTCAGCTACGCGGTCAAGGTGGAGGAGGATGCCGCCGTGCATTTCGAACACCTCGGGGACGCGATGGCGGCATGTGGCAACCAGGATGTCGCCGCGCTGTTTCGTCAGCTCGCCGGGTATTCACGCCTGCACCTGGAAGAAGCCCGGAGGAAATGCGCCGAGCATCACGCGGTGCTGCATCTGCCACCGAGCTCGGCCTGGCCGGACAACCAGACACCGGAGTTGACCACGCTATGGGCCGGGGATCCGTCGCTTTCGCGGCTTGGTGCCCTCAAGGCGGCGCTGCAGGGCGAGCAGCGGGGTTTCGAGTTCTACTACGGGGTTGCCGAGACCGCCAAGGACCCGACGATCCGGACCGTCGCCCGGGAATTCGTCCGGGAGGAGACCGAACACGTCGAAAAGCTCAAGCAATGGATCGAAAAGGAAGAAGCGGCACAAAGGCTCCGAGCGACGCCGGCTGTCTGCTAGGAGCGCCGGTCGGGCGCAGGAGTAGCGTTTTGCTCGAACCCGGCCTCGCGCGGCGCGCCGGCTAGCGCTCTGAGGGTTCGCCGTGCTGATGCTCGTGACTGGACACCGCGTCGGTCCCATGGTCGGCAAGCTGGGCATCGAACCAGGCATGTAGCGCGAGGACCAGCGCGGCCTCAGCAGTGTGATACCGCAGCTGCCCTCCGCCATCCACTTCTTGGTAGGTGATAACAATCTGGCCGCGCTGAGCCGCCGCGAGCTGCGCCAGACCCGGCATGTCCTGGCCGTGGATATGCGTTGGTCCCGAGAAGTCGCCGCGCTCGAACTGGCTCCGGATATCGTGCAGGTGTTGACGTATCAGTTGCATCTGTGGCAAATCGGCGGCGTCCTTTACGACGACCCGCTGTATCCCCCCGTCGCGGGTCTTGGTGAAGATGTGCGTTGTGGCCTTGACGTCGAACGGCATCACGTCCGCGCCGCGCTTGGCGACCTCGGCCTGCCGTTGGGTCTCGGCGCCATGGGAATGGGACGGCACGGCCAGGAATGCAACGAGGGTTGCGGCCATCAAGACGCCGGCTCGGAGGCCCCACCGGGCACGGGGACCATCGCCGAAGTCGCCGCGACGGTCGGGTCTGCTCCCCAGCACAGCCAGCGACTTGCCGGAACGGTCCACCGGGGGACCTTCAGCGGGTATAGCCATAGGCCGATAGCAACGGCCTGATCGATTCGCTTGCGAGATAGTGCATCAGGGCCTCGGCGCCAGGTCTGCCGCGACCCTTGGCGAGCAACACGGCGTCCTGGCGGATCGGGGAATACCGCTCCGGCGGCACGATCCAGGCCGAGCCCGAGATGATCGCCCCTTTGCGAGACACCTGGGACAGCGCCACGAAGCCTATGGCCGCATTGCCGCTTGCGACAAACTGATAGGTCTGGCTGATGCTCTCCCCCTGGACGATCTTGGCTTGCAGGGCCTCGTAGACGCCCAGGGCCTTCATCGCCTCCACGGCCGCCGCGCCATAGGGGGCGATCTTGGGGTCAGCCAGTGCAATGTGCTCGAAGCTGTTGCCGCGCAGGACCTCGCCGCGGTCGTCGACGGTGCCCGGCCGCGCGCTCCATAGCACCAGTTTGCCGATAGCATAGGTGAAACGGCTGCCGGGGACCGCCCTGCCTTCGGTCTCCAGCTGGGCAGGAGTCTTGTCATCGGCCGCGAGCAGGACCTCGAAGGGTGCCCCGTTCACGATTTGCGCGTAGAAAGCGCCGGTCGCACCGAATACGGCCACTAGTCGGTGGCCGGTGGCCTTCTCGAACTCGGGTGCCATTGCCTGAAACGGCGCTGTGAAGTTGGCCGATACCGCGACCCGGACGTCGTCGGCAAGGACGGGGGAGACCGCGGCGAGGAAGAAAAACAGCGGCAACAGATATCGGGCAATCCGCTTCACGATCTTCCCTTCGGCATCAAGCGATGCAGGTCGGTTGGCACTGCGAAGCAAAGGATTGCGGAACTGCGTGCCAAGCCCATTCGTGGCGGGACTTGCGCCGTTTCCTTGGTACGAGTCAGCAGAAGTAGCCAAGCGCGCCGGCCGGCGAAGCGGCCGTTTCCGGTCCGAAGCAAACCCGGTAATCCGTGCAGTCTGCGCAGTGCGGCGATTTGCAAAGCATCAGGCCGGCGCGCTGGCAGAGCTGGCGGTAGAAGAACTTCTTCCACTTCATGTCGCCAACATTGGCCGCTGCCAAGGCTGGAAAGTATTCGCCGAGCAGACGCGAGAGTTGCTCGCGGTTGGGCAATCCCATGTCCTGCCACAGATGTCTTTCGTTCATTGCGGCCGAAGCGATGCAGCAGCTGAGCCAGGCATTTGCCTCACTCGCGTGGGCACGACTGTCCAGCAACAGACCTAACAGGTCGTCAAATTCGTCTACGCCGTCATTTTTCTCTTCCACGTCCTGGCCGTTCCACAGCCAGATCCCGGGAAAGCAGCTTCTGAGGAGCCGCTGGAAGGCGTCTTCGGACATGCCGCGGATCAGGGGACGCCGGCTTGTCGCCAGTGCCTGTGCGATGACGCCGGCGAAGGCCATCGTCCGCAGGTCGTTCGGGAACCGGCTGCGGCGCAACAGGTCGCCATAGCCGGGCATGCGCAAGCGGCAGGCTTCCTTCATCCCCCGTGCGATTGCAACGCCGCTCACGATAGCTCCGCGCCTTCTTCCATGCTTAGCCGAATTTGAACAAGATGCCGTATCCGCCGCGCGGAAATTCCCACGAAACGTTGCGGTGTTCCTCGCAAATGATGCGACAAGTGCCGCATTCCAGGCAACCATCCGTAATCAGGACGACGCGGCCGTTTCCTTCCAGCGTGTAGCAGCCGGCAGGGCAGCATACCGTGCATTGGCGCGTCTCGCACTCGTCGGCGCAGATGTCCGGATTCTTGATGCCAATGTGCGGCCGGCCCGCATCCACCCGGTAGCGATTCTGAAAGAGCTTTTCCTCGATCTTGGCGTTACTCATTCGAATGCCCTCCACATCTTGTAGGCGTCGCCCATGAGACCGAACAGCGAGCGTTTCTGTTTGAAGCTATTGCGAATTTGCTTTTCCTTGGTCTTCTTGTCGACACCGTCGACCGTCAACATCGTATGGGCAGCCTTGTTGAGCAGCTCCGGGTAGGTGGTAAGAAAATGCGGGTTGCGGTGGAAGATCTCCGGTAAGTTGCGGTACTTCTTTAGGTCCTTCATGACGAAGCTGGCATCGAGCTTGTCCCGATAGAGAGCCAGGTTCTTGGCGATAAAAGGCTTTTGCGCGGCCGTCAACTCGACGACCGTTTCGGCTGCCATTCGTCCGCTGGTCATCGCCAGATTGGAGCCCTCGCGGTGGACGGCGTTGACGAACATGCCGGCATCGCCGACCACCAGCCAGCCATCGCCATAGATCTTCGGGATCGCGTTGTAGCCGCCTTCCGGGATCAGGTGCGCGGCATATTCCTTCATCTCGCCGCCTTCCATCAAGGGCTTGATGGAAGGATGGGCCTTCATATCCTCCAGCAGCTGGTTGGGGGAACATTTCTGCTTCTTGAAATCGGACAGCAGGCAGCCGACGCCGATGGTCAGGGACTCCTTGTTGGTATACAAAAAGCCCGTTCCCATCATGCCCTTGGTAATCTTGCCGATCATCTCGATGACCACACCGGCGTCCCCCGAGATGTTGAAGCGGCTCTCGAGGACCTCCTGCGGCAGGAAGTGGATTTCCTTTACCGCCAGGGCGACGTCACCAGGGCGCAGCTCGGGCCGGAAACCGGCCTTGCGTGCGAGGATCGAATTGACGCCGTCGGCGAGAATCACCACGTCGGCGTACACCGACCCGCCGAGGCGGTCTGTCTGGACGCCGACGACGCGGTCACCGTCCATCAGGAGATCGCTCACCGTGGTTTCGCAAATCAGCAGCGCACCGGCATCCTGGACCTTCTGCGAAAACCACTTGTCGAACTGTGCACGAATGATCGTGTAGCGGTTGTAGGGTGGCTTGTTGAAGCCGTCGGAGCGGTAGTGCGAACCGATGAAAGACTCGTCATCCAGCACCCAGAGACGCTGCTCGATGACGTGGCGCTCCAGTGGCGCATCTTCGCGAAAGTCCGGGATGATCTTTTCCAGCGCGTCGGAATACAGGATCGCCCCCTGTACGTTCTTCGAGCCTGGATACTCGCCCCGTTCTATCTGCAGGACCTTGCGGCCGGACTTGGCCAGCGTGTAGGCAGCTGCGTTACCGGAGGGTCCGGCGCCGACGACGATCGCATCAAATTTTGTGGCCATTTCGATTCTCCTCAACCGGCCATCTTGGCTGTGGCGAGCTGCTGCTGGAATGCTTGCGTCAGAGCCGGCAGGACCGTCATGGCGTTGCCGACGATGCCATAGGTCGCAAAGTCGAAGATCGGGGCGTTGGGATCCGTGTTGATGGCGATGATCACATCCGATCCTTCCATCCCGACCCGATGCTGCACGGCGCCGGAGATGCCGGCGGCGATGTAGAGTTTGGGACGCACGGTCTTGCCGGACTGGCCCACCTGCCGGTCCAGTTCCACCCAGCCAGCCTGCACGACCGGGCGCGAAGCACCTACCTCGGCACCCAGAACCAGGGCCAGATCCCAGACGAGCTGAAAATTATCTGCGTTCTTGAGGCCGCGCCCACCCGAGACGATGATGTCGGCGAATGGCAGCTGCGGCTTGTCCTGCTGTTCGTCGGCGATGTACTGGAGTACTTTGGTGACGATGTCGGTTTCGATCAGACCGAGCGGGTGCTCGATGATGGTTCCGCGCCGCGCGATGTCCCGGTCGGGCATGGCCATCACCCGTGGCCGCACCGTGGCCATCTGAGGCCGGAAATTGAGCGTCAGAATGGTGCAGAGCAAACTGCCGCCGAAGGTGGGTCGAGACGCAGCCATGCTGCGATTTTCCATGTCGATGTTGAGTGCGGTGCAGTCGGCGGTCAGGCCGGTCTTGAGCGTAGTGGCTACGCTGCCCGCGAGGTCGCGGCCCTGGGTCGTGGCGCCCAGCAGCAGGATTTCCGGCTGGTAGGCGTTTACCAGGTCCGTCAGACCCTTGGTAAAGGGCTGATTGCGATAGCTCGAGAGGACGGGATCCTCCATCAGGTAGCAGCTGTCGGCACCATGAAAGAAGGCCTCCTCGCAAAAGTGCCGCGCACGGAGTCCCGGCGCAGCCAGCACCACGCCGCAGAGCGAGACCCCCAGCTTGTCGGCGAGCTGGCGTCCTTCTCCGAGGAGCTCCCAGGAGACCGGATGAACGCTGCCGCGCTCGTGCTCAATGAACACCCAAACACCGTGGTACGCCTTCAGGCGTTCATCGAGTTCGACCTTGCCCCTGCCGCTTTTCCTTGGTGCTGCCTTTTCCGCGTTCACGATGACCCTCGCTTTCTGGTAAGGCTTGCTCTATGCGGCCCGCCGGACGATGGTTTCGCCAATCTTCGGATGCTGAGTGAACAGCTTGGCTACCAAGGTCAGGGAGAGATCGCGCGGCTCGCCGCCCTCGGCCTGGATGATTTCGGCCCGGTCGGTCCTGGCCTGCGGGGCAAATACCTTGCTGACGACGGTCGGCGATCCTTTTAGCCCAATCTTGGTGACGTCCTCGATTCCAGCCGCCGCTCGGTCCCAGGTCTGGATCTTGTATTGCGCAGCACGGAACATGTTGTCCATGGTCGCAAAGCGCATCTCGTTGGTGCCTTCGAGCATGGTGATCAGGCAGGGAAGCCGGGTGGTCAAGACCTCGACGCCGCCTTCGGCCCGGCGCTGAACCTGGATCGTGCGTGTCGTCAGATCCAGCGAGTCGATCTTGGCGACGTAGGTCAGCAGTTGCAGATTCATGCGCTTGGCGATGCCCGGCCCCACTTGCGCCGTGTCGCCATCGATCGTCTGCTTGCCCGCGAACACCATGTCCACGGCATGGTTCTTGTGGATCTGGGAGATCGCGCTGGCCAGGGCGTAGGAAGTAGCCAGGGTATCGGCCCCGGCGAAGGCGCGATCGGTAACGAGGATGGCGTCGTCGGCACCGAAGGAGATGCATTTGCGCAGGGCGACCTCGGCCTGGGGCGGTCCCATGGTGATCGCCGTAACGCGCCCGCCATGTAGATCCTTGAGGCGCAGCGCCTCCTCCAGCGAGAACAGGTCGTAGGGATTGACGATGGCCGGCACACCCTGGCGCATGATGGTGTTGGTAACCGGGTGCACCCGGATCTGCGCGCTGTCGGGTACCTGCTTGATACAGACGATGATGTGCACGTTGGCGTCTCCCGTACGGATCGGTTAGCTGCGCGAGGGCAGGGTCTGGCGCAATTTCTCGAGCGAAAAGCTCTTAGCCTGGGCATCCTGGAATACCTTGAAGACCTTTTCCTGCGCCGGCGTTGACCGAACGAAGTCTTGGTACGAACGCTGCAGCAGGCCCCGGTAGCAATCGTGCATCTGCTGCGCGTCCAAGTCGCCCAGCCGCTTGTGCTGTTGCAAGTACTGGTAAAAGCGCTTGAGGATGTGCAGTCGATTTACGTGCACTACCGCCTCGTCAAAGGGAATATCGAAGTACGCGAGGAACTCTTCGGCGCTGGAAAGCTTGGAGAGGCGTTCGAGCAAGGCGTTCATCGGCATGGCTCCCCTCGTCGATGGCATTGACGGTGCGGGTTCATGAGGTAAGCGATGGCGCCTGGGCGCCTTCGAGGTAGAAGCGTTCGAGCTCGGCGACGGTTGGCGGACGCTTGTTGGCTACGGCATGGATGCGAATGCGCGCCAGGAGGATCTCGGCTTCCTGCGCGGAGATGGCCACGCCGAGGTGGGCATAGGCGTCAATTACCCCATGGGAGCCGGAATGCTTGCCGAGCAAGGTGCGATGTTCCCTGCCAACCTCGGCAGGGTCAAAGCCTTGGTAGTTCCAAGGATCCTTAAAAAGCCCGTCGACGTGGATGCCAGCCTCGTGGGTGAATGCCGCTTCCCCAACGATGCTCTTGTTCGCCGCAACCGTGCGTCCCGAGGCAAGTTCCACCAGGCGCGAAATTGCCGGGAAATGGCGGGTGTCGATCGGCGTTTCGACGGCGTATAGGTGGCGCAGACCCATCACGACCTCTTCGAGCGCGGCGTTGCCGGCCCGCTCGCCCAGACCGTTCACGGTGGTGTTGGCGTGCGTGGCTCCAGCCCGGATCGCCGCCAGGGTATTCGCGGTAGCCAGTCCCAGGTCGTTGTGGGAATGGATTTCAATATCGAGGTCACCGACGATGCGCAGCTGGCGGATCCGATCCATGGTCTGGAACGGGTCGAGGATTCCCAGCGTATCGGCAAAGCGAAAGCGGCCGGCGCCCGCCTGCTTTGCGGCGTCCAGAACACGGAACAGAAATTCGATATCGGCGCGCGAGGCATCCTCGCCGCCCACGCACACTTCGAGGCCCAGGTCGACCGCGCGGCGGACGTAATGGCGAATCTGGGCGAGTACCCAGTCCCGCGAGCGCTTGAGCTTGTTCTCCAGCTGAATATCGGAAACGGGAACGGAGAGGTTGACGCTATCGGCGTTGCAAAGTGCGGCAGCCGCAAGGTCGCGCTCGCACATGCGCCCCCACACCATGGTCCTCGCGCGCAATCCCTGGCCCGTAATTGCGCGGATGACCTCGACCTCGACGTCGCCCATGACCGGAATGCCGATCTCGATTTCCGGCACACCGGCCTCGGAAAGCGCCCGGGCAATCGCGATCTTCTCGTCAGCCGTGAACGCTACGCCGGCGGTCTGTTCGCCATCTCGCAGCGTGGTGTCGTTGATGATTACCATGGCGACCTGCACTCCACGTATCGGGACCCTTCCCAATTACCCTTGAGCAAGTCATGTGCCAATGCCGGGGGAGGTTCAAAAGTTCTTTGCAGACAATGGCTTGGGAGAGACCGAGGGATTGGTGGCGCCAGGTGGCACAGCGCCAATGTCGGGATTGTCCGGTTTGCAACAAGCCCGACTTTGCCTAGTTGTGCTCGCTTGCCAGGTTGATCGTGTAGCGCGGCACTTCAACGACGAGGTCGTGCTGGCGCAGCACGACTTGGCAAGCCAGGCGCGAGGTCGGCTCGACGCCCCAGGCGCGATCGAGTTGATCGTCCTCCTCATCGCTGGCGGGCGGCAGGTGACCGAAACCTTCCCGGATGATCACGTGGCAGGTCGAACATGCGCAGGACTTCTCGCAGGCGTGCTCCAAGCCGACGCCGGCCCGTAACAACGCGTCGCAGAGAAAGACGCCCTTGCGCGCCTCGAATTGCGCCCCTGCCGGGCATAGCACCGGATGGGGCAACACGGTAACTCGTGGCATGGAGCGAAACTCGGCCGTTTAGGCCGCGCTCAGCAAGGTCGGCGTGCCGATCTCGTCGAGCCGCCGGCCGGCCAGTGCACGCTGTACGCTGGCGTTCATGCGCCGGGCTGCGAAGTCTCGCGTGGCTTCGTTCAGCGTATCGGTGGCAGCCTGCAGCTCGCCGAAGCTGCTTTGGTCGCCGGACTCGAGGATGTCCGCGACCGCGTAGAGCAATTCGTTGATGGCCGTGCGTTCGGGGGGCGTGAGCAAGGCCTCCCCGTCTTGCGCCAAGGCAGCCTCGGTCGCGTCGAGCAGTCGGCGGGCTTCCACCTGGCTCTCGCGCAGCCTGCGTTGCTGCAGGTCGATGTCGGCACGGTCAAACGCGTCGTGCAGCATTCTTGCGATTTCCTCGTCGTCCAGTCCGTACGATGGCCTTACCTCGACCGTGGCCTCGACGCCGGTACTTTGCTCGCGAGCCCAAACGCTGAGCAGGCCATCTGCGTCGATTTCAAATGTGACGCGGATCCGCGCGGCGCCTGCCACCATGGGCGGAATTCCGCGCAGCTCGAATCGGGCAAGCGAGCGGCAGTCGGTCACCAGTTCGCGTTCCCCCTGGACGACGTGGACGCTCATCGCGGTCTGACCGTCCTTGAAGGTGGTGAATTCCTGTGCGCGCGCAAGCGGTAGCGTGGAGTTGCGCGGTATGACCTTCTCCACCAGCCCTCCCATCGTCTCCAGTCCCAGCGACAGGGGACAAACATCGAGCAATAGCCAGTCGTCCCCATTGCGGTTGCCGGCAAGCACACTAGCTTGCATAGCCGCGCCCATCGCCACAACTTGATCCGGATCCAGATTGGTCAGCGGCTCTAGGCCGAAGAAATCAGTCACTGCCTGGCGCACGTTGTGTAGCCGGGTAGAGCCGCCGACGAGCACGATCCCGGTCAGCCCGGTAGGCCCCAGCCCCGCATCGCGCAGCGCCTTGCGGGTGGGAATGAGCGTGCGCTTGACCAGGTCGGCGGTGAGGCCCTCGAAGATCTCGCGCGTGAGAGTCAGATGTATCGCACGGTCTTGCGCGAGCGTGGCGGTCACGTCGGTGCTCGGTGCGCAACTAAGCGCTTCCTTGGCGCTACGCGCCTGCATCAGCAGTTGCCGCGCATCGTTGGGCGCCAGCGCCGCGAGACCGGCGGATTCCACGATCCATCGGAAGACGCGCTGATCGAAATCGTCGCCGCCCAAGGACGAGTCCCCACCCGTGGCCAGGACCTCGAACAGACCGTTGGAGAGCCGCAACAAGGAGATGTCGAAGGTGCCGCCACCGAGATCGTAGATCGCGAAGACGCCTTGGGCCGCATTGTCCAGACCGTAGGCAATTGCCGCGGCAGTCGGTTCATTGAGGAGACGAAAAACATGCAGGCCCGCCAGCCGCGCGGCATCCTTGGTCGCCTGCCGCTGGGCGTCATCGAAATATGCCGGCACGGTGATGACGGCACCGGCCAGTTCTCCGCCCAGTGCGGCCTCGGCACGCAGCCGCAGCGTGCGCAGTATCTCCGCGGAGACTTCGACCGGGGTCTTCAGGCCCGCGGCCGTGCGGATGCCTATCGTGCCGGGCTTGTCCACGAACGCATAAGGCATGTCTTGCACGTGGTCGACATCCCCCAGCCCCCGGCCCATCAGCCGCTTGATGGACGAGACGGTGTTGAGCGGGTCGGAGCTTTGGGCGGACAACGCTTCGGTGCCGACGACGGGTCGCTCGTCGCGGGCACCAAAACGCACGACGGAGGGCAGGAGTGCGCGGCCTTGCGCGTCGGTCAGTACCGACGCGCTTCCGCTTATCACGCTCGCGACAAGGGAATTGGTCGTACCCAGGTCGATGCCAACTGCCAAGCGGTGCTGGTGTGGGGCGGCGCTCAGACCCGGTTCGGCGATTTGCAGCAGTGCCATGCGTGCCTCAGACGGCAAAACTCTCGCCGCAACCGCACTGGTTCTTGACGTTGGGATTGTTGAACTTGAAACCCTCGTTGAGGCCTTCGCGGACGTAGTCGAGCTCCGTGCCATTTAGGTACGGCAGGCTCCTGGGGTCGATGAGCAGCGTGACCCCGTGGCTCTCGAATTTGAGGTCGCTCTCGTGGGCGACGTCGGCAAATTCGAGCGCATAGGCCATACCCGAGCAACCGCTGGTCTTGACCGCCAGCCGCATGCCGATGCCGCCGCGCTTGGCGAGCAAGTCTTGCATGCGCTTGGCCGCTTTTTCCGTCAGGGTGACGCCCATGGCGAACCGCCTTCCTTGATTACACAGAGAAAGAGCTGCCGCAGCCGCAGGACGTGTGGGCGTTGGGGTTCTTGATGACAAAGCGCGAACCCTCCAAGCCGTCGTCGTAGCCGATCTCGGCGCCGGCAAGGTACTGCAGACTGATGGCATCAACCAACAGGCAGACTCCGTCCTTTTCGACCAGCAGATCGTCATCGCCCGTGTTCTCATCAAACGCGAAGCCATATTGAAAACCCGAGCAACCGCCCCCGGTGACATAGATGCGCAGCTTGAGGTTCGGGTTTCCTTCTTCCGCAATCAGGTCGCTGACTTTGGCGACCGCGGCGTCGCTAAGAAGGATGGGGGTACTTGGAACATCGATGATGGGGGCGGTCATTTCTCTTGTCTCTTCGTTGGGGTGGCTGACGATGTCGCGGATTGGCCCGCAGTCAGGCAGCGGGCTCGCACACCGGGTAGTCTTTTTCGCTGCTCGTGCCGTTGCCGCCGCCATGGCGGGCGCGGTAGTCGGCGATGGCTGCGCGGATGGCATCCTCGGCAAGAATGGAGCAATGGATCTTCACCGGCGGCAGCGCCAGCTCCTCGGCGATTTGCGTGTTCTTGATGGCAAGGGCCTGATCCAGCGTCTTTCCCTTAACCCATTCGGTGACCAGCGAGGAGGAGGCGATGGCAGAGCCGCATCCGTAGGTCTTGAACTTGGCGTCCTCGATCACGCCGTCCTTTCCGACCTTGATCTGCAGCTTCATCACGTCGCCGCAGGCCGGTGCCCCCACCATGCCGGTGGCAACGCCGTCGTCTTCCTTGTCGAAGCTGCCGACGTTGCGCGGTTTTTCGTAGTGATCAAGGAGTTTTTCGCTATAGGCCATGATGTGCTCCCGCCATGTTGTTCTCCCGTTTTCTCAGTGAGCCGCCCACTGCACGCTGTTGAGGTCGATTCCGTCCCGATGCATCTCCCACAAGGGGGACATGTCGCGCAGCCGGTGAACGCTGTGCCTGACAAGCTCGATCGCGCGATCGATCTCCTCGACGGTCGTGAAGCGGCCAAGGGAGAAGCGGATCGCACTGTGTGCCAGCTCGTCCGGCAGTCCCAGGGCGCGCAAGACGTATGACGGCTCGAGGCTCGCCGAGGTGCAGGCCGAACCGCTGGAGACGGCGATGTCCTTCATGGCCATCATTAGCGACTCGCCTTCGACGAAATGGAAGCTGACGTTGAGGTTGTGCGGGACGCGCCGGTCCATGTCGCCGTTGATGTGGACGGCTTCGAGCGTGCTCAGTCCTTTCAGCAGGCGGTCGCGCAGGGCGCGAATGCGTTCGTTTTCCTCCGCCATGGCCAGGCGCGCGATGCGGAAGGCTTCGCCCATGCCGACGATCTGGTGGGTTGCGAGGGTGCCGGAGCGCATGCCCCGCTCGTGGCCGCCACCGTGAATTTGCGCTTCCAGCCGTACGCGCGGCTTGCGCCGCACGTACAGCGCGCCGATGCCCTTGGGGCCGTAGGTCTTGTGGGCCGATAGCGACATCACGTCGACCTTGAGGCGCGACAAGTCGATCTCGACCTTTCCGGTCGCCTGTGCGGCATCGACGTGGCACACGACGCCGCGCGCGCGGCAGGCCTCGCCCAATGCCGAGATGTCCTGGACCACCCCGATCTCGTTGTTGACGAACATCACCGACGCCAGGATCGTGTCGGAACGCAGGGCGGCGGCGAACCGCTGCGGATCGATCAGGCCGTTGGGGTCCACATCGAGATAGGTGACCTCGAAGCCATCGCGCTCCAACTCTCGCATGGTATCGAGAACGGCCTTGTGCTCGGTGGCCAGCGTGACCAGGTGCTTGCCCTTGCCCTGGAGGAAGCGGGCCACACCTTTGATCGCGAGATTGTTGGATTCGGTCGCCCCGGAGGTCCAGACGATTTCCCTGGGATCGGCGCCAATGAGCGCCGCCACGTCAGCGCGGGCGCTCTCGACCGCTTGCTCGGCCCGCCAGCCAAAGGAATGGGAGCGGCTGGCAGGATTGCCGAATTCGCCCGTCAGGAACGGGATCATTTTTGCCCCAACGCGCGGGTCCACCGGCGTCGTCGCGGAATAGTCGAGATAGATCGGCCGTTGGGACATGGATGCTCCGGGTGTTGCTCGCGCCCGCCAATGGAAATCGCAGCGCTCCCTGCTTTCTGAGCAAAGAACAGGCCAGCTCGCCGAATGTCTATGTAACGGTTTGAAAATAAACAATAAATGTTGCGAAGCGCAAACCAGCGGAAAAGGGTTTTGTCGGGCTTTGTCGACTTTCGAACAGCGTAAGGGCCGTTGCTTACTAACGTTTTGCCGGTGCTCGGCCGCAGCAGCCGGCGGCGGCAAGGCCGGGTCCTTGTGCTTGCCGGTGGCACACGGCGCTCACGTATGATTTACGCGGCTGCCGACGCAATTTTTGCTTTGGCGCTGACTTGCTTTGGATAATTCTCAGGGAAGGGCGCGGACATGTCGGATCGCTCGGGGGTGCTGCGAGTTGGCGTGGGTGGCCCGGTTGGTTCCGGCAAGACAGCGCTGGTGGACGCGCTGTGCAAGCGCTTGCGGGGCAAATGCAGTATCGCCGTGGTGACCAACGACATTTACACGCGCGAGGATGCGGAGTTCCTGATTCGTAGCGAGGCACTGCCAGCCGAGCGCATCCGTGGTGTCGAAACTGGTGGGTGTCCGCATACCGCAATTCGCGAAGATGCCTCCATGAACCTCGCGGCCATTGACGGCTTGCTCTCCGAATTCCATGACCTTGACCTCATCATCGTGGAGAGCGGCGGCGACAACCTGGCGGCCACCTTCAGCCCGGAGCTGTCGGACCTGACTCTCTACGTCATCGACGTTGCTGCCGGCGACAAGATTCCCCGCAAGGGTGGGCCTGGAATCATGCGATCGGATCTGTTGATCATCAACAAGATCGATCTGGCGCCCCATGTCGGCGCATCCCTGGAGGTGATGGATCGAGATGCGCGCAAGATGCGGGGAACGCGGCCCTTTGTCTTTACGAACCTCAAGACCGGTCAGGGCCTTGAGGCGGTGGTGGACTTCATCGTCCGCGAAGGCATGTTGGCTCTGGCCTAAACCGGGTATAGCTGCGCGGTCAGGCTGCGCGACGCCTGCACTGCGGCCGCCGCTGGAGCTTCGACTCCCGGCCTGGCGAAGGTGCGTTGCAGGCACTTGCTGATAGGTCGCCGACGACTACTGAGAAGCCGCCAGATATCCCGGTTGGATCTTTCACGACGGATCCGCACTACTACCTCGGCCTTGTTCGATGAGCAGCAGCGCGCTCTGCCTTGGCTTGTACTCGCGGGATGCGCTTACTTCGGTCCGTCAGAAGAGGCATGGGACCGGTCCGCCTGCGCTTAGAAAGGCGAGTTCTCCGGCGGCCGAGTGCCAGTTTCGATCGTCGTTCGAACTTGGATCCGGGATGCGCCGCTTTGCGGGGCAAGGAGATCAGGGATGCCCCGCGGCTGGTCGTCGCAATCGCTACGGCCTGGGTTGCGCCGCGGGCAGCGACTGCAGCGCCTTGGGCGCACGCCAGCGTCGCTGTCCGGTGCTGTCTCTCGCCAGCAGGCAGCCACCGATCGTATGTAAACCGGCGCGAGAGCCATCGGCGAGCCGGGCGAGCAATTGGTCCGCCATGCTGGGCTTGACCACAAAAGATATCGCTGCGATTGGCCGTGTAACAGGCGAATTGCAGGCCGCTCAGCAACGCCCAACGGCAAGGACTGCTTCGTACGGAGATCGGAATTCCAGGCGCCGCGTAGACCACCAAAACGGTGCGTCAAGCTCGGACGCGCCCTTATCTAGTGCGCATCGGTGAATTGGACGCCCTCTTATGGTGCGAGCCAGTGGTCCAGGCAGAATCGCCCGGTGAACATTCGCTCGCAAGTGCCGGCCGCGCGGCAGACGGCGCGATGCCAACAAAAGGCGCAGGAGGCAAGCCCGGCAGTCGATTGGCGAATGCGGACGCAAGCTGCGTGCCCGTGCGATTGCGCGACGCCGCACAGCGCCCAGGCCCCACCGGTACCCCCGCGAAGGTTAGTGGCACGTGTCTTGCGTGGAACCACCCTGCAAGCTGAGCATCGGTACTGGACGGCGGGTACCGCATGGCTGATAAATCGCAAGACTGACGACGCAAGCAAAATCCGGCAAGGATTTCACTAATTAGGGGGATCAGAACATGAGGGCAAGAATTCCATACAAGAGTTGGGCGATCGCGATTTGCGCCCTGCTGCTGGGTACGGCGGCTTCGGCCGCCGACACCATCAAGGTCGGCGTGTTGCACTCCTTGTCAGGCACGATGGCAATCAGCGAAACCACGCTGAAGGACACCGTCTTGATGATGATCGACGAGCAAAACAAGAAGGGCGGCCTGCTCGGCAAGAAGCTCGAAGCGGTGGTCGTTGACCCGGCCTCGAACTGGCCGCTGTTTGCCGAGAAGGCATCCGAACTGCTGGAGAAGGACAAGGTGGCGGTGGTGTTCGGTTGCTGGACCTCGGTCTCGCGCAAGTCCGTTCTGCCGGTTTTTGAAAAGGACAATGGCCTGCTGTTTTATCCGGTGCAGTACGAAGGCGAAGAATCCTCGAAGAATGTCATCTATACCGGCGCGGCGCCAAATCAACAGGCGATTCCGGCCGTGGATTACCTGATGAAGGAAGTCGGAGTAAAGCGGTGGGTGCTGGAGGGTACCGACTACGTGTATCCGCGTACCACCAACAAGATCCTCGAGGCCTATCTCAAGCTCAAGGGCGTCAACGATCAAGACATCCTGATCAACTACACCCCGTTCGGCTTTTCTGATTGGACCGCCGAGGTCGCAAAGATCAAGGCCTTCGGTTCGGCGGGGAAGAAGACCGCGGTCGTGTCGACCATCAATGGCGACGCCAACGTTCCCTTCTACAAGGAACTGGGAAACCAGAAAATCTCTGCCGAGGACATTCCCGTAGTGGCATTCTCGGTGGGCGAGGAGGAACTCTCCGGTCTGGATACCAAGCCGCTGATCGGTCACCTGGCCGCCTGGAACTACTTCATGAGCATCAACACGCCCCTCAACAAGGAGTGGATCGCGAAGTGGCATGCCTTCACCAAGAATCCCAAGCGCACGTTCAATGACCCTATGGAGGCGCATGTCATCGGCTTCCAGCTCTGGGTCAAGGCGGTCGAGAAGGCGGGCACGACGGACCCGGAAAAGGTCATCGCGGCCTTGCCCGGGCTCGAGGTGGCGAATTTGACCGGTAGCATGGCCAAGGTCCTGCCGAACCACCACATTACTAAGCCGGTCTATATCGGCGAAGTGCGCGGCGACGGCCAATTCGATGTCGTATGGAAGACGACAGTTGCCATTCCTGGCGAAGCGTGGTCCCACTATCTGCCGGGCAGCAAGGACATCGAGGCCGATTGGGTGAGCCTCAAATGCGGCAACTACAACACGAAGACGAAAGTCTGCTCCGGTCAGAACTACAAATAGTTCCGTGGAAGGAAGCCGGAGAATCCCGGGCAGAAGCGACCCACAGGTGCTTTTGCCCGGGAGGCCGGTCCGTATGCACGCTGCTTTCGGGCGGCGGCTAGAGAACAAACCGGAACGCTCCATGACTTCCATGCTTTGGGCTGCGCGCCTGCTGGGTGCCTTGACGCTGGTCGCTGCCTTGCTCGGATCCGTCGTGGCGCGCGCCGCGGGGGATCAATTGCTGCTGCCATTGATGCAGCGGTTGCCGGCCGCCGACTACGCGGAAAAGCAGGAGTTGATCCAGCAGCTTGTGCAAACCGGGGACCCACGCGTACGGCCCATCCTCGCGGCCTTGCTCGACGGAAGTCTGCTCTCGCGCGCCGGCGATAACCGCGTCTTCCTGCTCAAGAGCTCCAGTGGCAAGCTGCGCGACGCGCTGAGCGGCGCGGATGCTGGCTCGCTGTCCGCCGAGGAGCTGACAAAGATCGGAGTCAACAACCAGCTGCGCAAGTCGCTGCGGGTCGCACTGGCGCAGTTTGACCTGGCCGATCCCGACACGGCGGTTCGATTGGCCGCGGTCAAAGAGATGCTGCGGGCACCCGATCCGGCGGTGCTCTCCGCGCTGCGCGCTCGGGTACAAGAGGAAAAGGACGCCAGCGTTCGGCGGGAAATGGAGTCCGGGCTGGCGCTGGCCGATCTGGACAGCGACGATGCCGCTCGGCGGCTTGCCGCCATCGGGGCGCTGTCCGGAAACCTGAACCCGGAAGTGTTCAACCGTCTGAGCGCGATGGTGGAACTTTCTGCCGATGGCAATCCGGTAGAGGCGGACGCAAGCGTACGTGCGGCGGCGGTCAGCGCACTTCGCGCCATTGATCGCGCGCGCACGTTCTATGCAGGCGTTCAGACGCTGCTGTTTGGCCTGAGTCAGGGATCGATCTTGGTGCTGGCGGCCATCGGCCTGGCGATCACTTTTGGGGTGATGGGTGTGATCAACATGGCGCACGGCGAACTGATGATGGTCGGTGCGTACACCACCTACGTGGTTCAGCAGGCCATGCCGGACCATGTCGGGGCGTCGATCCTGGTAGCGATCCCCGCTGCGTTTCTCGTTTCGGGCGCTGTCGGTGTGGCTATCGAGAGGGGAATCGTCCGCTTTCTTTATGGCCGACCGCTGGAGACGCTGCTGGCCACGTTCGGGGTGAGCCTTCTGCTGCAACAGGCAGTGCGGGATATCTTTAGCGCGAACAACCGCTCAGTCATCACTCCCCAATGGCTCTCGGGGTCGCTCGAGATCAACGAAGCGCTGGCCATTACCTACAACCACCTGTACATCATCTTTTTCACGCTCGCGATCTTCTTTCTGCTGCTGCTTGTGCTGCGGCGAACCCGGTTCGGCCTCGAGGTGCGCGCGGTCGCGCAAAACCGCGCTATGGCCAAAGCCATGGGCGTGCGTACCGAGTGGATCGACGCGTTGACCTTCGGCATGGGTTCGGGCATCGCCGGCATGGCCGGCGTCGCCCTCAGCCAGCTCACCAATGTCGGTCCCAACCTGGGCCAAAGCTACATCGTCGATTCCTTCATGGTTGTCGTTTTCGGGGGCGTAGGCAATCTCTGGGGAACACAGCTCGGCGGGAACGCGCTGGGAGTCGTCAACAAGCTGCTCGAGCCGGTGTCGGGGGCGGTCCTGGCAAAGATCTTCGTGCTCGTCTTTCTGATCCTTTTCATCCAACGCCGACCGAGAGGACTGTTCCCCCAAAAGGGCCGGGTGGCCGAGGGGTAACGGATGGCCGAGCCAAGGCTCCTTCGCATTGCGCCGGGGAGGGATCCTGGCGGCAGGGTATTTCTGGTCCTGCTCACACTGACCGCCGTGTTGGTGCCACTGATGTATTTCGTTGTGCCCGAGACGTCCGCGCTGCACTTGTCCGGATACACCGTAACGCTGCTGGCCAAGTACATGAGCTACGCGATGCTGGCGATCGCGGTGGATCTGATTTGGGGCTATTGCGGGATACTGAGCCTGGGACACGGCGCTTTTTTTGCGCTGGGCGGCTACGCGATGGGCATGTACCTGATGCGTGCTATCGGAGCGCGTGGCGTATACGGGGACCCCGTCCTGCCGGATTTCATGGTCTTCCTGAATTGGAAGGAACTGCCCTGGTTCTGGCACGGCTTTGACCAGTTCTGGTTCGCGCTGTTGATGGTGTTGCTGGTGCCCGGCTTGCTGGCTTTGGTATTCGGATTTTTTGCCTTCCGCTCGCGTGTGTCCGGGGTATATCTGTCGATCATTACGCAAGCGCTGACCTATGCGCTGATGCTGGCCTTTTTCCGCAACGATATGGGGTTCGGCGGCAACAATGGATTCACCGACTTTAAGGACATCGCGGGTTTTCCGCTGCAGGACCCTGCGACCCGCGTGGTCCTGTTTGCCTGCACTGCCATCGCCCTGGGGGCAAGCTACCTATTGTGTCGCTTTGTGGTCTCCTCGCGGGCGGGCCGGGTCATCCAGGCGGTGCGCGACGCGGAGAACCGGGCGCGCTTCCTCGGCTTTCGGGTCGAATCGTACAAATTGTGGGTGTTCGTTTTGTCGGCCGTGTTGGCAGGCATAGCGGGCGCCTTGTATGTTCCGCAGATTGGCATCATCAATCCGAGCGAATTTTCGCCCGCCAACTCGATCGAGATCGTCATCTGGGTTGCCATCGGAGGACGCGGCACGCTCTATGGCGCTGCCGCCGGCGCGGTTTTCGTCAACTATGCCAAGACGTACTTCACTGCGGTGCTGCCGAGTTTCTGGCTATACGCGCTGGGAACGCTGTTCATCGTCGTGACGCTGTTCCTGCCGCGCGGCATCATCGGTGCCATTGGCGCCGTGCGCCGGCCCAAGGCAAGGCCGTGAGCGCACCGGCGCCCGCTTGGACCAGCGACCTTGTGCCGGGCGTCGAGAAGGGCATGGTCCTGTATCTCGAAGGCATCACGGTGCGCTTCGACGGATTCAAGGCACTCGATGCCTTAACGCTGTACATCGAAACCGGCGAATTGCGTTGCATCATCGGCCCGAACGGTGCTGGTAAAACGACAATGATGGACGTGATTACCGGCAAGACGCGCCCGGATTCGGGGTCGGCCTGGTTTGGCCAGACGGTCAACCTGTTGACCCGTACGGAACCGGAAATCGCGCAGGCGGGCATTGGTCGAAAGTTCCAGAAGCCGACCGTGTTTGAGCAGCATACGGTTTTTGAGAACCTGGAGTTGGCGCTAGCGGGCGACAAATCCGTGTGGCGTGCGCTGTTCACCCGCCTCACACCGGGCCAGGTGGAAAGAATCGAGGCGACCCTCGAGACCGTTCGCCTGCAGGGTCGGCGCGATTATTTGGCCGGGGCGCTGTCGCACGGGCAAAAGCAGTGGCTGGAAATCGGCATGCTGCTGATGCAAGAGCCTCAATTGCTGCTCATTGACGAGCCCGTCGCCGGCATGACCCCGCAGGAATCGGAGCGGACCGCGGAACTGCTGCTTTCGCTGGCCGGCAAGCACTCGGTGGTGGTGGTGGAGCACGATATGGACTTTGTGCGCTCGATCGCGCGCCGCGTCACGGTGCTCCATGAGGGCAAGGTCCTCGCCGATGGCAATATCGACGCAGTGCAGCACGATCCCAAGGTGATCGAGGTCTACCTCGGGCAATGACCATGTTGCAAATCAAGGGCCTGAACCAGTTCTATGGCGGCAGCCACACGCTTTGGGATATCGACCTGTCGGTACCGCGCGGGTCCTGCACCTGCTTGATGGGTCGCAATGGTATGGGCAAGACGACGCTGCTGCGCAGCATCATGGGCCTGCTCCCAGTTGCTTCGGGGCAGATGTTGTTCGATGGGCAGGATCTTGGGCGGTTGCCGGCGGAGGAGCGGGCGCGCTTGGGAATTGGCTACGTACCGCAGGGACGGGAGATCTTCTCGCAGCTCACAGTCGAGGAAAATCTGCGGGTGGGACTCGCGGCTCGCCGGCAGCGTACGCATCTCATACCCGAACAGGTGTTCGAGACATTTCCGGTGCTGCGACAGATGCTGCACCGGAGGGGCGGAGACCTCTCCGGTGGGCAGCAGCAGCAGCTGGCCATTGGCCGCGCGTTGGTGCTCGAGCCGCAGATGCTCATTCTTGATGAGCCTACCGAGGGCATTCAACCGGGCATCGTGCATCAAATCGGGGATGTCATTCTGCGCCTTAACCGCGAGATCGGACTGACCGTCTTGCTGGTGGAGCAAAAGCTGCCCTTTGCACGCCGGGTCGCAAGCGAGGTGCGGATTCTCGACAAGGGCCGGCTGGTGGTTGCAGGAGGAGTCGACGTCCTGACAGACGAACTGGTTCGGCAACACTTGACCGTGTAATGTCCTTCCGTGACCCTCGTCGGACCGAACGTACCTAACCCTGCGCCAGCGGCGTTTGCGAGCGCTCCTCCGGGCTGGCAGGCGCGGCTCGACTTGTCGTTCGAGCATCGCCGCGGCGCCACGGTACTGGTCCGGCGGCAACACCACGGGCCGCTGCTGGTGCAGCGTCCGTTCTACCCGGAAGGGGCGGTGTGCCATGTGTATGTCATTCATCCACCGGGCGGCGTCGTGGCTGGCGACGAACTGGCGCTTGACGCGCAGGTGGGGTCCGGTGCCCATGCCCTTCTGACCACTCCGGCGGCAGGAAAGTTTTATCGAAGCGAGGGACCGACGGCGCGGCTGCGGCAGGATTTTTCCGTCGAAGCGGGCATGTTGGAGTGGTTGCCTCAGGAAAACATCTTCTTCCCCGGGGCGTCGGTCGAAGTGTGCAGTACTGTCCGCCTGAGCGCGGCGGCGCGGTACTTCGGTTGGGAGCTGAGCTGTTTTGGCTTGACTGCCCGCGCGGAACCGTTTCGCGCGGGACAGCTGCACCAGCATTTGGACCTCTGGCTCGATGATAATTTGCTGGTAAGCGAGCGTCAACGCATCGATTGGGAGTGCATCGCGGCGCGCTGGGGCATGGCAGGAAATGCCGCGGTAGGGACCCTGCTGGCATATCCTGCGACCCAGCACGACCTTGATGCTGCGCGCGAGACCGTCGTTGCCGACGTGTCCGTTAGCTCTACCTTGGTCGATGGTGTGATGGTCTGCCGCGCGATCGCACCGCGCGGGGATCGGCTCCGGCAGGCCTTCGTGGCGATTTGGTCGCGCGTTCGCCCGCTGATCATGGGCCGCAGTGCAGTGCTGCCACGTGTTTGGGCGACTTGAACCTGTTCATGAAAAGCGGCGCAAGGCGGATATGGAACTGACTCCACGAGAAAAGGACAAGCTGCTGCTGTTCACGGCCGCGTTGTTGGCGGAGCGGCGCAAGGCGCGCGGGCTCAAGCTCAATTACCCGGAGGCCGTCGCCTACATTTCCGCCGCTATACTGGAAGGCGCTCGTGATGGTCGATCGGTCGCGGAGCTGATGAACTGGGGCGCCACGCTGCTGCAGCGCGCCGACGTGATGGATGGCATCGCCGAAATGATCACGGAGGTGCAGGTGGAAGCAACGTTTCCGGACGGCACAAAGCTGGTGACGGTGCACCAGCCGATCCGTTGATTGCACGGGTTCGACGCGGAAAGGTCCACGCACGTGATTCCCGGTGAAGTAATCGCGGCGGCAGAGCCGGATATCGTTCTCAATGTCGGTCGACCGACGGTTCGCATCGTCGTCGCCAATGCCGGCGATCGGCCTATACAAGTCGGATCGCACTATCACTTCTTCGAAACCAACAGCGCGCTGCGATTCGACCGGGAGGCAGCCCGGGGTTTTCGACTCAACATCGCTGCGGGAACCGCCGTGCGCTTTGAGCCCGGTCAGGAGCGCGAGGTCGAACTCGTCGCGTTGGCCGGGGAACGCGTCGTGTTCGGATTCCAGGCAAAGATCATGGGACCGCTTCCATGACCAGCGTGTCGCGCCGCGCGTATGCGGAGATGTTCGGCCCGACGGTGGGCGATCGCGTACGCCTTGGCGACACCGAGCTCTTCATCCAGATCGAGCGCGACCACGCGATCTACGGCGAAGAAGTGAAATTCGGCGGTGGCAAGGTGATCCGCGATGGCATGGGCCAGGGGCAGCGACCGGCGTTCGAGGTCGTCGACGCTGTCATTACGAATGTCGTGATCCTGGACTACTGGGGTGTCGTGAAGGCTGACGTCGGGATCAAGGATGGGCGCATAGCGGCGATCGGCAAGGCGGGCAATCCGGACATTCAGCCGGGGGTCAATGTCGTCCTGGGGCCGGGCACCGAGGCAATCGCGGGCGAGGGCCTGATCCTGACGGCGGGCGCAATCGATGCCCACATCCACTTTATCTGTCCGCAGCAAGTCGAGGACGCCTTGATGAGCGGGGTCACGACGATGATCGGTGGCGGAACAGGACCGGCGGCCGGCACCAACGCTACTACCTGCACGCCCGGCCCCTGGTACCTTTCCCGCATGTACCAGGCGCTCGATCAACTGCCGATGAATTTTGGTCTGCTCGGAAAGGGCAATGCGAGCATGCCCGTTCCGCTGGAGGAGCAGATCCGGGCCGGCGCGATGGGACTCAAGCTGCACGAAGACTGGGGCACTACGCCTGCCGCGATCGACAACTGCCTGGCCGTGGCCGAGAGGTTCGACGTGCAGGTGGCGATCCACACCGACACGCTCAATGAAAGCGGTTTTGTGGAAGATACGATCGCCGCATTCAAGGGGCGCGCCATACACACGTTTCACACGGAGGGCGCCGGTGGCGGCCATGCGCCCGACATCATCAGGGCCTGTGGTTTTCCCAACGTGCTGCCGTCGTCGACCAATCCGACGCGGCCGTACACGGTCAATACGGTCGACGAGCACCTGGACATGCTGATGGTTTGCCACCATCTGGACCCCGGGATCGCCGAGGATGTCGCCTTCGCCGAGTCTCGCATCCGGCGCGAAACGATCGCCGCAGAAGACATCCTTCACGACCTCGGCGCGTTCTCCATGATTTCGTCCGACTCCCAGGCGATGGGCCGAGTCGGCGAGGTCATCACGCGCACCTGGCAAACGGCGCACAAGATGAAGGTGCAGCGCGGTCCGCTTTCCCCCGATGCCTCGGCTTGCGACAACTTCCGGGTGCGCCGCTACATCGCCAAGTACACGATCAACCCGGCGATCACGCATGGCATTGCGCATGAGGTGGGCTCGGTCGAGGTTGGCAAGCTTGCCGATCTGGTGCTCTGGAGGCCGGCATTTTTCGGCGCCAAGCCAGCGATGGTCATAAAGGGCGGAATGATCGTTGCGGCACCCATGGGCGATCCGAACGCCTCCATACCGACGCCCCAGCCGGTGCATTACCGCCCGATGTTTGGTTCGCTCGGTGAGGCGCGGGCGGCGACTTCGGTGCACTTCGTGTCGGTCGCGGGCTTCGAGGGTGGCATGGCGGGGCGGCTCGCCCTGCGCAAGCGCCTGGTCCCGGTGGTGGGCACACGCGGCGTTCGCAAGGCGGACATGAAATGGAACGCGTACCTGCCGCATATCGAGGTGGATCCGCAAACCTACCAAGTGCGTGCCGATGGCCAATTGCTCCATTGCGAGCCCGCGGCGACGCTCCCGCTGTCGCAACGCTACTTTCTGTTCTAGGCGGCCGCATGTTGACGATTTCTCAGCGGCTGCAGGAGTCTCGTCGGCCGGACGTGCAGCTGGAGTTGCCCTTTGAGGCGCGCTGCCGCAGTCGGCTGCGTGCGACGTTGGCCAACGGCGAGGTAGCGGCAATTGTCATGGCGCGCGGACAGGTGCTGCGCGGCGGCGATTTGTTGCTCGCCGATGACGGCCGCGTCGTCGAGGTTCGCGCCGCCGCCGAGCTCGTGTCTACGGTTCGGGGCGCGGAGCCCGAACAGCTGGTTCGAGCGGCGTATCACCTGGGTAATCGTCATGTCACGCTGCAAATCGGCGGCGGCTGGCTGCGCTACAACCATGACCACGTTCTCGATGACATGGTTCGCGGTCTGGGTCTTCGCGTCGACGTCGAGCAGGCGCCGTTCGAACCGGAAGTCGGAGCATACGCACCCCACGGCGCTGGGCGCACGCACGATCACGGTGGCTCCGCCCACCACCATCCGTCATGAAGCAAGAGCCCGAGCGAGGGGCAACGCCCGGGCATCGATCGAGGCGACCGGCATTGCCGGCCACCGCGCTGCTGCGGTTGTTCCATCTTGTCAGCCCGGCCCTGCCGGTGGGCGCCTACGCCTACTCCCAGGGCTTGGAATACGCGGTCAGCGCGACCTGGGTGCACGATGAGGAGACGACCTTCGCCTGGCTACACGGCCTCGCGTGGCGTGGACTTGGCGCGCTGGACCTGCCGCTGCTGCTGCGCTTGCATAGCGCATGGCAGCAGCCTGACGATGCGCAGGTTCAGCGCTGGACCGCTCGGCTGATCGCATCGAGGCAGACCCAGGAGCTGCGCGCCGAGGACTTGCATCTGGGGCGCGCGCTTGCCAGGATCCTGGTCGGACTCGACATCGCCGACGCGCAGCGATGGGTGGAGGCGCGTCCCGCATTTGCGACCATGTTCGCGCTCGCCTGCGTCCGTTGGAGGGTCCCGGCCAGAGAAACTCTGAGTGGCTATCTGTGGTCGTGGAGCGAAAACCAGGTTCTGGCCGCTATCAAGCTCGTTCCGCTCGGGCAATCGGCGGGACAGCGCCTACTGCACCGGCTGATCGACGAATTTCCGGCGATTGTCGAGCGCGCCGCTACGACGCCCGACAGCGAAATTGCAACCGCTACGGTGTCCCAAGCAATGGCAAGCGCACTTCACGAGACCCAGTACACCCGCTTGTTCCGGTCGTGATGTCGGTGGCGGACCGGCCGCTCCCGCCTGTGCCATCGGGCAGCGTAGGAACCTCGAAGGGCAAGGAAACCGGGAGTCGCCGCTCTAGACCGAAGTTCCACTGTTTGCTGAGCGAGTTTTCCTTTGCATCACAGGCACTTGGCGTGAGTTTGGGGTTCCGGTTTC
>Ga0209415_10003044_pt1 | contig 31256 bp, 29 predicted proteins | sample PeaSoiSIISIP2007_FD_187696 | JGI IMG/M metagenome (GOLD analysis project Ga0209415, IMG submission 187696) | Peat soil microbial communities from Weissenstadt, Germany - SII-SIP-2007 (SPAdes) (version 2) | ecosystem: Environmental > Terrestrial > Soil > Wetlands > Peat | place: Germany... | reverse complement strand
CACGCTGGATATCTGGCCGCTGTACCTTTTCCACGAAGGCGCGGTGACGGTGAATTTTGCCGTCAACCGATACACTTACGCTTCCATCCAGCCGCGAACCGATTCCCGCATCACGATTCGCTCGAGTGATCTCAATCGCGAATGCGCATACCCTTCTCTCGACGCGTTGCTGCATGCGAAGCGTCATCCGCTGCCGCTCGCCGCTGAAATCATTCGCTTCTTCCGCCCTCCATCCGGTTTTCATCTTGAAACCGGATCGCAGGCGCCCGCGGGCGCGGGAATTTCCGGATCCTCGGCGCTGATCATAGCTGCGACCAGTGCATTCAATCGCTGGCTCGGTTGCGGGTATTCGATCGAAAAACTGCGCGAGATTGCTCAGAACCTCGAAGCCCGCCTGATTCGCGTGCCCACCGGTTGCCAGGATTATTACCCAGCCATGTACGGCGGAGTGAGTGCGATCGAACTCGGCTGCGGCGGTATCCGGCGCGTACCTATCGAGGTTGACCCTGAAGATCTGGAGCGCCGCATCGTGCTTGCCTACACCGGCGAGCCGCGCAACTCCGGAATCAATAACTGGGAGGTGACCAAGGCCTACATCGACGGAAATCGCACCGTTCATGGCAATTTTCGAGCGATCGCCCACATCGCAACGTGCATGCGCCAGGCGCTGGAGCGCGCCGACTGGAACGAGGCCGCTCGCCTGCTGCGCCAGGAATGGTCGCACCGGCGCAAGAATGCGCCTGGGATTTCAACTCCGCTGATCGATCGACTAGTAGCGGCAACTCGACGCGCAGGCGCGGTTGGCGCGAAGGTCTGCGGCGCCGGAGGCGGTGGATGCGTTCTGTTTCTGGTGCAACCCGAAGCTCGCGAGCGTGTTGCTGCGATCGTGCGGCGCGAGGGTGCATCGGTCCTGCCAGTGAGCGTCGCGCGCCGCGGCGTGCATGTACGCATCCTCAATCGGGCTCGAACGCAGAACGCCTCATGACGCCCAGTCCGAATCAAAAGATCGACAAAGCGGGCATCGCGCTGCGCGTCGGGCTCTTCGCCGTCATCGGGTGGCTCGGCGTGGTGCTGTTTCCGATCATTATGAATCCCGTCGCCGGCATTATGGTGACGTCGGCCTTGTCGGTGTTCGCGGCTGCGGCTCTTGCGAATACGATCGCAGTGCGGATTTATGAGCGCGGGACGCTTTCGGATCTCGGCTTGGCCTGGACTGAATTTTCGCTGCGGGAATTTTTCATTGGCGTCGGCGTCGCGGCGGGCGCGGCGGTTGTGATCCTCGCCGGCCCGCTCGCCGCCGGTTTTGCGAATTTCCAGCCCACTGAGGGGTCGGAACATCCATGGTTGAGCCTCGGGTTCGTCAGCCTGGTGCTTTTATTCGGCGCGGCGGGCGAGGAGATGCTGTTCCGCGGCTATGCTTTTCAACTGCTGGTCCGATCCATTGGCCCGTTCGCGACCATCCTCCCGACCAGCGTCCTGTTCGGCGTGGCGCATTTGACCAATGAAAACTCGAACGCGCTCGGAATAGTTAACACCATGCTGTGGGGCGTCCTGTTCGGCTATGCGTACCTGCGTACCAACGCGCTGTGGCTGCCCATCGGTCTGCACTTCGGGTGGAACGTGACTCTGCCCCTGTTCGGGGCCAATCTGAGCGGGTTTACAATGGGAGTCACGGGATACGCGCTTCACTGGAAAGTAGGCGGTTTGTGGAGCGGCGGCGCTTACGGTCCCGAAGGAGGCGTTCTGACGACCCTGGTCGTGGTGGCGCTGTTCTTCGCCGTACAGCGGCTCTTTCCGGAGCGGTCTGAGAACTGAGGTAGTAATATGGCCAACATTTCTCCCCGTGTTCTGACGGCGTTCGTGGCCGTCGCTTCGTTGTACGCGGATCAGCACAAGCTCACCATCGATCAGCGGGTCGAAATCATGCGCGGATTGATGGCCGAGTACGCAACCGTCAAAGTCCCGCTGCCGCGGTCCAAGAAGCCTCTCGACGTCCAGACCGACGGCACCTACGACAAGGACAAATGGGCCGCCGCGCACAAAGAGCTGGGTCCGTGCGGACGTGTCGGCGACCTGGTTCAGGTCACGCACGTCGACATCGAGAAGGATGCGATCATTCTCGAAATCAATCATGGCGCGCGAGCGAAATCGTGGAAGGATCACATCTCGGTCGGCATGGGCGGCGCGACCCAGCCCATCAACGGGGGGCAGCCGACGAACGCGCCGGCGGGTACTACGATTGCCCTGCGCTTCGCAGAACCGATCGGAGAACTAACCTCGGCGGACGTGAAGAAAATGCTGGCTCCGGTGCTCGACTTCAATCAGCAGAGCGCAACCGAACAGTACGCGGAGACGATTCCCCCGGAAGTGAAGATCGCCATCGAGAACAAGAAGGTGATTGTCGGCATGGATCGCGATCAAGTGGTGATGGCGCTCGGTAAACCGGTTCATAAGACCCGCGAAACGAAGGAAGGCGTGGAGTACGAAGACTGGATCTACGGCACGCCTCCCGGGCGTGTCACGTTCGTTACGTTCAACGGTGCGAAGGTCGTGAAGGTGAAGGAAACCTACGCCGGCCTCGGCGGCACTATCGCCGACCCTCCCAAACAATAAGTTACTCCCCGGCGGTATGCCGATGGGATACGCGTCAATACATACGCGACTGTATTTTCGCGTGAAAACTTTCAGCATTTTGTTGAAACTTCCCTCCCGATCATCATCATCTAAGGGTTAACTGTCTCGCGGATTCGACCTGTAACGAAGAATGCAGGTATGCATTCTGGCAAGAAGTGTGTCGATTTTGGCAGGAAAACTATGACCATTCATATCCCAAAAAACATAACCGTTTTATTTTTCGGAACGTTTGTAGCCGCGCTATGCCTCCGGGCACAGATCACGGGTGATCTTCAGATCAACGTAATGGACGCTACGCACGCGGGGGTTCCTAATGCCGCCATCGCGGTGAGAGACCTCGATACCGGCACCACTCGGGCCGTCTCGACGGATGCAACCGGTTCGATTCGCGTCAGCCAGCTTGCGGTCGGCCGCTATGAAGTGAAAGTCACCCGCGATGGGTTCAATCCCGTCACCGTCGACGCGCAAGTGGTCAGCGGAGCCCCGACGACGGTGCCCATCACTCTGACGATCGCGACAGCCAACCAACAGGTGCAGGTTACCGAACAAGCTGAGACGATTAACACGGTGAACGCCCAGCTTCAACAGACCACGGATTCCAACGCGATTGCCGATCTGCCGTTGGTGACCTCCGGCGTGCTGGGTCTTGCCACGCTTTCGCCTGGCGTTGTTCCAGTGACTCCGAACAATCCGTTCCTCGGGCTTGGCAGCTACAATTCCAACGGCGGACGAGGGCGAGCCAATAACATTACGCTCGACAATGCCACTTCCACCGATGTGAGCACCACCGGCGCGGCGGGACTGGGCACCGTGCCGCTGGACGCCATCAAGGAGTTCAACCTCATCACCAATCAGTTCAACGCCGAGTTCGGCCGCAACTCGAGTTCGCAGCTTCAGATTCTGACCACCAACGGCTCGAACATTTTTCATGGCGAGATGTTCGAATTCCTGCGTAATACATTTCTGAATACGCGTGATTATTTTGACCGGACTGGCTCCGCCACGCCGAATATCAACAACGATTGGGGCGCGTTCGCGGGCGGCGCGATCATCAAGAACAAGTTGTTTTACTTCGGCTCCTACGAACAGAACACCATTCGCGGCTTGGGAGGCACGCGGGTTGCCACGGTTCCCACACCCGCGCAGATCGCGGGGGCAAGCCCGATCGCACAGCAGATTATCACCGAATACAACGTGCCGCTCAGTTCCAGTGGAACGGTGACGCAGGTGGCGCCGAACGCGACCGACACACTGGCCTACTCGGGACGCGTGGATTGGAACATCACCGGGGCCGACTATTTCTACACGCGCTTCGGCGAGCAATCCTCGCATGCCGACAGCACCGGCAATACGTTCATCAATTCGAACCTGATCCAAAACGGCGCCAGCTCCAGCAATCGCGTGTGGAACGGCACCATGACGGAGACACACACCTTCGGTCCATCTACCGTAAACAATTTCCTGACTTCCTACGGACGCAGTGCGCCGCAGTTTCCGCCGTTTGTGAACAATACGGGAAAGCCGGAAATCGTCTTTGCCGACGCATCGATCTCCGACTTCGGAACCGATCCGATTCTGCCGCAGGGCCGCATTCAGAATACCTATCAGTATCAGGACACGGTCACGCATGTGATCGGAAACCACACCCTCAAGTTCGGGGGCGAACTGGACCGCATCCAGGCCAACAGTTTCTTCGACAACAACGTGAACGGCACCCTCACGTTTCTCTCGTTGTCCGATTTTTTGGCCGGGAATCCATTTCAATACACCCAGGACTTCGGCAACTCGCATCGCGGAGACCGCGTCTGGAATGAATTTTTCTTTGTGCAGGACGACTGGAAGGTCACCCACAATTTGACGCTCAACATTGGCTTTCGTGAAGAGATCGCGAATGGCGTGAACGAGGTGAACGGTATTCTATCGAACCTGAACATCAGCCAAACCACCACCCCGCTGGGCGGAGCCGGCACCGGTCCGCTAGGTTCGTTTTACACCGGTGGATCCTATTTCAAGACCAACTACAATCCCGGCCCGCGATTCGGCTTCGCGTGGAATCCGCACGGAGGAAAAACCGTGATTCGCGGTGGATATGGAATCGCTTACGATTTCATTTACCTGAACCCGATCACCAACGGACGCTTCCTCCCGCCGTTCATGTATAACTTCACGCTGTCGCAGGGGCAAGTCGGCGTGGGCGCGAACTCCCTCACCAATATTCTCGCCGGAACGTCGGCGTTCCAAACCCAGGGAGCCGCATCCGTCGGTACGTTCGGTACGAACATTCTGAATTTCGGCAACGTCACCTATATCGATCCGAATCTCAAGAACCCGCAGGCGCAGCAGTACTCTTTGACCGTCGAGCGCGAGTTGTTCTCGAAATGGCTGCTCCGCTTGGGATATTCGGGGAGCAAAGGAACGTATCTGCAACGCACCCAGCCGCTAAACTTCATCCTCCCGGGACAGTTCACTTTGCCCACGACGCTCGCGCAACAGCAAGCGGAGCAGGCCGCCGGCGTATTCTCGTCGGTCTTCGCAGCCTCGAATGCCGGTTCCACCACCCGCAGCAACCGCATCGACGGACGCTTTAACAGCGTCAGCGTGGTCACTTCCTCGGCGAATTCAAACTATAATTCGCTCCAGGCTTACGCCGAACGGCACTTCGCGGACTGGTACGCGTTCAGCGTCGCTTACACGTGGTCTAAATCGATCGACGACGTATCCGACGCGCTGGGCGTTCTCGAAAACGATACTCCGAATCAGCAGGATCCGTTTAACAATCGCAACAACCGCTCGGTCTCGTCGTTCGATATCCCGCAGCGCGTGGTAATCACGCACACCTTCATTTCGAGCGCCAAGAACATGCGCGGTCCGATGCTTCGCACCGTGCTGGGCGGCTGGGAATTCAGTGGGATCTTCCAGGCTCAAAGCGGACTTCCCATCGATCTGCTAGCCGGCACCGTTGCGGGCGTCACCGATGGGTTGCTGATCGGCGGCAACGGGGCGCAGCGGCCGAATGTGGTCGGCCCGATCTCATTGCCCTTCCAGCCGAACCCCGGCTCCGGAGCGGCAAATCCAAACCTGGTGACCAATTCAGGATTGGCGCAGCCTCTGGTCGGCCAGTTCGGAACCCTGGGGCGCAACGTATTCCGGCTGAACCCGCTGATCGAGTCGGACATGATCTTCGGCCGCAGTTTCCAACTGAAGGAGCGAATGAAATTTACCGTGCAGGCGCAGGTGTTCAACGTGTTCAACAACACGACGTTCAGTCAGATGGGCGTCAGCTTGTCCGCGCCGTCGACGTTCGGTTACTACAGCGGCACCGACACGAACTCGCGGCGTATCGCCTTGACCGGAAGGCTCACCTGGTAGTTTTCTTCTTGGCGCGTGGGCTGCCGGTGGTTTTGGCAGCCCACTTTTTTACGCCAGTTGTTTCTTGATCGGCAGTTCCCGAATGCGCTTCCCAGTCGCCGCGAAGATCGCATTTGCGATCGCAGGAGCAATCGGAGGAACGCCGGGCTCGCCCACACCAGCCGGCGGAGCCGTCGACTGAATGATCTGCACGTGCGTCTCCACTGGAGCATCGTCCATGCGCGCGACCTGATAATTATTGAAATTCGACTGCACGATGCGCCCGTTCGCCGCGGTAATCTCGCCCAACATCGCCAGACCCGCGCCAAACGTCGCGGCGCCTTCAAACTGCGCCTTCACGCGATCCGGATGAACCACGAGACCGGCATCCACCACAGTATCGACACGCGGAATCCGCACTTTGCCGTTCGCGACCTCAACCTCAACGACCGTCGCCACGTAGCTCATGAAGCTGCGATGCACGGCGATACCCCAGCCGTGTCCGTTGCCCGATTTCTTCTTCGCCCAACCGGATTGATCGGCGACCGCTTCCAGAACGCGACGCGTGCGCGCCGTGTCGATCGGGTACAGATTCGGGCGGTTCTGCTGCGCCGCGGGGCGAGTTTCGATAATGCGATCCTTGCCCAGAATCTCCAGCAGATATTCGACCCGGTCGCGATTTGCCAATGCCGCCAGCTCATCGACGAATGAGTGAACCGCGAATGCGTGCGGGATATTCGCAACCGAACGCAGCCAACCGACGCGCACCATCGCCTCCGCCGCACCGTTCTCAGCGCGGAAATTCGGAATGTCGAACGGTATGTCGGTCCAGCCCATGCTGCCCAGCCCGCCGTTGCGCAACTGGTTCTGCGACAGCATCGGAGGATACGCGCTACGCCCCAGCCAAGCTGTAGGACGGCCCTTATCGTCCAGAGCAGCCTTAAGGTACATCGCCGCGCAGAAATGGAAGTAGTCGAAATGGATGTCGTCTTCACGGCTCCAGACCACTTTCACTGGCTTGCCCAATTGCTTGGATAGAATCGCCGCCTCGGCGCAGTAATCCGGCTTCGACTTTCGTCCGAATCCGCCACCGAGCAGCGTCACATTGCAAACCACATCCTGCAATTTCACTCCGACCGCGGCCGCGACCGTCTGCTGTACCGCTTGAGGATTCTGCGTCGCCGCCCACAGCTCCACTTTTCCGTCCTTATATTCGGCAACGGCAGCAGGCGGCTCCATGGGAGCATGCGCCAGATGAGGAGCGTAATAATCCGCTTCGTGGAACTTGGTGGCTTTTGCGAACTCGGCGTCCACGTCGCCAACCTGACGTTCCACTGCGCCCGGCTTCCGCGACGCCTCTTGCAGCGTCTTTCGATACGAGACTGAATCGTACTTGACGTTTTCGCCCAGATCCCAGTCGATCTTCAGCTTCTTGCGGCCTTGCATCGCCGACCAAGTATTGTTGGCGATCACGGCGACTCCACCCAGCGCCTGAAACATGTACGGCGGCTTGAACGGATCGATAGTCTTGATGTCGGAGACGCCAGCGACCGTCTTGGCTTCCGAATCGTCGACGCTCTTCACTTTTCCGCCCAGTACCGGCGAACGCTCAATCGACGCGTAGACCATTCCCGGCCTGCGCGCGTCCATGGCGAAAACGGTATGTCCCGCCATCATGTCGTCCAGATCCGTAATCGGGATATTCTTGCCGATGTAGCGGTACTGGGACGGATCCTTGAACTTCAGATCTTCTTTCTTCGGGACAGGCTGCGTCGCGGCGGTCGAAACCAGTTCGCCGAACCCGAGCTTCCGGTTGCTTCCGGCGTGAACCACTTCGTGATTCTGCGCTTTGCACTCCGACGCCGGCACGCCCCACTTCGACGCCGCGGCGCTTTCGAGCATCATGCGCGCCGTCGCGCCGGCCTCTCGCATCGGCTGGAAGAAGCTGCGAATCGAGTTCGACCCGTCGGTGTTCTGGTCGCCGTACTTCTTATCGCCGATCGCCTGCTGGATTTTCACGCGTTTCCAGTCGGCTTCCAGTTCGTCGGCCACAACCATGGGCAACGCGGTGCGAATGCCCGTCCCCATTTCGGAGCGGTGCGCGACGATAATCACGCGCCCGTCGGGCTCGAGGCCCACAAAGACGCCGGGATGCCACGCGGCTTCATCGACCGTCTGCGCCGCTTCCAGATCGCCGGGCAGAACGCGCGAGGCAATCACCAGCGCTCCCGCCGAAAAGATGCTTCCGAGAAATCCTCGCCGGTTGACTACGTAGATCTCGCTCATGCCTTCACCCCCGCGGCCAACTTGATGGCTGCCCGAATACGCTGATACGTCCCGCAGCGGCAGATGTTGCCGCGCATTGCCTCATCGATGTCGTGATCCGTCGGCTTCGGCTTATCTTTCAATAGCGCCGCGGCCTGCATCATCTGGCCGCTCTGACAGTAACCGCACTGGGGAACGTTCAGTTCCCTCCAGGCGCGCTGGATCGCGCTGTCGGCCTTCGGATTCAGACCTTCAATGGTGGTAATGCTCTTACCGGCCACATCGTTCATCGGCATCACGCAGCTTCGCGCGGCCTTTCCATCGATGTGGACGGTGCACGCGCCGCATTGCGCGATGCCACACCCGAATTTCGTTCCAGTCAGCTCCAGCATGTCCCGCAGATACCACAACAGCGGCATTGCGGGATCGCCGTCGAACTGCCGGTTAACGCCGTTAATTTTCAGTCGGATCATCGGTGATCTCCTAAAGGAAAAGCTATCCTACAAGTTACCACGGCTATTTGAGCCCCGTCGCGTGCCTGGGAGCTTTGTTTCGCCAGCCGAAATCGAGCACTCTTAGCCGTCCCCCGCCATTACCATTACGTTTTCCGGCTTCAAATCGCGATGGACGATTCTCAACCGGCGCGCCGCGGCCACGCCTTCGACCACCTGCGTCGCAATGTCGATCGCTTTGCGAACCGATTTCGGCCCGCGATCGAGCGTTTCTCCTTCCACCAGTTCAGAGACCAGATAAGCGCGTCCCTCGCCGTCGCCGACGTCGAACATGGTGACGATATTCGGATGGTTCAACGCGCCCGGCGCTTTCGGCTCTTGCTGAAAGCGCGCTCCTCACGACGGATCCGCTGCAACGTCGGACGGGAATCTTGACGGCTACGAAGCGCTGGTCACGGGCCCAGACCATGTTTGGAACTATATCGCAATCGTATCCTTTGCCACCCACGCTGGATCGTGATAGTCTTTCGGTCAGCTAATGGACCTAACGGAACCGGTCGAGTGTCCTTTCTGCTTCGAGCGCATGCAGCTTGAGGACCGCGACGGAATCCCGTGGTTGCTTTGTCCGAATGGTTGTCCTACGGAAATGGAAGCCCCAGTTCGAAAACCTGCTGAACCCGCCGAGCCTGAAGTTCAAAAGCACGCCGCCGGCGGATCCAGAGAATAATCCGCGATCGGAATCTGGAAATTCGCCGAGTTACAGACAGAAAATGGGCCCGCGCCGGGCCGCATTGGCCAGCGCCGCACCGAGCCCGACAATTGTCAATTTCAATTTACAAAACTCTGCCTCCCCCACTAAACTATTTATTCCAAAGGGGAGATGATGCTTGCATTGATCGCAAATTCGTGGCACAATAGCGGCGTAGTTGTCAGTTTTGCTGATTCAAGGCATCTTCCACATTGTCCGGTCCAGTGACACTCTCCAGTCCAACCGCTTTGTCCGATCCTGCCCCGATTCATTGTTCTGAACACTCAGAAGGAAAAAGGAAATGAAGAATATTTTTGTTGGAAATCTTAGCTTTGGCGCAACCGAGGACTCGGTTCGGGCTCTGTTTGAGCCTTACGGAGCTATTGAACGTGTGAATATCATCACGGACCGGGATACGGGACAGTCCAGAGGTTTTGGGTTCGTGGAAATGAGCGGCAATGCCGAGGCGGCACGCGCCATTCAGGAACTGGATGGCAAGGAGTTCGACGGAAGAGCGCTGAAAGTGAACGAAGCGCGTCCGAAGGAGAATCGCGGATTCGGCGGCGGCGGCGGCGGACAGCGCCGTGGAAACAATCGCTGGTAAGTCGATAATCTGAAAGAGATCGAAAGGGGCGCCGCCGGGTGCCCCTTTTCGCATTTCAGGACTCGACCGGTTGCTTCGGTGCGGTCCAGCGTGCCAGCACGTTGATCAGTTCTTCCACGATCACCGGCTTGGCGACAAAATCGTCCATGCCGGATTCCAGGCACTGCGTCCGGCTCTCGATCATCGCATGCGCGGTCATCGCGACAATCGTGACGCGTTTGTCCGCGCTCTCACGCCGCCGGATCTCGGCTGCGGCTTCGTAGCCATTCATCTCCGGCATCTGGCAATCCATGAACACCAGATCGTAAGGTAGAAGCTCGATCATCTCGACGGCTTCCCGTCCGTTAGCCGCGACGTCGGCGCGCACGCCTAGTTTTTCCAGCATGCGCGAAATCACTTTTTGATTTACAACGTTGTCTTCGGCGACCAGCACCCGAATTGGCACGTTCGCGAATCGTCCATTCAACGCCGGATTGGGATTCGCATGCCGCACGGTCGGCCGGGTCATGGTAACCGCCGGGATCTCGGCTTTATCGCGAACCTTCGACCAGACGTTCGCCAGCGTGCTCGACAGGTGCGAGTGCCGGACCGGCTTCACCAGGCAGGCATCGATGCTGGCCCCTTCCAGTTCGCGCAATTCCCTCCAATGACCCACGGAAGTCAGCATCACCACGGCGGTGCCTTCCAGTTCCAGGTCGGCCTTAATCGCGGCTGCCAGCGCCGCCCCGTCCAACCCTGGCATGTTGTAATCCGCGATCACGATGTGGAACGGGTCGCCGCTTCGCTTGGCCGACCGAATCGCGTCCAGCGCGTCTTCTCCGCACGAATAGCTGCCGTTGCGCATTCCCAGGCTGGAGATTTGCTCATGGACCACGCGCCGGTTCACTTCATTGTCATCCACGATCAACACGCGCAAGCCTTTCAGCTCGGTCATCGGCACCGGAGCAGCGCCCGGCTGCCCGTCGAACTGAAGTGGAATCGTGAACCAGAACTTCGAGCCGACGTCCACCACGCTCTCCACGTGAACGGTGCCGCCCATCAGCTCGATCAGTTGTTTCGAAATAGCCAATCCCAAGCCGGTGCCGCCGTATTTGCGCGTCGTCGAAGTGTCTGCCTGGGTGAATTTCTGAAACAGGCATTCGATTTTTTCCTGCGGAATCCCGACTCCCGTATCGGCCACCGAGATTCGCATCACCGCCATCTGCTTATCCTGCCACTCGTAATCGATGCCGATCAGAACGTGGCCAGAATGCGTGAATTTCACTGCATTTCCCACCAGGTTGGTCACCACCTGCCGGATGCGGCCCGCGTCCCCCAGAAAGCGGAACGGAACCGTGGGCGGATACTGCAAGACCAGATCGATGTTCTTGTCTTCGGCCCTCGGCGCCAGCATTTCCGCAACTTCTTCCACCACCAGGCGCAGATCGAACGGGAAAGTTTCGATGGCGAGCTTCCCGGCCTCGATCTTCGAGAAATCAAGGATATCGTTGATTACGGCCAGCAGCGCTTCGCCCGAAGTCCGCACCGTGTCGGCGTATTCGCGCTGCTCCATGGTCAGATCCGTGTCGAGCAGCAGACCCGTCATGCCGATCACGCCATTCATCGGCGTCCGAATCTCATGACTCATGTTGGCGAGAAAATCGCTCTTCGCCTGGCTGGCGGCTTCCGCTTGGCGTTGCGCCACTCGCAGGCGGCGGGTCAGCCAGAACGTCATCACCAGCAGCGGTAGCAGCACGGCAAACGCGCCCAACAGAAGGAAAGAATAGAAGCGCGCGCGCCCGTACTGGAAAATCGTGCTGGCCGCAGTCCCGATGCTGGTATGCCAACGGAAATCGATCCCGGCGAGACTCCCGTCGGTGGCCATTTGTCCAATCTCTTCGCGTAGAAGGTCCGCCGCGGCGCGTGCCTCGCGGCGCTGTTTGTTAGCCCCGATGCCAAACCAGAAAGTAGCGTCATCCAGGGGAATCGCGTGCAGTTCCCGGCTGGGGCATCCCGCCGATTGCGATTCGAGCAGCGAACTCTGCGCCACCAGCCCCACCTCCACCGTTCCGGTGCAAACGGCCGCGATGACCCCCGCCGTGGTGGGCTCGCTCACTACGTCGGCGCTCGACAGACGCGTGCGGGCAATCCGGCCATCCAGAGTAATCCTCGAAACCCCCAAAGTTTTTCCGGCCACGTCTTCCGGCTTTTTTAAGGGCAGGGCGTCAGTAAATAGCAGAACGTAGGTCATTTTTGCCCACGGCCCGCTGATGTACATGAACGACCGGCGTTCCGGCAGATCCCCGACCATTGGCCACAGGTCGATGGCGCCCGATGACAGCGCCTTCTCGGGTCCCTCGGGTGAATACCGCCATTCGAGCGGAATATTCCTTCGACGTGCTGCTCCCTTCAGAACATCCACGGTCGGACCCGTGGGTTTCCCGTTAGCATCCGGAAAATGGTACGGGGGCGAATTCTGGAACCCTACGATTAGCGGCCGACTCGCGGATTGAGGCGTCCAAAAATACGTCGCCAGCGCGTAGCAAGTGGCGATGCAGCCGATTCCCGCAACCACCGCTGACCTATGGACTTTTAACCATTTCGTCATCAGGCGTACTGCGGCGGATCGCTCCTGCATAAGGATACCCGTAAGTTATCGGCAGTTGCGAGAAAGTTAACTAGGGCAATGATTAAGGGGCTCGGATAGCACTCACCACTCTTCGGTACTATCGAATTTGCCGCCGCGCGCCCGGATCCGCTTTATTCTGGCGCCGGCCGCAGTCGTGTCCAGTTAGCAGGTTTTTGTTGTGATTTAACGCGCCGTTATCCCTCTATTGCCGGGCAGTATTACGGTCGATTGAGACCTTATAGGGGAAGCGCAAAAGGAGGTCAGATGGGTCTGCCACGATTCGCCGCAAGCTTCTTGGCGCTGGCTTTGCCAGGCATTTCCGGCGACATCTCCGGCCACACCCTGGTCACCAAGCACCTCACCAAGAAAGCGCTCCCGCCGGCAGTTTACGATCTTCGAGGGACGATCGCGCAGGCCGCCATTCAGGATCCAGATCCGGTAAACGAGTTCGACCGGATGATAGTTATTCTGGAGGGCGGCAAATCCCCTTCCAACCCTCCTCAGACCGCCGTAATCGAGCAGCGCAACGGCCGTTTCGAGCCTGACATCGTGGTGATTCCGGTTGGTTCGACTGTGCAATTTCCCAACGAGGATCCGATTTTTCACAATGTATTTTCCTTGTCTCGTGCGCAGTCATTTGACCTCGGTTTCTTTCCGAAAGGGCAAAGCCGAGCGGTGAAATTCACGCGTGAAGGGATCGTACAGGTCTACTGCCACATCCACGCAAATATGTACGCGGCGATTGTGGTCACTGCCAGCCCATGGTATGGCAAGCCCGCCGCCGATGGAAGTTTTTCGTGGAGCAACATTCCCGCCGGTCATTACCGCGTGATGGTGTGGCACAAGATTGCGGGGACCTTTCAAACCGAAGTGGATGTGCCGGAAAGCGGCAGGGCGGAGGTGACCGTCCGCGTTCCTGTCGACACGGGGCAGCGCCCGTGATTAAATCCGCATCGCTGACCATCAGGGCGTTCCTCTTTTCATTTCTTCCCGTTTGCGTGGTGCTGGCCGCGAGTTTTTCGGCGATCAATGCGATGGTCGAGCAACGCGTAAAGGATGGATTGAAGAAATCCCTGCGTCAGTCCGAGGAGCTGATTGTCGGGGCCAACGAAGAATCGTCACGGCGGATCAACCAGTTCGTCGGCGTTCTGGCGGAAAGCGCGGGACTGAAAGCAGCCGTCGGTCTGCTGCGCGAAGCCGAATCGAATCCGCGAAGCGCCGCCGAAGTGCGCCGCACCATCGAAGCGCAGCTACGCGAGATGCGCGGCTTGATTGGGGACGATCTGTTGGCGGTCACGGATTCGAAGGGCCGCGTGGTCGCCACGGCCGGTGCGGCCGCGCCTGCCGGGGGACTGCCGGAGATTTCCGGCCAGCCCACTTTGCTTGATGCCGGCGGCCAGCTTTACGAGCTTTCCACCACCCCTATCGCAATCGACGGCGCCGAGATCGGACGGCTGCTCATCGGCCGCAAATTCGACCTGCTTCGTTATCATCTTGGCGGTGACGCAGTGTTGCTGCGCGACGGACACGTGCTAAGCGCGACCCTGCCGAACAGCGCATGGGCGTCATTCGAGCAACAAATCGCGAAGCGCTGCCGCGAATTCGATTCCGAATGCGAGATCGATCCCGGTGGCGACACGCAGCTGGTTCTCCCTGTGCATGAAGGCAGCTTGGGACCCGGCTACCGTCTTCTCGCGGTGCGTTCCTTGGACGCCGCGGTTCGGGACTTCACGGCGGGATGGCTCGGCATCCTGGTCAAGATCGGTACGGCCGGCGTAATCATGGCGCTGCTGTTCACTATCGTCACCTCGCGTTCTGTTTCCAAACCGCTGCGCGAGTTCATCGCCCAGTTGCAGCGTGGGGAACGCACCAACCAGTTTCCCGAGCAGATCGGCACCGGTGAAGCCGCCGGCGAGTTGCGCCTGCTGGCGGATACCTTCAATCGCGTCGCGGCGGCCGAGCGACGTTCGCGCGCCGAACTCGAACAAGCTAAGGAATCCGCCGAGGCGGCCAACAAGGCCAAGAGCGAGTTCATGGCCAATATCAGCCATGAACTCCGCACTCCGATGAACGGCATCATCGGATTGACGGAAGTTCTGTTGCTGACCACGCTCGATGAAGAACAGCGCGATTACGCCGCCACCGTTCGCAGCTCGGCCGATTCCCTGATGTTTCTCCTCAACGAGATTCTCGACTTTGCGCGGCTCGATTCTGGAAAAATGGTCCTGAGCCCGGCTCCGTTCGACCTGTGCGCCACCCTCAAGGACGTGCTCGCGCTGCTTTCAACGCAGGCATCCGCCAAAGGTCTCCGTCTGTCCACGTATTTTGACGCAGGCGCACCGGAGCGGCTGATCGGCGACGAAGGACGCATCCGCCAGGTCGCGACGAATCTGATTGGCAACGCCATCAAGTTCACCGAGCGCGGGCGCGTTGAGGTTCGCGTCGAATGCCGTGGACGCTCGGAAGACGGAGCGGCACTGCGCCTATCGGTCATCGATACCGGAATCGGAATTCCCGCTCAAAAGCTCGACGCGATTTTCGAAAAATTCACCCAGGCCGATGGATCCATGACGCGGCGCTTCGGTGGAACCGGCCTCGGGCTCACCATCGCGAAGCAATTGGTGGAGATGATGGGCGGAACCATCGCCGTCGAAAGCCGCGAAGGACAAGGGTCGACTTTCCGTGTTGCTCTGACTCTTCCAGTCGAAGAGACCAATTCCGATATTGAAATCAGCGGCGTGAAGGCGGGCATATGTTGACCCGATGGATTCTTCTCGGCGCCGTCTCCGCTGCTGTCATAGCCGGCCAGGACGCAGAGTCAGGCATCAGCATTCCCATGACGTTGAGCGCGGGCGGCATGTATACGCAGCGTCTCCAATTGGAAGGTCCGGGTTCGCCCTACACTGGCGGATTCCGTGCCGTACTGCGTCCCACCATCCAGTTGGGATCGCACTGGTTCGTCTACAGCGCACTTCAGATCCGTCTGGCGCCGTATTTCTACTACGACGCCTTCGATCGCGATCACGACATTTACACCGATGTGCTTCAAGCCTTCATTGGTTATTCGCTGCGTCGAGGAAACGCTGCGATGGTGATCAAGGCCGGCCGTCTGTCTTCTGCGTTCGGCGCATTTCCGACGCGCTATGATGACGCCGAAAATCCACTTCTCGACCAACCGCTCGGCTACATCACCGAAATTCCTCTTCGCGCCGATCAGATTCCGTGTGGGACCGCCGATTTACGTTCACAGTACTACGGATACGTCTGGAACGCATGTGGCGGCTCGCCCGGAGGCGGACCTGGATTAGTTCCGGTCACGCTCTACAGCCTGCCCGGTATCGAAATGGATCTGTCCGCGGCTCGATTCGACGGTCGCCTCCAAGTGACCAGCGGTTCGCCCGCAAGTCCACAGAGCTTGAGCTCCGCGGGAACCTACGCGCAGTGGACCGCGGGGGCGGGTTACACAATTCGCCAAGGTTTTCGCGTCGGCGTCTCGGGATTTCGCGGCCCCTACCTGGACGATAGTCTGACGCCGCTGCTGCCCGCCGGGACCACGGTCCGCAGCTTCCCGGCCAGTGGGTTCGGCACGGACGCGCAGTGGGCTCGCGGACGCTGGAGCGTCAATGGCGAGTTCCAACGGTTCTGGTTCGACTCTCCGAATTTTACGGTCGCGCCGTCTATGACCTCCGGTTACGCCGAAACGAAACGCGTGCTCACGCCTCGCCTCTATCTTGCGATGCGCGCCGGCTGGCTACACAGCGGTAGCGTCGTGGACAAATCCGGGGTATCCGCGAACCAGTTTTCGCCGACGCTGCAATCCTACGAATTCGGAGCCGGCAGTTGGCTTGGGCGCAACGAACTGCTGAAGGCAAGCTACGAAATCCTGCATGCCGAAGGAAGCAGCGGAACGCGCGACAACGTGTTCGGACTTCAATTCGTCGTCAAAGTGAATTCGCTCGGCTGGGCGTTTCGCTAAACTTGCAACGCGGCTTCCGGCGTTCGAATCGCGTCGATGGATTCGCCGGCCAGGACTTTTTCCCACAGCTCGACGTTCTTTTCGATGTTGCGGTGCTCCAGGACCCATTCGCGCTGCTCACGCCACACCGGCTCGCGGTCGATATTGAGCGCCCATTCGAGCTTCTGTTTCCAGGCCTCGCGCGTATTCTTTGCCGTGGTAGGAACTTCCGCCGAGTAAGGCAGCACGTGCGATGCGATCGTAATCGCGCCGGTCATCGCGTATTCGTAGTATTTGATACAGCTTTTATGCCGGTTGAACAGTTCGTCGGTCAGCGGCGCGATGCCGATATCCAGCTTCAGATCGTGGACCTTGGCCGAATGCTTTTCCAGATAGACCATCGGATGAAACTCATACCGCACTCCGTTCAGCTTCTCCATGAATCGCTTGATCGGCTTTCCCATCGGGGTCTCAAAGAACTTATTTCCCCAGCGCACGCGCAGAAAATCGTATAGCTCCTGCAAGGTCGATTCGGCACAAATGCCTTGCATGACCCACAGAAATGGATATTTCTTCTGCAATTCGCGAATCGCATCCAGCGCGACAGCCAAGTCGTCGAAGTGAGTGGGACTTCCCGTCCAGCCGATGCGCACTTCGCCGTTCTGCCTGGGAGACAGAGCGGGCCATTCTTCGGGATCGACGCTGTTGGGAATCACCGCGACATTCCGGTTCCATTGCCGCAAGTGGCCCGCCAGCGTTTCGGTGGTCGTCGTGACCAAGTCCGCCGCTTCCAGCAGAAACTCGTATAACGGAATGCGATCCTGAAGCAACTTGAAATTGAGGTTCCCGCGCGGAACCAGGTCCAGCGCGTCGTCGGTATCGTATACAACGCGGATAGAATTTCGCTTGCACCAGTCAACCAGTTTGACCGCTTCGCCAAAATGCGCGCGATAGAACACCATGACGTCTGGCGCTTCGTACGATTCCGATGTTTCCGCGAAAATCTGAACCTTGTGCCCCCTGCGACGCAGATATTTGGCCGGAATCGCACTGCGCCACTTGTAGCAGCCGCTGTTGGTCTCCGTCAGCATGAAGATGTTCATACCTGCCTGCCTTCCGATTGCGACCAGCGCGAAATGTACGCTTCCGCGGCATTGTCTTCGAGCTCACGGTCGCTCAAGTAGACCCACCCCTTGAAGCGCTTCTCTTTCAGTTTCTCCAGCACGCGATAATCCTTGCGAGCCTTCAGGAGCTGTTTCCTTTGCTCCGCGATCTCCTTGTCCACCTGCGCCCGCGCCGCGCGCAGGCTCCCGTGCTCAGTCCTCACGCGGACCTGATAGGCTGCCAGCGCTTGTAAATCCGATCCGCCGATGGCGGGCAGCTTCAGCAATTCCATCTCGGCCTTCAACTCCGCCGCGATCAGTGCGTTCTCCCGATGGACCAGCGCCGCCATCTTGTGTTGCAGCGCCGCGAGTTTTTCCTCTTCGGTTCGCATCCGGAGCGCGCGCCACTCGAGAACCCGTTGCAGCGGGAATCGAAACGTCTTCACAACTGCTTCGCCAGCGAGAACAACCCGGCCCGCGTCTCATCCACGGGCGAATACGTATCCGGCGTCTGTCGCAAATAGTCGATTATCTGCGGGCGAACGCGAATACTCTGGTCGAGCTTCGGATTCACGCCCTGTACATGCGCCCCCAGTTGGATCAGATCGGCCGAGTGCTGGTACAACGCTAGAGCCTCGCGCAGTTTCTGCGACGCCTGCATCTCTTCCGGCGTCGTGACCTTATTCGCCAAGCGGCTGACCGAATTGAGGATGTCGATCGCCGGGTAGTGTCCCGCCGAGGCCAGTTCCCTGGATAGAATCAAATGTCCGTCGAGAATTCCGCGGGCCGCATCGCAAATCGGTTCGTTGAAGTCGTCGCCCTCCACCAAAACCGTAAAAAATCCGGTGATCGATCCGGTCGGAAAATTTCCCGCCCGCTCGAAAATCTTCGGCAGTAGCGTGAATACCGACGGCGTGTAACCTTTTTGGCTCGGAGGCTCGCCTGCCGCCAGACCGATCTCGCGCTGTGCCATAGCCAGTCGCGTCACCGAATCCATCACCAGCAGCACATCCGCGCCTTGATCCCGAAAATATTCAGCCGCGGCCAGCGCGACGAACGCCGCGCGGATCCGCAACGGCGCCGGCCGGTCCGACGTGGCGACCACCACCACGGACCGCTTCATCCCGTCCGGTCCCAGTTCCTGCTCCAGAAACGCCTTCACTTCGCGATTGCGCTCCCCGATCAGCGCGACCACGCTCACCTGCGTGGAATTCTTCCGCGACATCGCGCCGAGCAACGTGCTTTTCCCAACTCCGCTTCCGCCAAACAGCCCGATTCTCTGCCCTTTGCCGCACGTCAGCAGGCTGTCGATCGAGCGGATTCCCGTCACCATCCGTTCGGTGATGTGCCGCCTCTGCAAAGGATTCGGCGGCGCGCAATACAAGGGATACGAAGCGGCGGCTTCAATCGGAGGCCCGCCGTCCATCGGCTGTCCGAAGCCGTCCAGCACGCGCCCCAGCAATCCCGGACCAACGCCGAGTCGAGCATCTTGAACCCGCGCAGTGACGCTGCTGCCCAGCTGCAATCCTTCGGGCTCATCGAGCGGCATCGCGAGCACACGGCCGTTTCGAAACCCGATCACCTGCGTCCGGATCTTGCGCCCGTCGCCCGTCGACACTTCGCAAAAATCTCCAATTGCCACCGCCGGTCCGTGCGATTCGATCAGCAGCCCCACCGTCGCCGTCACTTCGCCGCGCCAGGGAAGCAGTTCTATCTGATCCAGGTCCCGAATGTAGCGGTCTAGCGATATGAGATCTTCGTTTTCCGTTCCCATGGCCGTCGTCATCGCTGGAGCCGGTCCGCAAACCCGCGCTCAATCTCCCGAAGCTGCGTTTCGATCGACGCATCGATCGTGCCGTGCTGTGTTTCAAGCAGGACATCGCCAGGTTGTAAGGACCCGTCCGGAATCAGCTCCATCTTGCTCGATGTCGGCGCGCGCTCGAGCGCCGCACGAATCGCGGCTTCCTGCTCCGGATGTACCCGGATCCGGCACGCGTCGCGCGATTGTAATTTCTCCAACGCAACCTTAATCAACCCTTCAATCGACTCCGGATCCAGCGTCAATTCCCGATGCAGTACGCGCCGCGCGACCGCAATCGATAGTTTAAGCAAGTCTTTCTCTGCGTCCCGCCGGATACGCGACCGTAGCGACCCAAGTTCCGCCAGGCTGCGGCTTAACCGCTCGATCACCGGACCGATCTCAGCAGCGGCCTGATTCTTCCCCACCGCCTGGCCTTCGGCGAACCCACGTTGATACGCTTCCCGCTCGATTCGTTCGACATCGACCCCAACGGGTCCCTCGGTTTTTTTCGGTTCCGGCGCGCGGTGCCGCGGTGGCGTGGGAGGAGGCGGGCTGGTGTCGCGCCACCAGATCGGCTTGACTCCGCTCTGCTCCCGCGCGTGGAGGACTCTAGATGTATTGTTCATCTCCGCCGCCACCGCCTCCCTTCTGGCGGCTGATGATGCCTTCGCCTTGCAGCTGGCGAACCACCGCGATGATCTGCTGCTGTGCCGCTTCCACTTCGCGGATCTTGATCGGACCCATGGCTTCCATGTCTTCGAGCAGCATGGCGGCGCCGCGCGGCGACATCCCTTGCAGCAGGTGACGCCGCATCTCTTCGCTCGCGCCCTTTAGCGCGACAGTGAGCTGTCTGCGATCCGCGCGGCCCAGGATTTCCTTGATTCCATTGGAATCGATCGACAACAGATCCTCGAACACGAACATCTTCTGGCGGATTTCCTCCACCAGTTCCGCGTTTAGCTCGCTCACCTGCGCCAGAATTTCCTCGCTCAACGTGGAATCGAGCTGATTGAAAATTTCCGCCACCGCACGCGCTCCACCCGACGGCTCGCGTTGGATTTCTCCGGTCGCTTGCAGCTTCTTTCCGATCACAGCCGATATCTTCCGGATCACCGCAGGCGAAATCTGATCCAGACGCGCAATCCGCAGCGTGACGTCGGACCGCAATTCCTGATCCATCGACCCGAGCACCGCGGCCGCTTGCGCCGGACTCAGCCGCGACAGAATTAGTGCCACTGTTTGGGGATGTTCGCTGCGCACAAACCGCGCGAGTTGCTGCGGATCGACGCGCGCCAGTTCGTGGTTCGCGGCTTCTTTATCCTGCTTCGGCAGCCGGTCCAGATGTTTCTTGCTTCCCTCCGGTCCAAAAGCGCTGGTCAGGATTCGCCGCGCGTAATTAAGCCCGCCATGGCCCACGTGCAGCGCGGCCTGCGTCGCCGCTCGAAACTCATCCAGAACCGCTTCGGCCTGCTCCGTCGACACAGGAGGCAGAGTGGCGATCGCCGCCGTCACAGCTTGCACTTCGTCGTCGCTCAGATGCTTCAGCATCTCTGCCGACGCCTGATCGCCCAGCGCGACCAGAAGAATCGCGGCCTTCTGCAGTCCGGTTAGCGCCGGCGCCATCCCAGCCGTAGCCATCCGCTACGCCCTCTCTTCCTTCAGCCAGCCGCGCAGAACGCCGGCGTAGGCTTCGGCGTCTTTTTGCGCCGAGGATCGCAATTGATTCGTCAGAGCTTCAATTCGGCCGGGACCCAGCGGTATGCCGCCGGTCGCTTGCGGGGCCGCCCACGTTTCGGCTTCGTTGCCTCCCGCGGTTCGCTGCAAGCCGGATTCGGGCGTTCCCTGGGGAAGCGCTTGTGGCATGCGGACCTCCACTGAATTTCGCGGCGTACCCTTCATCATTTTGCGAACCACAAAGAAGACACCCGCGATCACCACCGCGAAGATCGCCGCGAGTGCCGCCATCATCTTTGGATCGCTCTTCAACTGCTCCATCGGCGAAAGCTTCTTCGGCGCGACCGGAACCGGCGCCGAGTTCGGAGGATCCAGATTCAGCGTCGACTCGAACGGCAGGCTCTCGACAATCAACTGATCGCCGCGATCCGCCTTGAAACCCGAAGCCGCCACCGCGAGATCGTGAATCACTTTGATCCGTTCCGGTGTCGGCGGAACCAGAACGCGCTTCTGATTCGCGCCGCTACCCTCCCAACGCACATCCTGGTCGATCAGTACCGAGATCGACAGGCGCTTGATCGCCCCCTGCGGCAGTACGGTCCGCTTCACCGTGTGCGCGGTCTGATAATTGACGCTCTCCGTTTTTCGCGATGTTCCGCCGCCGGTGGTCGCAGGGCGCGCAGCCGCATCGGGAAGATTCGACGCCGTACCCGGAATCCCTCCCGCCGCGTGCGTCGGAGAAGAAACATCCTCGGTTTTTTGCGAGCTGACCATCACCGAATGCGTTGGATCGAAGCTTTCTTCGCTCTGCTCGCCGCTGTTCATGTCGCATTCGGCCGAAACCGCGGTTCGAAATCGCCCGGTTCCCACTACCGGTTCGAGTGTCGAATCCAGTTTGGCGGCCAGATCCTGCTCGATCTTGTGCTGATACTCCAGCGCCGCATCCGACGATTCGTCGCCATTGTGTCCGATCCTCTTAGGACGATTCAACAAATTGCCGCGCATGTCCAGGACCGAAACGTTCTCTGGACCCAGTCCTTCCACAGCGCTTGCCACCAGGTTCGTGATCGCCGGCATGGCGGTCTCGGGCAGCGTCGCACCAGACCGGATTTTCACCAGCACGCTGGCCTTCGCCGGCTGGCGTCCTTCCAGAAATACGGATTCCTGGGGAAGCGAGATATGAACCCGCGCCTGTTCCACTTCCGCCACCGACATGATGGAGCGTTCCAGTTCGCCTTCAAGCGCGCGCCGATAGTTGACGTGCTCGGCGAAATCCGTCATACCGAAGTTGGTCTTATCGAAAATCTCAAACCCGATGCGTCCGCTCTTGGGCACGCCGGCGCCGGCCATTTCCAGGCGCAGCTCAGCCACTTTCTCTTCGGGAACCGATATGGTGGTGCCGTTGTTCGAAATCCGGTATGGAGTGCCGGATTCCTTCAGCTTCTGAACCACCACCGAAGCGTCTTCAGGAGCCAAAGCATTATAAAGGGGCCGGAAATTTGCCTCTCGCTGCCAGTTCGCAAAGCTTGTGATGCCGGCCGCCGCCAGCACCACCGCAATGGCGATGGTCCAGCGCTGCCGCACCGAAAGCGAAGCCAGCAAACGTTTGATCTGATCCATGGGCGTGTTCGGTTCTCCCGCTACATCGGCATCCGCATGACTTCCTGATACGCGGAGACCACCTTATTTCGGACCTGCAGGAACATCTGAAATTCCAGCTCAGCGCGTTGCGACGCGAGAATGGTCGAGTGTAGATCCTCGCCTTCGCCCGAAAGAAATTTCGACACCATCTGGTCGGCGCTGCTGCGCGCGCTCTCCACACCCTGAATCGCGTTGCCCAAAACATCCTTGAACGAAATTCCGCCGCTCCCGGTTGCCTCGCTGGTGGACCCCATTTCTGGGACGGCGATGGGCGCGATTGGACTAATGTTGGCCATCTTCATCGACATGGCTTATTTGAACAGTTCGAGCGATTTCTGGATCATGTCCTTCACCGCGGAAACCGCCGAGACGTTGGCCTGGTAGTTCCTGGACGCACCCATCAGGTCCACCATGTCCTCCGCCGGATTCATATTCGGGAAAGCGACGTAGCCGTCTTTATCAGCGTCCGGATGGCCCGGCATATAGCGCTTGATCGGGTCGCGCGTATCCGTCATCACCTGCGAAACGCGCACTCCCACCCCACCCTGGTTCATTTCGCTTTCGAATAGCGAGGAAAACTGAGATGCCGAAGGATCTGACTCAAACACCGCATCCTTGCGCCGGTACGGACCGCCTTCCGGCGTTCGTGTGGTTTCAGCGTTCGCGAGATTCTCCACCAGCAGTTCCGTGCGCTGCCTTTGCGCGGACATTCCCGATGCGCTGACAGACAATGCCGAGAGGAGACTCATGCGCCCTTACCGTCCTGAATCGCGGATCGCACCGAGGCAAGCTCCGAACGCGCAAAGCTGGACGCGATCGAGAATCGCAGAGCATTTTCGGCCAGGAGCCGCGCCTCGCGGTCCAGATTCACGTTGTTGCCGTCGGCCTTGACCGGAAGACCCTCCGCTTCGATCACCGACGGAGTCTGCCCTCCCGGCGGATTCTCATACGCCGCGTTTTCGAACTCAGCGCGAAAATCGATGTCCTGGGTCTTGTATCCGGGCGTGTCGGCGTTGGCAATGTTGGACGCCACCAGCTTCTGGCGGGCGCTCAACAGAGTCATGTAATGATCGAAATTTTGGGCGACACCCTCGAACACGATGCCCGGTGGAATGCACCTTGTGTGCCAAGGCTAACTCACTCATTTCAGGGATAGAAGGCCGGAAGGGCGTCGCAAATCGAACGGTAATCGTCCAATCTCCGCCACTTTGGGGGCGCGTTACCCTTCGAATTCGACCAGCGCCAGCCGTCGCGAGGTCGCGGGCACATAAGCGCCGTGGCGCGTAAGCCGAGCCAGTCTGCTCTGCGTATGCGCGCGCCGAACGAGGATCGTCTGCCGCGCCCATTCGAGTAACGATGTGATCTCTTTGGCGATCACCTGCCGCTCCGCAGCCGAGGCGGCCTGCCAGTACGATTCTACGTCGCGCCGCAGCTCATCCAAAGCTGCTTCGGTTTGGCTGGCGGGAGCACCGGCGTTGATCGCGGCGCGGAATTTATCCTTGGCTCTGGATGGCATCTTGGGTCGCTGTGAATAAACCGGTGAAATACGTAACTTGAGATTCCAGCAGCGCGATTTGGGCGTCCGCCGCCGTCATCTGCGCAGTCAGCGTATTCTGCATGGTCGTGATGCGATTCTGCGTGTCCGTAATTTCCTGACTATCGGAATTGATCTGCTGATTCAGGGAATTGTTAGTCTGCGCAAAAATTCCGTTAATCGGATCTTCCAGCCCCGTCAGGACGCTGCTCGCGGTGCCCAGAAATCCGGTCCCGGGCGCGGATGCGGAACCGGCGCTGCCCAGAAACGCGGCCACATCGTTCGGATCCGTCGCGGAAATGCTGTCGAACTGCGACTGGTTAAACTCCAGTTGCCCGTCCGAGTTGAACGTCAAGCCGAGGGATGTCAGGTTCTGCACGTTGCCGCTGCCAGTCGTGTAGTTCAGAATGCCTCGCAGCGATTGCTCCAGATCGAACACGATACTCTGGCCCGTCAGCGCCCCGCCCGCGGTTCCGTGATTGTTGCCCAGCTCCGTGACCGCGGCGTTGTAAGCCGTCGCGAACGCGGACAAAGCGTTCGATGTCGCGGTCGAATCCGGCGACACCGACACCGTGGTATCGCCGGCCTTCAGCAGGTCCACGGTGACGCCCGGTGCGATCGTCACCGTGCTGCTGTTGGAGGAGATGGGAGTGGGCGTAGGCTGCCCATCCACTTGATATTGCGCGTCGACGCCCGTGGTGAGCGTGGTCAACAAACTATTATTCGTGCCGTCGCTGAGCTGAATCGCGACGTTGCCCAGCGCTGTACTCTGCAGAGACAGCCGGTAATCCGGCGACGATGGCCCTCCGATGTTGACGATGGTCGCGTTCACCGCCGCGCCCGATTGGTTGATTGCCTGGGCCAGCGCGTTCAGCGTATTCGAAGTCGGCGATACCGTGTAATTCGTCCCGTTAACGCTCAGCGTATAGCTTGCGGATGTGCTGATCGAGCTTGAAGAAGGGTCGGTAACAGTCAGGAGGCCGGCGTTGCTCAAAGTCGTCGTTTGCGATCCCGGCGTGATCACGTTCAAATCGTACGTGCCCGCAGTAACCGCCGCACTCGAATCGAGGGAAACCGACGCCACCGTGTTATCCCCGACCGCCGCTGAAAAGGAGTTCCCGCCGCTGGCCGTGGCCAGGTTCTGGATCGCGGTCTGAATCGCTGTAAAATCGCCCTGCAATGTGCTGACTTCACTGGTCTGGCCTTGCAATGTGCCGAGGTTGGTTTGCAGCTCTGTGAGCGGAATCGACGCAACCGTAACGGCGTGAGTGATGGCTTGCTGCAAGTCGGCGGCGTACTGGCTGGTGCCGTTAAACGTGGATGTGCTGGGCAAGAGCGACGAAACTGCGCTGGAAGTGGTTCCCATTCAATCCCCCAAAAGCTCCAATAAAACGAGTTGGGCCGGTCCCGTTTAGAAGGATCGGCCCATTTCTCGAAAGACGTTAGCTTTCTAACGCCTGCCTTGCGATTAAGCGAGCAGCTTCAACAGCGCTTCCGGCTCGGCGTTCGCCTGCGCCAGCGCGGCCACACCCGACTGTTGCAGCACCTGGGACTGCGTCAGCGCCGCGGCTTCCTGCGCGACGTTCGCATCGCGGATATTCGATTCCGCCGCCGATTGGTTGGTGATCTGCGAGTTGGCGAGACCGATCGCGTAGGTCAGGTCGTTTTCGCCGTCGCCGACCGCGCCCTGCACCGCGCCCAGATTCTGAATCGCGGTGGTGATGTCCGTCAAAGCAGTCAGCGCGTGCGGGATGGTGTCGATCGCATCGGTCGAGATGCCCAGTCCGCTCGAGTCCACGATGTTGCCGGAACCGCTCAGGTTGATCGAAACCGCCGAGTCGGTCTGGTTGTTGCCGCCGCCGATGAACACGGAGATCGAAGCGTTGTAGACGCCGCCCGTGCCGCCGCCGCTGGCCAGCCCGATGTTCGCCGCCTGCCGGTTAATTTCGCCCAGCAGCGTTTGAAATTCGTTGTTCAGCGTGGTTCTTCCCGCTGTGCCGCCGGAAAACGTGCCGGAAGCCGACTGCGTCGCCAGCTGCTGGAGCTGATCGAGAATGTTGGAAATATTGTTGAGACCGCCGTCGATCGTCTGCAAGATCGCCGTGCCGTCGTTAGCGTTGCGCACACCCTGTTGCAGCTCGGTCACGTTGGCGCGGTACCCGTTCGCAATCGCGAGGCCCGCCGCATCGTCGCCGGAACTGTTGATGCGGAAACCGGAGGTCAACTGGGTAATGGCGTTGTCCAGGGAGTTCGTGTTCACTGCGAGGTTCTGCTGAGCCACCAGTGACGTAACGTTAGTTTGAAACGAAAGAGACATGCTTCACATCCTTCTCACTTTTGATTTGCGGCATCACGCCGTACCGGCTGACTCACTTTGTTTCTCAGCGGCGCTATTCATTTCGATGACGCGCGAATTAATTTCAGTTTTTTTTGAGCGCCGCGCAAATTCGGTACGCCCCTGCGCCCGGTTCCAGCGCGTTCAAATTAGTACTTAAATTGATTGCACACTCGCCGCGCTTTCATCGATATGTCTTTCGCACATGGAAACGATGAATACTTTGAGTGTCTCCGGGCATTGCGCGAAACTCCTGCTGGCCGCGTGGAATAGCGCCGACGTATCCCGGCTGCGGTCCGCCCTGGACCTCGCGGAAGGCGTCCAGCCGGCCCGCCTGGCGTACGCCGAGCAGGAACGCATGGAGCTGCTGCAGGAAATCGCCGCGATGATCCGCTACTGGATGGATAGTCCGAAATCCGGTGAGGATCTGAAAGCGTCTCTCGACCTTCTTCGCCACCTGGCCCAAAACCCGCGGGTTCCGAGCCCCTTCTTTATTAAGGAAGCTCTTCTACCTGAAATGCCCGCTTACGCCCGGAACTGACGATGTGGCCGGTGATCGGCACGCTGCCGTTCACCAGCGCCTGAAGCTGTTTCGCCAACGGATAATCGAACTTCACCACCTGTCCAGTCTTCAATGCGGTTAGATCGCTGAACGCCATTGTGGGACCTTCCAGCGTTACTTCCAAATGGACCGCCGCATCCTCCAGCAACTCCAGATTTCGCTGAATTTCCTCCATAGCTGGCACGTTCTCCGTCGGTTCTGGAATCTGCTGTGGCGCCGGCAAATCAAAAAAAGCTTGTGGAGCCGCGATTTCCATCGTTCCCGTCTGCTCTTCGAGCGCCAGAGTGAATCCGATGCGCATCATCGGTAGCGACGCGTCCACATTCGGCAGCCGCGCCGGATCGCTCTCCAGCGTTTCCACCTTGAAATCGACTTCGTGGAACACCTGCCACGCCTCGCCCAGCGCACGTGCAATCACGCGCACTACTTCTTCGAGCAAACTCCATTCGATTTCGGTCGGCTCCCGATTTTCGACTTTGCCGTGCCCGCCTTTGCCGCCCAACAACAACTCCAGCAGCCCGAATGCGGCTGCGCAATCCAGATACAGAATGATGCGCTCCTGCCTGGGATGAAGTTGCATCCGGATCAGGCACGCCGGCCCCCGCAGCGATTTTTGATAATCGCCCGCCGTTACCAACGACATTTCGCCCAGCTCCGCGCGAATTTCGGCTTGCAGCAGTCCGGATAAGGCCGTTCCCAAGCCACGCGCGAAGTTTTCGTGCGCGCCTTTGATCGCCCGGAACTCCCGGTTCGCCGGATCGCGGCGCCCCAGTTCCAGCGTCGACGCTTTATAGGCCTGGTTCATCCCTGTCATCCGAATACATCGGCAGGCTAGTGCAATCACTTTAGGCCCGCCCGGTCCAATCTAGGACTCCTTAGTACGCCACTTGGGATAAACAATCTCCGATTCTCATCGATATATACTCTGCCAAATTGTTGGTCGCCAATGATAAAACTGACTAGGTTGAACCACATTCCGTTGATCGTGAATTCGGATCTGATCGACCACATCGAGATGACCCCGGACACGGTGGTGACGCTTACGTCCGGCCAAAAATTTATGGTGCTTGAAACCGCAGAAGAAATCGTCGAACGCGTGATCGCGTTTCGCAGAACCATTTTTAGCAAAGAATTGTATTGTCCTAACTCAGGCTCCAGCCCACGGTTAGACCAGGAGCCTTCATCGCATGGCCGATAACAAAGCCGACGCGAAGCCGAAGCTTCGCTCCATGCGTCCCGATTTCGCCACCATCGGCGGTCTGGTCGTCGCCGTCGGAGGCATCCTCGGCGGGCTAATCCTCGACAATGGCAAAATCTCCGACGTCACCCAGATCACTGCCGCGATCATCGTGCTCGGCGGCACTATCGGCGCGGTCATGGTTACGTCCCCGCTTTCATCGCTCTTTGGCGCCCTGGGCGGCCTGAAGAATGTCTTTATGGAAGAAGTCCTGGATCTGGACGCTGCGGTCGAGATCGTCATCGCCTTCGCTACCAAAGCCCGCAAGAGCAGCATCATCTCGCTCGAAGAAGATCTGGATAAGATCGACGATCCGTTTTTGCGCAAGGCGCTCACCCTCGCCGTCGACGGCACCGATCTTCAGGAGCTTCACAAAATGATGCAGCTCGAGCTGTATCAAACCGAGAAGCGAGCCGAGTCCGAGGCAAAAGTTTTCGAAGCAGCCGGCGGCTACGCGCCCACCATTGGAATCATCGGCGCCGTTCTGGGCCTCATCCAGGTGATGAAGCATCTCGAAAATATCGAGGAAGTCGGCCGCGGAATCGCCATCGCATTCGTCGCGACAGTCTACGGCGTCGCCGTTGCGAACATCTTCTTCCTGCCCGCCGCGAACAAGTTGAAAAGCCGCAGTGCCAAAGACACGCAATTGAAGGAGCTTCTTCTCGAAGGAGTCTCCGCCATTCTCGAAGGAATGAATCCGAAACTGATTCGCGTCAAGCTGGAAGCGTTTGTGAAGAAATCCTCCAAGTCTAAAGCTAAAGGCGCCGAAGCCAGCGGAGCCGAAGCCCCCGCCGCGGCTCGCGGGTAGTCATGGACAAACGCCGTCACTCCGATTCCCATGAAAACCACGAGCGCTGGCTCGTGTCCTATGCCGATTTCATCACTCTTCTGTTCGCCTTCTTCGTCGTGATGTTCGCGTCCTCTCAAACCGACAAATCGCGAGCTAAGCAAATCTCGGAAGCTGTGGAAAAAGCGCTTGCCGATGGAAAATCCTTAGGCGTGCCGCCCGCCGTGGCTAAAATCCTCGGCGGAACGGTGGATGACAAAGGCCAGGGCAACGCCCAGATGAAAGGTCCCGGCGGCGCCCAAAAAGCCGCCAAGGAAGCTCAGGAGGACGATGTCGTCGAGCTCGCGCCTTCGCTCAAGAGCCTGACCGCCGAACTTCAGGCCGAAATCAAAGACGGGAAAGTCGAGATTAATCTGGAGCCTCGCGGCCTGGTGGTGAGCCTGAAACAAACCGCCTTCTTTCCCTCCGGCACCGACGTGATCGACCCGGCAACCTATAGCGTCATCGGAAAGCTTGCCGACGCGCTGAACGCCGTGAAAAATCCTCTGCGGATCGAAGGCCATACCGACTCCCGTCCCATTCACACCGCGCGCTTCCGCAGCAACTGGGAGCTGTCCGCGGCCCGCAGTATTTCGATGATGGAGATCCTCACCACCCGCTTCAATGTCGACCGCGCACGTTGCGCCATCGTCGGATTCGCGGAAAATGAACCGGAAGATACCAACGACACGCCGGAGGGCCGAGCCAAGAATCGCCGCGTAGACATCGTGATCATGAATCACTACGCGAAAAAGCCCAAGACCCCGCCAGCGGAAGCCTCGGCGAAGAAATAATACGCGCTCCGAAACTATCCCGTAGTTGTGGTGGAAAGGAAGTCGAACAGGCTTGTCTTCGGCATCGAAGCCTCCGCCTGCAAGGACGCCTGCAAGCTGGCCTGCTCCTGAGTCAGATCCGTGGCGGCCGTCGCGGTATTCGTCTGCGTCAACGCGCTAAGCGAGGTCTGATCCTGAAGCTGGAACTTCTGCGCGATGCTGGTGGCATTCGTGATCTGGTCCTGCACGGATCCGTAGAATGCAAGCTGCTGGGACATATAATCCTGCGCCGTCTGGATCGAGCTCAGCGCATTCGTGATCCCCGCCTGATCGTTATTCGTCAGTGCAACTTGCAGGCTGTTCACCGCGGCAAACACATTGTTGGACGCCAGGCTGTCATCCGGGTTGCGATTGTCGAAAATGGACTGCGCGGTTTCAGAGACGGCAAATGTGATCCCCGTCGCGTCCTGGATCAAACTCCCGGGAGGCGCGGTATTCAATCGATCCACGCCATTCGGGCTGGTCGAATCCAACTGATACGGCGGCGTGCTCAGGTTGCCGTTGAAGACATACTGGTTGTCGAACTGCGTGTTGCTCACGCCCACCAATTCCGACAGAATGTTCTGCGCCTGCTGTGCGAGGCCTGCACGCGTGCTGGCTGAGGTGGTGCTATTCGCGCCTTGTTCGCCGATGGTCGTGGCTTGTTCCAGTAACTGCGTCGCTGTTTCAAGCGCCGACTCAGCCGTGTTGACCGATCCCGAAACGTCGCTCAGATTGGTCGCAACCTGGTTTACGCTTCCCAGTTGGGATTCCAGTTGCAGCACATCGCTGAGCTCGCCCGGATTGTCCGACGGTTTGCTGAGCGTGGTTCCGGAAGAAAGCTGCTGTTCCGTGGTCGACAACCGGCTGTTGAGCGACTGGAGGTTCGCCAGAAATTGTTGGCCGACGATATCTAAATTCTGGATCATAATAATTACCCGGTCACCATGTTGATAAGCGTGGTAGTCAAGCTGTCGATCACGCTCACCATTTTCCCGGCTGCCTGATACCCTTTTTCCAACTGAAGAACCTGCACGGCTTCGGCATCCAGCGAAACACCGGAAATGGAATCCTGCGCCGACCGCGCCTGGCTCAGCGTTTGCGCGTAGAGCTGCTC
>Ga0209415_10003041_pt1 | contig 31266 bp, 34 predicted proteins | sample PeaSoiSIISIP2007_FD_187696 | JGI IMG/M metagenome (GOLD analysis project Ga0209415, IMG submission 187696) | Peat soil microbial communities from Weissenstadt, Germany - SII-SIP-2007 (SPAdes) (version 2) | ecosystem: Environmental > Terrestrial > Soil > Wetlands > Peat | place: Germany... | reverse complement strand
CGCGCATTACTAAGAATGTTCCGCTCGGCGCCTTAGAGAAGCCGAGGATGCACGAACTTGGATGCCAAGGATCGAAACTCGTCCAAGATTTCGAACGGCTTCACCGCGCGACGAGTAATACGCGGGCAGGCAATCGCGACCGACGAATTCGCGCTTTTAGAGAACCCATCAGCTTCGGTGTGTTGCTGCGGTGGGCAATCCGCAAGTCGCAATCGACCAGATTTGCGCCATCATCTGCGGTAGCGCGTTCAATCTGTTGCTAATCTGTAGCTAACTAGGGTTAGCCTTCGTGCAGGCAGCTTGCAACATGCTGATCTGATTGGTGGAGCCAGACGGAATCGAACCGACGACCTCTTCAATGCCATTGAAGCGCTCTCCCAACTGAGCTATGACCCCACGCCTTTGCGCGAGCCGGTCCATTTGGGGTGGACTAAGCTTCGGCACGCCCGGCATCTGCGGAGCGGCTATATAGACGCTCTGTCCGGCCTCCACAAGCGCGGCAGCCTGTCACTTTCCCGGACGCGGAATGCGATCCGGGGTCTCAAGCGACAATTGTTGCGCGAGGCGCAACGCCGAATCCTAGAGGTCGCTTCGCGAACTTTTTGCGCTGGATCCCGGGTCCCGTGCCGCTCCGGCGGCCTTCGCTCCACGGCCCCGGAAAAGTGGCGCTGCACTTTCCCGGATCATACTCCTGCCTTAGCGCTCCTCGTCAGGCGCGATTTCGCCGTCGATCAGGCCGGAAACGTCGTCGGTGTCCTCTTCCTCTTCTTCAAGGAAGGTGTCGTCGGCCGGCTCGTCCTCGATTTCCACATCGTCGTCCACCGCGGTTTCCAAATTGGGCTCGACGACCTCGACCTCATCGAGAGAGACGAGCTCCACGCCCGGGTCCGCTTCGGCCTCTTCTTTCTCCGGCGCGCTGGCGCGCGCCACGCGCGCCGATGCGACTTGCTGAACCGCGCCGCACTTCGGGCAAAGGACGGGGTTCCTGTTGAGATCGAAGAATTTCGTGCCGCACTGCTGGCAGTGATGCTTGTTGCCGAGCTCGGGTTTCGCCACGGGTTTGACCTCTGAAACTCGCCGCCCGTCCATGAGCCGGGCGGGCGCGACCTTCGCTACGTTAAGTCCCGCATGCGGCGCAATCCGAAATTTCACATATCGCTCCCCAAGTCGGTGCGCGGCGGGGTCGCGGCTCCGGTTAGTAAGCCCGAACCCGCCTGTCAATTGGAACTTGCGGGTCATTCAAAGTGGCTTCAGGGCGGCAGTTCCGCCCAAAAACCGTGCAGCGCGGCGCGCCGTGATTGGCTCATGACACGGGCCTCAGCTGCATGTTACCAGCACGAGATCAGCCATTTCGGCGAGAGGTGGATGGGTTTTGACCGTTTCGACAAGGATTCTCCAACAATCCGCACCGCTTAGCGGCGAACCGAGCGGCCCGCTGCGCGGCCGGCTGCGGCCGCCCGGCGACAAATCCATTTCGCATCGTGCCTTTATCCTCGGCCTGCTTTGCGTCGGCAGGACCGAGATCGAGGGGCTGCTTGAAGGCGAGGACGTGCTGCATACCGGGCAAGCCTGCCGCGCGCTGGGCGCAACGATCGCGCACCAGGGCGAGGGCCGCTGGAGCGTGCATGGCGTGGGGCTGGGTTGCCTGCTGCCGCCGCGCACAGACCTCGACTTCGGCAATGCCGGCACCGGCGCCCGGCTGATGATGGGCGTCGTCGGCGGGCATGGCGTGACGGCGCGCTTCGATGGCGACGCGTCTCTGCGCAAGCGGCCGATGCGACGCGTCCTCGATCCGCTCACGCTGGCCGGCGCCGAGATCCTCGAAGAAGCCGAAGGCGGCCGATGTCCGATCCTTCTCAAAGGCACCCCGGAGCCGCTGCCGATCGAATATCAGACCAAGGTCGCCTCGGCGCAGATCAAGTCCGCGGTCCTGCTCGCCGGGCTCAATTCGCCCGGCCGCACAATTCTCGTCGAGCCGCAGGCGAGCCGCGATCACACCGAGAAAATGCTCGCCTATTTCGGCGCGACGATCGCAACCGAGCCGTTCGGCGCGCATGGCCGCAGAATTGTCCTCGAAGGCAGGCCGGAACTTCGCCCGTCTCGTATTTTTGTGCCGGCCGATCCCTCCTCCGCCGCTTTTCCCATCGTTGCGGCGCTGATCGTGCCGGGCTCCGACATCGTGATCGAAGGCATGATGATGAACCCGCTGCGCATCGGCCTGGTAAAGACCTTGCGCGAAATGGGCGCCGAGATCGATGTGCTCGAAGAGCGCGACGAGGGCGGCGAAGTCGTCGCCGATCTCAGGGTGCGTAGCTCATCGCTGCGCGGCGTCGATGTGCCGGCCGAGCGCGCCCCGTCGATGATCGACGAATATCCGATCCTCGCCGTCGCCGCGGCCTTCGCCGAAGGCAAGACGCGGATGCGGGCTTTAAGCGAACTCAGGGTGAAGGAATCCGACCGGCTCGCCGCGATCGCGGCGGGATTGCGGGCGGCGGGCGTTGGCTGCGCCATCGACGGCGATGACCTGATCGTCGAGGGGCGCGGCGGCGACGTGCCGGGCGGGGGCCTCGCTTTGACTGAGCTCGATCATCGGATCGCGATGAGCTTTCTCTGCCTCGGGCTTGCGGCGCGCCGCAAGATGATGGTCGATGACGCGACCATGATCGCGACGAGCTTCCCGACGTTTACGGCGCAAATGACGCAGTTGGGGGCGCGTTTCTCATGATTGTCGCGATCGATGGGCCCGCCGCCTCCGGCAAAGGCACTTTGGCGCGGCGTCTGGCGCAGGATCTGAATTTGCCGCATCTCGACACTGGCCTGCTCTACCGCGCGACCGCGCGGGCGCTTCTGGACCAGGGCCATGACCTCGGCGACGTAGGAGCGGCGGTCGCCGCGGCGCGCGGCCTCGCGCTGACCGACTTCGACGCCGAGCTTCTGCGTGGCCGCGAGATGGGCGAGGCGGCCTCGATCGTCGCCGCCATCCCTGCGGTGCGCGAGGCGCTGGTCGGCATGCAGCGCACATTTGCGAGGCGTCCGGGCGGCGCCGTGCTCGACGGCCGCGATATCGGCACCGTCATCTGTCCGGAGGCGGAGGTGAAGATCTTCGTCACCGCCAGCCCGGAGACGCGCGCCAGCCGGCGCGCCCTCGAGCTGAAGAGCCAAGGCGAGACGGTCGACTACGCCGAGATTCTCGAAGACATCCGCCGGCGCGACGCGCGCGACGCGGGTCGCGCGACAGCGCCCTTGAAAGCGGCGGAAGACGCGGTCGTGCTCGAGACGACGAAGCTCGACATCGAGGCGGCGTTCAAGGCGGCGCGGGCGATCGTGGAGCGGCGCCTGCCGCTAGCAAATACAGGCCAGCCTGGTTTGATCCGGGGTTGAATTCGCCGCTTGCCTTCTTGCTTTTGTCACGAGGTGGACTAGTCTTGTGACTAGTCCACCTCTGAATATGTACCCATAAATGTCCAGCTGGCCAAAGCGCGTTTCAGTGAGTTTCTCGAAAGATGTCTCCATGAGGGGCCGCAGGTGGTGACGAGACGCGGCACGGAGACTGCCGTGCTCGTGCCCATCCGCGAATGGCGGCGGTTGTAACAATCTGCGCGTCCGACGCTCAAAGAACTCCTTCTTGCGGAAGAGCCCCGGATGGAACTTCCCATCGCACCGCGCGGCCGGCAACGCAGGCGCAGATCGTCGCTGCTCGGCTAATTTGGGAGACCATGTATCTTCTGGATACGAATGTTGTCTCGGAATTACGGCGTCCGCACCCGCATGGTGGGGTCATTTCTTGGCTGCGCCGCGCTGCCGATACCGATCTCTTTGTCTCGGCCGTGACAATTGGGGAATTGCAAGCGGGTGTCGAGTTAACCCGCGAGCGCGATCCGGCCAAAGCGGCGGAAATCGAGGCTTGGCTTGACCTTGTTGCGCAAACTATGAACGTGCTCCCTATGGACACTCAAGCCTTTCGTTGCTGGGCGCGCCTCCTGCACCGCCGGTCGGATGACCTCATCGAGGATGCAATGATTGCTGCCACGGCAATCGTCCACGATCTCGTCATTGTGACCCGGAATCTCCGGGACTTTGAAGGATGCGGCGTGCGGCTGCTCGATCCTTTTGTGTGAGGCTTTTTCCTCTGCGCAACGGTACGACCCGGCAAATGCAATCGGTCTAGTGGAGTTGGATTCACCGCGACCTGAAGCTTCCGCCCCTTGCCGCTTCGCCTCGCCCTTGCTACATAGCTCCTCGAACCCGCTCTTTCCTGCCGTCCCCGCGCCGGCCGCCGCAAGGCGATGGTCCTGTCGCAACGCCGATGGACGCCGGCAGGCCGGAGCGCCACCAACCTAACCGCCGGCGCCGCCCGACCTCGGGTAATTCAGGAGAATCAATGTCGTCCACTCAGACCTACGCGCCCTCGCGCGAGGATTTTGCCGCCTTGCTCGACGAGAGCTATGGCCACAACGAGGCGCTCGAAGGCTCCGTCATCAAGGGCACCGTCGTTGCCATCGAAAAAGACATGGCGGTCATCGATGTGGGGCTGAAGACCGAAGGCCGCGTCGCCCTCAAGGAATTTCAAGGACCGGGCCGGGAAGGCATGCTGAAGGTCGGCGACGAGGTCGAAGTCTATCTCGAACGGATCGAAAATGCGCTCGGCGAGGCGGTGATCTCGCGCGACAAGGCACGCCGCGAAGAGAGCTGGATCAGGCTCGAGCGGGCCTTCGAGAAGCAGGAGAAGGTCGAAGGCGTCATTTTCAACCAGGTGAAGGGCGGCTTCACGGTCGATCTCGACGGCGCCGTCGCCTTCCTGCCGCGCAGCCAGGTCGACATCCGGCCGATCCGCGACGTCACCCCTCTGATGCACGTGCCGCAGTCCTTCCAGATCCTGAAGATGGATCGCCGGCGCGGCAATATCGTCGTCTCGCGGCGCACCGTGCTCGAGGAATCGCGTGCCGAGCAGCGCCACGAGATCGTCGCCAATCTCGAGGAGGGCCAGGTCATCGACGGCGTCGTCAAGAACATCACCGATTACGGCGCCTTCGTCGATCTCGGCGGCATCGACGGGCTTTTGCATGTGACAGACATCGCGTGGCGCCGAGTCAACCATCCGAGCGAAGTCTTGAACATCGGACAGACGGTCAAGGTCAAGATCATCAAGATCAATCACGAGACTCACCGCATCTCGCTCGGCATGAAGCAATTGCTGGAAGATCCCTGGCAAGGCATCGAAGCGAAATACCCGGTCGGCGCCAGATTCCATGGAAGGGTGACCAACATCACCGACTACGGCGCCTTCGTCGAACTCGAAGCCGGTATCGAGGGCCTGATCCACGTCTCCGAAATGTCCTGGACCAAGAAGAACGTGCATCCCGGCAAGATCGTCGCGACGAGCCAGGAGGTCGACGTGCAGGTGCTCGAGGTCGATCCCGTCAAGCGGCGCATTTCGCTCGGCCTCAAGCAGACCCTGACCAATCCCTGGCAGGCCTTCGCCGAGAAACATCCGGTCGGCAGCGAGATCGAGGGCGAGGTCAAGAACAAGACCGAGTTCGGCCTGTTCATCGGCCTCGAAGGCGATGTCGACGGAATGGTCCATCTTTCCGATCTCGACTGGCGCCGGCCCGGCGAGCAGGTCATCGAGGATTACAAGAAGGGCGACATCGTCCGCGCCAGGGTCCTCGACGTCGACATGGAGAAGGAGCGTATTTCGCTCGGCATCAAGCAGCTCACCGCCGATCCTTTCGCCACCAAGCCGGCCGAGGCGGCCGGCGGAGCCGACCTCAAGAAGGGCGCGATCGTCACCTGCGAGGTCGTCGAGGTGAAGGAGGGCGGCATCGACGTCAAGATCGCGGGCACGGACTTGACCGCCTTCATCAAGCGCGCCGAACTTGCCCGTGACCGTGCCGATCAGCGGCCGGACCGCTTCGCGATTGGCGAGAAGGTCGATGCGCGCATCACCCAGTTCGACCGCCGCGCCCGCAAGGTCGGCGTATCGATCAAGGCGCTCGAAGTCGCCGAGGAAAAGGAGGCCATCGCCCAATTCGGCTCGGCCGATTCGGGAGCCGTGCTGGGCGATATTCTTGGCGCGGCGCTCAAGGCGCGCGATTCCGATACGACGAAGCCCCCGAAAAAGAGAACGAAGGGCAGCGACGAATAGATCGCTCGAGGCCAAGAACCCCGCGTGAGACCCACGCGGGTTTTCCTTTTTGGGACGGCTCTCGACGTTTCTGAAGGCTTCGCGCCAGCCGAGCTCTCGCTTGACGCTTGTCTATAGCCGCAGCGGCTTGCGCCGGCTCGCCTTGCGGCCTAGGTTGCGGCGCATCGTCAACGGCCCAGGATTTCGGTCGCAATGTCAAATTCCGCCGACTATATCGTCGATCGTCGCTTGCTTCAGCGCAAGCTTTCGTTCTGGCGCGTGACGGCGATCGTGCTGCTCGTCGTCGCGCTGGGGATGATCGGCCTGCGGCTCTCGGGCAAAGCCGGCCCGGCGAGCTTTTCGCCGCACATCGCGCGGCTGTCGATCAGCGGTCTGATCACCGGCGATCGGGACACGCTGAAGCTCATTGACGACATCGCGAAATCGGGGGCGAAGGGCGTCATCCTGTCGATCGAAAGCCCCGGGGGCACGACGACCGGCGCGGAACGGCTTTATGACGCGATCCGGCGGCTCGCGGCGAAGAAGCCGGTCGTCGCGGTCGTCGGCGACATGGCGGCCTCGGGCGCCTATATCGCCGCGATCAGCACGGACCGGATCGTCGCGCATGGCAATTCCCTCGTGGGCTCCATCGGCGTTCTCATCCAATATCCCGATTTCGCGAAGTTGCTCGATACGATCGGGGTAAAGCTGGATGCGGTGAAGTCCTCCCCGCTCAAGGCGGAGCCCAGCGGCTATGAGCCGACGACCCCGGAGGTTCGCGCGGCGCTCGCTTCGCTCGTCAACGACAGCTACCAATGGTTTAAGTCCCTGGTGCAACAGCGGCGCGGCATGACCGACGCGGAACTTGCCGCGGTCGACGACGGCCGGGTCTTCACCGGCCGCCAAGCCTTAGGCTTAAAGCTCATCGATGAGATCGGCGGCGAGCGCGAGGCGATTGCCTGGATGGAACACGCCAAAGGGGTTCCGCACGGCCTTCCCATTCGCGATTGGAAATCGGAAAGCAGCCTCGAACGGCTGGGGATTCTCAGCGCTTCGGCCAAGGTTGCGGACGCCTTGGGCCTCGCGAGCCTCGCCCGCGTCCTCGATCGCGGCGCAACCTATGCGCAGGCGCAATTACTTGACGGTCTCGTATCGATTTGGCAGGTTGGCGCGACCGATTGAAAAAAGAGCGACCCCTTGGGCCGGCTCCGGCAACTTTTAGATAAATCCAATCGGCTGAATGTCAGGTGATTTCAGAGGGGCTGAGTCACCGGGTGCCATTCCACGCAAGACGGATTTTGAAGCTTCAGCTTGAGCAGCGGAGCGGCGGGGGCGGGAACATGATTAAGTCGGAACTCGTGCAGCGGATTGCAGATCGCAACCCGCACCTTTACCTGCGTGATGTCGAAAAGATCGTCAACGCCATTCTCGATGAAATCACCAATGCATTGTCGCGCGGCGACCGGGTGGAATTGCGGGGTTTCGGCGCCTTCTCGGTGAAGCGCCGCGACGCAAGGCTTGGCCGCAATCCGCGCACCGGCGCGCATGTCGCCGTCGACGAAAAGGCCGTGCCTTTCTTCAAGACCGGCAAGGAAGTGCGCGAGCGTCTCAACGAGGGCTATACCGGCTAAAGCGGGACGATCGGAAACGATCCTGGGCCGGCGTCGAGCTTGCGGGAGTGACCATGAAACGCGCCTTGCAACTCATCGTTCTCGTGCCCCTGGCTGTCGTCGCTCTGGCCTTGGCAGTCGCCAATCGGCACAATGTCCTGGTATCATTCGATCCATTCTCGAGCGATCAAACCGGCGAGATCCAGGCGCCGCTTTTCGTGGTGCTCATTCTCGCCGTGATGTTCGGCGTGCTGCTCGGCAGCCTCGCCACCTGGTTTGCGCAGGGGAAACATCGCCGGGCGCTGCGTGAACTGCGCGCCGAGGCCGCCCGTGTGCGCGACGAAGCCGGGCACATGAAGGTCTGATGATTGTGCCGCGACGAAGCAATCCAGAATGAACGTGCGCGAACCCTCTCCCCTTGTGGGAGAGGGTGGCTTGCGAAGCAAGCCGGGTGAGGGGTCGCGCAACCCCTCATCCGCCTCGCTCCGCTCGGCACCTTCTCCCGCAAGGGGAGAAGGAGCGCGCCGTTCGCTCCGCTCGCGATGACGAGACTCGCCCCACGCGTGAAGTGGAAAGCAATGCCCGTCACCGTCAAGATCTGCGGTCTTTCGACGCCCGAGACAGTCGAGGCGGCGCTCGAGGCCGGCGCCGACATGCTGGGCTTCGTCCGCTTCGAAAAGAGCCCCCGCCACCTCTCGCTCGAGGCGGCGCAAAGCCTCGGCAAACAAGTCGGCGAGCGGGCGCGCAAGGTGCTGCTCACGGTCGACGCGGGGGAAGCGGCGCTTGCCGCCGCCGTCGAAGCCTTGGGGCCGCATATCCTGCAATTGCACGGGCAGGAGACGCCGGAGAGGGTCGCCGCGCTCAAGGCCCGTTTCGGCCTGCCAGTCATGAAGGCGATTGCGATCGGCAGCCCGGCCGATCTGGCGCAGATCGCTGCTTACGAGGAGGTCGCCGATTTTCTTTTGCTTGATTCCCGGCCTGCCGAAGGATCGGCGCTTACAGGCGGCACCGGTGAGGCCTTTGATTGGTCTTTGCTGAGGGGCCTGAAATTGCGCAAGCCCTGGCTGCTCGCCGGCGGCCTCGATCCCGCCAATGTCGGCGGGGCGCTTGCCGCGACGCGCGCGTCGGGCGTCGATGTCTCCTCTGGCGTCGAGAGCGCCCCTGGCGTCAAGGATGTGGGCAAGATCGGCGCCTTCATTGCCAATGCGCGCGCCGCCGCGGAAAAGCTTGGATCGGCGATCGAGAACGGATAGACCACGTCATTACGAGGAGCGAAGCAAAGCAATCCAGAATGGATGTGCGCGTTCCTTCTCCCCTTGCGGGAGAAGGTGCCCCGCGAAGCGGGGCGGATGAGGGGTCGCGCAACCCCTCACCCGGCTTGCTCTGCAAGCCACCCTCTTCCCCGCAAACGGGGAGGGGGTTCGCGTCATCCGCTTCGCTCACAATCACGATTCAATTTCGAGACGCTGATGAAGCCGGACATTCCCAATTCGTTCCGCACAGGCCCCGACGAGCACGGGCATTTCGGCATCTATGGCGGCCGGTTCGTCGCCGAGACCCTGATGCCGCTGATCCTCGATCTCGAACGCCACTATGAGGCGGCAAAACAAGATCCGGCCTTCAAGGCCGAACTCGACTACCTCCTCACCCATTATGTCGGGCGGCCGAGCCCACTCTATTTTGCCGAGCGCCTCACGGCTTACGCGCGTGAGAGGGCAGGCGACGGCGCACATGGCGCGAAGATCTATTTCAAGCGCGAGGAGCTCAACCACACCGGCGCGCATAAGATCAACAATGTGCTCGGCCAGATCCTGCTCGCGCGGCGGATGGGCAAGAGCCGCATCATCGCCGAGACCGGGGCCGGCCAGCATGGTGTAGCGACGGCGACCGCCTGCGCGAGGTTCGGCCTCGATTGCATCGTCTACATGGGCGCCGTCGACGTCGAGCGGCAAAAGCCGAACGTGTTCCGGATGAACATGCTCGGCGCGAAAGTTGTGCCGGTGCTCTCCGGCGCGCGAACCCTCAAGGATGCGATGAACGAGGCCTTGCGCGACTGGGTCACCAATGTCGAGAATACGTTCTACTGCATCGGCACGGTCGCCGGCCCGCATCCCTATCCGGCCATGGTGCGCGACTTCCAATGTATCATCGGTGAAGAGACGCGCGCGCAGATGCTCGCGGCCGAAGGCCGGCTGCCGGATTCGCTCTTCGCCTGCATCGGCGGCGGCTCGAACGCGATCGGCCTCTTCCATCCCTTCCTCGACGATCGCGCGATCGAGATCTATGGGGTTGAGGCGGCGGGCTACGGGCTCGACAAGAAGCACGCCGCTTCGCTCGCCGGCGGCAGGCCCGGCGTGCTGCACGGCAACCGCACCTATCTCCTGATGAACGACGATGGGCAGATCGAAGAGGGCCACTCGATCTCGGCCGGCCTCGACTATCCCGGCATCGGGCCCGAACATTCCTGGCTCAAGGAGACCGGCCGCGTCACTTATCTCTCGGCAACCGATGACGAGGCGCTCGCGGCCTTTCAGCTCTGCGCCAAGCTCGAAGGGATCATCCCGGCGCTCGAGCCGGCGCATGCGCTCGCCCGCGCGATCGAGATCGCGGCACAAAAGCCGCGCGATCATCTGATGGTGCTGAACATGTCTGGGCGCGGCGACAAGGACCTTTTCACCGTCGCCGATCATCTGGGCGGGATGTAGGGCACCCTTCATAACGCGCGAAGCAATTGCGGATCGTCAGGTTGTCAACGGCGCGGCTGCCGTCTTTGCCCGAACGATTGCTCAGTCAGCACGTTGAGCCGCCGGATGTGAACGAGATATATGTCCTGTTAATATCTTGCTGCGGACTCTGTCATTTCTCTGCGGCCACGTGGTGTTGTGATCGAACCGTAAGTGTTTGTCCGTAAATAAGTGCATCTGTCTATGCACGATGCTGTCATTCCCGCGGAAGCGGGAATCCAGTCCTCGTTTAGACATCGGATATATCCGATGTCTCATGCGCGCGCGGCAGCGGAAAAGACTTAATGTCGCCGCGGACGCGGCTCTTCTCTGACCAGAACGTGGACGCCTTTACGTCTTGATAACCGACACGTTACACGTTACATATGATCAAGCGCTTTCGCCACAAAGGATTGAAGCGGTTCTATGAAACCGGCGATATGCGCGGGATCAACCGGCAACATGCGGCATGGCTGCGCATTCTGTTGACATCGCTCGATATTGCCGCAAGTCCAGCGGATCTGAACAACCCCGCTTACAGGCTGCATCCCCTGAAAGGCGAGCGCAGAGGACAATGGGCGGTATCGGTCTCCGGCAATTGGCGGCTGGTTTTTGCCTCGACGGCGTGGACGTGACGAGTGGATTTGGTCGATTACCACTGAGTGCAGGAAAGCGATCTATATGATGCATAACCCGGCGCATCGCGGCGAGGTGATCCGCGAGTCCTGTTTGAAGCCGCTTGGCCTCACGGTAACGGAAACGGCTGCAGGCCTCGGCGTCACGCGCAAGGCGCTGTCCGACCTTTTGAATGGCCGTAGCGGCGTGTCGCCGGATATGGCCATTCGTCTTGAAAAGGCTGGATGGAGCACGGCGGACGCCTGGCTGCGAATGCAGATGACGTGGAACCTTTGGCAAGCGCGCGAGCGCGCGAGCAAGATCAAAGTGAAGAAGTTTCGCTGCGAACCGCAGCCTAGCTGATCTTGCCTTTCACTGCCCGCACTGGCGCTGGTTGCGAAATGAATACATCTTTGCCGATAGTTGAGGGCCATGCTGCGCTTTTCCCTCCCCCGTCCTTCGTGTTAGCCACTTCGCCCTGATGTCCACCCGCCTCGACACACGCTTCGCCGAACTCGCCCGAGAGCGCCGTGCCGCGCTGGTCCCTTTCGTCATGGCCGGCGATCCGGATCTTTCGACCTCGCTCGCAATCCTGAAGGCGCTGCCGGCAGCAGGCGCCGACCTGATCGAGCTCGGCATGCCGTTTACCGATCCCATGGCGGACGGGCCGGCGATCCAGGCCGCGGGCTTGCGGGCGCTTAAGGCCGGGACGACGCTGGCCAAGACGCTGGCGCTCGCCGCCGACTTCCGCGCGCACGATCGGTCGACGCCGCTCGTGCTCATGGGCTATTACAACCCGATCTATGTCTATGGCGTCACGCGCTTTCTCGCCGATGCGAAGAAAGCCGGCATCGATGGCGTGATCGTCGTCGATCTGCCGCCCGAGGAGGATGCCGAGCTTTGCCTGCCGGCGATTGATGCGGGGCTCGCCTTCATCCGGCTCGCGACGCCGACGACGGATGCGGCGCGGCTGCCGGCCGTGCTCGCGAACACATCCGGCTTCGTCTATTATGTCTCAATCACCGGGATCACCGGTGCGGCGGCGCCGGACTACGCCAAAGTCGCCGCCGCGGTCGGCCGGTTGAAAGAGCATACGGATCTGCCGGTCGCGGTCGGCTTCGGCGTGAAGAATGCCGCGAGCGCCGCCGCGATCGCCGCGGTCGCCGACGGCGTCGTGGTCGGCTCCGCCCTCATCGAGGCCTTGCGCAAGTCGCTCGATGAAGCAGGCCAAGCAACGCCGGGCAGCGTCGCCGCTGTCGCCGACCTCGTGCGCGAGCTTGCGGCCGGCGTCCATTCGGCCGCCCGGCCCGGGACCGGGCGAGGCTTTGCGCGCGCCGACACGAGCGCATAGATTGGTCAGACGCCGGTGTCCGTCTCGCCGGAATTGCTCCGAGATCGTCAGTTGCTTAAAGGGTTCCCATGAATTGGATCTCCAATGTCGTTCCGCCGAAGATCCGCTCCTTCCTGCGGCGGGAAACTCCTGAGAATCTCTGGGTCAAATGTCCGGACAGCGGGGAGCTCATCTTTCATAAGGACCTCGAGTCCAATCTCTATGTGGTGCCGGGCTCCGGCTACCATATGCGAATGCCGACGGAGGCGCGGCTCGACATGCTCTTTGACGAGGCAACCTACGACGACTTGTCGACGCCAGAAGTTCCGCTCGATCCGTTGAAATTCCGCGATATCAAACGCTACACCGATCGGCTGAAGGAGAACCGCCTGAAAACCGGCACTCGTGATGCGGTGCGGGTATGCACAGGCCGCCTCGAAGGTATGAAGGTCACCACCGCGGTCCAGGATTTCGAGTTTCTTGGCGGCTCGCTCGGCATGGCGGCAGGCGAAGCGATCATCACCGGCATGTTGCACGCGGTCGAGCGCCAAACGCCGTTCATCATTTTCACGGCCTCGGGCGGGGCGCGCATGCAGGAGGGGATCTTTTCTCTGATGCAGATGCCGCGCACGACGGTCGCTGTGCAGCGGCTGCGGGCGGCGAAGCTCCCCTACATCGTCGTCCTGACCAATCCGACGACCGGCGGCGTCACCGCCTCCTATGCCATGCTCGGCGACATCCATATCGCCGAGCCCGGCGCCGTCATCGGTTTTGCCGGGCCGCGGGTGATCGAGCAGACCATCCGCGAACGTCTGCCTGAGGGATTTCAGCGCGCCGAATATCTGCAAACGCATGGGATGGTCGATATGGTCGTGCGCCGCCACGACATGCGCGCCACCTTGGCACGGGTTTGTTCGCTGCTGATGCATAGGCAGGAGCTTGGCGCCGCATGACCGGAATTCCCGTCGAGAGCGCCGCGGAAGAATGGGACGCGATCCTCGCGCGCCTGCTCGACCTGCATCCGAAGAAGATCGATCTTTCGCTTGGCCGCGTCACCCGTCTGCTCGACGTGCTCGGCGCGCCGCAGGATCATCTGCCACCGGTCATCCATGTTGCCGGCACGAATGGCAAGGGGTCGAGCATCGCCTTCATGCGGGCGATCCTGGAGGCGGCCGGCAAGAGCGTGCATGTCTACACCTCGCCGCATCTCGTCCGCTTTCATGAGCGGATCAGGCTCGGCCGGAGGGGCGGCGGGAGGCTCGTCGGCGACGCCGAGCTCGCCGCGGTGCTCCGGCTCTGCGAAAAGCAGAATGCCGGCGCGCCGATCACCTTCTTCGAAATCACCACGGCCGCCGCTTTCAAGCTGTTCAGCGAATATCGGGCGGATTATCTCCTCCTCGAAGTGGGGCTCGGCGGCAGGCTTGATGCCACCAACGTCGTCGCCCGGCCCGCCGCGACCCTCGTCACGCCGGTCTCGATCGACCATCCCGAGTTCCTCGGCACGACGGTCGCCGACATCGCCTTCGAGAAAGCGGGGATCTTGAAGCCGCAGGTCCCGGCGATCCTCGGCCTCCAGCAGCCTGACGCCCTTGACGTTTTGCAACGGCAGGCCTGCGAGGTCGGCGCGCCGCTGCGCGTCGCCGGCCGCGATTTCATTGTCCGTGAAGAACACGGCCGGCTCATTTTCGAGGACGAGCGCGGCCTTCTCGATCTGCCGCTGCCCCGCCTCGTCGGTCGCCATCAGCACCAAAACGCCGCCGCGGCAATCGCCACTCTGCGCTCGATCGAGCCGCAGCTCTCTTCTGCCGCGGTGGAAATCGGGGTTGCGACCGCCAAATGGCCGGCGCGACTTCAGCGCCTGAAAAAGGGCCGCGTGGTGTTCCTGGCACCGCACGGCGCCGAGATCTGGCTCGACGGCGCCCATAACGAGGACGGCGCACGGGTGCTCGCCCAGGCCATGGCCGATTGCGAGGACAGAGCGCCGCGCCCGCTCGTCGTCGTTTGCGGAACGCTGGCCAGCAAGGATACCGCGGCCTTCTTGCGCGCCTTCAAAGGGCTCGCGCAGGAGGTTCTTGCCGTCCCGGTCACGGGCGAGCATGTCGCCCGGTCACCGGTCGAGGTCGCAGCGCTCGCCAATGCGGCGGGCATTCCCGGTGTCGCCTGCGAGAGCTTCGAGGCGGCGCTGCGCTTTCTCGCGGCGCGTGAATGGGCGCTGCCGCCGCGGATTCTCATTGCCGGCAGCCTCTATCTCGCCGGCGAGGTGCTGCGCTTCAACGGCACGCCGCCGCTGTGACGCGCTTCCACGGGACCGGCGACACGCTCAATTCATGCATTGCAACGCTGTCACCTGTTGGGTGCTGTGATGAAAGCGAAGAAGCACGCAAAGCCCGAGGGGCCGTCCCTCTTAGACGTGGTTGCCCTACTGACTGACCTGCCCGCGCAGCGGCTTGCACGCGGGCAGGTGGGAACGATCGTGGAACAGCTTGATGACCACACCTTGCTCGTCGAATTTAGCGACGACCAAGGCCGTGCCTACGCCCTCGTGCCCTGCCCGCAAGGGGAGCTTCTTGTCCTGCACTACGTCCCCGAGGCGGCCTGATTCGATTGGCGATGGCGGTAAGCGGCACCTCGCGGGCGTCTGGCTTAGCGCCGCGGCGTGTACGATCGCTGCTTGTGTCAGAAATGCGTAATTTGCGTGTAACGTGCTTATAGAAATCAGCCGAAAACAGGCCTTGCGGCGCCCCTCTCATCTTGGCGTAAGCAGTTGATTGTAAAACATCTGTAAGAAATACAAAGCCGCCCTACCTTGGCGTAGCGGCGCCACTAGATTTATGAGAGCATCACCTTTGGACAGTACCTCTGTCCCGTTTTTGCAAACGTATCAAAGGAGAAAATCATGGCCTGGACAGTTCCGACAATCGTCGAAGTTTGCGTCGGCATGGAAGTCACTAGCTACGAGTCGGCCGAGATCTGATCGGTCCGAAGACTCTGGTTCTTCAACACCAAATGGACGAACCTTGTTGCATATCATCGTCCTCGGATCGGCAGCCGGGGGAGGGTTCCCGCAATGGAACTGTCTCTGCCCCGTCTGCCGACTCGCATGGAGCGGCGACAGGCGCGTAAGGCCAAGAACTCAGTCGAGCCTGGCCGTCAGCGCCGACGGTGAGCACTGGCTGCTTTTGAACGCTTCGCCTGATCTTCGCCAGCAGATCATCGCGACGCCGCAAGTGCATCCGCGCGGCAAAGGCCGGCAATCGCCGATCGCCGCCGTCTTCTTGACCAATGGCGACGTCGATCATTTGACGGGACTTCTCACTTTGCGTGAACAACAGAGCTTCACAATATTCGGCAGCAAAGCCACTCTGGCGGAGATTTCGGACAGTCGTATCTTCGGCGTCTTGAACAGGGAGCTGGTGCATTTGAAACCCGTTGCCGCGGAGAGTACTGTCGAGACCGGGATCGGCCTCAAGGTGACGCCCTTCTCCGTGCCTGGCAAAGTGCCGCTTTACCTCGAGACCGGCGCGGTCGAGATCGGAACCGAAGGCGAAGAGACGCTTGGCCTTGAAATCAGCGACGGCGCCAAGACCTTCTTCTATATTCCGGGCTGCGCGGAAGTGACGCCGCGGCTGCAAAAGAGATTGCAGAACGCCGCTCTCTTGTTTTTTGACGGCACCACCTACACCGACGATGAAATGGTGCAATTGGGCCTTTCGAACAAGACTGCTTGGCGCATGGGCCATGTCGCGATGAGCGGGGAGAACGGATCGATGCGGCGCCTCGCCGATCTGGGCATCGGCCGCAAGATCTATGTCCATATCAACAATACGAACCCAGTGCTCATCGAGGATTCGGCGGAACGCGCGAAAGTCGAAGCGGCGGGATGGGATGTTTCTGACGATGGGCTGGAGGTAATGCTATGAGCTCCAAAGCGGATCTATTGAGCCCCCAGGAATTGGAAGCTGCTTTGCGCAACGTCGGCGCCGAGCGCTACCACAATCGCCATCGTTTCCACCGCCGCCAATACAGCGGCCAGTGCACTTACGAGGAGATCCAGGCCTGGGCGCTCAACCGCTATTATTATCAATCGATGATCCCCATCAAGGACGCGACGGTTCTCACTCGCTTGAGCGACACCGAGGACCGGCGGCAATGGCGCAAGCGAATCGAGGATCATGACGGTTTGCAGCCCGGCGACGGCGGCATCGAACGCTGGCTGAAGCTCACCGACAGTCTCGGCTTTCCGCGCGACTACGTGATCTCGACCGAAGGCATCCTGCCGGCGACGCGTTTCGCGGTCGATGCCTATGTCGAATTCTGCCGCAGCCGCAGCCCGCTCGAAGCCGTCGCCTCTTCCTTGACCGAACTCTTCTCGCCGAACATCATCAGCGAAAGAATGACCGGCATGTTGGCGAATTATGATTTCGTCAGCAAGGAGACGCTCGCCTATTTCTCGCAGCGGCCGCCGCAGGCCAAGCGCGATTCCGAATGGGCGCTCGCTTTCGTCAAGACTCACGCCAAGACGCGCGCCGAACAGGAGCAGGCGATCAAGGCGCTCGAATTCAAATGCAACGTGCTCTGGGCCCAGCTCGACGCTTTGTGGAGCGCCTATGTTGATCATGCGCTCCCGCCGGACGCTTGGGTGCCGGGCACGAAAGTCGCCGTCCGCGGTCAGGCTGCATGAGCGGCGGGACTGCGATCAGCGATCAATCGAAGCCGCGTCTGCCGCGCGGCGTGCATCTGAAACATGACGAGACGCGCGACGAATGGCTGCTTCTCGCGCCGGAACGAGTTCTGAAGACCAACCCCATCGCAGTCGAGATCTTGAAGCGCTGCGACGGAGTTGCCACATTGACTGAGATCGTCGACGATCTCGCTGCACAGTTCAAGGCCGAGCGCGTCCGGGTCGAGGCGGATGTCCGGGCGCTCCTCGGCGAGCTCGCCGCCAAACGAATGGTGGACCTTTGAACGCGCTTGAGACCACACCGACCCCCATTCCGGCTCCGGTCGGCATTCTCGCCGAGCTGACACATCGCTGCCCGCTCGGCTGTCCCTATTGCTCCAATCCGATCGAGCTCGAATCACGCGCCGGCGAGCTCGACACGGAGACCTGGATGCGCGTCTTTTCCGAAGCCGCCGCCGTCGGCATTCTTCACACGCATCTCTCCGGCGGCGAGCCCGCCTCGCGGCGCGATCTCGTCGAGATCGTCGCGCATTGCGCCAAGGTCGGGCTCTACACCAACCTCATCACCTCGGGCATCGGCCTGACCCAAGACCGCATGCGGCAATTGGCGGCTGCGGGCCTCGATCACGTCCAGCTTTCGATCCAGGACAGCGAGGCGGCCTCGGCCGACAGGATCGCCGGCTACAAGGGCGCCTTCGCCCGCAAGATCGATGTGGCGAAATGGGTCAACGAGGTGGGCATCCCGCTCACCGTCAACGCGGTCATCCATCGCGCCAATATCGCCCATGCCGGCCGCATGGTGGAATTCGCGGTCGAGCTCGGTGCGCGGCGGGTCGAGATTGCCCATACGCAATATTATGCCTGGGCGCTCGCCAATCGCCGGGCGCTGATGCCGTCCCACACCCAGATCGAGAAGGCGGTCGCCGAGGTTGAAGGTCTGCGCGATGTCTATGCCGGGAAGATCGTGATCGATCATGTCATTCCCGATTATTACGCGCGCTATCCGAAGGCATGTATGGGCGGCTGGGGCAAGCGCACTCTGAACGTCACGCCGCATGGCAAGGTTCTGCCCTGCCATGCCGCCGAGACGATTCCGGGCCTCGAGTTTTGGACCGTGCGCGAGCATTCGCTCGCCGACATCTGGACGAATTCGCCGGCCTTCAATGCCTTCCGCGGCACCGATTGGATGCTGGAGCCCTGCCGTTCCTGCCCGCGCAAGACGATCGATTTCGGCGGCTGCCGCTGCCAGGCTTTGGCGCTCACCGGCGACGCGCGACAGGCAGACCCCATCTGCCATCTTTCGCCGCATCACGACAAAGTGGCGGCGATTGCCGCGACCTTCGACGAAGTCGATGAAAATGTGCCGGCGTCGGATTATGTCTATCGCACCCTCAAGGCGCCTGTGCCGGCCGAGTGACATCGGGTGCGATTGGCCCGAGCATCCGTGGCTTCTATTGAGGGAACGATGATGCAGGGCAAGACGGTGGTCATTACCGGCGCCACTTCGGGAATCGGCGAGGTGGCCGCCTTGCGGCTTGCCGGCATGGGCGCGCGAATCGTCATGGTCGCGCGGAGCAAGACGCGCGGCGAGGCGACGCTTGCGCGGCTCAAGGAGCAAGCCCCGGGCCTTGCGCACAAGGTCCATTACGCCGACCTGGCGCTGCTCGCCGAGATGAAGCGCGTCGCCGCGCAGATCGCGGCTTCCGAGCCGCGCATCGATGTGCTCATCAACAATGCCGGCGCGCTCTTCTCCAAGCGGCAGCTCACGCCGGACGGGTTTGAACTCACCTTCGCGCTCAACCACCTTTCCTATTTCGTCGTGACCGCGGGGTTGCGCGAGCGGCTCCTCGCCTCGGCGCCGGCGCGCATCGTCAACACATCGTCAGACGCGCATAAGGGCGCGCGCTTCGACATCGACGATCTGCAGACCGCGAAGAAATATACCGGCATCCAGGCCTATGCCCGATCGAAGCTCGCAAACATCCTGTTCACCCACGAACTCGCGCGGCGCCTTCAACGCACAGGCCTCACCGCCAATGCGCTGCATCCCGGCGTGGTCGCGACAAGATTCGGCCACGAGAGCGGCGGGATTGTCAGCTCTCTCCTCAAGCTCGTGCAATATTTCGCCATATCGCCGGAAAAGGGCGCGGCGACGATCGTCTATCTCGCATCGTCTCCGGAGGTCGCCGGCGTGAGCGGCGAATACTTCTACAAATGCAAGCCTGCGGTGCCGACCGGCGCGGCGCGCGACGATCGTCTCGCCGTCGAGCTTTGGCAAAAGAGCGTCGAACTCACCGGCGTCGATTCGCGATAGGCGCTCGCGGGCTAAGGCTTGGGTTGCATCACGGCGGCCGACCGCCTAATACCGACGCGTGCGACTCATCGGGATGGCCGGGCTTGTCCCGGCCATCCACGTCTTTGACGGTGCAACACATTTACGGCGTGGATGCCCGCGACAAGCGCGACAAGCGCGGGCATGACGGTCTGTCCCCAAAGCCAAGCATGCGTCCGAGTTTTCGGCTGAATGCCTCGCCAGACACGAACACGAGGTCCTGATGCGTCCTTCCAAACGCGCGGCGGATGAATTGCGGGCGGTCACACTCGAGCGCAATGTCGCGCGCTATGCGGAAGGATCCTGCCTCGTCAAATTCGGCGACACGCATGTTCTGTGCACGGCCTCGCTCGAGGACAAGCCGCCGCAATGGTTGCGCGGCCAGGGTCGCGGCTGGCTGACCGCCGAATATGCGATGCTGCCGCGCGCGACCCATACGCGTTGCAAGCGCGAGGCGACGGCGGGCCGGCAATCCGGACGCACGCAGGAAATCCAGCGGCTCATCGGCCGCAGCCTGCGCGCCGTCACTGATCTCCAGGCGCTCGGCGAGCGGCAGATCACGATCGACTGCGACGTGCTGCAGGCCGATGGCGGCACGCGAACCGCGGCGATCACCGGCGCCTGGGTTGCCTTGCGCGACTGCCTCAAATGGATGCATGGACGCTCGATCATCAAGGACATTCCGCTGCGCGATCACGTCGCCGCGGTCTCCTGCGGGATTTCGAACGGCGAGGCCGTGCTCGATCTCGACTATGCCGAGGATGTTGTGGCTGAGACCGACGCCAATTTCGTGATCACCGGGGCGGGTTCTCTCGTCGAGGTGCAGGCGACGGCGGAGGCCGCGGTCTTCAGCGAGGCGGAACTCAACGCGATGCTGAAACTCGCCCGCGCCGGCATCGCCCAGCTCATCGACCTGCAGAAACAGGCGATTGCCTGACATGAGCAAACGCCTTGCCGGCAAGCTCCTTGTCGCGACGCATAATCCCGGCAAGCTATGGGAAATGCGCGCTTTGCTCGCGCCGCATGGGATTGACGCCGTCTCAGCCGCCGAACTCACCTTGCCGGAGCCGGACGAGACCGGCGAAAGCTTTTGGGCCAATGCCGAATTGAAGGCGGCCGCCGCGGCGCGGGCGGCCGGGCTGCCGGCGCTTGCCGATGATTCCGGGCTTTGCGTCGATGCGCTCGGGGGCGCGCCGGGCCTCCAGTCCGCGCGCTGGGCCGAGCTGACGCCGGGCGGTCCGCGCGATTTCGCGACAGCCATCGCAAAGGTCGAAGCGGCCTTGCAGGAGGTGGGAGCCAAACCGCCGTTTCATGCCCATTTCATATCGGTGATCGCGCTCGCCTGGCCCGACGGCCGGACCGAAAGCTTCGAAGGCAAAGTCTTCGGCACCCTCGTCTTCCCCGCCCGCGGAAAACTCGGCTTCGGCTATGATCCGATCTTCCTGCCAGACGGGCTCACCCGAACCTTCGGCGAGATGATGATGGCCGAGAAACAGGCCATTCCCGCCGATGGCTCGCCGGCGCTCTCGCATCGCGCGAGGGCGTTCCAGGCTTTCGCGCGCGCCTGCCTGCAGCCCGAGCCATGAGAGCGCGCCAATTGTCGCGGGCGGCGGGTCTTGCTGCAAAGCAATGATCTCGCGATAATCATCGCCGGAAGAGGCGTAGTCTGATGGCGGACGACAGCTGGGACACGAAATTTGGATCGCGCCGAGTGAGACGCGATCCGCCGACGCTGGAAGAGGCGATCGTCGCGGCGCAAGGTCTGTCCGATCAATTGAACGAGCAGATCGAAATCGCCGCCGGCTTTATGGATCTGCCGGTGGAGGTGGTGCGCGCCGAGGTCTTGAAGAGCGTGTCGCCGCGCCGTGCGGCCCGCGTCGTCACGGCCGCTGGCCGCGAAGGCGCCGGCCGCACCGTGATCGTCGAGCGCAAGACGCGCCGCACGCGCATCACCGACGCCTGAGCGATCTTGGTGTTCTCCTCGCTCTTGGACGCGTCAGCCTCGTCATTGCGAGCGAAGCGAAGCAATCCAGTGCGCGCACACCTTCTCCCTGTGGGAGAAGGTGGCTTGCGGAGCAAGCCGGATGAGGGGTTACAATGCTTCCGTCGCAACCATCGTAACCCCTCACCCGGTCGGCCATAGCCCTGCGCTTCGCGCAGGGCGTAAGCGACGGGCGCGCGAAGCGCGCCCTATGGCCGACCACCCTCTCCCTCCGGGAGAGGGTTTGCGCATCTTGCGACTTTGCTTCATTGGGTGAGCGGCGCGATTTGCGCATAGGCGAGGAAGCTCGCCGGCAGAATCGGCTGCGCGCCGGCGATCACCTTGGGCAAGCTCGGCGCGCGTTCGCGCGCATAGGCGAGGCTCAGCGACATAGGTCGCTCCGGCGGTAAGGGCACGACCGTCAAACCGTTTTCCTCGCTCACCTGCGCGGCTCGCAGGCCCGAGCGTTCCGGCGGCAGAGGCGCCGCGGCGAAAACCATCTGGGACGAGCTTGCCTCTTCGAATTCGCTCTGCGGTCGCGTCGCGACGACCGGCTGCGCCGCCGCGCTTGCTTCATCGCCGCCGCGGCGGCGCGGGATTTAGGGAAGAAGCCGAGAGACAATTCATTTCTCTGAAAAACTAAGGTGACTTATGATTATCCAATATGATCGAGATCCCAAAAGCCTGGTCGACAAGTTAATCCCACGCTTCGACGAGTGCCGCTTCAGCAAGCTTTTCTTGAAATACGAGGATTCACAGGCGATCGCGACAGAAGCCGTTATGCTCGTCGGATCGCCGTCTCTGTTCTGCAGCGTCACCGCTAAGACATTAACATACCCACGAATCGAATATTTTCCGCTCGTGCTCAAGCAAGTGGATCCAAACTCCTATCCCGCCGATGGATGGATCACATTCGGCCGCGCGGGGGGCGCCTCGGAATTGGACCGCAGGCTGCAATGGCGGTTCGATCGGCCGATTCTGCGGCTCCTTGAAAGCGAGGAGGAGGTCGCCGATGGGATCGGACCGCACGCGAAGAAGGACATTTTGCGCTTCTACGGCGGGCTCGAACTGCGTGATCCAGTCGGGCGTCATGTGTTGCAGTTCAAAGCGAGCGATTTGCCCGATTTTGTTCTACATCTACGGCTCTTCGATGATGATAACTCGTGATCTTGATGGTTGCGGAGTTACCACCATAACTCTGTGGCCACACAAAGAGTTAAATGACGGTAGCGAGTCTCATGATCGACGAACGTGACCAAGGCTTGCGCGACTTGGTGCAAAGCATTGTACCACGCTGGCGTGAAATGCGAGTGAGAAAGCGGTTTTTCAAGCGGTTTGATGAAGATCGATTCATTATCGCGTCCTTCATCATGATAGGGACGCCACTTTTTCTCTGCGCCGTTGATGCGAAGACGGCGCCCTGGCCAAGGATCGATTATTTTCCGATCTGGTTCAAAATCGCCGAGCAGAATGAGGTTGATGGCGACGAATTGTTGCCGTTCGCCCGCACGGAGGGCACGTCGGAATTGGACCGCAAGCTGCAATGGCTGTTCGATCGGCCCGTGCTGCGGCTCCTCGAAAGCGAGGATGAGGTCGCCGATGGTAGGGGGCCGGACGCGAAACAGGACATTTTATGCTTCTATGGCGGTCTCGAATTCAGTGATCCGGCCGGCCGTTACGCGTTCCAGTTCAGGGCGAGCGATCAGTCCGATTTCGTCCTTCGCGCCCGGCTTTTCGATCACGATGACGGGACGACGTGGCCCTCTTCATGGGTGCCATGATCGACGAACGTGACCAAGACTCTCGCGACCTGATGCAGGTTTACGACGCTACCACCTGCGCATCGGCGGCGAGCGCCTTCACCGCCTCTTCCACGCTGCGGAAGATATGATCGGGCCCCAGTACACTGTCGAGGCCCAAACGGCGTGCGGCCTCCTGGGCGCGGATTGATTCCAATCGTGCGATCGCGAAATCGATTTCGTTGGCGTGGCACTCGCGAATGATCTCGCGCAGCGTCGCGGCGGCGGTGAAGTCGATTTGCGAGATGCCATTCGCTTCGAGAACGATGAGCTTCACCGACATGCTTTGCAGGACCGCGCTGACACCGCCTCGAAAGCGATCGGCATTGAGGAACGACAGCGGGGCGTCGAACCCGATGACGGCCACGCCCGCCAATCTTTCGCCGCGCTGGTGCTGCGTCGGCGGCCACCAGATCGTCGTCCCGGGTACACGCTCGAAAACGATAATTTTGCCGCTTGCCGTGCTCCATATGCCGTGAATGAGCGAGAGCCAGATGCCGATCGCCACGCCCTCGCCGATCGGCAAGAAAATGATCGCCGCGGCGGTGGCGACAATCAGCAGAAATTCGGGACGGGACTGGCGATAGATCGTCGCGATCTGATCGGCGCGGACGATCTTCAGCGCGACGAACAGCAGGACTCCGGCCAGTGCCGCCTGCGGGACATGCCGCAGCAGCGCCGCGCCGAACAGTAGCAGGATGAGAAGGATCGCCGCGGCGATCAGGCAGGCGAGCTGCGAGCGGCCGCCGCTCGCCGCCACGATCTCGGTCGTGGGCGGGCTGGCATCGACCGGAAAGGTGCCGAAGAGCCCGGCAAGCATACTGCCGACGCCGACGCCGACGAAATCGCGGTCGACGTTCGGCGGCTCGTCCGGATCTGACGGGAACGAGCGGGTGGTTGCGGCCGTCTGCACCATCACGATGATCGCAACGATCAAAGCCAGCGGAACGAGCTCGGCCACATTTGCCGCCGAGGGCACGGGGATGCTCGGAACGGGCAAGGCGCTGGGAACCGTGCCAAGCACCGCGACGCCGTGCGCGTCGAGCCGGAAGAAAAAGACAGCGCAGGTCGCGAGGACGAGGCCGATCAGCGCCGCCGGAATCCGCGCGCTCAACCGCTCCAAGACAAGGAGCATGGCGAATTCGCCCAGCGCAATCGTGAGCGTGAATGGATTGACCGCGCCGAGATAGCCGAGAATGTCGGCGCCGCGCTGCGGTATAGGCGCTGGCGCGCCGAGCACGCCCGGCAATTGCGAGATCACAATATGCGCGGCGATCCCGACCAGAAAGCCGATCGTCACCGGAATCGAGAGGAGATCGCCGATCCGGCCGAGCCGGAAGAGGCCCGCGGCAATCAGCGTGAGGCCGACCATCAACGCGAGCGCCGCAGTGTATAAGGCGTACTCCTTGCTGCCGGCCGCGACGAGCAGGGCGAGGCTGCCGGCGAAGATCGGCGTGATGGTCGAATCGGCGCAGCAGCAGAGGAAGCGGTTGTCGCCGAACGCCGCGAAGCCGAGCGTGCCGGCAAGAAAGGCGAAGAAACCGATCTGCGGCGGAAATCCGCCGAGATGCGCGGTGGCCATCTGCGCGGGTATGGCGATGGCCGCGAGACTCAGGCCGGCGACGAGATCGCCGGCGAGGAAGCTCGCTCTGTAGCCGCGGAATGAACGCAACATAGGCCAGGCGCGGTTGGGTTTGATACCTGGCGCCGGGTCGAGTGCGTCCCACATGATGCCTCCGTGCAGTTCGGCCCGCGAAGCGCGGGCATGTTTCGATCTTGGTTCTAAAGCCCGTTTGGAAAAGCGGAAACCGATTTATCGTTTCGGGTGAGCGGTGCGCAGGGGCGAAAACCATGGAGTCCAAGTTAGGCCTTGGCGCGGCGCGGTTGACGCCGCCCTCGATTTCGAATGAAAACGGCTCCGAAGGCGGTCTCACATTCTCCCGCCGCGGAGGCGAAATGAGCACATTGTTTCGCAAATTCGCCGCGCAACTGGTGCGCGAGGGCACACTCGAGATCGAGGAACCGAACGGCGAGCGCTTTCTCGTCGGTGACGGAACTGGGGAGCCGCCCCTCGTGAAGATTGCGGATGAACGGGTGAAGACGGCGCTGCTGCGCGACCCTGAACTCGCGTTCGGGGAATTATACATGGACGGGCGTATCACGGTCCTGCGCGGCTCGATCTACGACGTGATCGCCGTCGCCATGCACAACATGGCGCAGGGCGCCGGATCAGGTTGGGTCAAAATTTTGCAGAAGGCGCGGCTTGCGATCCAGAAATGGATGCGCAACACGACGCGGCGCGCCGCGACGAATGCTGCGCATCACTATGACATCGGCAACGAGCTCTATGGCCTGTTTCTGGACCCCGATCGCCAATATTCCTGCGCCTATTTCGAGACGCCGGATACCGACCTCGATGCCGCGCAGCGCGCCAAGCAGCGGCATATTGCAGCCAAACTGCTGCTTGAGCCCGGCAAGCATGTCCTCGACATCGGCTGCGGATGGGGCGGCCTCGCTTTCTATCTCGCCCGCACCTGCGATGCGCGCGTGACCGGCATCACGCTCTCGCGCGAGCAACTCGATTTCGCCGACGAGCGCCGATCCGAGCAGAAGCGCGAGGCGGTCGAATTTTGCTTTCAGGATTATCGCGAGGCGAATGGCAGCTATGACAGGATCGTCTCGGTCGGCATGTTCGAACATGTCGGGCGCGGTGATTACGACGTCTTCTTCCGCAAGCTTGCCGCCAGCCTAGCGGAGGATGGCATAGCGCTCCTCCACACGATCGGCCGCTCAGGCGCGCCGCGCGGCGTGAACCCGTGGGCTCTCAAATATATTTTCCCAGGCGGCTATATTCCGTCGCTGTCCGAGATCGTGCCGGCGATCGAACGCGCCGGACTGTTCGTCACGGATGTCGAGGTGCTCCGCCTGCATTACGCGAAGACATTGGCGCATTGGCGGGCGAGATTCCTCGCCCACCGCGACCAAGCCAAGGCGCTGTATGACGAGCGTTTCTGCCGGATGTGGGAATTCTATCTTTCGATCGCGCAATGCGCCTTCGAATACGAGGATCAGGTGGTCTTCCAGATCCAGATGGCCAAGAGCATCGATACGGTGCCGCTGACCCGCGGCTATATCGCGCAGCGCGAGGAGGCCTTGCGGCGACGCGACAGCGCGAGAGACGTGGCGGCCGAGTGAGGCGCGTGGTGCGCGAACCCTCTCCCTGCGGGAGAGGGTGGTCGGCCATAGGGCGCGTGAGCCTATTTCCCCATCAGCGTCAGCACGCCGTCGATCACGAATTGCACGGCGAGCGCGGCGAGCACCACGCCAAGCATCCGGCTCAGCACCAGATTGCCGGTGGTCCCGAGCAAACGCGCCACATGTTCCGACAAACGGAATGTCAGATAGCAAAGCAGCATCACCAACGCGATGATCGCCATGAGTCCGGCGAGCATCTGCCAATTGCCGTTGGCGCGTCCTGCCAGCAATATGGTCGCGGTGATCGATCCGGGGCCGCTCATCAGCGGGATCGCCAGCGGAAAGGCGGCAAGGTTGCGGATATGGTCGATGGCGACGGCGTCGCTGGCGAGCTCCCGTTCACGCTGGCTGCGCAGCTCGAAAATCATCTCGAAAGCGATGTAGAACAAGAGCAGGCCGCCGGCGATCCGAAAGGCCGGGATCGAAATGCCGAGCGCGCCCATCAAGGCGGCGCCGCCGAAGGCGAAGGCCGCGAGGATCGCGAAGGCGATCAGCGTGGCGCGCAGCGCGACCTCGCGCTTGACGGACTTGGTCATGCCCAGGGTGAGACCGATGAAGACGGGGGCCAGCCCCGGCGGATCGATCGTCACAAGCATGGTCACGAAGGCCGTCTTGAGAAAACCTGTCGCCATTGGCGGTTCCACAAATGGTGCAATGACCCCCTCTTGTAATGGAACTGCTGTTCTACTTACAACGAGGGATCTTAGGCACATCAACTCCATCGGGCTGGCAACGAGAGAATCGCATGACGCTCGGCATCCTCGCCAAGGCTGGCGGCCAGCCTCACCGAACGGCCTTCGCCTTCGTCCTTCTGATCGGAATCCTGAGTTTCTTCGCCGATTTCGCTTATGAGGGATCGCGCAGCATTATCGGGCCCTATCTCGCGACCTTGGGGGCGAGTGCGGCCATCGTCGGGGTCGTCACGGGTTTCGGTGAGTTTCTGGGCTACGGCTTGAGATTGGTCTCCGGCCGTGCTGCCGATCGAACCGGCAAACTCTGGCCGATCACCATTTTCGGCTATGTCATCCAGATGCTGGCCGTGCCGGCGCTTGCGTTGACGGGCAGTTGGCCCTCGGCCGCGGCCCTCATCATTCTCGAGCGGGTCGGCAAGGCGATACGCAATCCGCCGCGCGACGTGATGCTCTCGCATGCGGCAAAACAAGTCGGCGGCTATGGCTGGGTCTTCGGCCTCAATGAAGCGCTCGACCAGGCCGGCGCCATGGTCGGGCCGCTCATCGTCGCCGTGGTCTTGGCGAGCAAGGCAAACTATCGTGCCGCCTTTGCCGTGCTGCTCGTGCCGGCCGTCATCACGCTCGTCTTCGTCGCCATTGCGCGAGTGCGCTATCCGCGGCCGCAGGATTTGGAGCTGACGCCGCCAGCAGTACAGAGCGGGCGCTTGCCGCGAATCTATTGGATTTATCTCGCCGGCGCCGCGCTGGTGGCGGCGGGCTTCGCCGATTACCCGCTGATCGCTTATCATTTCAGCCGCTCGCATACGGTGCCCAGCGACTGGATTGCGATCTTCTACGCGGTCGCGATGGGGGTGGGCGGCGGCGCATCGCTGCTGTTCGGCCGGCTGTTCGATCGCTTCGGCTTCAGTGTCTTGATCTGGCTGACGCTTCTCTCGGCCTCATTCGCGCCATTGGTCTTTCTCGGCAATTTCTGGCTGGCGCTGCTCGGCGCGGCGATCTGGGGGATCGGCATGGGCGCGCATGAATCGCTCATTCCCGCCGCCGTGGCGCCCATGGTGCCGATGGGCCGCCGCGCCTCGGCATTCGGCCTATTCACGGCCGGCTATGGGCTGTTCTGGTTCCTCGGCAGCGCGGCGATCGGCTTCCTTTACGACCTCTCACCTTCGGCCGCGGTCGCCTTTTGCGTTGCGGCCGAACTTGCGGCGGTGCCGGTCTTCCTATGGGTGGCGCGGCTGAAGGCCGCTACCGCAGATCTCGCGGTTTGACCGAGCCGGTGCCGCCTAGGTCAGCACATCACCAGCGACGGCGTCTGTGGAACAGGCCCAAAATGAACAAGAGCACCACGGCCCCGATCGTCGCAGAGATGATCAGGTCTATGATATTGGAAAAACCAAGGTGGATGCCCAACTCAGGCAACAGCCAATTGCCGATAAAAGCGCCGATAACGCCTATGCAAAGATCGGCGATGAGACCAAAGCCCGTACCGCGCACGATCTGGCCCGCGAGCCAGCCCGCGACGATGCCAACGACGATAATGACGAGGAGACTTTCACCGGACAAGGACAAGGGACATCCTTTCTCAGGTTCGCAGCTGCGCACTTGGCCAGAGCGAGATTCGCTCCGCGCAACTAATGCTAACATGCCTCGCTCTCGTGTCACAGGTTTCTTTGGCTGCTGGTTCTTGCGGCATTGCACGCGTTCGGCTGCTGTGCACGCGCACTAATGAATCGCGCTGCTGCACCTCTTCCAGCCAGATCAATGGCTAATGCGCCATGAACACCGGCAGGTTGGCTTCGGCGAGAATCTGACTTGTTGCGCCGCCGAAGATCATCTGCCGCAAGCGGCTTTGGGTATAGCCGCCCTTGATGAGGAGGTCGGCGCCGACCGACCGAGCGGTGACCAGCACGGCAAGGCCGGGCGTCTTCGCCGTCGCGTGCGCGGCGACGACGCGCGCCGCCACGCCATGCCGCTTGAGATTCTCCACCAACTGCGCCTCGTTGGGCCCGGGCAGGCTGGAGCCGGGAACGGAAAAGACCGGCACGTCTTTCGCCATGACGAGCAGAGGCATCGCGAAAGCGACGCTGCGCGCCGTCTCCGAACTGCCGTTCCAGGCGATCGCGATACATTCGCCGAGTTGCGCCGGGGCGCGCGGCGGCGCAATCAGAAGCGGCCGGCCGCTTTCGATCAGCGCCGATTCGAGCGTCGACTTGCGCGGCTGCTGCGGTCCGGCACCGGGCCGGCCGACCGCGATGATGTCGAAGACGCGGCCATATTCGCCGACGCCGTTGTCGGAGATGAGCACGTCCTTCATCCAACCGTAGGAAGGCGTCTGCCAATCGCCCGTGTGCGGCTCAATTGCATGATCGCGCATGAAGCTCTCGAATGTGTTGCGCGCGTCATCGAGAAGGTCGCGGCGCACATTATCGTCGAAAATCACGCCGTCGAGAGAGAAATCGGCGGCGACGATTTGGGTGAGATCGGGGCCGAGCGCGACGCCCTCCATGTAGCTGCCGAATCTTTGCGCAAGGAGCCGCGCGGTCTCGAGCACTGCCGAGATCGCCGCATGACCTTCGACGGGGATTAGAATTGACTTCATCGGCCGCGCCCGCGTTCACCGACATGATGCACGATTTTCCGGTGAGGTACACTGGAGCGCCATACCTTCTTCCCTTGCGGGAGAAGGTGCCGAGCGGAGCGAGGCGGATGAGGGGAAAAGTATGCGCCCGGAAAAAGCCACCCCATCCGGCAGCGTCGCTGCGCGACGCTGCCACCTTCCCCTGGAAGGGGAAGGATGAGCGACCCGCCGTCAGCGCCGATCCCTCCCCTTGCAAAGGGGAGGGTGGCCGCCATAGGGCGTCGCTTGCGACGCCCGTCGCAAGCGACGGGCTAATGGCGGCCGGGTGGGGTGCGTTCCTTTCCCGCTTACAAGGCTTCGCGCGACGTTGGATCTTGCCTCACAAAACGATGGTCAGGCGCTCGGCCGCCCGCGTGATGCCGGTGTAAAGCCAGCGGTTGCGATGCTCGCGAAAGGCGCCGCTCTCGTCAAACAGTACGACTCTATCCCACTGCGAACCCTGCGCTTTGTGGACGGTCAGCGCATAGCCATAGTCGAACTCGTCCGAGTCCTTGCGCAGCGCATAGGGAATTTCGTCCTCGCCTGCGAAGAATTCCGCCAGAACGCCGATCCGCAGCGGTTTGTGGCTGCTCTCCGCCTCGGGGAGGACGCTGAGCCGCAGCTTTTTTCGGCGCATCCCGGTCGCCGTCTGCACGGTCCACAGCGAGCCGTTGAGGAGACCCTTTTTGCGGTCGTTCCTGAGGCAGACGAGCTTGTCGCCGGGTTCCGGAAACACGCCGCCGTGGCCGAGCAATTCGCGCATCCTCTTGTTGTAGGCGCGCCGGGTTCGGTTCAGGCCGACGAGGATCTGATCGGCCTCGGTCACTTGATCGGCGTCGATCAGGTCGCGGTGCACGATGCGGCTCTCGCCAAATTTGCCGGGGTTGAGCCGGCCGCCCGCGCGGATCAGCATTGACAGCTTGATGATCGGGTTATCCGCCGCCTGGCGGTGCACCTCGGTCAGCATCGCGTCTGGCGCGCCGTCCGTGAAATAGCCGGCGCCCTTGACCGGCGGAAGCTGGGCAGGGTCGCCGAGCACGAGTACCGGCTTGCCGAACGAGAGGAGATCGCGACCGAGCTCGGAATCGACCATCGAACATTCGTCGATGATCATGAGGCGCGCCTTGGCCGCGGGGCCATCCTCGTTCAGCTCGAAGACCGGTTCCTCGCTGTCGCTGTCGCGCGCCCGGTAGATGAGGCTATGAATGGTGCGCGCGTCCTTGCAGCCCTTGGAGCGCATCACCAGCGCCGCTTTGCCGGTGAAGGCGCCGAACAGGACATCGCCGTCCGAATCCTCGGCGATGGCGCGAGCAAGCGTCGTCTTGCCGCTGCCGGCATAGCCGAAAAGGCGAAAGACTTGCGGCTCGCCGCGTCTCAGCCAAAAGCTGACCGCTTTGAGCGCCGCGTCCTGCTGCGCCGACCATGCCATCTGCGCTTCCGTCCGGGCTGGTGCGATTTAGCGTCATCGCACTGTCGCCACGCACTCACAAGGCACCACTGCGCGCCTTAG
>Ga0209415_10003040_pt1 | contig 31282 bp, 32 predicted proteins | sample PeaSoiSIISIP2007_FD_187696 | JGI IMG/M metagenome (GOLD analysis project Ga0209415, IMG submission 187696) | Peat soil microbial communities from Weissenstadt, Germany - SII-SIP-2007 (SPAdes) (version 2) | ecosystem: Environmental > Terrestrial > Soil > Wetlands > Peat | place: Germany... | reverse complement strand
GGTGGGCGCAGAGGGACTCGAACCCCCGACCTCAGCCGTGTGAAGGCTGCGCTCTAACCAGCTGAGCTATGCGCCCGGACGTCCAAGTACCCGGCACCGGATTATGTCACGACCGGCTTCGACCAGCGCCCACGAGAACCGAACCCCGCTGACGCCACGGTGGGCATTCCTCCCGATCAGGATCCCACGGGAGCGATCACGTCGAATGCCAAGGCCGCCTCCATGGCGGCCGCCGATCGGATGACGACCAGATCGGCGTGCTGGGGACCGACGAGTTGTAGGCCCACCGGGAGCCCGTCGGCGCTCAGTCCGGCGCACACCGACGCCGCCGGAGAGCGTGTCATGTTGAACGGGTAGGTGAACCGGACCCAGTTGGCGTCCAACTCGCCGTTGATCATCCCCGCGCCGTCGAGGCCGCGCCGGGGTGGCAGGGCGGCACAGGTGGGCGTGACGAGAAGGCGCACGTCGTGGAACAGGTCTACCAGCCGCGTGTTGAGTCGATGGCAGGCGTCTTCAGCCCGGACGACGTCGAGCACGGTGAGGTGCTCGGCCGCCCAGTCCATCGACGCCGCCAGGAAGGGGTCGATGCGCTTCCAGACGTCGGTGCCCCGGTAGGGAGCGAGGGTGCGCAGGTTGTAGGCGGTGGCCAGTGTCAACCAGTCGCGTACCGGGTCCTCGTCGAAGACGGGCTCGATCTCGACCACGTCGGCACCGAGCGACTCGAGGACGCTGACCGCACGCGTGCAGATCTTCAGCACCTCGTCGTCCACCGGTGCATAACCGAGCGTCGGCGACCACGCCACGCGCACGGGCACCTGGGCGTCCACCAAGGCCGCCGGCCACGACGCCTCGGGACGCGGCAGGGAGCGGAGATCGGTGGCGTCGGGGCCGACGACCACGTCGAGAGCAGCCACCACGTCGGCCAGTCGGCGTGCCATGGGGCCCTTCGTGGACAGGTTCTGCCAGTCCGGGGGTTCGGCGCCGCCCGACGGGACCCGGCCGAGCGACGGCTTCATGCCGCTCAGGCCGCAGCACGACGAAGGGATGCGGATCGATCCCCCGCCGTCGGAGCCCGTGGCCAGGGGCACCATGCCCGAGGCGATGGCCGCCGCGCTCCCGCCCGAGGACCCACCGGGGCTGTGATCGAGGTTCCAGGGATTGTGGGTGGGCCCGAAGACGGTGTTGTCGGTATCGCCCTTCCAACCGAGCTCGGGCGTGTTGGTCTTCCCCACCACGATGCAGCCGGCCGCCTTCAATCTGGCCACCAGGCTGGAGTCGGCGGTGGCGGCCGGACCGCCGGCGAACACGGGAGAACCGTGGGTCGTCACGAAACCGGCCGCGTCCTCCAGGTCCTTCACGCCGATGGGTATGCCGGCGAGTGGCCCGGGATCGCTCCCGGCGGCGACCATCTCGTCGATCTGCGCCGCCTGCTCCAACGCAGATGTGTCATCGATGGCCACGAAGGCGTTCACCGTGTCGTTGAGGGCGTCGATGCGTTCGAGGGCGTGAGTCACGAGCTCCCGGGCGCCGGTCCGGCCGTTCCGGACATCCTCGGCCAGCGCGATCACGGACACTCGGCGAAAGTCCATGTCACAGACGTAGCACGGTTCGGTCGTGCGTGTCACCGGGACGCGGTCGCCCCAACGGTATCGACCTCAGGGTCGATCGCCCGGGTAGACAGGACCGGAAGCCAGGCGGCAACCTGGGACGATGGCGCCCCCTCCCCCGCCGGCCGGTGGCAAAGCAGCGGTCGTTCTCGATCACGTGGCTGTGGCCGTGGAACGCTGGGCCGATGCGTGGCCGAACTACGTCCACGAGCTCGGTGGGACCTGGCACTCGGGGGGTGTGAACAGCGGCTTCAGCCCGGCCCAGCTGACCTACGCCAACGGGGCCAGGGTCGAGGTCCTCCAACCGTGGGAACCCGAGAACAACGACTTCCTGCGCCGCTTCCTCGATCACAGCGGACCCGGCCCCCATCACCTCACCTTCAAGGTCCCCGACATCAACACCACCCTCGAGCGGGTGCAGAGTGCGGGATTCGAGCCGGTGAACGTCCGGTTGTCCGATCCCCATTGGCGAGAGGCGTTCCTCCATCCCCGCCAGGCCACCGGTGTGGTCGTCCAATTGGCCCAGGCGGAGTCCGAGTGGCGCTCCCCGGCCCCCGAGGGATTCCCCGACCCGACCGTGCCGGCGGCCTCTCTCCTGCACGTCACCCACGCCGTGCGCGTTCTCGACACGGGCCTGGCGCTCTTTCACGAGCTGCTGGGCGGCATCGTCACCGCCCGCGGCCGCGGTCCGGGGGAAGCGTGGGACTTCGTCGACCTGACCTGGCCCGGTCCGCTCGGTCTGCGCCTGGTTGCCCCCGCCGCCGGTGGCGACGCCGCCACACCCCTTCGGAGCTGGCTCGGTGACCGACAGGGCCGCGTCCACCACCTCGCCTTCTCCGTGCCTGCGCCACGTCCGCTCTCGGTGACAACTTCGGCCGGCGATGCGGAGGTTCGTGCCGGCGAGATCCCGGGCGTCCTGCCCGGGTCGGACTCGGTGCAGGTGGTGGGGGCCCGGGACAATGGGGGCACCGGTCTCGTTCTCCGCGCTCCCGCCTGAGGCGCGCCCGCTCCGGGGGGCCGACCAGCGCTGACTACGCTGGCGCACCGTGAGCAAGGACGACAACGGCACCAACGGGTCGGCCTCCGCCGACGAGGGCTCCGGACGCACGTCCGTCCCCAAGCTCACCGTCGGCCAGCGCATCCTGACGGCGCTTCCCAACCTGCAGCGTCAGCCGAAGGCCCCGCCCTCGCGATCCGTCCGCGGTGCCCGTCCGGCCGCATCCGGCGCCGGTGGCGATGCCGATTCCGGTGGCGAGACCGTGCAACCCGACGAGGTGCTCGCACCCGGTTCGGAACCGCCGACGACCGGACGACGGCGCGACTCGTTCGTTCCACCCGCACCGCGACAACAACGCGGCGTGCCGTCGGGCATGTCCAAGGAAGAACTGACCCACATCATCAAGAAGCTGGACGACCGCGAACGATTCCTGGCTCTCGTCTCCGCCCCCCTCGGAATCGTCGTCGGTCTCGTGCTCACCATCGGGGCCATCCATTTCAACCCGCCGGTGCACCACAAGAACCACGTGAGCACCGGCTTCATCCTCTTCGAAGGCGGCGCCCGCGTGGTGCTGGCGGGCATCTTGGTCCTGGCCACGGTGACGCGGCGCCGATCGTTCACCGCCTTCGCCCTGCTCTTCCTGGGCACGTCGATGGGATTCCCCTTCGCCCTGCCGTTCTGGGCACTCGGCATCTGGCTGATCTTCCGGGTCTTCAAGTGGCAGAAGGAGCTGACGGCCATGACCGGCGCCGCCGCACGCGGTCGGCCCGAACCCCGGGCCCGGGGGAGCTCCGACGCCGCCACCCGCCGACAGGCTCAGATCGAGGAGCGACGACGGGCCCGGGCCGACCGCCTGAGCGCGCGCTCGAGGGGCCGTGGCGCGAGGAGCAAGAAGCAGCCCGAGCCGGCGGGGCCACCGCCGAACAAGCGCTACACGCCCCCGAAGACCGTTCGACCGAAGCCACCGCTTCCGTAGCCGGGACATCGGGCGGAACCGATCGGCCGCCCGTGGACCGACCACCGGCCAACCGACGGCCGCAGAGCGGTGCGTCAAGCGGCGTGATCTCCCCGCGAGGCGTCGTCCACGAAGAGCGCCGAGCGCAGAAGGCTGAGGATCTCCTGGCGACGGCGGACGAGGGAACGGGCCGTCGGCTCCTCGCCGAGGGCCCGTAGCACCTCGACTTCGGTGATCATCCCGACCACCGTCGAGTAGATGGCGAGCAGAAGCAGACGGGGTTCGTGTCGTCGCATGGCCCCGCGGTCCATCTCGGCCTGGAGAAAGCCCGAGGCCCGTCCCACCAGGGGATCGAGGGCCAGGGTGAGCCGGGTCGCCGCCGGGGGGCCGAGCCGCCCCACCTCGCGCACGAGGCCGAGGAGCTCGGGCCGCCGGGCGGCGAGGCGGAAGACGGAACGGACGACGGCCTCGATGCGGGCCCAGCCGGTACCCGCCCGGGCCAGCGACTCCTCGAGGGCGCCCGACAGCTCGGCCGCCGACCGGTCGATCAGCGCCTCGAGGAGGACGTCTTTCGACGAGAACCAGTAGAGGATGGACTGCTTGCGCATGCCCAGGCTGTCGGCCAGCGCGTCCAGCGACGTCGCGTCGTAGCCACGGGACCCGAAGGACACGAGGGCGGCGTCGAGGATCCGGTCCGCCGTGGCCCCGCCGGTCCGTCGACCCCTGTCCATCTACCATATGGTAGACAGAGACGGTGCCCGAGGTGCGCACCCCTCCCGCGAGCTCCGCCGGCGCCGGCCCCGGGCCGGCCGATGACCTCCCCACGGCGACCCCGGAGGGCGGCCCCCTGTCCATTCCGACTGCCCTGGCCGGGACCCGCATCCTGGTGACGGGGGCGACGGGGTTCCTGGGCACGGCGGTGGTGGAACGGCTCCTGCGGGCCGTCCCCGACTGCGACGTCGCCGTCCTCGTCCGTCCCACCCGGAGAATGTCGGCGGCGGCACGCACCGGACGGGAGATCGTGCGCAACGACTGCTTCGACCGGTTGCGCGCCGAATGGGGTGACGCCTTCGCCGACCGCATCGAAGGCCGCCTGGTGGCCGTGACCGGCGACGTGAGTCGCGACGGCCTCGGTCTCGACGACGCCAGCCGGCAGGTCCTGGCGTCGTGCGACACCGTGATCCACTCGGCCGCCACGGTCTCCTTCGACGCTCCCCTCGACACCGCCGTCGAGGTCAACCTCCTCGGGCCGTCGCGCGTGGCTGCCGCCATCGCCGAGGTGGCCGAGGCGCGGCGCCGGGAATTCCCCGACCGGCCGCCCACGCACCTCGTCACCGTGTCGACGGCCTACGTGGCAAGCACCCACCAGGGCGATGCCACCGAGACCCTCTTCACCGACGCCGTGCGGTCGGGGGCCCGGGCCCGGACCCACTCGACGGTCACCACCGAGGTCGACGTCACGGCCGAGATCGACTCGGCCCGCCGGCTGCGCGCCGACCTCGAGTCCGAATCGCGCCGGCCGGGACGACTGGCGGGGTTCACCAAGGCGGCCCGTTCGGAGCTGGGTGCGGCGGGAACGCACGTGTTGGCCGAGCGGGCGGAGAAGTTACGCGACGACTGGGTGCGCACGCAGTTGGTCGACGCCGGCCGGGCCCGGGCCCAGGCCCTCGGGTGGCCCGACGCCTACGCCTTCACCAAGGCGCTCGGTGAGCGGGCCCTCGTGGGCGCGCATCGCGACGTCGCGATCACCGTGGTCCGACCCTCGATCATCGAGTCGGCCCTGGCCGAACCCCGGCCGGGCTGGATCCGGGGTTTCCGGATGGCCGAGCCGATCATCATCTCCTATGCCCGGGGACTGCTGAAGCAATTCCCCGGCGTCCCCGAGGGGGTCGTCGACGTCATCCCCGTCGACATGGTGGTGGCGGCCCTCCTGGCCGTGGCGGCGGCGGGGCCCGATCCGGCCGGCGCCACCGTCTACCAGGTGGCGTCGAGCGCGCGGAACCCCCTGCGCTACGGCGAGCTGGTCCAACTCGTGCAGAGGTGGTTCACCGACCACCCTCTCTACGACAGCGACGGCCAACCGATCATGGTGCCCGAGTGGTCCTTCCCCGGGCGGGGCCGAGTGCAGCGGCAGCTCAAGCGGGCCACGTCCGCCTTCGCCGTGGCCGAGCGGGTGCTCGGGGTCCTCCCCGTGCGCGGGGAACGGGCCGACCTGGCGGCACGGATCGAGGACCAGCGCACCCGGGCCGAGCGGGCCCTCGGCTACGTCGAGCTCTACGGCGCCTACGCCGAGACCGAGGCCTACTTCCGCGTCGACCGGCTGCTGGCGCTGTGGGACCGGTTGGACGGCGCCGGACAAGAGGCGTTCTGCTTCGACCCCGCCGTCATCGAGTGGTCCCACTACGTGAGCGATGTCCATCTGCCGTCCATCGTCGAGCACGCCCGGGTGCGGTCGACACCGGCCCGCTCCACCATGGTGAGCCGCTCGGACCGGGCCACCTCGGCCGTCTTGTCCCCCGACCGGCACCTGGCCGCCTTCGACCTCGAGAACACGCTCATCGCCTCCAACGTCGTCGAGTCCTACGCCTGGTTGGCCAGCCGGCACCTGCCCGCCGGCGAGAGGGTGACCTTCACGGCGCGCCTGGCGCGCGAGGCCCCGTCCCTGCTCGCCCTCGACCGCCGCGACCGCGGTGACTTCCTGCGCAGCTTCTACCGCCGCTACGAAGGGGCGTCGGAGGAGCTGTTGCGCCACGACTCCTGGGAGCTGTTCCACCACCTGCTGCTCACCAAGTCCTTCCCGGCGGGTTTCGCCCGGGTCCGCGCCCACCGTGCCCTCGGTCATCGGACGGTGCTCATCACGGGCGCCCTCGACTTCGTGATCGAACCGCTGCGGCCGCTGTTCGACGAGGTGGTGTGCGCCTCTCTCGGGGTCGACGGCGACGGGCGCTTCACCGGGCGACTGGACGACCGTCCCCCCACCGGGGAGGCACGGGCCCTCGTGCTGGCCGAGTACGCCGCCGACAACGGGCTCGATCTGGGCGAGTCGGTCGCCTATGCCGACTCCACCTCGGACCTGCCGCTGCTCGAGTGCGTCGGATTCCCGGTGGCCGTGAACCCCGAGGCCCGGCTGGCGGCGGTGGCCCGTCGGCGGGGCTGGCACGTCGAGCAGTGGGACAAGGCCGGAGGCGGCGGCCGCCCCGCTCTGCCCATGGGCCCCCTCGACCACGGCGTGTCGCGTTGGTGGACCCGGCTCGAAGGCGTCATCGACACCCTGTCGGCCGGCCAGGGCGTGCGATGAAGGCCCTTCTCGTCGAGCGTTCCCTCCCCCGCTTCGCCGCCGCCCGCCTGGTCTCGTCGCTCGGCGGTTCGGGGACGAGCGCCGGGCTCGGCCCCCTCCGGCTCACCGACGTGGACGCGCCGGAACTCCCCGGTCCCGGATGGCACCGGGTGCGGCCCTTGCTGGCCGGGATCTGCGGATCGGACCTGGCCACCTTGGACGGCCGCAGCTCGCGCTATTTCGAGGACATCGTGAGCTTCCCCTTCGTGCCCGGCCACGAGGTGGTGGGTGTGGTGGAGGAGTCGGTGGACGCCGGCCTCGCCCCCGGCACCCGGGTGGTGGTGGAGCCGGTGCTCGGGTGCATCCCCCGCGGCATCGACCCCCCGTGTGCCGCCTGCGCCGACGGCCGGGTCGGCGGGTGCGAGCGGGTGGCCTTCGGCCACCTGGCCCCGGGGCTGCAGATCGGATTCTGCTCCGACACCGGCGGCGGCTGGTCCCACGCCGGCCTGGTGGCCCACCGCGTGCAACTGCACCCGGTGCCCGACGCATTGTCCGACGACGACGCCGTGATGATCGAACCGACGGCCTGCGCCGTCCACGCCGCGTTGGCCGCCGGGGTGGAGCCCGGTGACATGGTGGCCGTACTGGGCGGCGGCACGGTGGGGCTCACCACCACGGCGGCACTGCGGCAGCTGGCCACGCCCGGAGCGCTCCTGGTGGGAGCCAGGTACGGCCATCAACGCGATCTGGCGGGCGAGCTCGGCGCCGACCTGGCCGTCACCCCCGAGCAACTGACCCGGGCCGTGCGCCGCCGGTCGCGGTCGTTCGAGAGCTCGGGACATCTGAGCGGCGGGGCCGACGTCGTCGTCGACTGCGTGGGCAGTGCCGACTCGGTCGCCCAGGCCCTGGCCATGGTGCGGCCCCGCGGTCGGGTGGTGCTCGTGGGCATGCCGGCCAAGCTCACCCTCGACCTGGCGTCGCTGTGGCACCGCGAGGTCTCGCTGGTGGGCGCCTACGCCTACGGCAGCGAACGGTCGGGCGCCACGCGGCGACGGACCTTCGACATCGCCATGGAGGTGGTGGCCGCCGCCCACCTCGGTCGGCTGGTCTCGGCCCGCTACCCCCTCGAGCGTTTCGAGGAGGCGGTGGCGCACGCCGGCGCCGCCGGGCGACGCGGCGCCGTGAAGATCGTGTTCGAGATGCATCCCCGCAGCCCGAAAGGACCGGCCTCATGAGCCCCAGACCGGGATTCGTCCTCGACGTGGACCGTTCCACACCGCCCACCTTGTTCTGGCACGGCGAGGGCTTCCGGCTCGAGCGCCTTCCCGTCGGCAGCCGGGTGCTCTATGCCCCCGAGCCCGTCGATCCCCTCGACGATCCCGTGGCCGCCATCAGGGAGGCCCTGCTGCACCCGCTGGGTGACGCCGAACCGCTGCCGGCTCTGTTGCGCCGCGACATGAAGCTCACCATCGCCTTCGACGACGTCTCGCTGCCCCTTCCGCCCATGCGCCGGCCCGACAACCGGCAACTGGTGATCGAGCAGGTCCTCGACCTGGCCGCCGAGGCGGGGGTGGACGACGTCGTGCTCATCTGCGCGCTGGCGCTCCACCGGCGGCTGACCGAAGCCGAGTTGCGCCACATCCTGGGAGACCGGATCTACGACTCCTTCGAACCCCACGGGCTGTTGCAGCAGCACGATGCCGAAGACCCCGACAACTTGATCCACCTCGGTCTGACCGACCACGGCGAAGACGTCGAGCTCAACAAGAGGGCGGCGACCTCCGATCTCCTCGTCTACGTGAACGTCAACCTGGTGGCCATGGACGGTGGCCACAAGTCGGTGGCCACGGGCCTCGCCAGTTACCGGAGCCTGCGCCATCACCACAACGCCCGGACCATGCAGCACAGCAAGTCCTTCATGGACCAGCACCGGTCGGAGCTGCACACCTCGAACTGGCGGATGGGCCGGTTGATCGCCGACAGCGGGGTGAAGGTGTTCCAGATCGAGACCACCCTCAACACCGACACCTTCCCCCCGCAGATGCGCTTCCTCGAGCGACGCGAGTGGGAGTGGTCGGCGCGCGACCGCGCCGCCTACATCGCCACGTCGGCCGCGCTCGAGCGCACCCCCGACCGCCTGGCCCGCCAGATCCTGCACTCGGTGCGCTCCCCCTACCGGCTCACCTCGGTCCAGGCCGGCGAGGTCGAAGCCGTGCACGCCCGGACCACCGAGAACGTCTACCGGCAGCAACTGGTGGCCGTCGAGGGCCAGACCGACATCCTGACGCTGGGTCTTCCCTACATCTGTCCCTACAACGTGAACTCGATCATGAACCCCATTCTGGTGGCCTGCCTGGGGCTCGGCTATTTCTTCAACATGTACAAGGGCCGGCCCCTCGTCCGCGAGGGTGGCGTGGTCATCATGAGCCACCCGACGCCGTGGGCGTTTCATCCCGGACACCACCCGAGCTACATCGACTTCTTCGAGCAGGTCCTGTCGGAGACCACCGATCCCTCCGACGTGGGTAAGTACGAAGAGGCCTACGCCACCGACCCGTGGTACGTCCATCTCTACCGGACGGGCCACGCCTATCACGGTGTCCATCCCTTTTACATGTGGTACTGGTGCGCGCACGCCCTCGAGCATCTGGGCGGGGTCATCATCGTGGGCGGCGACCGCGCCGCTGTGCGCAGGCTCGGGTTCACCCCGGCCACGACGATGGCCGACGCGCTCGAGATGGCGTCCGACGTCGTCGGGCCCGACCCCTCGCTCACCCACCTGCATTCTCCGCCGCTGCTCATGGCCGACGTGTCGTGATGGCACGGACGCGTCGTTTCCCGTGGGCGTCGCCGTACTGGCCCGACGCCCTCGAGCGCCAGACTCCGGACCGCAAGCTCGGCGTCGACTACGACACCGAATGGTCGCGGCGCTATCCGGCCCGGCTCGTGCGGGCCATGGTTCTCGACAACATCACCCGTCCCCTGGCCCACGCCGTCGCCTCTCCCGACGTGCGGGGGGCGGAGATGCTCGAGCTCGTCGAGGCGCCCGTCATCTTCGTGGCCAACCATGCCAGCCACGTCGACACCGGGCTCCTGCTGTCCATCCTTCCCCGGCGCTTCCGCCACCGGGCCGTGGTGGCGGCGGCGGCCGACTACTTCTTCGACCGGCGGTGGAAAGCCCATCTGTGGGCCCTCGGTCTCGGGGCGATCCCCATCGAGCGACACAAGGTCAACCGACGCTCGGCCGACACCGCGGCGGGTCTCCTCGGCGAGGGATGGAACCTGATCATCTTCCCCGAGGGGGGCCGCTCCCCCGACGGCTGGTTCCAGGAGTTCCGCGGCGGGGCCGCCTACCTGGCCCGGCGCACGGGCCGGCCCGTGGTCCCCGTCCACATCGAGGGCACCCGTCGCATCCTGCCCAAGGACAGCGGGCCCCTGCGCCGCCATCAGACCCGGATCACCTTCGGCACGCCGCTCTCCCCCGTCGAAGCAGAGGACGCCCGGCGGTTCGGCTCCCGCATCGAGACCACCCTCGCCACCATGGCCGACGAGGTCCGCAGCGACTGGTGGACGGCGCGACGACACGCCGCCGCGGGCACCACTCCGTCGCCACGCGGTCCCGACGCCGCCGCCTGGCGCCGCGCTTGGGCCCTCGGGCCCGACCCCCGTGACGACACCGAGGTCGACGAAGGCCGCTGGGCCGTCTCGGACCACTGACAGCGCACCAGTACCATCCGACACGGTGACAGCCGACAGACGACGGGCGCGCCACGTTGCGATGTTCGTCGCAGCGTGGCTGGTTGTCGGACTCGCAGCATTAGTGGCGATGCCATTGGCGTCGGCTCAGCCCACATCGTCGGCCACCGCACCACACGGCGTACGGCCGCACTTCAACGACATCGAGGACGGATACTGGGAAGTGGCCGCCGACGGCGGCGTCTTCGCCCACGGCAGCGCGCCCTACGAAGGGTCGCTGGGCGGGACGAGACTCGACAAGCCCATCGTGGGCATGGCGTATGACCCCACCACCGGCGGCTACTGGTTGGTGGCCTCCGACGGTGGCGTCTTCACCTTCGGGGGCGCCACCTTCGATGGGTCGATGGGCGGAAAGCCGCTGCACGCGCCTATCGTCGGCATGGCGGCGGACCCGAACTCGGGTGGATATTGGCTCGTCGCGTCCGACGGTGGCGTCTTCACCTTCGGGGGCGCCGCCTTCGACGGCTCCATGGGCGGAAAGCCGTTGCGCGCCCCTATCGTCGGCATGGCGGCGGACCCGAACTCCGGTGGCTACTGGTTGGTGGCGTCCGACGGTGGCGTCTTCGCCTTCGGCGGTGCGGCTTTCGACGGGTCCATGGGAGGAAAGAGACTGGACGAGCCCATCGTCGCCATGGCCGAGGACCCCGACTCCGGCGGCTACTGGCTGGTGGCGTCCGACGGTGGCGTCTTCTCCTTCGGTGGAGCGCCCTACGAAGGCTCCACAACGGGCCACCCTCTGGTGCGGCCCGTTGTGGGGGCGGCCGCCACCTCGGAAGGAGACGGCTACTGGGAGGTGGCTTCCGACGGCGGCATCTTCTCCTTCAACGCCCAGTTCCAGGGATCAGAAGGCAGACAAGCCCTCACGGCACCGATCGTGGGGATGGCGCCTTACCTCACCGTCTCCACCAGGCCGACGGTGGGCCTGGCGGCGTCGGGCTCCGGCGCCGGCAACGGCTACTGGCTCTTCGCCGGTGACGGCACCGTGTCGCCCTTCGGCTCGGCCCCGCCCTTCGGTTCCGTTTCCGTCGGCGACAGCCAGGGCGTCGGCATCGTCCGAACACCGGACGGCGGGGGCTTCTACGCGGTCGACGACCAGGGATGCCTGGGCACGGGCGGTGACGCCGTCTTCCAGGGCGACCTTTGCACGCTTGGTATCCATGCTCCGGTCGTTGGCATGGCCGTCACGCCCAATGGCGGGGGCTACTGGTTGGTCGGCTCCGACGGGGCAATCTTCAGCTTCGGCGACGCGCCGTACGAAGGTGCTGAGGGTGGAAGAAGCATCCCTGCACCGATCGTCGCGATGGCGGCCGACCCGGCCGGGGCCGGCTACTGGGAGCTCGGGCAGGACGGAACGGTGTACCACTTCGGCGCCGCCGCCGACCATGGCAGTTGGCGCGCCTCTCCCGATCTCGTCACGGGCATGGCGGTCACACCCGACGGCGGCGGCTACTGGCTGGTCGACGTCACCGGCAACGTCGAGCCCTTCGGCGACGCCGGCGACTTCGGCTCGTCTGCCACCGTCACCGACGTCGTCACCGGCATCACGGCCACACCCGACGGCGGGGGCTACTGGCTCGTGAGCGCCGACGGCAACGTCTATCCCGAGGGCGACGCGGTGAACTTCGGCTCCACTTTCGGCGTCCCCTGATCGTCACGCGCCCGAACGGCCGTCGTCACCCGTCAGGACCTCCGCCCTCCCACCCATCGGCGCCACCGGCCACCGGCCGCCCGCGGCGATCCCGACACCGAGCGGATCCGCTCTGCGTGCAACGCCTCCTCCTCGTCGTCGTCGAGCGGCGCGGGAGCCGTCCCCGTGGCCAAGCCCAGCAGCAGGTCGGCCAGCCGGGGATTGCGGGCCAGCACGGGGCCGTGCATGTAGGTCCCCACCACCCGGCCCGCCCACGCCCCGTCGGTAGCCGCGCCGGCCCCGTTGCCCACACCGGCGACCACCCGGCCGAGCGGCTGCGTCGAGGGACCGAGACCGGTCACCCCGGCGTGGTTCTCGAATCCCGTCAGCCGGCCCAGGGGGAGAACGCCCGGGGCCACGCCGACGTCGCAGGGCAGGTCGAGCGGATCGGCCAGCACCTCACCCACGGCGCGCCGTCCCGTCCCCTTCACCGTGTCGACATCGAGCAGACCGACACCGGGGTAGGGACGGCCGTCGGGACCGGGAAAGGAATGGCCCATCATCTGGAAGCCGGCGCACACGGCCAGCACGGTGGCCCCCCCGTCGACGGCCCGGGCCAGCACCCCTTCGGCCAGCCGTTCGGCCGCCTGCACCTGGGGCCCGTCCTCGCCCCCGCCCACGCAGTAGACGTCGCCGCCGGCGGGTAACGGCTGATCGGACATCGCCAGCACGAGCTCGACCGCCATGCCCCGCCAGGCGGCCCGCCCCGCCAGCACCCGGCCGTTGCCCACGTCGCCGTAGGTTCCGAGCAGATCGGGGTAGATCACCACCACCCGCAGGGCCGAGGGACCGAGAGGGCTCGCCCCCGACGCCGTCCGCGGTCCGGGCACCGGGCTCCCCGCCACGACGGCGCCCGGCTCCGTCGCGGTCTCGTCGGCCGCACCGACCGCCGGCACCTTCACCGACGTGAGACTCGGTGGGCGAGGACCCCCACCACCGTGACCCGACAGAAGCCGCCGCAGGTCCTGGAAGGCCGTGTAATTGCCGACATACTCGACCGACGGCGCACCCGAGGCAGTCAGAGCGTCGAGTTGGTTCCCGACGGTCAGGTGGGCCACCCCGGCGTAGCGCAGCCGGACGGCGAGGTCGCGCCGCCGTTCGCCGGTGGCCACCACCAGCCGACCGGCCAGCCGCTCGAAGCCGACGTCCCACAACCACGACGGGTCGTGCCCGTCGGCGATCCGGGCGTTGATGCCCACCACCACCGGCGTGCTCTCCCCGTCGATCAGGTCGAGCAGCTCCGTCCATCCCGCCGGGTTCTTGGCCAGCAACAGCCGCGCCCGCGTCCCGTCGTGGTGGGCCACGGCGTAGCGGCCCTCCACGTCGTCCACGCCGGCCATGGCGCGCACGGCGTCGCCCACGTCGACGCCGAGCACACCGGCCGCCACCGCCGCGATCGCCCCGTTGGCCCGGTTGGCCCGGCCCGGTAGCGCCAGCCCCAGGCCGATCCGCCGCCCGTCGGCCAACAACAGCTCGTCGCCGGTCAACCGGACATCGGGCTGCGGACGGCCGAAGCCGCACGCACACGACCACCCCGGACCGTCGCCGTCGAAGACGATCCGCCCGTCGCACGACGGACAACCGACGGCGTCGCTGCGCCACAGCAGCCCCGCCCCCACCCAGATCACCTTGGGGGCGCTCCCCGCCGCCCACGCCACCAGCGGGTCGTCGGCGTTCGCCACCACCGTCGTCTCGAGTCCCCCGAGCGCCCGGCGCCACCGGCCGGCCATCATCCGCACCTCGCCCACCCGGTCGAGTTGATCGCGCGACAGGTTCAGCAGCGCCACCACCCGGGGGTGCGTGGCCTCGGCCACCACCGGCAGGTAGGCCTCGTCCACCTCCAGCACGGCCGGCGCCCCCGGTGGGGCGATGGCCAGCGCCACGGCCAGCCCCGGGGGCAGGTTGGCCCCGGCCGTCGAGGTGGCCACCGGGCCCGTCGCGCCCACCGCCGCGGCCAGCAACCGGGTGGTCGTCGTCTTGCCGTTCGTCCCGCTCACGAGCGCCACCGGCCGGTCGACGGCCAACCGCCGCAGCAGACCGGGATCGACCAGAAGCCCCACCCGACCGCCGATCACCGAACCGGAACCGAAACCCAACCGGCGCGAGGCGCCGCTCACCGCCACCGCCGCCCGCCCGGCCAGCCGGGCCCGCGCCGGAATCCGGGACCCGGGACTCACGTAGGGCGATGTCCGGGCGGGAAGGTCCGGGCCAGCTCCTCGGCCGAGGGCCGGCCCTGAAGGGCCGCCTCGTCGGGCAGCAGGGTGGAGATGGCCGCCATCACGGCGGCACTGTCGGCCACGGCGTCGTCGAGCCCGAGCCGGACCGCTGGTCCCATCCGCACCCGGATGTCGGGCGGCCGGGTGAAATTCGTCATGTTCGGCACCCGGGCCGACCGGGGCCACACCTTCTCGGTCCCCCACAGCCCGATCGGCACCACCGGCGCGCCGGTCATCGCCGCCAGCCGGGCCGTCCCCGTCTTCGCCCGCAGCACGGGATCGAAGAAGGCCTCGCCCCGCGGGATCGTCCCCTGGGGCAGGATCACCACCAGCTCCCCCGCCTCGAGGGCCCGCTGCGCGTCGCGCAGCGGTTGGTCGGAGCCGCTCCCCCTGTCCACGCTGATCCCCCCCAGCGCCCGGGCGATCTGCCCGACCACGGGCGCGTCGAACAACTCCCGCTTGCCCAGGAACCGCACCGGCCGCCCGGCGCGCGCCGCGACGATGGCCAGAGCCACCACGTCGAAGTAGCTCCGGTGGTTGGACGCCAAGAGGGCAGGGCCCCGGCCCGGGATGTTGTCCAACCCGGCGATGTCGAAGCGGGCGTACGGAAAGGACTCGGGCCGCACGAACGGCCGCAGCATGTGATACGGCTCGAGTCCCACCACCTTGGGCACCCCCGGCGGCCGGTCCCAGTGCTCGATGGGCCACCGCTGCACGGTGGCCAGCACCCGCAGCCGCCGGTCGGGGTTCACCGCGTGGGGATGACCGACGGCCCGCAACAGCGGCGCGTCGAAGACGCTGTCGGAGTAGGCGTGGCTCTGCGCCAGGTCGACCCCGGCCCCCGCCGCCCACCGCCGCACGGCCGACACCTTCCCCGGACCCCAGACGAATTCGCCCTCGATCCCCCCCGTGTAGCGCCCGTCGCGGCGCCCGTAGCGGGTCCCCACCACGGCGTCGAAGCCGGCCAACTCGGCGAAGGGGGCCACCAGGTCCACGGGCGACGTCGTCGCCAGCACCAGCAGCCGACCTTCGGCCCGGTGCCCGGCCAGCACCGCCGGCGCATAGGGCTGCACCAGCCCGGCCAGCTCCGCCGCGGCCCGTTCTCCGGACCGGCACATCGCCTCCACCTCCCAGCCCGTCGTGAACCGGGGCGCGGCCCGCACCATGGCCATGAAGGCGAGGCTCTCCCCCTGCGCTTCGTACAGCCGGTAGAAAAGGTGTTCCCCGGGTAGCGAAGGCCGGCCGTCGTAGAGACCTTCGGCCCGCATCGCCGCGCTCAGCACCCGGCCGCTGGCCCCGCGCAACAGGGTCCGGTCGAGGTCGACGAAGACGGCCCCCCGGTGACTCGCAGCCCGGTCCGGGGCCTGGTGCGGCGCGCCCACCGAGGAGGACACGGTCGCCTCCCGGCTCGACTTCGCCAGCGACTTCGGTGCCGATTTCGGGGCCGACTTCGGTGCCGTTTTCCGTGCCGATTTCGGTGCCGATTTCGGTGCCGATTTCGTTGACGATTTCGTTGACGATTTCGGTGGCGATTTCGGTGGCGCTTTCGGTGGCGCTTTCAGGGTCGTGGCCATGCCCGCACGATACCGCCGCGACCCGTCGAGAAAATGGGGTCCTGACGCGGCGAAGGGACCGGATGGGGGGGAATCCGATCCCTTCGCACCGACTCGACAGGGATGGCGGGGGGGGTGTCCAGTCCCTGGGGTCTGCGACCTATTTTGCGCTTTCGCGAACAATCAGTCAAACAGCTATTACAGATTTGTGGTATCTCTAATAGCGATGGATATCAGGCACCTCCGAGCCCTGGTCTCGGTGTCCGAACACGGATCGTTCTCGGCCGCGGCCGACGCCCTCGGCACCGTCCAGTCCAACATCTCGGCCCACGTGGCCCGGCTGGAAAAAGAGCTGGGTACGACCCTGGTCGACCGCTCGGCCGGCCGACTGACGGCCGAAGGGGAGGTCGTCGCCGCCCGGGCCTACCGGATCCTGGGCGAGATCGAAGCGGTCACGGCCGACCTGGGGGCGCTGCGCCAAGAGGTGGGGGGCACCGTCCGGGTGGGCATGATCGGCACCACCGCCCGCTGGATCACCCCCGTCCTCCTGGCCGACCTGTCGGCCAAGCATCCCCTGCTCCACCTGGTGGTGGCCGACGGCACCACCTCGGGACTCGAACCCCAGCTGGCCGCCGGCCGCTTCGACATGGCCGTCCTCACCCTGCCCATCCCCGGACGCGACCTCACCTTCGAGTCGCTCTTCGAGGAGGACCTCGTCCTCGTGGTCCCAGTAGACGATGATCCCCTGGTGGGTGTGGCGCGGATCGCCCTCACCGACCTGACCAAGTTCGATCTGCTCCTCCCCGCCCCCGGCACCCCCTTCCGGGCCGAGATCGACGCCGCGGTCCGACCGGCGGGCGTCGAGCTCCGACCGCGCGCCGAGCTCGACGGCGTGCGGCTCCTCGCCTCGCTCACCTTCGAGGGCTACGGCCCCGCCATCCTCCCCGCCACCGCCGTCCCCCCCCACCTGAGGCCCCGCTTCCGCTCGGTCGGCATCGACGACCTGCCGCCGCGCCACGTCGTGCTGGCCCAGCGCACCCGGGGCATGCCGTCGGCCGGGGCCCTCGCCGTCATCCACACCCTGCGCCATGTCCTCACCGACCCCGACCGGCTCCCCCAGGGCGTCCGCGTCATCGGCCCCGCCACCGCCCGCGTCGAGGGATCGTTGCGCGTGGCGGGCATGCCCAACGGCTGATTCCCCTCCGCGCCTTTCCGCGTCATCGCCTCCCCTGTGGCCGCGTCGTCGGGCCGCCCCCGGGGCGCCTGGGATCGCACAGGGGGGTCCTGGTTAGAGTGCGGCGGTGCCGAACGCCCTTCCGCGCCACTCGACCCGCGCTCTGATCGCCGTCTCGGCGCTGGCCGTCATCATGTCGGCCTGTTCCGGCTCCTCGACCCCGGCGGCGGTGACCCCGTCGGGTCCGCACGACGCCGTCCCCGCCACACCGACCAGCCACGCCGACACGGCCTTCGCCGCCGCCGGTCCCTACCGGGCCGGGGTCGTCTTCGAGACCACGCCGACCGGCGACACCGTCGTCATCTACTACCCCGTCGACCCGTCGGCCGCGGCCGGCAAGCCGACCTACACCATCAACCTGCTCCGCTGGTTCACCGGCTCTCCCACCGCGCCCATCCCCGCCGGCCTGCCGTCGAGCCTGCCCACCACCCTGGCCTCGACCGCCTACGAGAACGTGCCCATCAGCACCAAGGGCCCCTTCCCGGTGGTCCTCTTCAGCCACGGCTACGGCGGATACCCCGAACAATCGAGTTTCTTGACCGACCACCTGGCCACCTGGGGCTTCGTCGTCGTCGCCCCTGATCACCGCTCGCGCGACCTGAAGGCGGTGGTGAGCGGCAAGCCCGACAAGAGCCAGGACGACGTCACCGACCTGCGCCAGGCACTCGCTCTGGTCACGTCCATGAACGATGCGACCGGCACTCTGCTCACGGGCAAGCTCGATCTCACCCGGGTGGCGTCGCTCGGGCACTCGGCCGGGGGCGGCGCCGCCATCAACGTGGCCGACGACAAAGACATCCGGACCTACATCGGCCTCGCCCCCGTGCCGGGGACGCCGCCGGCCGGCAAGCCCGGTCTGATCATGCAGGGCACGACCGACGCGGTGGTACAGCCGGGCGGGACCCTGAAGCTCTACGGCAGGCTGCACACGCCCAAGCGTCTGGTACTGATCGCCGACGCCGGCCACAACGTCTTCGACGACGGCTGCACCATCGGCGCCGCCCAGGGTGGCCTCGTGGCCTTCATCAAGACCCTCAAGCTCCCGCCCGCCTTCGAAGCCATCGCCACCGACGGTTGTACCGCTCCCGACGTCTCGCCGCCGACGGCCTGGCCGCTCATCGACCAGGTCGTCACCGCCCAGCTGCGTTACGGCCTGGGGATCGACGCCACACCGGTCGGCCTCGACAGCGGCATCGACCACGCCTTCCCCGGCGTCACCGCCTCCGTCAGTACGGCGACCAAGGTCACCAGCCTCAAGATGTGAGCGGCCGCGGTGTGCGCCACATCAACCACAGCGTCGGGCCGTCGGGGGTCACGATCTCCCCCGTCACCTCGAAGCCGTGGCGGGCGTAGAAGGAGATGTTCTTCTCCTTGGACGACTCGAGGTAGGCGGGCAGGCCGCCGGCGTCGAGCCGGTCGAGGACTATCCGCAGCAGCGTCGAGCCCACCCCGCAGCCCTGGCGGTCGGGGTCGGTCCCCAGAGTGCCGAGATACCAGTGCTCCTGGCGGGGTCGGGCCCGTTCGTAGGCCGAGAGGAGCCGGATCACGTCGGGGGTCTTCCGTCCCCAGATCGACAGATACGGCAGCACCGGCACGATCCGCACCAGATCCATCGCCCCCGGACGCGGCATCGCCGGGGGCGCCCACAGCGCGGCGCCGGCGCGATCGGCCGTCGTCCACACCTCACCGTGACGGAGATAGGTGGAACGCATCTGCAAGGCGAAGAAGCGTGCCAGCCCGGCCGCCCGCCGGCGCGGCGACCCGAAGAGATACAGAGACAGCGGGTCGTCGTCGAAGGCGCGGGCCAACATCGTCGACAGCACCGCCACGTCCTCGCCCCCGGCGCGCCGGGCACTGATCATCGGGACGGCGCTCATCGGGTGGCGCTCATCGGGCGGCGCTCAATTGACCGAGGGATGAGGCGGGTAGGCGGCGAGGAGCGCGAGCTTCCCCCCCTGTCGTTGCAGGACGTCGTGCCACAGCGTGTCGGCGTCGTCGGTGAAGATGTCGGCGGCCAGCGCGTCGACGACGATCCAGGCCCCGTCGGCCAGCTCGTCCTCCAGCTGGTCGGGCGACCATCCGGCGTAGCCGGCGAACATCCGCACGCCGCACACGGCCACCGGTTGCTCCTCGGGGGCCACGGCCAGGTCGACGGTACCCACGCCATCCAGGACGATCCGCCACTGCGACTCGTCGATCACGTCGGCCTCGGTCCGGGCCAGACCGATGACGGCGTCGGGCGACACGGGACCACCGCGGAACACGACCCCGGGGGGTGCCGCCAGGGCCTGGTCGCGCCAGGGGTCGAGGATCTCGTCGACGGGGAGACCGGTAGGCCGGTTGAGCACGACACCCAGGGCGCCCTCGGGGCCGTGGTCGAGCACGATGATCACGGTGCGATCGAAATTGGGGTCCCCGAGCTGGGGCGACGCCACCAGCAGGCGACCGATCAGATCGTCCGGGTCGTCGGCGTCGTCCGCCCTGGCTTCCGGCGCGTCTTCCGGCACCCCCTGATCATGCCTGGCCCCGGCCGACAATAAGGTGACCCGCCATGGACCGTGTCACCGTCTACGTCCACCCCACCTGCTCGAAGAGCCGGGCCGTCACCGAACTGCTCGACGGCCGGGGCACTGAATTCCACGCCGTCAACTACCTCGAGACACCCGCCGATGCCGAGACCCTCGGGCGGCTCCTCGACATGCTGGCGGGTCCCCCGGCGCAGCTGGTCCGCACCGACGACACCCGCTACGGCGAGCTCGGCCTCACCGCCGCCGACGTGGCCGACCGGGCCGGGGTGATCATCGTTCTGCTGGCCCACCCCGAGCTGATGCAGCGTCCCGTGGTGGTGCGAAACGGCCGGGCCGTCGTGGCCCGGCCACCGGAGCTGTTGATCCCGCTGCTCGACGACACGCCCCTCGACTAAGGGCGCACCTCGAGAGCGAGAGAGCGCGAGCCGAGGTCGACCTTGGTGTTGTCCTCGGCGTAGCGCAGCCCCTGGACGTTGTAGAGGGTGACGGGACGGTCGGCCACGGGGAAGGGGCCCCAGTGCCACGTCCCCTGGTGCAGGACGAAGTAGTCGAGCGGCTGCAGGAGAAAAGCGCGCACGTCGTCGAGGTCGGAGACGTCGGAGAAGCCGGTCGCGGCCGGGGCCACGGCGATGACGGACGGCACGTCCAAGGTGAGCAGGGCCTGGGTGTGGCTGTCGTGGCGGAACATGCAGTCACAGACGAGGCCGTGGTCGGTGTGGTCGATCTCCTGCGGCGTGTGGGAGATGACGTTCAGATGCACGTCGTTCCATTCGAACGTGAGCCGGTGGGCACCGTCGCTCGGATCGGTGTCGGTGACGGGGATCCAGCCGTAGGGCGCCCACGCGTCGACGGTGAGCGGCTCGGCCACGATGCTGCGGGCGATGTCGGCCACGGACTCCGGTCCCCCTTTGATCTACGCTGACGGCGCCGTCAGTCTACGGAGGCTGGCCGGTCCCCGGGCGAGGAGGGCTACGAGCATGGACGTCCGCAGCATCGAGGACGTGGAACCGGTCATCGAGCACAACGGGACCGTCCCCGTGTGGTGGCTGGTCAAGTCCCGCGAGATGAAGGAGATCACCGACGGGGGGTACCTCGAATTGGTCAACGAATTCGAGGTGGCGGGGGGCGGTTACGTCGACCCGCATTCCCACCCGACCCACGAGTTCTATTACGTCATGTCGGGCCGGGGGATCATGACCATCGAGGGCGAGGACCAGACCATCTCGCAGGGCGATCTCGTTCACATCCCGCCCGACAAGGTGCACAGCCTCCGCCCGGTGAGTGACCATGCCCCCATCCACTGCTTCTGCTTCGCCGTGGGCGTGAAGGGCGCGGGGCCGATCGACTACACGAACCACTGACGGCCCCCGGGTGGCCCGGATCCTCGTCACCCGCATCCTGCCCGAGGGCGGGCTCGACCCGCTCGTGGCCGCCGGCCATGACATCGTGCAGCGGCCCGGGGACGTCGCCTACAGCCCTGAGGAGCTGACCGCGGCGGTCGTCGACGCCGACGCCGTCGTCTGCCTTCTCACCGACCGGATCGACAAGGCCGTTCTGGCCTCGGGGGCCGAGGGGCGGTTGAAGGTGGTGGCCAACGTGGCCGTCGGGTACGACAACATCGACGTGGCCGCCGCCCACGACCTCGGCATCGCCGTCTGCAACACGCCCGGCGTCCTCGACGAGACGACGGCCGATCTCGCCTTCCTCCTCATCCTGGCCGCCAGCCGGCTCTCGTCCGAAGCCGAGCGCGACGTCCGGGCCGGGGCCTGGACGGGGTGGGGCATCCGGCAGTACCTGGGGCGCGACGTCCACGGCGCCGTCCTCGGTCTCGTCGGCTACGGACGCATCGGCGCGGCGGTGGCCCGACGGGCGACCGGCTTCTCCATGGCCGTCCTGCACCACACCCGCCACGACACCGGACTCCCCGGCTTCACGGCCTCCCTCGACACCCTCCTCGAGCGCTCCGACATCGTGAGCCTGCACGTCCCCCTGAACGACGCCAGCCGGCACCTCATCGGCGCCCGGGAATTGGCCCTCATGGGACCCGACGCCGTCCTCGTCAACACGGCGCGCGGACCCGTGGTCGACGAGGAGGCGTTGGCCGACGCCCTCCACGACGGCACCATCTTCGCGGCGGGGCTCGACGTCTACGAGCGCGAGCCGGCCATCTCGGCGCGGTTGCTCGACGCTCCCCGCACGGTCCTGCTTCCCCATGTCGGCAGTGCCACCCAGGCCACGCGGGCCCAGATGGCCCAGATGGCGTGCCGCGGGGTGTGCGCCGTCCTCGAAGGGCAACGCCCGCCCAATCTGGTCACCTCCTGAGGACGTCCGCGAGCCGCGGCGAGGCGCCGAGGCGGCGTCAGACGATCTCGACCGGGGACGGATCGAGGCTGAGCAGCTCGACGGTGGTGCTCCCGGCCACGAGAGCCCGGAAGAGGCCTTCCTCTTTTTCGGCGCGGGCCCGTCCCGCCACGAGCACGTCGTCGAGCCCCTCGCCGGGGATCACGGTCACGCCGTCGCTGTCGCCCACCACCCAGTCCCCGGTGTGGACCACGACGCCGCCGACGGGGGCCGGGGCCCCCACCGATCCCGGCGCCACCTTGGCCGCGCCGCGCAGCGCCACCGTGGTCGAGAAGACGGCGAAGCCGTGGGACTCGAGGGCGGCCACGTCACGGACACCCCCGTCGATGATCAGCCCGGCCAGCTTCCGGGCCTCGGCCCCGGTGGTGAGGACCTCACCCCAGTAGCCGAACTCCTCCTCGTCGCCCACGTCCACCACCAGCGCCGATCCGGCCGGGGCGGTGGCCACGGCCACGTGGATGGCCAGGTTGTCCCCGGGGGTGCAGCGCACGGGGCAGGCGGGAGCGGCGATCCTCGCCCCCTTCCACGCGGCGCGCAGCCGCGGCGCCATGGGCCGGCCCCCGCTCTCGCCCAGGGTGGCGGCACCGAGAACGAGCAGGGCGGCCGCCGTGGCGCGCGGCGAGGAGCTGTCGTGGTTCGGGGTCATGGCAGAAGCGTAGAGCGCCGGATGCGACGGGCCCGCGCCGCCTGGCGCCAGGTCACGGCCACGGCCCCGCGGTGGATGGCCTCCTGGCGCAGCCGGTCGGTGACGTCGTAGTGGTCGTGCAGGTGGTCGCGCGGATGGCCCTGGAACCAGGCCCGGCGCAAACCCAGGGCGGCGGCGAAGGCGTGCAACTCCTCCGTGGTGTCGGCCGTCAGGTGCGACCACCGCGCCGTGACCGGCCCCACCGTGGCCGGCTGCCGCCAGTCGTCGACGTAGACGGTCACCGACGCCGGTCAGCCCTGACGGACCACGTCGGCCGCCACCTGGGCCATGGCGGCCATCTGCTCCATGTAGTGCGCGCTCGAGCGGTGCCGGAAGCGCAGGCTCACGGTGGTGGCCCCGAGGGCGGCGTACGACCGCAGCGTGATCGCGGCGGTGTCGGGGTCCCCGACCGGATCGAGCGCCCGTTCGGGGGCGAGCACCACCTCGAACCGGTCGCCCCGCCCGCTCACCGCCTCGGCCACGGCACCGTCGCCCAGCATGGAGGCGAGCTCGTCGTGGGTCAGCCCGAAGGGGATCCAGCCGTCGGCGAGCTCGAGCGCCCGCCGCAGCGACCGACGGGTCCGTCCCCCCACCCAGATCGACACATGGCGGTCGAGGCCGCTCGGCTCGACGATGAATCCCGCATAGCGGTAGTGGTCACCGTCATAGCGCGGGCTGCGCCGGCCGAACGAGGCGCGGATGGCGCGCAGCGCGTCGTCGGCCCGCGGCCCGCGGCCCTCGAACGGCGCGCCCAGGAGGTCGAACTCGGCCTCCAGGGATCCGACACCCACCCCCAGGATCACCCGCCCCCCGCTGGCCGTATCGAGGGTTCCGTAGCGTTTCACGACCTCGAGAGGATGGTGGTAGCCGAGCACGAGGACGTGGGTGAGCAGGCCGATCGTGCTGGTGCCGGCGGCCACGAAACTCAGCGTGACCAGGGGGTCCCAGTACCGACCGCCGCGCACCGAGGACACCTCCTCGGGGATGGCGATGTGCTCGGGGCACGAGACCCAGCCGTAGCCGAGCCGTTCGGCCTCGCGGGCCACGGCCACGACGTCGGCCATGACGCCGTCACGCTCCCAGGCCGGCGCCTCGAAGCGGGGATTCATGTTCACGATGGGGGTGACGATGCCGAGCTGCACGGGCCTCCTCGGTGAGCGCCGTCGAGCGTAGGCGACGTCTTGGCGGGAAGCCCTCGCCCGGACCAGCGCCGCAGTCGGACATCGTCGTCTACACGAGCAGGACCACGGCGGCGGTCACCCCCACCACGATGATGACCACGCGCAACAGTGGTGCCGGGAAGCGACGACCGAGCACCCCGCCCACCTGGCCACCGATGATCGAACCCACGGCGATGAGGGCGGCCGCCTCCCAGGCGATGTGGGTCACGGCGATGAAGACGAGGGCCGAGATGCCATTGGCACACAAGGCCAGGACGTTCTTGGCGGCGTTGAGCCGCTGGATGTTGTCGTCGAGGAAGATCCCCAACAACGACATCAGGATCACACCCTGGGCGGCGCCGAAGTAACCGCCGTAGACGCCGGTGGCGAAGATGCACACAAAGAGCGGCGGCCCGCCGTGACGCGGTGAAGCGCTCCGGTCGGCCAGACGGCGCGACAGGCGCGGCTGCACGGCCACCAGCACGCAGGCCAGCAGAATCAGCGCGGGGACGACATGGCGGAACACGCTCCCGGGCAGGGCGAGCAAGAGCACGGCGCCGGTGATCCCGCCGGCGATGGATGCCGTCGCGAGGACGAGCAACCGTGGTCGCTGGCCGGCGAGCTCGCGGCGGTAGGCGATGGCGCCGCTCAACGAGCCCGGGGCCAGGCCCACCGTGTTGCTCACGTTGGCAACGATGGGGGTGAAGCCAAAGGCAAGCAGTGTGGGGAAAGTGATAAGCGACCCCGAACCGACGATGGTGTTGATCGTTCCCGCCACGAGCCCGACACCGACAATGGCCAGGGCTTCGAGGACGGGCATGGGCAGGGTCTACCGGAGTCGCCCCCAGGGCTCAAGAATGGGCACGACCGACGCTCCGTGAGGGCCCGAAAAGACAGGCCCCGGACTACTATGGAACCCGACCTGAGTCCGGGGGGCGGCCAGGTGGAGGGGGCTGGCGTGTTTCGAGGACTGCGGCGAGAGAAGCCGCCGCACGGAGGATGGACGGGGCGAAGCCTGTCGTGGGCGACGGTCGGATTCCTCGGCGCCGGTGCTCTCGTGGTGGCCGGCGCCACCCCCGCCATGGCCCAGAGAGCACCGCACCGAGCCGGTCCCGAGCGGGCGTTCACCGCTCCGGCCCGAAGCGCCACCCGGAACACCGTCTGCCAGCCCCGACCGAACAAGCCGTGTCCCACCAACAACCCCACGTGGTCGGGCTATGTCGTGAGCCCCGAGGCGGGCCACCAAATGACGACGGTCAGCGCGTCGTGGGTCCAGACGGCGGTGACCTGCCCGAAGCCCGACGCCTGGACGCTGTTCTGGGTCGGGTTCGACGGCTGGGACCAGATCGGCACGCCCACCGTCGAGCAAGGGGGATCCTCGGCGCAGTGCAACAGCGGCCAGGGTGTGGACTACGAGGCGTGGTGGGAGATGTACCCCACCAACGACGTGCAGACGGTCTTTCCCATCTCCGTGGGCGACCACATCAATTCGAGCGTCACCTTCTCGTCGACCGACGACAGCTACACGGTCTCGGTGACCGACACGTCCACACATCCCGAGAAGTCCTTCATCGTCGTGGCCTCGGTGACCGACAACTCGTACACGATCGCCCTGAACGGCGGCCCGGCATCGCAGCCGACGTCGTTCGCCGGCGGGCAGTCCGGTGGCGTGCTGTGCTCACCAGGAGCCCCGTGCCTCAACAGTTCGGCGGAATGGGTCGTCGAAGCCCCGGCCGGCGACGGGGGCGGTCTGTACCCCCTGGCCCGCTTCAGGCCCACGGTCTTCTCGTCCGCCTCCGCCGCTGACGACCAGGGCGACGAGGGATCGATCACCGCCAACGGATGGCTCTCCACCGCCCTCGACCTGGCCAGTGTGTCGGGGACCATGGAAGCGACCGTCACGCAGCTCAAGAATCAGGGACGTTCGTTCCGTGTCGTGTGGAGCCGCGCTCAGCTCCAGTAGTCCGCCACGCCCCGCCGGCGTAGTCGTCGAGACCGGCACCGATGTCGCCGTCGCGAAGCGTGGCCATGCCGTGGTCGTACTCGCAGGCCAGCGCCTCGGAGAGCGACAGCTGCCACTGCTCGTACGACGAGAGCCGGTCGCTGCGCAGCGCCTCCTGGGGAAGCGCCGCCAACTGACGGGCCAGGGCCTGTGCCTCGCCCAGGGCCTGTCCGGCGGGAACGAGGCGGTTGGCCAGGCCCATGCGCAGTGCTTCGTCGCCCGAGACGCCGCGTCCGGTGAGGATGAGGTCGAGGGCGTGGCTGTGCCCGAGAAGACGGCTGAGCCGCACCGTCCCCCCGTCCATGAGCGGAATCCCCCACCGCCGGCAGTAGACGCCGAAGACGGCGTCGACGGCGGCCACCCGCAGGTCGCACCAGGCGGCCAGCTCGAGGCCCCCGGCCACGGCGTGGCCTTCCACCGCGGCGATCACGGGCTTGGACAGAAGCATCCGGGTGGGCCCCACCGGACCGTCACCATCGGGCTCGACCCGGCTCACCCGCTCGAGGCCCGGCTCGCGCATGGCCTTCAAATCGGCCCCCGCGCAGAAGGTGCCTCCGGCCCCGGTGAGAACGGCGACCGACGCCGACGGATCGGCGTCGAAGAGCCGAAAGGCATCGGCCAGAGCGGTGGCCGTGGGACGGTCGATGGCGTTAGCCACCGGGCGACGGTCGATGGTGACGGTCGTGACCGGACCGTCGTGCTCCACCCGCACCGGTGCAGGCTCCGTCATCACGACGGGACGGCGACGTCCACCTCTTCGATCAGCTTGCGGGGGTGCCGGCCGTCGACGTAACCGATGAACGGCGGATGGATGTTGTAGCCGAGGAGCTCCTGCAGACGGGTGGGCAGACCCGAGGCGGCGGCCGGCGGCACCACGAGGACGTGGTTCTCGACCGGCCGGAGCCATCCCACGGCGTAGTGCAGGACGACGCCGAGCCGGTTGGCGTCGCTCGTGTTGGCCCCACCCCCGTGCCAGACGCTCCCCGGATAGATGAGTGCCGTTCCCGCCGGGATCTCGACGGTCGTGGTCTCGGTGTCGGGACCGGGGCGCTCATCGGTCCATCGGTGGCTCCCGGGCACGATCCGGGTGGCGCCGTTGGCGGCGGTGAAGTCCTGCAGCGGCCACATGACGTTGACCACGACCTCGGCATGGGGGCGCGGCAGCGGGTAGATGGCGTCGTCGGGATGCAGGGCTTGCTCCGTCTCGCCCGGACCGATGGAAATGCCCGTGGGCGCGCTCAGCTGGTACTGGCCGAGGACGCGGTCGAGCACACCCAGCACGACCTCATGGACGGCCAGCGCGTCGAGCGAGCGGGTCTTGCCGAAGAGGCCGTAGACGCGGTGGGTCCGGAAGCCCTCGAAATCACCCCGTCCCACCGGGGTGTCCTCCACCAGCGCTTCCAGCTCGGACCGGGCCCAGGCCACCTGTTCGGCCGTGATAGCCCCGGCGATGGTGGCATAGCCCTGGTCCTCGAGCGCCGCCACGATGTCCTCGACCATCGTCTGTCCTTCTCTCGTCGACGGGTTACCCTTGACAGTAACCTTCCAGAAGGGAATGTCAAGGGTGACCGATCTGAACGCCACGCAGGGATCGCTTCTGGGGTTCCTCCACGAAGGGCCGAAGACGGGGTGGGAGCTTCTCCAGGAGGTGGAGGGTGGCCTGTCGCACTTCTGGAACGTGACCTCCAGCCACGTCTACCGGGAGCTGCGCACCCTCGAGGATCGCGGCTTCGCCACCGCCGGGGCCCCGGGGGCGCGGGCCAAGGTGGCCTTCACCATCACGGCGGCGGGGCGCCGGGCGTTCCGGGAGTGGATCGCCGTGGCTCCGGGGCCCGAACAGATCCGCTTCCCGCTCCTCGTCACCCTCTGGTTCGGGCGCTTTCTCGAACCCGATGTGCTCGACGAATTCCTGAGCCGGGCCCGCACCGAGCACCGGCGTCGACTCGACCTCTACACCACCATCGGACCGGCCTGGGACGACGATCCCCAACGCCAGGCCGTCATCCGCTTCGGCATCGCCTATGAAGAGGCCGTCGTCGCCTGGCTGGCATCGCTGGCGCCCGATCGCCCCGGCCATGCGGAGCAGACGTAACGACTTCCGCTCTGGCAGCCGATAGATCGTCTACCGATGTAAGGTGACGTCGTGGCCCGAACGTCGTCGTCCAAGGCCAACGCGCGCCAGGCGCCGACGCCCAGCGCCGCGCTCGGCACCTTCGGCCGCTACGCCGGGCCCGCCACGCTGATCCTGTCCAGCCTGGCCGAGGGCGAGAAGCACGGGTATGCCCTGACGAAGGACATCGAGGCGTTCGCCGGGGTCCGCCTGGCCCCGGGCACGCTCTACGAGGCCCTCAGTCGGCTCGAAGGCCAGGGATTGATCGAAGCCCTGGAGAGCCACGACCGCCGCCGACCGTACCGGCTCACGTCGGTCGGGGCAACGGCGTTGAAAGAGCATCTCGCCGCGCAACGTCGGGTGGCCGATGTCGGGCTCCGCCGACTCTCGGGCACATGGGACCTGGCGTGACCACGGCCCGACGCGACCCGCAGCGCCGCGCCGAACGATTGATGCGCTGGTACCCGAAGACATGGCGGGCGCGTTACGGAGACGAGTTCTCGGAGCTGCTGACAGCGGAGCTCTCGGAGCGGCCGCGATCATGGCGCCGGGCGGCCGACGTGGCCTGGAGCGGCGTATTCGCCCGATTGACGAGCGCCGGCCTCACGGCGCACTCCCTCGAGCCTCACGACCAGGTCCGGGCCGGCCTGGCCACGCTGGCCGGCGCGTTGGCCGTCTTCCTCGTCTTCGGCACGGCGCTGTGGTCACAGTTGACGATCGGCTGGCAATGGGCGGAGCCGAACACGATCGGGACGTCGGCGGCGATGGTCGCCATGTCGGCCGTGCTGCTTCTCTTCGTCGTCCTGGCCACGCTGGCCCTCGCTCCTCTCGGGTGGAGCGTGGTTCGACGCCTCGGCCGTCGCCACGGGGGCGGACTCGTCCGCCCCTCACTCCTCCTCGGCGCCGGCCTCGTCCTCCTCGTCGTGGGCGCCCGGCATTTCGGCAACGGCTGGCCGGGAACGGGCGGCCATCACTGGGCTCATCAGGGTCTGGTGCCCGGCGGGGTGGCCGCCTTCCTGTGGGCCCTGACCTTGTCGATCTCCTCCTACTGGGCCCATCCGGGAGCCCTCCTGTCCTTTCCGCCGGCCGAGGTGGGGTGGATGATCGTCAGTCCCCTGGCCATCGTCTGTGCCGCCGTGGGGGTCACCAAGATCGTCCGGCGGCTCGACATGTCGCCCCGTCTGCAACGCTACGAAGCGCGGCTCGGGAATGCGGCGGCGGCGGCCGCGGCCGCATATCTCGTCGCGTCGTCCGTCTGGATCGTCGACGGGGGCCCGGGACCGAGGAACCTGTTCCATGCCGGGGCCATCGACACGGTCGGGTTGGCGGTCATGGCGGCGGCGGCCGCCGTTGCCCTGCGCACCGCCCATCGGGCATGCCATGCCGGTACGGCGTTGATCACGTCCTGACCACTTCGCGGCACCCGACACGCGGAGAGTGGGACACTGGTGGACATCGCACAGGGGGCTCGATGGCCGCAGTGACCGTTTTTGTCGATGACGCCGTTCTCGGCCGCCTCCCTCGGGTGTGTGTAGAGGACGGGATCGCCACCAACGACACCCTCTCGTTCACCCAGGATGTGAGCGGGACCGCCGGGATGGGCGTGGCCTGGCTCCTCGTGCTGGCCGGACCTCTCGGCTGGATCGGGTTGTTCGTGATCGCCGCCATGCGTCGGGGCGAGATGCTCACCGTCACCTTGCCCTACGGCGAAGCCGCCTACCTCCGGAGGACGAAGGCCCAGCGGTCGCGTCGCCTGGCCGCTTCCGTCGTAGCGGGCGGGCTGATCCTGGCTGTGATCTCCCTGTCACTGCGGTCCACCGACGGCCGCCTCCTGGCCGCGGGCCTCGGCGTCATCGCCGTGGGGGCCTTCGTCGCCATCGTGGTGGCGTCGATCCATCTCAACCGCCTGACCGTCCGCCTCCTTCTCGATGCATCACGTCGATGGGTGACCCTGGCCGGCGTGCATCCGACGTTCGCCGAAGCGGTCAACCACGACGGCCACGGATCACGCCTCCACTCGTCCCCCTGACAGCGGTCCCGGCTCACTGCCCTTCGATTCCTCGACCGGCGGAGGGGCCAGATCGAGCGTCCGTGACGCCAGGTTCTCGAGCTGCGACACGGTGACGGCCCGAAGGTCGGAACTGAACTGGTACTGCAGGAGGTTCACCTCGACGAGCAGCGACCGACCCGACCGGCTGGTACCGCGCGTGCCGCTGACGTCGCATGCCCGGTGACCCGAGACCGTCATCTGTGGTCGATCCCGGCAGGGGTCCCGGTCTCGCTCGCCGGCGATGGCGAAGCTCACCGACACGGCCTGACCGTCCGAACCCTGCGCGTAGAAGCAGCCGAGCAGATCGTTCTCGCTGACGGCCGAAGCGGGCCCCACCCGTGTCCCCAACGCCCGGTTCACGATCGCCGTCGGCGGGCAGTCGTGGCTCTGGGGAAGCTGGGCCTCTCGATGCTCGACCACCAGGACAAGCACCACGATCGTGGCCATCGCCGAGAGGACACCGAGAGCGGTGACGTACCACGGCCGCTTCAGTGAACGCTGTCGACGCCGCTCCCCGTCGAGCAAGGCCCCTCCCCATGAGCGCCCACCAGGAAGGAACCGATGCTACGACAGTGGTCGGGCCGACTCCGCCATGAGCGACCGAAGTTCCGCCTCTGTCGCGCAGTAGCTGTCCAACAGGCTCTTGATCATTTGCGGTGAGGACGACTCATCGGATCGGGCCAGCCGGATGGCGGCGGCGATCTGGTTCATGGTGCGACTGAGGTGTTGTGCTCTTTCTGTCTGTCCCGCAGACACGCGAACAACCATCATCCTGCCCCTCGATGTCGGACCTGCCGGTAGGCATCGGCATCTGCCGGCGCCATCTGAAGCCTCCGGCACGGCGCACGACCGCCGCCCAAACGACGAAGGACCCGATTAAGCTGGGCAAACACCTCGCAGCGGGTGGGGGGCGGGGACGAGACCTGGGTGTGAGGCGGAGAATCGTGGGGGGACGGACGTGTCGGCCGTGGGCCGTCGCGAGCATGGTGATCACGGGGGTGCTCGGCTCCGGCACGAGTCTCGTCAATGCCGCTCCTGTGTCAGCCGCTCCTGTGTCAGCCGCTCCTGTGTCAGCCGCTCCTGTGTCAGCCGCTCCTGTGTCAG
>Ga0209415_10003039_pt1 | contig 31290 bp, 31 predicted proteins | sample PeaSoiSIISIP2007_FD_187696 | JGI IMG/M metagenome (GOLD analysis project Ga0209415, IMG submission 187696) | Peat soil microbial communities from Weissenstadt, Germany - SII-SIP-2007 (SPAdes) (version 2) | ecosystem: Environmental > Terrestrial > Soil > Wetlands > Peat | place: Germany... | reverse complement strand
ACGATGAACGCGATCAGCACCGAGAAGGCGACGCTGATCTCCACCACGAGCGGCATGCCCTTTGCCCCGGTCGCGGCGAGGACCAGACCGTTCTCCAACGACATGAAGCCGATAACGAGCCCCACAGCGTTGCGGCGCGTGATCATCATGAGCAGGCCCAGCAGCACCACAGAGAGGGCGAACGCGAGATCCTCACGACCGAGCTGGTCGGACGCTTTGGTCACCCGCAGCATCACCACCAGCGAGAGGGCGACCAGGCCCACGCCCGCCAGCATGGTGGGCCCGATGCCGACCACCTGTTCGATCTCGCGGTGGACGCCGAGGCGCTTGATAATCCTATGCAGGGCCACCGGGATGATCAGCCCCTTGAAAACGAGGGCGATAACGGCGGTGATGTAGAGATGCGGGGCGTCTTGTACGAACGCCTGCCATGCCACCGAGAGCGAGAGGGCCACGGCTTGGGCTGCGAACACGTTGATCAGCGCGGTGAGCCGATCCTGATAGAGCATCAGAAGGCTGATCAGGACGAGCCCGCCGGCCAGCAGGTGGGCGATGTCGAACTGGATGCCGCTCACCGAAGCCCTCCACGAGAGACAAACAGCAGCAGCACGCCCAGAATACTCATCATGAAGGCCGCGCCGAGAAAGGCCGAGACCCGGAATACCCTCATCTTGGCGATGGCGGTCTCGAACCCAGCCATGATCACGCCGGCCACGGCGAGCTTGCCGACATACGCGACCGCTCCGAGCAGGTGAGGCAAGGGGCCCGCGCCCACTGGCGCGATGCCCCACGGAACGAAGACGCAGGCGATCAGCGAGACGTAGAGCAGCAGTTGCAACTGGCCGGCCAGCTCAATCACGGCCAGGTGCCGTCCGGAGTATTCAAGCACCATGGCCTCGTGGACCATGGTGAGCTCGAGGTGGGTGGCGGGGTTGTCGACCGGGATGCGCGCGTTCTCGGCGATCGCCACCATGATCAGCGCCACCAGCGAGAGCGCCAGTGTCACCCGCAGCCCCACATTGGACGAGAGCATGTAGCCGGCGATGGTGGAGAGCTGAGTCGAGCCCGCCAGCAGGGCCAGCGAGAAGACGATCATGATGAGCGCCGGTTCGGCCAGGGAGGCGATCATCACCTCGCGCGACGAGCCGATGCCGCCGAAGCTGGTCCCGACGTCCATACCCGCCAGCGCCAGGAAGAATCGGGCGCTGCCCAGCAGGGCAATGATAGCGATCAGGTCCGCCGACCAGCTGAACATGAGACCGGTCGCGAAGGTCGGGATCAGGGCAGCCGCCACCCACGTGCCGGCAAAGATCAGATAAGGCGCGACGCGAAACAGCCAGGACGAAGATTCCGCCAGCACCACTTCCTTGCGCATCAGACGCCACAGGTCGCGATACGGCTGGATCACCGGCGGGCCCTGGCGGCGCACCAGCCTTGCCTTCACCGCGCGCACGAACCCGGTCAGCAGCGGGGCCAACGCAAGTACCAGCGTCATATGCACGCCCTGGATGGCAAGCGGCCCGATCAGCTCCATAGCGCGAGCACCAGGAGCAGGCCGACAAGCGCGAGGAAGACCAGCGTGAGGTAGAGCCGGATCGTGAGGAACTGCAGCTTGTTCAGCCGATCGGCGGCGTACCCGACGAGAGCGGCCGCCGGGGCGTAAAGCGTTTCCCAGATCGGATCATGGATCAACACCTCGAACCGGGCCGGCCGCATCTCGCCCGGCGCCGGAATGTCCACGGTTTCAGCGGCGCCAAGGAGGAGCGTCGCGAACACCCGCCGGATTGGCTGGGCGAAACTGCTCGCGGTGTATTGCGTGATGGGGCTTGGGTCCGGCGCGCCGCAATCCCAGGCCGGCGCCCGGCGCACGGCGCGCGAGGCGAACTGGTGGATGGCCATGGCGCAAAGTCCTGCCGAGACACTGACAAAAACCAGCACCAGGAGGCCGTTGTAGGAGCTTCTGGATTGGGCGATCGGAACGATGGACAACCAGGCTTGGCTCGCCTGGGTCGGCATCTGGCCCCCGGCGGTCATCCGCACCGCCGGGGCAAGGGCGTCGATCACGAACCCAGGCAGCACGCCGGCGAGAAGGCAGAGGCTGGCGAAAAGGAACATCGCCGCCAGAGAAAAGCCATCGGTCTCCTGCGCGGTTTCCGCCGCCAGCGTGCGCGCTCGGCCAAGGAAGGTGATGCCGAACGCCTTGACGAAGCATGCTGCGGCCAGGGCCGCAGAAAGCGCGAGCACCGCGCCGACGGTTGGCACGAGCAACTTCAACGCCCAGGCGTCGAGGCTTGGGCTGAGCAGAATCGCCTGGAAGGTCATCCACTCGGAGACAAAGCCGTTGAGCGGCGGCAGCGCGGAGATGGCGAAGCATCCGACCAGAAAGGCCAGGGCGGTCTGGGGCATTCGCCGGATAAGCCCCCCCAGGCGCTCCATGTCGCGCTCGCCAGTGGCAGAATCCACCGCGCCCGCGCCGAAGAAGAGGAGGCTCTTGAACAGCGAGTGATTGAAGACGTGAAACAGGGCCGCCGTCATCGCCAGCGCGGCGGCCCACTCCATGTGCGCGGCCTTGAAAGCGAGCGCCAGACCGAGGCCGATGAAGATGATGCCGATGTTCTCGACCGTGTGGTAGGCCAGCAGCCGTTTCAGATCGTGTTGCATCAGCGCCTGCAGGACGCCCAGGAAGGCGGTCGCGGCGCCCAGCGAGAGCACGACGATGCTCCACCACCACAGCGGCGGTCCGACGAGGTCGAATACGATCCGTACGAAGGCGTAGACGGCAACTTTGGTCATGACGCCGCTCATCAGGGCCGAGACGTGACTGGGTGCGGCCGGATGGGCGAGCGGCAGCCAGACGTGCAGCGGGACCAGACCCGCCTTCGAGCCAGCTCCAAGGATGGCGAGGACCAGCACAAACGCCGCAGTCGCGGCGTCGGGCCGATGGGTTCGCATGGCGTCGAAGGCGTAGGCGCCACCCGGGCCCGCCAGCAGGGCGAACGCCAACAAGAGGCTCAGCGCCGCGAAGCTGGCCATGATCAGATAGACGTAGCCGGCGTGGGCGACGCCGGCCTGGCGATGGTGGGCGATCACCAATCCCCACGACGCCAGCGACATCAGCTCCCAGGCGATCAGGAACGAGAAGGCGTCAGCGGCTAGCACCACCAGGTTCATGGCCGCGAGAAACGCTGGGTAGAACGGCAGCACCCTGCGCGGATCGGCCTCGTGTCGGCCATAGCCAAGGCCGTAGAGGCTGGCTGTGGCCGCGCCGAGATTGACCACCACCAGGAACGCCGCCGCCAGAGCGTCGAGATGGAAGCGCGCCCCGATCCACGGGAGGCCCAGGGGCAGGATGATGTCCGCCGTCCCGTCGGTGAGGCCAAGCAGCTGCGCGATCGACATGGCGCAAGCGAAGGCGCAGACCAGCAACGAGCCGCCGTAGGTGATCCAGCGGCCGGCGCGGGCGCCGATTGGCGCGAGCGCCGTCGGAACCAGGGCCAGCAACGCGCCAGCGCAGATCAGCAGGGTCGCGAGCGAGTTCACTTGAGCCTGACGCCGCGGCCGCCGGCTGGGCTCGGGGCGCCCTCGCCGATTAGCTCGACGCCGGCTGCGTCCAGCGCGGCGATCAGTTTCATCAGCGAATCCACGTTGCCGCGGACTACTCCATCGCTGGCCTCCATGCGCTGGATGGTCGGCACCGAAAGGTCGCACAGCTCCGCCAGCCGCTTCTGATCAAGCCCGGCAAGTGCTCGCGCCGCACGTAATTGGGCTGCAGTTATCATGTTTCAAACATGAGTTTGCATGGCTGAAGTGTGGTAGATCGACTCTGCCGGGTGAATCAAGCGCGCCTTGATCGTCGCGACGATAGGTGGCGGTCCGTCTCGATCCGCCACTCGGTCGACTTTCCGCCAACGGAGCGGACTGCGCGCGCCGCGGTGATGGACAGCGCTGCTGGCGGAGGCTAGCCGAGCGGCGCGATGAGCGCTTCGACACAGACATTGGGGTGGGCGGACCTGTTCGCCGAGGGCCGCGGCGCCAAGCTGGCGCTGATCTGCCTCGGGGTGTGGCTGAACGCGGCCGACAGCCTCGTCACCACCACCATCATGCCGACCGTAGGCCGCGATCTGGGCGGTTACGCCTATTTCAGCTGGGCGACGGCGGCCTACATGGTGGGCGCGATCCTCTCGGGCGCGACAGCGGCGCGGCTCTCGGCCCAGATCGGCCTGCGCCGGGCGATGGTGGCCGCCGGCCTGGTGACGGCGATCGGCTGCGCCGTCAGCGCGCTTGCGCCCGGCATGATCGCGCTCGTGACCGGGCGTTGGGTGCAGGGGGTCGGCGCGGGCTGGATCGTCGGCGCCTGTTACGCGGCGATCGGGGCGATGTTCCCGCAGCGGCATCTGGCGCGGACGTTCGGCGCCATGACCAGCGTCTGGGGCGTCGCCACGGTGCTGGGCCCGCTGGTTGGCGGCGTCTTCGCCGAGGGCAACCACTGGCGCGCGCTGTTCTGGGCTTTCGCGGCACAATGCGGGCTGTTCATGGCCGCGGCGATCTGGCTGCTGCCGGAAGACGCGCCGCCGGCGAGCCAGCGCACGCCCTGGGCGCAACTCGCCTTGGTGCTGGTCGGCGTCGGGCTGATCGGGGCGGCAGACCTGACCTCTAGCATCGCCCTGGCGGCGGCGCTCTGCCTGGCCAGCATCGCCGTCTTCATCGCCGCGGTGCGGATCAGGGCCGGGGAGGGGGCGCTGTTCCCGGCCGCCGCCGGCGATCCCTCCAGCGTGATCGGCGCGGCCTACCTGTCTTTCTTCGCGCTGACGGCGGCGGCGATGTGCTTCAGCGTCTATGCGCCGGCCCTGCTGCAGAAGCTCTACGGCCTCTCGCCCCTGGAAGCCGGTTATGTCGCGGGCCTGGAGTCGGTGGGTTGGACCGTCGCGGCGCTCGCCGTGGCGGGCCTCGGCGAGCGCTGGCACGGGCTGATCATCCGGCTGGGGGCCGTCTGTGTCGTGGGCTCGCTGGCCGCCCTGACCCTGGTGATGCGGGCTGGACCGCTGCCGGCGATCCTGGTCGCAGCGACGGTGCTGGGGGCAGGGTTCGGCTTCTCGTCCGGCTTCACCGGCCGGCGGGTGATCGCCGCCGGCTCGGACGACGCCGAGCGGGAGCTCGCGTCGGCGGGCATCAACAGCGTGCGCCAGGTCGGCAACGCCGCCGGCGCCTGTCTGGCTGGCATCGTCGCCAACCTGCTTGGCCTGGCCGCGGGAATCAGCCTCGCGGCCGCCCAGGCCTCAGCGGTGTGGCTGTTCGCTCTTTCGGTGCCCGTCGCGCTGTTGGGCGCGGTGGGCGCCTGGCGCGTCGCCGGGACGCAGGTCCCGGCGACGGACGCGCTGTAGCTAGGCCTGGGCGGCGGGTGCGGCCGGCTTGGTGGCCGAGCCGTTGGCGGACTCGCGGATCGCCGCCGGTTCCGGCTTCGGCGCCGACGCCGTGGGCGAGGCAGCCGACGTGGCCGAGGCCGGACGCTGCAGGCGCAGGCTGCGGCCCTGGAAGAAAGCCCCGGTTTCCATCGCCAGCTGCTCGTGGGTGATGTCGCCGTCGACGTGGCAAGCGCCGTAGAGCCTCACCTGCTTGGCGGTGATCGAGCCGGAGACCCGGCCGCGCACTTCCACCGCGTCGGCGTAGATGCCGCCCTCGACCGCGCCGCCGTCGCCGACGGTGACGTGTTCGACGCGGATGTCGCCCTTGATGGTGCCTTCGACCTGGATCTCGCCGCCGCCGGAGATGTCGCCCTCCAGCACCATGTCGCCGCCGATGATCGACGAGCCTTTGGGCAGGCGCGGCGCCGCCCGGGCAGGCTCCGGCGCGGCGGACGCAGGGCTGGCCGAACCGGTCTGGGGCGTGCTCGCCGGTTGTGGCGTGGGCGCCGCGCTGGGGGTCGCCGGAGCGCCTGGTTGCGGGGTGCTAGAATTTTGTTTGCTGAACATAATCACCGGCCTTTACGAAGCGGAGGGGGTTTTCGGGGCGGCCGTTGACCCACACTTCGTAGTGCAGGTGCGTGCCGGTTGAACGTCCGGTGGACCCCATCGCGCCGATCCGCTGACCGACGGCGACTTGCTGGCCCACGATGACAGAGATCGCGGAAAGATGGCCATATCGGGTCTTGAACCCATGGCCGTGGTCGACTTCCACCGTATTGCCGTAACCGTTGCGCTGGCCGGCGAACGAAACGACGCCGGGCGCAGTGACATAGATCGGGCTTCCATAGACGCCGGCGAAGTCTTGGCCGGAGTGGAAAGCCGGTTCGCCGCTGAACGGATCGGAGCGCGCGCCAAAGCCGCTGGTCTCGCGCACGTTGGCGCTGGTGGGATGCGCAAGCGGGATCGCCGCCTCGGACGACGAGAGGTCCTGCATGTCCGAGAGATCGGACACCGCATGCTCCAGCCGGCCGGCGAAGTCCTCATCGACGTCGAGCACCGCGGCGAGCGCGCGGGGATCCTTGCCGTCGATCAGCGGGCCGCCGAGGCCGTCGCCGGCGCCGGTGTAGGCGGCCGGATCTAGGCCGGCCAGGCGGAAGGCGAGCTTCAGCCGGTCGGCGCGGTTCTTGGCGAAGGTCTCGGCCGCGTCGATCAGCCGGTCCTGGTCCTGCTGCACGTTCTGGATGCGCTCAGCGGGCGTGGCCTGGGCCGGGCTGGCGACGGCCAGGGCGGGCATCAGCGCCTGCGCCGCGCCCGGCGCGCCCTTGAGGTCGGTGAGCAGCAGAGCGAGCGCCGCGTGGCGCTTTTCGACCGTGTTGGCGAGATCTTGGAACGAACCGCCGCTGGCGTTCAGCTGGGCGACGGCGCTGGAAAGGCGCGCGTCGCGGTCGGCGATCCAGCGCTCGTAGCGCGCCTCGGTCTTGGCGACTTCCTGGTCGCCCTTCGAGGGTGCGACGAAGGAGACGAAGGTGGCGGCCGTGGTGACGCCCATCCACAGCGCCGCCGCAGCGACGCCGGCCGCCATCAGCAGTTGCCGTTCCGTGGTGAGCACGAAGCCGCGCATCTCGCCGCCGGAGCGCAGGTACAGGTGGCGTTCGGGAAAGAGCTCTTCCAGCCAAAGCGCGAGGCGCGCGAAGCGTCTTAGGCTCATGGCTTCCGGGGCCCCTCGAAAGTCCGACGGCTGCGCGATATGCCTCTGATTAGCGCCCTAGCGCAACCCACGTTTCCAGCCTTTGCTGCCCTGCCCCAAGGCGCCGCAATCCGAACTTAAGTTGGACACGTTCCCGTACCCACTTTTTTCTGTCGCTGGCAAGGAAACACTCGGAGAATGCCAGTATAGGGAGGTAAAAATCGTCGGTGACTTCACCGGCGACCACTGGCCAGGGGCCGAACCGGCGCGGCGTTTCGCCTCAAGCCGGCTCGCGACTCTCGTCAAGCCCCGACGTCAGGCCCTCAGAGTCTGGACCCCCGGCGTCAAGCCCGGCGAGCGCCTTGGCCTCGGCCAGCACCTCCGCCACGTGCCCCGGCACCTTCACCTTGCGCCAGACCCGGCGGATCACGCCGGCTTTGTCGATCAGGTAGGTGGAGCGGTCGATGCCCATGTACTTGCGGCCGTACATGCTCTTCTCCACCCAGGCGCCGTAGCGCTCGACCATGTCGTCGTCCTTCGCCGAGCCGAGAGTGACGGCCAGGTCGTACTTCGCCTTGAACTTGCCGTGGCTGGCCGCGGAGTCCTTCGAGACCCCGACCACCACCGCGCCGGCCTCGGCGAAGTCGCCCGCCGCCGCGGTGAACCCCTGAGCCTCGGCGGTGCAGCCGGACGTGTCGTCCTTGGGATAGAAATACAGCACCACCGTCTTGCCCTTGAGCCCGCCGAGGGACACGCGGCCGTCAGCCGTGGGCAGATCGAAGTCGGGCGCTTTATCGCCGGCGGACAGGGTCATTGGGGGGCTCCTCAAACAGCTTTCACCAGCACGATCTTCTTACGACCTGCGGCGAGCTTGACCACCCCGTCGGCGTTGAGGTCCCGCTCGGTCAGCAGGCGCTGGCCTTCGGTCTCGACTGCGTCGTTGACTCTCAGGCCGCCGCCTTGCGCCAGCCGGCGAGCCTCGGAACGTGACGACGCCAGGCCAGCGTCGGCGGCGATCGTGGCCAGCGCCACGCCCGCGGCGAACAGGGCGCGGGGAAGCTCGACCGTCGGCAGGTCGTCCGAAAGCCGGCCGTCCTCGAACGCCGCCTTCGCCGCCGCCGCCGCCGCGTTCGCCGCCGCAGCGCCGTGGAGCAGCGTCGTGGCCTCGTTGGCCAGCACCTTCTTGGCCTCGTTGATCTCTGCCCCGCCGAGCGCCGCCAACTGGGCGATCTCGCCCAGCGGCAGCTCGGTGAACAGCTTCAGGAAGCGGCCGACGTCCGCGTCCTCGGTGTTGCGCCAGAACTGCCAGTAGTCGTAGGGGCTGCGCATCTCGGCGTTGAGCCAGACCGCGCCATCGACGGTCTTGCCCATCTTCACACCCGAGGACGTAGTCACGAGTGGCGCGGTAACGCCAAACGCCTCAGCCCCCGTGCGGCGGCGGATGAGGTCGATGCCGTTGACGATGTTGCCCCACTGCTCGGAGCCGCCGAACTGCAGGGTGCAGCCGTAGCGACGATGCAGCTCGAAGAAGTCGACCGCCTGCATCAGCACATAGTTGAATTCGAGCACGGTCAGGGGCTGCTCGTTCTCGATCCGGTTCCTGACGAACTCGAGCGTCAGCATGCGGTTGATCGTGAATTCGAGCCCGAACTCGCGCAGGAACTCGATGTAGCCCAGCCGTTCCAGCCAGTCGGCGTTGTTGACCATCACCGCGTCGGTCAGGCCTCCGCCGAAGCTGAGAAAAGGCGCGAACGCGCGTTGGATGCCAGCGATATTGGCGATGATCGCATCGTCGGTCAGGAGAGGGCGTTGACCGGTCTTGTCTGAGGGATCGCCGACCTTGGTGGTTGCGCCGCCCATGAGCACGATCGGCTTGTGGCCGGTCTTCTGTAGACGCCGCAGCGTCATGATCTGCACCAGGCTGCCGACGTGCAGCGACGAGCCGGTCGCATCAAAGCCGATGTAGGCGCTGATCGGGCCTTTTAGAGCCGCGGCGTCGAGGCCGGCCAGATCGGTCGCCTGGTAGATGTGTCCACGCTCAACCAGCGTGCGGACGAGGTCCGATCGCGGCTTGAAGTCGGCGGAAGTGTCGGCAGACATCGGACGGGGCTCCTTGGGGGCTGGCTTTCGGCCGGAGACCGTCTCTTGGCAAGAGCCCGACGCCGACCTGATGGCGGCGGGGCGTGATGAACCGGCCGCTCGCTAGATGGGCGAGCGGTAGTAGCGGCGGCGAAGGCAGGCGCGGCGGGTCATCGGCGCGCTGGCTACAGCGGGCGCCCTATGGCAGTCAAGTCGCCCATGCGCGTCCTCGGTTTCATGACCGGCACCTCGCTCGATGCGGTCGACATGGCCGTGGTCGAGACCGACGGCGAGGAGATCACCGGTCTCGGGCCAGCGGGTGAGAAGAAGCTCGATCCGGCGGTGCGGGCGCTGGTCGAGCGCGCGATCGCCGACGCCCTGCGGCTGAAGGCCGGCGATCCGACGCCGGTGAGCTTCGCGCCAGCGGCCGCCGCGATCGCCGCCGAGCATGTGGCCGCTGGCGAGGCTTTCATGCGCCAGCATGCGATCCTGCCCCAGGATCTCGACGTCGTGGGCCTGCAGGGCCAAACCGTGCTGCATGCCCCGCCAGGCCCGGACCGCCCAGCGGGCCGGACGATCCAGTTGATCGACGCCCAGGCCGTGGCGAGCGGCCTCGGCGTTCCCACGGTCTACGACCTGCGGTCAGATGACGTCGCCGCCGGCGGGCAGGGCGCGCCCCTAGCCCCGGTCTACCACGCCGCCCTGGTGCGTTACTCGGCCCTCCACGTGCCGACCGCCGTGCTCAACCTCGGCGGCGTCGCTAATGTGACGCTGGTGCGTTCGGACGGGACGCTCGAGGCGTTCGACACCGGTCCGGCCAACGGGATGATCGACCTCCTGGTGCAGGACCGCACCGATCGGCGGTTCGACGAGGGCGGCGCGCTCGCCAGAGCCGGACAGGTGCAGGAGCGGATCCTGAACGCCTACCTCGACCACCCCTACTTCCGCATCCGCGGGCCGAAGTCCCTCGACCGGTTCGATTTCCCGCTGAACCGCGTGGTCAGCCTGTCGCTCGAGGACGCCGCGGCCACGCTGACCGCCTTCGCCGCCGAGGCGGTCTGGCGCGGCCTGCAGGCTTGCTCGGAAATCCCGCTGCGCCTGGTGGTCACCGGCGGCGGGCGGCTCAATCCGGCGCTGATGGACGCGATCCGCGAGCGGGTCGCGCTGCCGGTGCTGACCGCAGAGGACGTCGATTGGCGCGGCGACTCGACCGAGGCGGAGGCTTTCGCGTTCCTGGGCGCGCGGGCCTATCTCGGCCTGCCGATTTCGTTCCCCGGTACGACCGGCGTGCCCGAGTCGATGACCGGCGGGCGGATCGCGATGCCGTAGCGGCTAGGTCGGATCCGCGGCGAGGCGGCGGTCGAGGTAGGCGCCGACGCGACGCTCGACCTCGGGAAGCTGGTTCTGCCAGAAGTGGCCGGCGCCCTCGACCAGGTCGTAGTCGATGACGATGCCCTTCTGGGTGCGCAGCTTGGAAACCACGCGCTCGACCTCGATCGGCTGGGTGATGGTGTCGGCCGAGCCGTGCAGGATCAGGCCAGACGCCGGGCAGGGCGCCAGGAACGAGAAGTCGTAGGTGTTGGTCGGCGGCGAGACCGAGATGAACCCATCGGTCTCCGGCCGGCGCATCAACAGCTGCATGCCGATCCAGGCGCCGAAGCTGTAGCCGGCGACCCAGCACTGCGAGGCAGTGGGATTGGTCGATTGCAGCCAGTCCAGCGCCGTCGCCGCGTCGGCCAGTTCGCCGATGCCGCTGTCGAACTCGCCCTGGCTGCGGCCGACGCCGCGGAAGTTGAATCGCATCACCGAGAAGCCGCGCTTCATGAACAGATGGAAGAGCTGCACGGAGACCGGATTGTTCATGTGGCCGCCCGCCTTCGGGTGCGGGTGCAGGATCAGCGCGATCGGCGCGGTCTCTTCCTTGCGTGGCGAATACTGGGCTTCGATCCGGCCGGCGGCGCCGGTGAGAACCACTTCGGGCATGACTTCCTTCACATCGGGCCGGCGGAATAGTTGACCGCGGCGCTTGGTTTTCCTACATGCCCCCGTGAGGGCGCATTGCAAGGCCCGCCCCCAAAGTCTGACTTCGGGCGAGGGCGGCGGCTTTTAGCAAGAGCGGTTCGGAAATAGCGAGAAAATAGCGGCGGGCGGCGAGATGCAGCTTTCGACCAAGGGACGCTACGCCGTGATGGCGATGACCGATCTCGCCGGCCGCGACGCCGCGCGCGCCGTGCCGGTGTCCGAGATCGCCGAGCGCCAGCAGATCTCCCAGGCCTATCTCGAGCAGATCTTCGCCCGGCTGCGCCGCCGCGGCATCGTCACCGCCCAGCGCGGGCCTGGCGGCGGCTACCGGCTGACGCGGCCGGCGGCCGAGACCACGGTGGCCGACGTGGTGATGGCGGTTGACGAACCGCTGCGCGCGATCCGGTGCGCCGGCGGAAAGACCGGGTGCATGAAGGACGGCGCTCGCTGCCTCACCCACGATCTGTGGGAGGAGACCGGCCGCCAGCTGCGCGACTACCTGGCGAGCGTTTCGCTCGAGGATGTCGCGTGCGGGCGGCTGCGGCGCGCCGTGGAGGCGGCGGCATGAGCGTCTATCTGGACTACAACGCGACGGCGAAGGTGCGCCCGGAAGCGGCGGCCGCGGTGGCGCGCGCGCTGGAGATTGGCGGCAACCCGTCGTCGGTGCACGCGGCAGGCCGCGCGGCGCGCGCGATCGTCGAAACGGCGCGGGCGGATGTTGGCCGGCTGGTCGGCGTCAGGCCCGAGAGCGTGGTGTTCCTGAGCGGTGGGACTGAAGCCAGCGGGCTGGCGATCGAAAGCGCCGTGCTGGCCGGCGCCCAGCGGATCATCGTCGGCGCCACCGAGCATGAGGCGGTGCTGGAGAGCGCCCGCGCATCGGGCCTGCCGCTGGAACTGTTGCCGGTGGACCAGGACGGCGTCGCCGACCTGATCTGGCTGATGAACCATTTGCAGCGGGCGCCCAAGACCCTGGTCTGCCTGATGTTGGCCAACAACGAGACCGGCGTGATCCAGCCGGTCGCCGAGGCGTCCCAACTGGTGCGCGAGGCCGGCGGCTGGCTGCACGTCGACGCGGTGCAGGCCGCGGGCAAGATCACCATCGACTTCGGCGCGATTGGCGCCGACACGCTGGCGCTCTCGGCGCACAAGCTCGGCGGGCCGCAAGGCGTCGGCGCGCTGATCGCCGGCCCGCGGGCGAGGCTTTCGCAGCGGCTGCACGGCGGGGGTCAGGAACGCGGCCAGCGCGCGGGAACGGAGAACGTGCCGGGTATCGCCGGCTTCGGCGCAGCGGCGCTGGCCTCGCTCGAACAGCTTCCGGCGCTGGCGTCGCAGTCGACGTGGCGCGACGAGCTCGGCGCGTTGGTGAAGGGCGCAGGCGCCACCGTCCTCGGCGAATGCGCACGGCGCCTGCCGCAAACCCTGTGCTTCGCCGCGCCTGGCTTTGCCTCGGACGTGCAGGTGATGGGCCTGGACCTGGCGGGCGTCATGGTCAGCGCCGGCGCCGCCTGCTCGTCCGGCAAGGTCAAGCCCAGCCGGACCGTCGAGGCGATGGGCCGATCGGAGCTTGCCACCAGCGTCATTCGCGTCAGCGGCGGCTGGGGATCGAGCGCCGCCGACTGGGCCCGCTGCGGTGAGGCCTGGACCGAGATCTTCGCCCGTCACCAGGCGCGCCGCGCCGTGGCGGCCGCGTAGGGAACCGCCATGGCCGCCGTCAAACAGACCATCGATCAAGTCGAGACGCTGGAGCGCTACAAGCACGGCTTCGTCACCGACATCGCCCAGGAGTTCGCGCCGAAGGGCCTCTCGGAGGCGACCGTCCGTTACATCTCGGCGCAGAAGAACGAGCCGCAGTGGATGCTGGAATGGCGACTGGCGGCGTTCGAGCGCTGGCTGGCGCTGGACGAGCCCACCTGGGCCCGGGTCGGCTATCCCAAGATCGACTACCAGGACGCCTACTACTACGCCGCGCCGACCAAGAAGGCCGGCCCGAAGAGCCTGGACGAGGTCGATCCGGAGCTGCTCGCCACCTACGCCAAACTGGGTATCCCGCTGAAGGAGCAGGCGGTGCTGGCCGGCGTCGAAGGCGCGCCGCGCTATGCGGTGGACGCGGTGTTCGACAGCGTCTCTGTGGTCACCACCTTCAAGAAGGAGCTGGCGGCGGCGGGCGTGATCTTCTGCCCAATCAGCGAGGCGATCCGCGAGCATCCCGAGCTGGTGAAGCAGTACCTGGGCACGGTGGTGCCGGTGTCGGACAACTACTTCGCCTGCCTCAACAGTGCAGTCTTCTCCGACGGCAGCTTCGTCTACGTGCCGCCAGGCGTGCGCTGCCCGATGGAGCTCTCGACCTACTTCCGAATCAACGCGGCCGAGAGCGGCCAGTTCGAGCGCACCCTGATCATCGCCGACAAGGGCGCCTACGTGTCCTACCTCGAGGGCTGCACGGCGCCCATGCGCGACGAAAACCAGCTGCACGCGGCCGTGGTCGAGCTGGTCGCGCTCGACGACGCCGAGATCAAGTACTCGACAGTGCAGAACTGGTACCCCGGCGACGCCGAGGGCAAGGGCGGCATCTACAACTTCGTCACCAAGCGCGCCGACTGCCGCGGCGACCGCTCGAAGGTGTCCTGGACCCAGGTCGAGACCGGCTCGGCCATCACCTGGAAGTATCCGTCCTGCGTGCTGCGCGGGGAGGGGTCTTCGGGCGAGTTCTACTCGATCGCCATCACCAACAACTGCCAGCAGGCCGACACCGGCACCAAGATGATCCACCTGGGCGCCAACACCCGCTCGCGGATCATCTCCAAAGGCATTTCGGCCGGCCGCTCGTCCAACACCTACCGCGGTCTGGTCTCGGCGCACCCCAAGGCCAAGGGCGCGCGCAACTTCACCCAGTGCGACTCTTTGCTGATCGGCAAGCACTGCGCGGCCCACACCACGCCCTACATAGAGGCGCGCAACGGCTCGGCGCGGTTCGAGCACGAGGCCACTACCACCAAGCTCTCCGAGGACCAGCTGTTCTACGCCATGCAGCGCGGGCTGAGCCAAGAGGAGGCGGTGCAGCTGCTGGTCAACGGCTTCGTCAAGGACGTGCTGCAGGAACTGCCGATGGAGTTCGCGGTCGAGGCGCAGAAGCTGGTGGCGATCTCGCTGGAAGGGTCGGTCGGGTGATCAGGCTTCCCCATATCCGCTCATCCCGGCGAAGGCCGGGACCCAGGCATGAGCCTGCCTCATGCGCGGTATCGCGAGTCCGCAACGGCATTCGTCCCAGCGCGGTCAGCCTAGCGGCGAGTCTTTCCTGGGTCCCGGCCTTCGCCGGGATGAGCGGGATTGGGGGTGTGGCGTGACCCTGGAACTGATCGATCACGTGCAGGTCGCCATGCCGGCGGGTGAGGAGGACAGGGCGCGGTCGTTCTACGAGCGGCTGCTTGGCCTGCCCGAGCAGCCGAAGCCGCCGGCGCTGGCCAAGCGTGGCGGGTGCTGGTTCGAGAGCAGCCAAGTGAAGGTGCACTGCGGGGTCGAGACGCCGTTCAGCCCGGCGAAAAAGGCGCACATCGCGTTTCGCGTCGACGATGTGCAGGCGCTTGCCGCCCGAGCTCGCGCCGCCGGCTACGAGGTGGTCGACGACGACCTGCTCGAGGGCCACGAGCGCGTCTACATCTACGATCCCTTCGGCAACCGGCTGGAGTTCCTGAGGCCGCTACCGTGAGCGATTCCTTCCCCCAAGTGTCGGTCATGGCCGGGCGTCAGTCCCGGCCATCCGAGCACGCAGACCTCAGCCGTGGCCGCGCCCGGCGCGGCCACCCGCCGAATGGTGTTCTTGGATTGCCGGGACTGACGCCCGGCGATGACCGTGGATAGAGAATGAGTTCAATGCTTTCCATCCGTAACCTCTCCGCCGCCATCGACGGCAAGACCATCCTGAACGGGCTCTCCCTGGAGCTGCCGGCGGGCGAGGTGCACGCGATCATGGGGCCGAACGGGGCGGGCAAGTCGACGCTCAGCTACGTGCTGACCGGGCGGGACGGCTATGAGGTGACCGCCGGCAGCGTGACGCTGAATGGTGAAGATCTGCTGGCGCTGTCGCCGTCCGAGCGGGCGGCGCGGGGCGTGTTCCTGTCGTTCCAATACCCGATCGAGATTCCCGGCGTGCCGGCGCTGACGTTCCTGCGCACCGCGCTCAACGCCCAGCGGCGGGCGCGCGGCGAGGCCGAGATGGGCGCGCCGGAGTTCCTGAAGACCATCCGCGCCAGGGCCGGCGAGCTGAAGATCGACTTCGAAATGCTGCGCCGCGCGCTCAACGTCGGCTTCTCCGGCGGCGAGAAGAAGCGGATGGAGATCCTGCAGATGGCCATGCTGGCGCCCAAGCTGGCCATCCTCGACGAGACCGACAGCGGGCTCGACATCGACGCGCTGCGCATTGTCGCCGAGGGCGTCAACGCCATGCGCGCGCCGGACCGCTCGATGCTGGTGATTACCCACTACCAGCGCCTGCTGGACTACATCCGGCCGGACCGGGTGCACGTGCTCGCCGGTGGCCGCATCGTCGCCTCCGGCGGACCGGAGCTCGCGCACGATCTGGAGCGCGAGGGCTACGACAAGTACGCGCCCAAGCTTGAGACTGCGCCCGCATGAGCCTCGCCCGCGCCATCGAGACCGGCAACCTCGCGGAGCTGCCGTCGCGCCGCGACGAGGACTGGCGTTGGACCGACCTGCGCGGCCTGATCCGCGAGCTGCCGGCGGCGTCGAGCGATGACGCCGGCGAGATCGGCGCCGGGCCGTTCGATGCGATCGCCGGTGCGGTGACCCGCATCGTCAATGGTCGGCTTCGGCCGGGCGCGGTCGCCGATCGCGGCGTCTTGGCTCTGCGCATCATCAGCCGCGGTGATGGCGCTCACGCGGGGCGGCACGCGGTTTCGGTCGCCAGCGGTGAAGCGCTGGTGCTGCTCGAAAGCCACGAGGGGCGCGGCGCCCACATCTCCGAGTTCGATCTGTCGATCGCGGTGGCGAACAGCGGACGCCTCGAGCGGATCGTGCTGGTCGATGAGCCGGCCGACGCCGTGCTGGTCTCGCGCGCCGACGTGACCCTGGCGCCGGGCGCGCAGTTCGCCCAGACCGTCATCACGTCCGGCGCGCGCCGCCAGCGGATCGAGACCCGTGTCGCTCACCCAGGCGGCGGCGGCGCGGCGCGGCTCGACGGGGTCTATCTGCTGGCCGATCAGCGTCATGCCGATATCACCACGGTCGTTACGCACGAAGGCGTGGACGGGACGACCGATCAGCTGACCAAGGGCGTGGTGCGCGACCAGGGGCGTGGCGTGTTCCAGGGGCGGATCGTGGTGCGGCCCGGCGCGGACAAGACCGATGCCAGGATGGGCCACCATGCGCTGGTGCTCTCGGACCGCGCCGAGGTCGACGCCAAGCCGGAGCTGGAGATCTTCGCTGACGACGTCGCCTGCGCCCACGGCAACACCGTCGGCGCGCTGGATGAGGACGCGCTGTTCTATGCCGAGCAGCGCGGCATCCCGGAGGACCAGGCGCGCGCGATGCTGACGGAAGCGTTTGTCGGCGAGGTGGTCGATCGGATCGAACACGAGGGCGCGCGCGAGATCGTTCGCGCCTGGGTGGCGGAGCGTCTGCGATGAGAATCCTCACCCGTAGGGGGAGGACAAACATGAGCTTCGACGTCGACGCCGCGCGCGCCGAGTTCCCGATCCTGCGCCGGCAGGTGAACGGGCGCCCACTGGTCTATCTCGACAGCGCCGCCTCGGCGCAGAAGCCGCGCGCGGTGATAGCGGCGATGAGCGGGGCGATGGAGCGGTCGTACGCCAATGTGCACCGTGGACTGCACACCTTGGCGAATGAAACGACGGAAGCATATGAAAAGGCGCGCGAAAATGTGCGTGGCCTGATCAATGCCGCCAGCGCGGCGGAGATCGTGTTCACCAAGGGTACCACCGAGGCGATCAACCTGGTGGCGTCGTCGCTCGGCCAATCCCTTCAAGCCGGCGACGAGATCATCCTCTCGGTGATGGAGCACCACGCCAACATCGTGCCTTGGCATTTCCTTCGGGAGCGGAAGGGCGTGGTGCTGCGGTTCATTCCGATTACGGACGCAGGCGAGCTCGACTTGGCCGTCTACCGCAGTCTGCTGGGGCCGAAGACCCGGATGGTGGCGGTGAGCCACATGTCGAACGTGCTGGGGACGGTCAATCCGGTCGCCGAGATCATCGCCGACGCCCATGCCGCGGGCGCGCTGACGCTGATCGACGGGGCGCAGGCCGTGGTGCACGGCGCGCTCGATGTGCAGGCGCTGGACGCCGATTTCTACGCCTTCTCCGGCCACAAGCTCTATGGGCCGACCGGCATCGGCGCGCTCTACGGCAAGGCGGCGCTACTGGCCGCGCTGCCGCCCTACCAGGGCGGCGGCGAGATGATCGGGCGTGTCGCGCTGGACCAGATCACCTACGCCGACCCGCCGCATCGCTTCGAGGCCGGCACGCCGCCGATCCTCGAGGCCATCGGGCTTTCCGCCGCGATCGAGTGGCTTCGCACGCTGGACCGCGACGCCGTCGCCGCCCACGAGCAGGCGCTCTATCGCCGCGTGAAAGACCGGCTGAACGGCGCCAACTGGATCAACGAGATCGGCCAGGCGCCGGGCAAGGGCGCGATCTTCGCCTTCACCATGGAAGGCGCCCACGCCCACGACGTCGCGCAGATCTTGGACCGCTATGGCGTCGCCGTGCGCGCCGGCACCCACTGCGCCGAACCACTGCTCGCGCACTACGGCTTGACGTCGAGCGCGCGCGCGTCCTTCGCCTTATATAACACCCTCGAGGAAGCCGACTCGTTCGTCGACGCCCTCGAAAAGACCAGGACCTTTTTCAGCTGATGGACGACGCCAGCCTCGCCCCCGACCAAGCTTTATCGGCCATAGATCAGGCCGAGCTCGACGCCTTGACCGACAAGTTGGTCGAGAAGCTCAAGACCGTGTTCGACCCGGAAATCCCGGTCGACATCTATGAGCTCGGGCTGATCTACAAGGTCGACGTTTCCGACGACAAGGACGTGGTCATCGACATGACCCTGACCGCGCCGGGCTGCCCGGTCGCCGGCGATATGCCGGGCTGGGTGCAGGAGGCGGTGATGACGATCGAAGAGATCAAGTCCTGCACCGTAAACCTGGTGTTCGACCCGCCGTGGGATCCCTCGTTGATGTCCGACGAGGCGAAACTCGAACTCAACATGTTCTGACCCCATATCTGCATCATGGAAACCGCCGTTCAGCCCCGCGCCCGCCGCCCACGCCCCAAGGTCGTGACCTTGACCGATCGCGCCGCCGATCGGGTGAAGGAGATCATGGCCCGGGCCGAGAAGCCGTACGTCGGGCTGCGCGTCGGGGTGAAGAACGGCGGCTGCGCCGGCCAGGAGTATGTGCTCGAGTACGCCGAGGCGGCGGCGGCGCTGGACGAGGTGGTCGAGGACAAGGGCGTCACCATCCTGGTCGACCCCAAGGCGGTGCTGTTCCTGATCGGCACCGAGGTGGACTACGAGGTGAACCGGCTCGCCGCCAAGTTCACCTTCCGGAACCCCAACCAGACCGACGCCTGCGGCTGCGGCGAGAGCGTGACGATCGAGCCGGCCAAGGCGCTGGACTGAGGCGTCGGGGCCGGACAAATGGTCCCACCGCAGGTCGAGCGATGGGCGCCCCTAGGACAACGTTAAGCTAAATCCTGGACTCTCCGGTTCTCGTCCACGCGCCCAAGCGTGGCTGGGGAGGCGGGCCTGAGCGAACAAGCCAACCATAGCGCCCAGACGGCGCCGCTCGACATGATCCTGCGGCTCGCCTCGCGCAGCGGCGGCGCGCCAGCGCAACTTTGCATTTTCGAAGGCCCGAACCGCGGTTCGCGCACCACCGACGCCCGCGCGCCGGACGTCAGCGAGGTCGCGCGCGAGGCCGTCGCGCGCGGTCGCCTGACCTGGGGCCTGAAGACATTCGCGGGCCGGGTGTTCGACGTGGTCGCAAGGCCGGTGTTCGCCGCGGGCCGGCCGGTGGGCGCCGTCTGCCTGTTCGGCGCGCCCACCGGCGAGGAGACCGAAGACATCATGGCGGACGTCGCGGTGATGATCTGCCGCGAACTGGACGGTGCGGCGGGCGGCGCTGCGCCGCAAAGCGCCAGCGAGGCGGAAATCCCGCCGATGATGCTGGAGATGATCGACAGCGTGCCGCTGGCGGTCGCGCTCTACGACACCGAGTTTCGCCTTCTGCGCGTCAGCGAGCGCTGGGGCTTCGACTTCGGCCTGCGGCCCGAGCGCATGCTCGGGCGCCACATGTTCGAGATCGATCCCACCGCGCGCCGGTGGGAGAGCCAGTACCGCAATTGCATGCAGGGCGAGCGGCTGGTCGCCGATCGCGTGCCGATCACCCGCAAGGACGGCAAGACCGTCTACATCAACGCCGTCACCATCCCCTGGCGGCGCACCGACGGCGAGGTCGGCGGCATCATGGGCATGTACCAAGTGCTGATGGACGACCGCGGCGAGGAGTACGAGCTGGTCAACGCCCAGCGCCGGCTCGAAGCCGCGATCAAGCTGGCCAGCATCCAGGTTTGGGAGATGGACTACCGGACCAAATCGGTCTGGGGCATGGGCGAGGATTTTGTCGAGGAGCGGGACATCGTCGGCTTCCTCGAACTGTCGAAGGACATGTCCGCCGGCATCCATCCAGACGACCGCGAGGCCGCTGCCGCCGAGCTCGCCGCCGCGAGACGCGAGCGCCGCGCCTATCGTGGTGAGTATCGGCTCTACCGCCAGGATCAGCGCGAAGTCTGGGTCTCCGCCGCCTCCGCCGACGTCTATGGCGAGAACGACGAGATAGAAACGCGGCTGGGCGTGATGGTCGACATCACCAAGCGCAAACAGGCCGAGCAGGCGCTAATCCATGCCATGGCGGAGGCCGAGGCCGCGAACCGGGCCAAGAGCGACTTCCTGGCGACGATGAGCCACGAGATCCGCACGCCGCTGAACGGGGTGCTCGGCATGGCCCGCGCCATGGCCGGCGACGAATTGACGCCGGCGCAGCGCGAGCGGCTCGACGTGGTGCGGCAGTCGGGAGAGTCGCTGCTCTCGCTGCTCAACGACGTGCTCGATCTCTCCAAGGTCGAGGCCGGCAAGCTGGAGCTGGATATCGAGCCGTTCGACATCGAGGAACTCGCCCGCGCGACGCACGCCACCTTCGCCGGCGTCGCCCAGGCCAAGGGCCTGACCCTCGATCTGACAGTCGAGCCGCGGGCGCAGGGCCGGTATCTGGGCGATGCGGCGCGCGTGCGTCAGGTGCTCTCCAACCTGATCTCCAACGCCCTCAAGTTCACCGAACAAGGCGGCGCGACGGTCGCGGTCGATCGCAACCGGCGCGGCCTACTGGTCCGGGTCAGCGATACCGGCATCGGCATCGCCCCCGGCCGCATCGGCAAGCTGTTCCACAAGTTCGAGCAGGCCGACGCCTCGACCACCCGCCGGTTCGGCGGCACCGGGCTTGGGCTCGCCATCTGCCGCGAGCTCACCGAACTGATGGGCGGCAAGGTCACGGCCAGGAGCCGGGCGGGTGCGGGGACGACGTTCACGGTCGTCCTGCCGCTGCAAAGGCTGGCCGAGTCGGCGACGGCGGCGTCAACGCCCGCTCACGCGGAGTCGCGGGAGATCGAAGCTGGCGCGATCCGCCTGCTGGCGGCCGAGGACAACAAGGTCAACCAGTTGGTCCTGCGTACGCTGCTGAACCAGGCCGGGATCGATCCGGTGATCGTCGACGACGGCAAGGCCGCGGTCGAGGCCTGGGAGCTCGGCGACTGGGACGTGATCCTGATGGACGTGCAGATGCCGGTCATGGACGGGCCAGCGGCGGCGCGGATGATCCGCCAGCGCGAGGCGGTCACCGGGCGCGCGCCGACGCCGATCATCGCGCTCACGGCCAATGTCATGTCGCACCAGGTGCGCGACTACGAACTGGCCGGCATGAATGCCTGGGTCGCCAAGCCGATCGAGGTCGGCGCGCTGTTCGCCGCGCTCGAGGCCGCGCTGACGCCGGGCGCCGAAGAAGCCGACGCTCAGGTCGCCTGAGCCGCGCTCGCCCGGGCGATCTCGTCCGGCGCGGGAACCAGGATCGAGGGGCGGACCGGCTCTCCAGTGGCCTTCGCGATCAGTTCCTGAGAGCGGGTCTCGATGGCGCCTTCCAGCCTCGCGAGGAACTCGCCGCGGGTGAGGCCAGGCTCGATCGGGTCGAGGAACTCCACTGTGGCGCGGCCTGGGTTCTTCTTGAACGCCTCCTGCGGCCAGAACAGGCCGAGGTTGGTGGCGACCGGGACGACCGGCAGGTTGAAGTCGCGGTACATATAGAACACGCCGGTGCGGTAGCGGAACCGCTCGCCGGCCTTGGCCAGGTTGCCCTCCGGATAGATCAGGATGCGGCGGCCGTCGGCGTTGGCGGCGGCGGCTTTCTCGGCCAGTGCCCGGCGCGCTTCGGGTCCGCCGCAGTTGTCGACCATGATCGCGCCGAACTTGCGCAGCACGCCGCGCAGCAGCGGGATCCGCTCCAGGTGGTCGCCGGCGACGAACACCAGGTTCTGCACGTGGGCGAACATCACGAAGCCGTCGCCCCAGGAGTGGTGCTTGGCGGCGACGATGAAGGCGCCTTGCGGCAACCGCTCCTTGCCGGCGACCTCGACCTTGATCCCGGCGAGCCAGTGCAGCGCCCAGAGCATGCGCCGGGTATAGAGCCGCAGCATCCAGGCCAGCGGGCCGCGCCCAGGGGCCAGCGCGGCGAAGGCGCAGGCGATGGCGTAGAAGACCGACATCACCCAATAGGCGACGGCGAAGGCGAAGCTGCGCATCGGTGTGTTCCAGTTCCTAGGGTATCGGTTCAGCGCGCGAACAGCACCGCTTCGACCGCGGCGGTCATCAGCGGGGCGTGGGCGCTCAGGGGTTCGTCGAAGCGGCCATAGGCCTTGTTCTGGGCGGTCTGGTTGATCAGGCCGATCACCATGGCCGCCAGCACGCGCGGGTCGGCGGCCGGAATCTCGGTTTCCAGCATCGCCCGCTTCAGCAGCTTTTCCACCACCGAGACCGGATCGCGGCCGTCCTCCTGGTAGAACGGCAAGAAGCGATGGATCGACAGCATGTGGTAGGTGAACCGCGGCCAGTCCTCGTCGGCGGCCTGGCAATAGGCGCGCACGATGGCGGCAGCCTTGGCGCGGACGCCGCGCTCGCCGCTGGCGGCCTCCTCGACCAAAGCCGAGAGCCGGCGGTGCGTGGCCATGAACAGCGTGTGCGCCAGTTCGTCCTTGCTCTTGTAGTGGCGATAGATCGCGCCTTCGGACACCTCTGCGGCTTTGGCGATCAGCTTCGTCGTCGCGGCGTCGACCCCCATGTGGATGAAGAGGTTGATCGCGGCGTCATCGATGCGGGCCTTGGCGGTCATGGCGTTTCCTTTCGCTGAAACGCGCTATGCCACAGGTCGTTGGCGAATGTAAGTGAGCGCTCACTCACATGTTGTTGAACGGCGCAGCGCTCTAGGCGCGGGCGTTCGGCGCGAGCAGGGCGCGGCGCTCGTCGGCGGTCAGCACCCGCCATTGGCCCTGCGGTAGATCGCCAAGGCGCAAAGGGCCGATGCGGAGCCGGTAGAGGTCGGTCACCGCCAGGTCGACCAGATCGCACATCCGCCGAATCTGGCGATTGCGGCCCTCCATCAGCACGAAGCGCAGGCGCTGCTCGCTGGCGAGGGTTACCTTCGCCGGCTTCAGCTGGCGTCCGTCGAGCGCCAGGCCGTGGCGCAGACTTGCCAGCTTTGGCTCGGTGATCGGGCCGGTGACGCGGACCAGGTACTCCTTGTCCAGCGTCGAGTTGGGCCCAATCAGCGCCTTGGCCAGCACGCCGTCCTCGGACAGCAGCAGCAGGCCGTGGGAGTCCTGGTCGAGCCGGCCCAGGGGCGCCAGACGCGTGTTGCGGTCCGGGATGGTCGGGCTCTCGCCGCGCAGAGCCTGACGGGTCAGCAGGCGCACGGCGGGAACCTGGTCGCCCTCCGGCTGGCTCGACACCACGCCCACCGGCTTGTTCAGCACCACGGTCAGGCTGGACTGCAGCTCGCCTTGGGCGGCGTCGTTCAGCACCAGGGTCTGGCCGGGTTCGATCTTGCGGCCCACGTCGTCGACCCGCGCGCCGTCGATGAACACCAGGCCGCGGCCGATCAGGCCCTCCGCCTCGCGCCGGGAACAGACGCCGCTCTGAGCCAGCCAGCGGTTGACCCGCTGGGGCTCGGTTTCGTCATAGCGGCGGGTCCAGGCCATGGCGGGTTGTAGGCGCCCGAGTGGGTTGAGGAAAAGTGCGAAGCGGTTTTCCGCCTGCAACCCGATCTCACTTTAGACGGGCCTCAGACGTCGCAAGCGCGTCGCGGGTGCGGGCGGAATCCCCTACACCGCGCGGCGAGGGAGACCCGCTTGGACCGTTTCGACGTGGTGGTGATCGGCGCTGGCGCCGCGGGGATGATGTGCGCCATCGAAGCGGGACGGCGCGGCCGGCGCGTGCTGGTGCTGGATCACGCCAAGGCGGCCGGCGAGAAGATCCGCATTAGTGGCGGCGGCCGCTGCAACTTCACCAATCTGCACACCGCGCCCGATCGCTTCATCTCCGCCAACCCGCGCTTCTGCATCTCCGCCCTCAGCCGGTACCAACCGGCGGACATTATCGGCCTTCTCGAGCGCCACGGCGTCGCCTGGCATGAGAAGACCCTGGGCCAGCTGTTCTGCGACGGATCGGCCACCCAGGTGGTGGACCTGCTGAAGGCCGAGATGGCGCAAGCCGGGGCGACGCTTCGCCTGGCGACGCCGGTGCTCGGCGTGGAGACATCTGCGGACGGGTTCCAGCTGTCGCTGGCGGCCGGCGACGTGGCCTGCGAAGCCCTGGTGATCGCCACCGGCGGAAAGTCGATTCCCAAGATGGGCGCCACCGCCTTCGGCTATCAGGTCGCCGAACAGTTCGGGGTCGGGGTGGTGGAGACCCGTCCCGGCCTCGTGCCCCTGACCTTCGAGGCGGCCCTACTGCAGCGCCTGAAGGCGCTGGCCGGCGTGTCGCTGGGCGTCAGCGTGGCCTGCGGCAAGACCCGCTTCGAGGAGGCGATGCTGTTCACGCATCGCGGCCTCAGCGGCCCGGCGATCCTGCAGATCTCGTCCTATTGGCGGCCGGGCGAGACCATCGAGGTGAACATGGCGCCGGGCGTCGATGTGTACGAGGTCCTGCGGCGCGCCCGCGCCGAGCAGGGGCGCTCATCGCCGGTCGCGGTCCTCGCCCAATGGCTGCCGCGTCGCCTCGCCGAGCTGATCGCCGAGACGACGCGCGCCGACGGTAATATGGCCGGCGCATCCGACAGCCTGTTGAGGGAGTTGGCCGCCGCGGTGAACGCCTGGCGCGTCAAACCGGTGGGATCGGAGGGCTATCGCACCGCAGAGGTCACCGTCGGCGGCGTCGACACCCGCGCCCTCGACTCCCGCACCATGGCCGCCCGGGCCGTGCCCGGCCTCTATTTCATCGGCGAGGTGGTGGACGTCACCGGCTGGCTCGGCGGCTATAACTTCCAGTGGGCCTGGGCGAGCGGCTGGTGCGCGGGTCAGGCTGTCTGAGCAGCGCCAGCCGGGGTGAACTTACGCCGGCGCACCCCGTGCGGCGGCTGGTTCGGACGCATTGCGCCTTGACGCAGGCTCGCCGACTTTGATCTGACGGCGCCAGTCTCCGCGACGTGCTATGTCGCGCCAACCGGATGGAGCTGACCTTGTACTCGATGGACTCGGTTCTCGGCGCCTTCGAACAGCGCAAGGTTCAGCTCGAGCAGAGCAGCAACCCGCTCGCGAAAGGCGTTGCCTGGATCGAGGGCAAGGTTTTTCCGCTGGCCGAGGCGCGAATTCCGATCCTCGATCAGGGCTTCCTGCATTCGGACCTGACGTACGACGTGCCCGCGGTGTGGGACGGCCGGTTCTTCCGCCTGGATGACCATCTGGATCGGTTCGCCGCGAGCTGCGAGAAAATGCGGCTACGCAACCCAATGCCGCGAGAGGCGGTCCGCGACACTCTGGTCGACATGGTCGCCCGGACCGGGATTCGCGACGCCTTCGTCGAGCTGATCGTCACCCGCGGCCTGAAGTTCGTGCGTGAGTACAAGACGGCGCAGAACAATCTCTACCTGATCGTCATGCCCTACGTCTGGGCGATGCCGCCGCAGGTGCAGCGAACCGGCGGGACCGCCGTTGTCACCCGCACGGTTCGGCGGACGCCGCCAGGCGCGATGGATCCAACCGTCAAGAACCTGCAGTGGGGCGACTTCACGCGCGGTTGGCTGGAGGCGCTGGATCGCGGCGCAACCTATTCCTTCCTGCCCGACGGCGACGGCAACGTGACAGAGGGTGGGGGCTACAACATCTTTGCGGTCAAGGACCGGGTCCTGTTCACGCCCATTCGCGGGGTGCTCGAAGGCGTGACGCGCAAGACCGTTCTGGAACTGGCGGCGGCCAAGGGCATGAGGACGGTCGTGGACTATGTCCCGGTAGATCTGCTGTACCAGGCCGACGAAATCTTCATGTCCACCACCGCCGGCGGAATCATGCCGATCACCCAGTTGGACGACCAGCCGGTGGGTGGTGGCCAGGTCGGACCGGTCACCCGCGAGATCTGGGAGGCCTACTGGGCGGCCCACTACGATCAGAAATACAGCTTCGCCATCGACTACTCGCGCCCCACCGTACCAGCCTGAGCGACGCAGGACGGCACGCCTATTTCCAGGCGTAGTTGAAGCTGAGGCTCACCCGCGGCGTCTTCGCGCGGCTGGGCAGCACCTCGTGGCGCAGCCAGCTTTCCCACATGTAGAGCGTGCCCACTTCGGGGGTGAGGGTGACGAAGGTTTGCGCGGACGGCGGCGCGCCCACCAGACGGGGCGGCGCGGGCATCATCAGCGGCAGGCGCGGGTCCTCCAGGCGCAGCGCCCCGGCGCCGGGCGGCACGGAGACGTAGACCGTTCCGGAGAGGACGCTGTGCGGGTGGATGTGACCCGAATGGGCGCCGCCGGACTGCAGAACGTTCACCCACAAACTGTCGAGCTTCAGCTTGCCGCGTGGGCCGAGATCGAAGGCCAGGTCCGCCGCGAAGCGCGCCGCATGCCGGTCCAGCCGCCGCTTCAACTCGCCGAACACGCTCGCGCGTTGCGGCAGGTCGCCCAGGGAGGCGTAGGAGGTGTAGCCGCGGTAGCCGTGTTCCCGAGACCAGGCCTGCCCGGCCTTGTCCTCGGCGGCGAGCATGGCGCAGGCCTGCGCGAGTTCGGCGTTGAACGCCTGGAAGTCGGGCGCCTCGGCGAGCGAGGCCTCGAGGATCTGCGTGGCGAAGAGGCTGCGAATAGCGGCGGGTCCTGTCTCGGCTGGCCGTTCCTTGGCCGGATCGGCGGATTTGTCGATGGGAGATCGCCATGGCCGCGATCGCGCCGCGGCGGCGTCCGCGCTTGACGACGACTCATCCGCGTGGGCTGCTGGGCGTGTAAGGACGCCCGGCGCCGGGTCTTTGATATCGTGGATCGTTAGAAACGCTGCCCGCGGCGCATGGGCGAGACACGCCGATCTACGGGCAGGGGACCGTAAATTACGGTCGTTTGCGGTTTCACGTGAAACATCGCGAACGCAGAAAAACTACAGAGACGACGTGACGCCGAGTTCGCGATGCGTGCTCAGGCGGCGGCGGACGTCTTGCGCTGCGCGCGGCTGACGCGGTTGCGGCCGGCGTGTTTTGAGTCGTAGAGCGCGGCGTCGGCGCGCTCCATCAGCGATATCGGCTGCTCGGAGGGGTAGCGCTCGGCGAAGCCGGCGGAAATGGTGACGGCGCCCAGATCCTCGTTGGTGGAGCGCCGCTTCAGCCGCCGCGATCCGACCTCTTCGCGGATCTCGTGCAAATCCTTCTCGACCTGCGCGGCGGTCTCGCCGGAGAAGATCATCGCGAACTCTTCGCCGCCGTAGCGAGCCGCGAAGCGCGGCGGGGCGCCGATGCGGCCGATCACGCTGGCGACGTAGCGGAGCACCTGATCGCCGGTCTGGTGGCCCCAGCTGTCGTTGAAGTTCTTGAAGTGGTCGATATCGAGCACGGCCAGCAGGACGGTCCCGCCGTCCGCGTCCGCATCGGCGCAGGCGCGGTCGAGTTCCTCGTCGAACGCCTTGCGGTTGGCCAGGTTGGTCAGGCCGTCGGTCGTGGCGTCGCGGCGCACCTGCACCAGGTGGTCGCGCAGGCGGCCGACTTCGGCGGTGGATTCGGCGAGGCGCTGCTCCAGCGCGCGGTTCTCACTCTGCGCGCGGTTGGTGGCGCTGGTGAGACCGCGGACCAGCTGCTTCAGCTCGCCCGACTCCATCGTCTCGCTGAGTTCCTGTGTCGCCCCAGCCAAGTGTTCGCCGTAGTCGGCGCTGGTCTTCTGCGCGGTCTGGATGGCGCGGGACACCGTGGCCAGCTCTTCGCTCAACTGATCGCCGGCGTCGCGGATCTGGTCGTGCAGACGCACCTTGGGCAGGTAGGTGTGCGCCAGGTCCTCGGCGACGAAATCGGTGATCTGTTCGCCGGCAGAGAGCAGACGCTGCATCTCCAGAGCGAGCGCGCCGGTGGGATCAGCCACCAAATGCAGCCATAGCTCGAAGTTGAGGGCGGTGGGCCATACCTTGGCCCGCTCCATCATCTCGATCGCCACGCGGGCCACCTCATAGGCCCTCGGGCCACGCAAGGTATGGTCCACTTCGCCAGCCATTCGTTCCCCCAGATGCGCGCAGCGGACCATAGGGTGCAGAGTTCAAACACCGCGTTAAGGATCGCTCCCGCGGGGCCGCGCGGCGAGGGCTATTTCCGGGCGAGGAAAGCCGGCACGTCCGAGCCGAAGCCGACGACGTGGCGCTCGTCGCGGCGATCATCGTCGTCGCGGCCCCGAGCTGAGGGCGCAGGGCTGCGGTGCTGGTCGCGGCGCGGCTCATGACGCGGTTCGGGCCGTGGCTCCTGTCGGGATGCCGGTCGGGCTTCCGCACGCGGCTCTTGCCGCGGCTCCGAGCGCGGCGCGGGGCGGTCGGCGACGGCCTCGCGGGCCGGGCGTTCGCGCCGCGGCCGTTGCCGGCGCGGCTCCTCGGTGGCGGCGACTGGCGGCGGGGCGGGGACAGGGGCAGGGGCCTCGGCGCCTTCCACTCGCGGCGTCGGCTTTGACGGCTCCATGGCGGCGACCGACGTTTCCGACGCCGGGCGGCCGAAGCCGCGGTCGCGGCGTTCGGGGCGGCGGCGGGGCTCGCGGCGCGCGTCGGGCTTGGCCTCGCTCCAGTCTACCTCGAGCTTCAGCTCCTCGGGCGTCTTGCCGATCAGGCGGATCACCTTGTCGAGGTTGCGGCCGTCGGCCGGCGTGACCAGCGTGATCGAGTCGCCGTTCTTGCCCGCGCGGCCGGTGCGGCCGATGCGGTGTACGTAGTCGTCGGCGTGGTGCGGGACGTCGTAGTTGAAGATGTGACTGACGTCGGGGATGTCGAGACCGCGCGCAGCGACGTCGGACGCCACCAGCAGCTTCAGCTCGCCCTTGCGGAACGACTCCAGCGTTCGGGTCCGCACGCTCTGGTCGAGATCGCCGTGGATCGCGGCAGCATCGAAGCCGTGCTTCTTCAGCGACTTGGCGACGATGTCGACTTCGCTCTTGCGATTGCAGAACACGATGCCGTTCCGAACGCTCGGCTGGGCGATCAAGGCGCGCAGCGCCAGACGCTTGGCGGCCTGATCGGCGACCGGCACGCGGAACACGTGCTGGGCGATGTTTTCGGCCGTCGTCGCCGGTCGCGACGCCTCGATCCGCGTCGGGTCGCGCAGGAACTGCTTGGTGAGCCGGGTGATTTCCGGCGGCATAGTGGCCGAGAAGAACAGCGTCTGCTTGGCGGCCGGCGTCAGCTTGAAGATGCGCTCGAGGTCGGGGATGAAGCCCATGTCGAGCATGCGGTCGGCTTCGTCGACCACCATAATCTGCACGCCGGTGAGCAGCAGCTTGCCGCGCTCGAAATGGTCGAGCAGGCGGCCGGGCGTGGCGATCAGCACGTCGACGCCGCGATCGAGCTTGGCCTCCTGATCGCCGAACGAAACGCCGCCGATCAGCAGGGCCCAGGAAAGCTTCTGGCCTTTGGAGTAGCGTTCGAACGAGGCGGCGACCTGGTCGGCCAGTTCCCGCGTCGGCTCGATCACCAAAGAGCGCGGCATCCGCGCCTTCGAGCGCCCGGCGACCAGGCGATCGATCATCGGCAGGGTGAACGCGGCGGTCTTGCCCGTGCCGGTCTGGGCGATGCCGAGAATGTCTCGGCCGGCGAGCGCGACCGGAATGGCCTGCTCTTGGATGGGGGTGGCTTCGGTATAGCCGGTGGCGGCGACCGCTTCGAGCGTCGCGGCGCTGAGGCCTAAGTTGGAAAAGTCTGTCATGTCTCGATAAAATTGAACTGGCGCGTCTGGCGCGAATCATGCGCGCCACGACCCAATTCAGGCAGGCGGAACATAGGAAGAAAGCATTTCAAGTCAATGCGACCGCCGCGCCGCCTGGCCGGTGCGAGGTCGGGGGCGCGCGGATTTGGACAGAAAAATGTCGTCATATTCTACCGTCAGGCGAATATCGGTCGTTTTGGCCGTCGGAGGAACAAGCTTTGCCCAGATTTCGCCATGAGCGAGTCTTAGCGCCGCTAACAGACGTTCGGAGTGGTCAGACTTCGGACCGCAACCATTGCTGGCGGGGGACCAGATGAAGCAACAAATGATAGCGGGCGCAGCCCTTCTTGGCGCGCTTTGGCTGGGCGGATGCGCGACCCAGGACTATGTCGACAAGCACGTGGCCGCGGTGCAGGGCCAGGTCGACACGGCTCAGGGCCACGCCCGGGACCAGGACGAGCGCATCGGCGCGGCGGACAAGACCGCCCACGAGGCGTTGGAACGCGCGATCGAGGCCGGCAAGCTTGCGCAGGGCAAGTTCCTGTACTCGATGGTGCTGACCGATGACGCGACCAAGTTCCCGCCGGGCGGTTCGACGTTGTCCGACGAGGCCAAGTCGCGGCTGACCGAGTTCGCCAGCAAGCTGAAGAGCGACAACCGCCCGGTCTACCTGGAGATCCAGGGTTACACCGACTCCACCGGCGCCCCGGCCGCCAATCTGGCGCTCGGCCAGGCGCGGGCGGAGGCGGTGCGGCTGTTCCTCAACGAACAGGGCGTGGCGCTGAACCGGATGGCGACGATCTCCTACGGCCAGGACAACCCGGTCGCGCCGAACGACACCAAGGACGGCCGCGCCCAGAACCGGCGCGTGGTCATGGTGGTGCTGGACTAGGGGATCGACCGAGTCTGGCGCGATCGGGCGCCAGACTCAGCGCTTCACCCGCATCTCGCCCATGAAGTCGCGCTTGCCGAGGGGCACGCCCTTCGAGCGCAGGATGTCGTACGCCGTCGTGGCATGGAAGTAGAAGTTCGGCAGTGAGAACGACATCAGGAAGTTCTCGGCGGTGAACGGCATCTTGAAGTCGCGGATCTGGAAGATGACGTCCGAACCTTCCAGCGCATTGACCTCGGCCGGCGTCAGCTTGCCGAGCGTCTCGCGCCCTTCGCGGACGAGTCCCTGAAGTTCGACATAGGTCAGCGGTCGGGCCTCGGAGGGCGGCGCGAAGGCGCCTTGCTTGACGCCGGCGATGGCGCCGACCGAATGGTGGACCACCGAAATGACCTGGAAGCGGAACGGCAGCATATCGCCGTAGAGCCGGGTCGCGACGATCTCCTCCGGGTCGATGTCGTTGTCGCGGCAGTGCGCGAGCCCGCGTTCGAGGAATCCTGAGACGCCGCCCAGCGTCTGCAGGTAGGACGCCACAGTCAGGTCGTAGAGTGAGATCGCCATTTCCGGTCCCCGGGTTGCACAAGGCAACCTATCGGGCGCTCGCTGGCCAGTGGCAAGCCGCTAAACGTCCAGATCCTCGGCAGCGAACTCGGCGTTCTCCTGGATGAAGCGGTAGCGAAGCTCCGGCTTCTTGCCCATCAGCGCCTCGACCAGGTCGA
>Ga0209415_10003038_pt1 | contig 31296 bp, 26 predicted proteins | sample PeaSoiSIISIP2007_FD_187696 | JGI IMG/M metagenome (GOLD analysis project Ga0209415, IMG submission 187696) | Peat soil microbial communities from Weissenstadt, Germany - SII-SIP-2007 (SPAdes) (version 2) | ecosystem: Environmental > Terrestrial > Soil > Wetlands > Peat | place: Germany... | reverse complement strand
TCGCACATCATGGTGGGACGGATACGGAGCGGCCTTTCCCGGCGGGTTGCGTCGTGCGCACGGCGTTTAGCACAGCGGGGCGCGTCTGTCAATCATAGTAACTCACCATGTCAGAAATACGCACACGCACCGAACCGGTGGCGAGGCTCGCCCGGGGGATTGGCCCGACGGATTGATTGGTGCGGTGGCCTGGGAAGATCGGGCTGTACCCACCGGCACTGCCGGTGTTGCCGGAGCGAGCGGTTCAGCGATCGACCGCGGAATCAATGACGGACGGCACTAGCAAGAAACAAACTCCCCCTCCCCTTGTGGGCTTGGTCCGCGAAGCCGACAAAGGTTGGGGGGGAGGGGTCGGTGCGAGCCTCCGACGGAGCCCTCCCCCACCCCCCTCCCACAACGGGAGGGGGAGCCTCCTTCTCGCTCGCGTCCGGCGCGGTTTCATCCAGGGCGGGTCGGCCACCGCCGGCCGGTGCTCAACTCGCAATGAGTGAACGACGCCATCAGCCTATCGCCGTTGGTGATCGGTCATGGTTCGATGACATAAGACCCGGGCGCTGCAACACCCGGGTTGTAGCGTGCATTGCCCAATGATCCTGGGGCAGGACGCATTTCGCCGGATCGGGCGGCAATCCATTGCCGCCAGTGGTCCCACCACGAACCGGAGACTTCCCGCGCGCCCGAAAGCCAGGTCTCGGGGTCCGCCGGAAGATCGTTCCCAACGAAGTACCTCGCCTTCGGATTACCCGGCGGATTGATCAAGCTCTGAATGTGGCCGCTAGAGCTGAGGACAAATTCGGTTTTGCCGCCGAACACGCGTGCCGTCCGGAACACGCCCTTCCAGGGCGTGATATGGTCGGTGACGCCGCCGACGACAAATTTGTCGCAATCGACATCGCGCAGATTGACAGGCGTGCCCAGGATGTGGAGGGCGCCTGGCTCCTGCAGGAGCTTGCCGCCGAAAATGTCCAACAACTGCCCATGAAACGCGGCCGGCAAGCGCGTCGTGTCGTTGTTCCAATACAGGATGTCGAAGGCAGGTGGCGGATTGCCCATCAGGTAATTGTTCACCCAATAGTTCCACACAAGATCGTTGGGACGCATCCAGGAAAACACCCGGCCCATTTCACTCCCGTCCAGCACGCCGTTCCGCTGCGAATTCAGTTTGGCCGCGGCGATCGTCTCCGGCGTCGCGAACAGCCCAAGCAGCGAGTCGGCATCGGTGTCCAGCACCGCGACCATCAAGCTCACAGCGTTGACCAGCTTCCGCCGCGTCGCCGCCAGGTGTCCCAGCAATGCCGCAATGGTCATCGCGCCTGAGCAAGCCCCATGCAGATTGACGTCCTCCGAGCCGGTAATGTCGCACACCGCGTCAATCGCACCCAGCAACGACGACACGTAGGTGTCCATGTTCCAGGACCGTTGCGCCGCCGTGGGGTTGCGCCAGCTCGCGACAAATACCTGGAAGCCGCTCTTGACCAGGTATTCCACGATACTCTTGCCAGGCGCGAGATCGAATATATAAAACTTGTTGATCTGCGGGGGCACGATCAATTGCGGCCGCGCATGAACCTCGCCGGTCGTGGGCGCATATTGGATCAGCTCCAGCACATCGTCCCGCCACACCACGGCTCCCGGCGACAGCGCCAGATTGTGCCCCGGCCGAAACGCCTTCATGTCCACCTGGGCCGGCATCCCGTGATTGGAGGCGAGATCTCCAATCAGATTCCTGAAGCCGTCCACCAGACTCTTGCCGCCTGAATCGACGGCTTTCTTGATTGCCGCGGGATTGCCGAGCAGGGTGTTGGTCGGTGCCAGCGCGTCCGTCAGCAGTGACGTCACGAACCGCGCCCGTTGTTTGACGACATTATCCAGACCGGTGCTATCGATATAACGATCCAGCGCACTGCTCCATGCGAGGTAACCCTGCTCGAACATGTGATAGAACGGATTACCGCTCCACGCCGCGTCGGCGAAACGCCTGTCGCCCTTCGCCGGCGCGATCTCAGCCTTGCCGGACAGGATCGATAGCAGCGCGTCCGCCAGCGCCGCTTCGTGCGTCACCGCCTGCATCGGCGTTTTAAGGGCCTGCCGGGCGATCTCGCCAAGTGTCTTGAATATATCGGCCGGGTTCAGCCCAATGAACGGATTAGGCCCCAGCATCTCCTCGGCAGCCTGGGCCGCGACATCGGCCGTACCGCGCGGCGCGTCGCTTTCGTTTTTGCCAGTGCTCATGGTGTGGTTCTCCCTCACAATGGAATCATGGGCCGGCGGTTGCCCGGAACTCGGCGCCTTTATCGACAACACAGACGGTGGTTTCGCGCTGGTCTCGCGCGGCGAGTTATTTCACTCTGGTCGCCGCCACCTGGCGGGCGGGTCCGCCGCCGACAATCAGCCCGTCGAATTCTATCGATCCTCGTTGCATTTCCGATCCCGTCGCGCTGTGTCGCGAAACACCCGATGACCGGGTCAGAAATCCTCATCCTGCAGGTCCTGAGCATGCGAGGCACCGCCGCGCACCGCCGTCAGCAACGCGGTTGCCTTGGGCAGAATCTGTTCCGCGTAGAACGTCGCGGTCATGATCTTCGCCCGCCGGAACCCTTCATCGCCGTCCGACGCCGGACCTGTGTGGGCCGCCACGGCGGCGCGCGCCATTTGCCAGCCGCCGCAGACAAACCCGGTCAGCATCATGTAATTGACCGAAGCCGCCATCGCCGCCCCTGGGTCCGTGGCGATCGTTCGCAGCATCCAATCGGTCGCCTGCTCCAGCGCATCGATCGCGGCGGCCAGATGCATGCGGATGGAAGCGAATTGGACGCTGTTGGTGGCGCTGAGCCGCTCCTCCACATGACGCATATCAGTAATCAGGGCCGCCATCGCCGCGCCGTTGGCCGCGGTCAGCTTGCGTCCGGCCAGATCGGCCGCCTGAATTCCTGTGGTTCCCTCGTAGATGGGAGCGATCCGCGCATCGCGCAGATATTGGGCGGCGCCGGTCTCCTCGATGAACCCCATACCGCCATGGACCTGCACGCCCAGAGAGGCGATCTCCACACCAAGCTCGGTGCACCAGCCCTTGAGCACCGGAGTCAACAGATCGACCCGCGCCTGGCGCCGCCGGCGTTCGCCCTCATTCTTGTGCCGGTGCGCCCAGTCGATATCGGCCGCGAGGACGTAGCCGAAGGCTCGCATGGCTTCGATTTGCGCCTTCATGGTCAGCAACATGCGACGGACATCGGGATGATGGATGATCGCCACGCGATCCCCGCCCTTCTGCCCCACTGGCCGTCCCTGCACCCGCTCCTTCGCGTAGTCGCGCGCCGCCTGATAGGCCCGTTCCGCGATGCCCAGGCCCTGGATGCCGACTTTCTGCCGGGCCTCGTTCATCATCGTGAACATGTGCGCGAGGCCGTGATTGGCCTGGCCGACCAGGTAGCCGATCGCGCCCTCCTTATCGCCGAACGCCATCACGCAGGTCGGGCTGGCATGGATGCCAAGCTTGTGCTCGATCGACGCGCAGACGACGTCGTTCCGCGCCCCTAGCGTCCCGTCGGCGCTGACCAGAAACTTGGGCACCAGGAACAGCGAAATGCCGCGCGTCCCGTCGGGGGCATCCGGCAGCCGGGCGAGCACCAGATGCACGACATTCTCGGTCATGTCGTGGTCGCCCCAGGTGATGAAAATCTTCTGGCCGTGGATGCGGTAGTGATCGCCCTCCGGCACTGCCCTGGTCCGGATCGAGGCCAGGTCCGAACCGGCCTGGGGTTCGGTCAGGTTCATCGTACCGGTCCACTCGCCGCTGATCAGGCGCGGCAGGTAGAGTGCTTTCAGCTCGTCCGACGCGTGCGCTTTGATCGCTTCCATTGCGCCCGCGGTGAGCATGGGACATAGGGCGAACGACATGTTCGCCGCGTTCCACATCTCCGCGGTGGCCGCGGCCACGACGCTCGGCAGTCCCTGGCCGCCGTACTCGGGGTCTCCGCTGAGTGCGCACCAGCCGTTATCGATGAAGCTGCGATAGGCGGCGGAGAAGCCTTCGGCTGCCACCACACCATTCTTGCATAGCGAGGCGCCCCGCTCGTCACCCGGCTTGTTGAGCGGTGCCAGCACTTCGCTGGCGAGCTTTCCCGCCTCCTCCAGCACCGCTTCGGCGAGATCCGGCGTCATCTCCTCGTAACCGGGCAGGGCGATCACACCGTTCAAATCGGCAAGTTCATTGATCACGAACTTCATGTCGCGCAGCGGCGGGTAATATTCCGTCATCGGGCATCTCCTTGAACTTCTGACATTGTCGGTTCGACAGCGTTCGGCGGGGATCAGCGAAACCTCTGGGCCTTATTTGCTGTATTTTTCGCGGAGGAGCTTCTTGTCGAGCTTGCCTACGCTGGTCTTGGGCAGTGCGTCGATGAAGACAACGTGTTCCGGCACCGCATAGGTCGAGATAAATCCCCGGCCGGCGAACTCCCGCAGATGGGCCTTGATCTGGGCCTGCGTGACCTGCTTTTCTGATTTGACTACCACAACGGCCATGGGACGCTCGCTCCACTTCGGATCGGGTACACCGATGACCGCCGCCTCCGCCACCGATTCATGCTTAAGAATGAGATCTTCCAGATCGATCGAGGACACCCATTCGCCCCCGGTCTTGATGACATCCTTCAAGCGGTCGGTGATCTTGATGTAGCCATCCTTGTCGATCACCGCGATGTCGCCGGTATGCAGCCATCCGCCAGCCCAGAGTTTCTCGGAGTTCTGCGGATCCTTGAGATAGCCCTGGGTCAGCCAGGGTGCGCGCGCGACGATCTCGCCCTGCGACTGGCCATCATGCGGGACGTCGTTCATCGCCTCGTCGACGATGCGGATTTGCACCATCGGAATCGTCCGTCCGGTCCGGCACCGGACTTCCACCTGCCGGTCGATGTCCCAGGTTTCCATGTGCGGTTTTAGGTGCGACAGCGTCAGGACTGGGCAGGTCTCCGACATGCCGTAGCCGGTGAACAGGTCGATGCCTTCCTCCAGCGCCTGTCGCGCGAGCGCCTGTGGCAACGCGGCGCCGCCGATCACGACTTTCCAGCCCGCGAGATCCACCGCCCGCTTCTTCGCGCTGGCCAGGATCATCTGCAGGATCGTCGGCACGCAGTGGGAAAAAGTGACCTTTTCCTGCGCGATCAGATCCAGCAGCGCATCCGGGGCATAGCGGCCCGGGTATATCTGCTTCACCCCGAGCACCGTCGCGACGTAGGGCAAACCCCAGGCGTGGACATGGAACATGGGAGTCACGGGCATATACACGTCGCCACTGTTGAACCGGCCGTGACCGGTTCCCGCGAGTGCCATCCGCGCCGCCATTGTGTGCAGGACGAGCTGCCGATGGCTGAAGTAAACCCCCTTGGGGAGGCCAGTCGTGCCGGTTGTATAGAACGTCGTGGCCTGGGTGTTTTCATCCAGTTCCGGGAAGGCATAATCCGGATTCGACGCGGCCAGCAGAGCCTCGTACTCGCCTTCAAAGGTGAGCTGCGTTTCGGGGGCCTTCCCAGCGTCGTTGAGCAGAACGAGTTTCTTACCGGGATCGACGCGATCCCAGACCTGCTCCAGGATCGGCACGAACTCGGCGTTCAGCAGGATGACGTCGTCTTCGGCGTGGTTGATGGTGTAGAGGATTTGCTCCGGCGACAGACGGACGTTCACCGTGTGCAGCACCGCCCCCATCATCGGTACGGCGAAGAAACACTCGAGATAGCGGGGCGTGTCCCAGTCCATCACCGCGACAGTCTGCCCGGTTTCGACGCCGAGGCCGGCGAGGGCGGAGGCGAGCCGGTGCACCCGTTCGCCGAACTCGCGATAGGTGAACCGCTTCCTTGTGGCATGGACGATTTCCTGGTCCGAAGCCAGGTTCATCGCAGTCCTGAACAGACTTCTGATCAGCAGCGGGTTGCCGTACGCCGACGGCGTCCGTTCGATAAGTTTGGCGGTCATCTCGCTTCCTTCCTCGTCTTGTGCTGCCCAGGTGCTCTGGTATGGGCCGAATATTTGTCGCATCGCCGTCGCCGCGATATCCCCAGAAAGAGGGATCGGCGGCAGCAAAGCGGGGGAGCGAACAGACGGCGGCAGGGGAAACGGTCAGGCCGGCGAACCGCCGGGACCCGCCTGCCCGCAGGTCGATCGAGACCCCGGACCGGATCAGCCTGATCGCCGGGATGTGGCCATCAGGCGGTCGTGTCAACGGACGCGGTTTCGTGGGCCGTCTCTTGTCCTTCGCGGCTCGCGGGCATACCGTCCCATCGGGAAAGGCTGCCAAATCGGGAGAACCCGTCCAAACGAGGGCCGCGACGCGGCCTCGCACGGCGCATGCAGGCCGATGAACGAGACTTATCCAAGGCTGCTCGCCACCAAGACCCGGCCGCCGCGACGGATGGCGGGGTTGATCGACCGGCCGCGTCTGCAGGAGTTGATCGGCCAGGTCCAGACGAAACTACTGACCGTGATCAAGGCCGCCGCCGGCTTCGGCAAGACTTGTCTCGCCGCCTCCTGGGCAGAGCACCTTCAGCAGAGCGGCAATGCGGTGGCCTGGCTAACGATCGACTCCGGCGACGACGAACCGGCCCGATTTCTTTACAATGTCGCGCATGTCCTGCGACACGCCCGCGACGGCATGGGCGAACCTGCGATCGATCTGATCCGCGAAATCTCCCTCGTACCCCCGCGCACGATCGTCTCGACGCTGATCAACGATCTGGCCGACTTCGACGAGGAAGCCTATCTGTTCCTGGACGATTATCAGTTCGTCACGCATCGCGAAATCCACGACGCCGTATCGTTCCTGCTTAGGAATGCCTCGTCGAATTTCCATCTGATCATCGCCACGCGCACCGAGCCACCGCTGCCGCTGGCCAGATTGCGGGTCCAGAATCAATTGCTCGAGGTCGACGCCTCAGCGCTTCGTTTCGATCTCGATGAGACGCGGCAATTTCTTGCACAGGAGAAGCTCGGCGCGCTGCAGCCCTCAGAATTAACCGGGCTGCTGGCGAAGACCGAGGGCTGGCCGGCCGTCATGCGCATTGTCGCATCCACCTGCGGACAGGATCTGGTGCGGTACGTGTGCGGTTTGACCGGTGAGGCGCGGCCGATTGGTGCCTACCTCACCGAGATGCTCGATGGGTTGCCTGACGAAACCTATCGTTTCATGCTGCGGACTTCCATCCTCGACCGTCTGTCCGCCGCTCTGTGTCAAGCCGTGACCGGGTCCAGGTCGAGCCAGGATTTGCTTGAATCCATCGAAGCGCGCCAGTTGCTCCTGTTGCCGCTCGACCGGGACGGCGTCTGGTACCGGTACCATCCGCTGCTGCGGGACCATCTCAACAATCGGCTCGAGGCGCAGCCTGGCGAAGACATTCCCGAATTGCATCGGCGCGCTTCCCGCTGGTACGCCGATCACGAACTCTGGACCGACGCGGTGCGGCACGCTACGGCCGCCGGAGACACGGCTCAGGCCATAGACTGGGTCGAGAATGGCGCGATGGCTCTGGTCAAGCGCGGCGATCTGCTGCCGCTTTTGGGCTGGCAACGCCTGCTGCCCGGCGCGCTTATGCGCGGCCAATTGAAAGTCCGGCTGGCGATCGCCTGGGGTCTGGCACTGGCGATGCGCTTCGATGAGGCACTGCGGCAGGTGGCGGAGATCGAGCGGGATCCCACCACCGCGGAGGCGTCCGACCAGGAGGCCCTGGAATGCGAGTGCCAGGCAATTCGCGCGGTGGCGCTCGCGTTGAAGGACGACAGCGCCGCTGCGCTGCAGCTCGCGAAGACCAATCTCAGGCGACGGCCCACTGATCCGTCGACATTCAACGGGGTGTCAAACGCGGCGCGCTTCAGCCATTGGAAGGCGGGGGACCTGAAATCGTTCCACGCGACCCCCTGGGTGCCATTCTCCGACGAGCAAGAAAAACGCAATGTCTTCGTTCGGGTCTACCGCCTTTGCTTGCAAGGTCTGGTGGAGCTGGAACAGCTCCGGATTCCCGCCGCGGAACGCCACTATTCGGAGGCCATGCGGCTGGCCGAACAGCATGTCGGGCCGAACGCCGCGGCGGCCGCTCTCCCGGCCAGCCTGATCGCCCAGGTCCGCTATGACCAGGGACGGCTGGGGGAGGCGGAGAATTTGATTATCGACCGCATGCCGATCATCGACGCGACCGGCATGTTGGAGTGCGTCATGCGGGCTTACCTCGTGCTGGCCCGCGTCGCGGTGCATCGCGGGAACATAGATCGCGCCTATTCGTTGCTGGAGCGGGCGGAGAGTCTCGGCCACGCGCGCCAATGGGGGCGGCTGGTTTCGGCGGTCCTGCTGGAACGGCTGCGGCTGCAGGTCGCTGAGGGGCGGTTCGCGGAGGCGGACGCATGCCTCACGAGATTGCAACGATTGGCCCAGGACCATCCCACGCCCGAACGATGCGCATGGTCGGAGATTCACGACCATGCCGCCATGGCGCGTGCTGTGCTGGCCACGGCCAGGAACCGCGGGAGAGACAGTGTTGGTATCTTGAAGGGACTTCACCAGGAGGCGGTTGCCGCCGGCCTGGGTTATCCGGCATTGCGGTTGGCGGCACGCCTCTCGGTCGCCCAGATCGCCGCCAACGAACCTGGCGAGGCGGCCAAGGTGTTTCGCTGGGCATTACGCGTCTCGGCGCCCGCCGGTCTGTGTCAGCCGATTTTGGATGCGGGCCCGGAGATCGCGACGCTCTTGCATCGGTTACACGACGCTGCCCAACGAGACGGCGATGGTCGCGAGCTTCTCCCCTATATCGACACGCTGATGCAGTGCTGCCGGGAATCCGGGCTGGCCGAACCGGAGCAACAACACGGCGCACCGGGCGCCGAAGGGCTAAGTCCGCGCGAGCGTAGCGTCCTCGCGTTATTGAGCGAAGGCCAGTCCAACAAGGATATCGCACGCGCACTGAGCATCGCGCCGGAGACAGTGAAGACGCACGTGAAGAACATCTTCGGCAAGCTCGGCGTCGAACGGCGGGCGCAGGCGGTGTCCCGTGCCCTCAGTCTCGGCCTGGCCCGGACGGCCTGAACGTCGGCGCTTTGCGGCTGTTACCGTGCTGCGGGTTCGCATCACCGGGCCATGGACCTGAGACGCTTCGAAGCGCGCCACCGGAAGGAAATGGCCTGGACCAGCCAGGCCATCCCATCGGAACCGGCGTTAGACCTTTCGCTCCGCCGTTCGTCTGCCGAGCGGGTCGCTATGCCTTGGGCTGCAACAGGGCCTTGATCTCATCGATGTTGTCCTGGATCCGCTTGTGCAATACCGCAGCCGTATCTGACTGTGCCTTGAACGCGGTCTCGGTGAGTTCGCGCATATCCTGCAGCACCGTTTGCAAAACCCGCTGCACCAGTTCGCTGTTCTTGCTGGCCGGCTGCGCGGGATCCTTGGTCGTGCTGGTGCTGCTGATCGCCGAGCGAATCTCCCCCAGCGAGTGGCGCAGCATCTCGACCTGCTTTTGGCCGAGCGATTGCGCGGCCTCCAGTGCCAGCCGATTGGCGGTCATCAGGGCATCGATGTCCTTGCGCCGCGACTCGACGATGGCGGCGACGTCGAGACCCGGCAGTTTGAAGTGTTCGAGCATTTTCGTGATGTCGCCATAGAGATTGGCGGATGGCGTCTGTTCCTTGGTGGATGCTGTCTGTTCCATGGTTCACCTATTTCGGTTGGCAGGCCCATACCGGCGCCTTGCGACACCAACATGGGCGCGCAAGCAGCGGTTTCATATCCCTCGGGCGGGGGATCGGACGGGCGATATTCGGGGGAGCCGCCGGATGATTGGTTCGTGGACGACGCGAGGCGGCCGCCACATTGCGTTCGCCGCGCCCGCTTAGGTGGAACCAGAACGCCAGGCCTGCCCGGGGACCAAACCGCCGTGCACAACCTCGAGGCGATCGCATTTTCGTCTCCAAATAGGGCGCGATCAGCATCTGATCGCTTCCTCGTCGTTCGCCAGCAGGAAATCGCGAATGACCGGAACGATGTCGGGGATTCGCGACAACAGGAACAAGTGACCATCATCGATGGTGACGAGGCGGGCATTAGGGATCAGGCCGGCGAGGATGCGGCCATTCACGACGGGCACGATCGGATCGTCGCGTCCCATTATCACCAGCGTCGGCTGCCTGAGACGGCGCAGCCAGAGAATGCTGGTCCAGCCCGCTGCGGCGAGCATCTGCCAAAGGTAACCGCGTCCGCTGGGCGGCGACATATGCCGCACATGTTCGTGCAGCAATCCAGGCTCATCGCGGAACCTGCCTCCATAGAGGTCAGCGCCGACCTTCATCATAAAGTCCCGATCGGTATAGCGGCGCGGGTTCACCATTTTCCTCAACACGGACAGCCGGCCTGGCACCATCACCGCGCCCGCCGACGTCGCCGCGAGCACCAGCCGTCGGCACCGCGCGGGATATTGGTGAACAAATTGTTGCGCGAGTGCCCCGCCCCAGCTCACGCCGAGCACATCGACCGGACCCGCGATGCCGATATCCCGCAGCAGATGCTCCGCGACCCGGGCGAGGCGCGAAAAACGGTAGGGCAGGAGCGGGACCGCCGATCCGCCAACGCCAGGCACATCGAAAACGATGCAGGAGAAGCCCTCGCGCCGCATCGCATCGGCGAACGGCTCGATCAGCTCCAGGCTGGCGCCGATGCCGTTAAACAGCAGCAATGGTCTGTCCGTACCCGCCGCTTGTGTCTGGCCGTAACGGATGGTCAAGCCATCGACTTTCGTGGTTTCGATCTGCATGTGCACCCTTTCTCAATTCGCGCCTACCCGCGCGGTGCCCGTCAGTCCCGCCCGAGGAAGCGCCGTAAGGTCGACGTCCAGATCAGCGTCCGCTCGATATGGATATCGCTCAGTTCGCGATGCGATTCTCCGATCACCTCGGCGATCTCGTCCAGGCTCCGTAACAGGCTGGCCGCGACAACCGGCAAAATGTCTGGTGGGCAGATCGGAGACGGCGGCTCGTCTTCCGTCGGATCGGCGGCCTCGGACAGCGGTCCTGTCACCGCGGCGATCGCGCTGGTCAGAATTTCCGCCTGGTCATGAGCAATGCGTTGCAGCGTGGCGAACGCGAGCGCGCCCATCTGCCACAGCGTTTCCGCCTCGATTTGCAGTTCCTCGATCAATAGCTCGACTTTGGGACCGAACCTTCCCGCGTCACAGGCCCATACGATTGAAGACGGCAGGACAAAGCGGATGATGTCTTCCTCCTGTATCCCGGGCGCATATGCTTGCGAGTGTGGCATGGAAGACCCAGCGGCTGGTTCGCGTGCGGCATCCACGGCGCGCGTTGGCCGGGCGAGCGACGGGACCCTATGGGCTGCACCGCGACCGCTCGCCGGCCGCACATTGATTCGATCCGATGGGGTTCTGTTCGCCATATGGATGATCCCATTTCACCTTAAATCAAGCTGACGTGGGCGCGTTGGATGACACAGTCATGATTCGACGTCGTGAATCCGGACCGCCCCAGCCAATCGCCTCCGCCGCGGCAATCCCACCGCATTCACGGAAGGTTGGCCACCGTGCGAGCCTGTCGTCTTGATAACGAGCCGTGGCTTTCAACGGCACATGATCACGAGGCGGTGGCGTGACAATATCCCCCAAACGAGGTAGTCGGCGGTGCGTTCCGGGGGGTGCAAAGTGAATATGGCTGTCGGCAACCATGAGCGCTGGCACTTCCCTGTACCGTCGCTGCGTGCACCCGCGATCTCGGGATCGGCCCGGCCGTCGGCTATCTGGGAAATCGCGGATCAGACACACCAATCCGGCCGCGCCTGGTGCGCGGCCCAACACGCGGGGGCCATCCCCGACACGAGGGAGCAAATGCATGGACCCGCTCGCCCGCCGCCGCCTCGGCCGGACCCAGGTCGAGGTCACGCAACTCGGCTTTGGCGGCGCCGGCCTCGGCGATCTGTTCGAGGTCATCCCCGAAGCGCAGGCCGCCGCCACGCTGCAGGCCGCCTGGGACGCCGGCATCCGCTACTACGACACCGCGCCCTGGTACGGCCTGACGCAAAGCGAGCACCGCTTCGGCCGTGCGCTCTATCGCCAGCCGCGCCGCGACTTCGTGCTGTCCACCAAGGTCGGCCGCACCATGCACGCGGTGCATCACGCCGAAACCTACGATCGCGGCATATGGTCCGGCGGGCTGCCGTTCCAGGTGCGGTTCGACTACAGCTATGACGGCGTAATGCGTTCGTTCGAGGACAGCCTGCAACGCCTCGGTCTGCCGCGCATTGACCTGCTGCTGATCCATGATCTGGACCTGCAGTATCACCAGACTTGCCAGCGCGTCGAGGCGCTGCTGACCGAACTGCACAACGGCGGTGCGCGGGCGCTGGCGGAGCTCAAGGCGGCCGGGCGGATCGGCGGGTTCGGCGCGGGCATCAACCAACTAGGCATGATCCCGCGCTTCCTCGACCTGATCGACGTCGACTTCTTCCTCGTCGCCTTGCCCTACACACTGCTCGATCAACAAGTGCTGGACAGCGAGTTTCCGCGTTGCGCTGCGCAGGGGATCGGCTTCGTCATCGGCGCGGTGTTCGCCTCCGGCATCCTGGCGACCGGCGCGGTGCAAGGCGCCCGCTACGCCTATTCTCCCGCGACGCCGGAGATGCTGGCGAAGGTGGCGCGCATCGAGGCAGTATGCGAGCGCCACGGCGTGCCGCTCGCCGCGGCGGCGCTGCAATTCCCGTTCGGCCACCCTTCAGTTGCGGCGGTTATCCCCGGCGGCCTCGCGCCCGAACACGTGACGCGCAACGTCGCCGCCTTCCGCCACCCGATCCCGCCGGCACTATGGGCAGAGCTGAAACACGAAGGCCTGCTGCGGGCGGACGCGCCGACGCCGTAGCGCGCGGACGCGGGGAGCGATTGACGTCAGACCAAGGCGCGGTGTGAAAAATCCGGATCAGGGGCCGCGATTGCGACAAAAGCCTTTCAGACTGACCGGAAATCAAGACTTTCGGAAATTGAGTAAGTCCGGCACGAAACCCGCGCGGCGATAGAAGCGCCAAGCCGCCACAGCCGGCAGGCAGACGAAGGAACTCACGCGGAGAATTGCGACTCAGATTGGACTAAATCGAAGCTCCGCGAGGGGCTCTGTATGAGCAGGAATTTTTCTGGTTGGGTCGTGCTGGCATTGGCGATCTCGTGCGCGGTGCCAGGAGGCACCAGGTTAATCGCTTGATTGCCGCACCGCACGGTCCGCTCCGCCCCACCCTCAATGAATCGAGCCTCGATCTCGCCCTCGATTACGAAGGAGATGTCCCAACTCGCGCTGTGTCGGTGCGCTGGGATGCGGCCGCCGGGTTCGAGGAGGTGGACGTTGGCCTGCACGTCCTCTGTCTGATGGACGAGTGCCTTGTGGGCCAAGATGTGGTTGGCCTCTTAGAGAAGGGTCGAAAGGTCGAGGATCGTCATGGTTGACACCGCAGCTCACTCCCGAGATCTATCGCGCAACATTCCGATACGGTAACATGAAAAGCGGCACCCACACAATTCAACGAGGCGAAATCCTCTTCGTTGGGGCACGGTCCGACGCATTGATCTGGATCAATGCCCAGATAGACCGGAACTCCCAAATTGGTAGTGAAATGCGCAAATGCGGTGCGGCGTTGCCCGCCGCTTGCCGCGGGTCGGGTGTCGCTTCACCGGCGGAAGGCTGGACAACGGTACCGGAGGGAACATGGCTGCCACGATCGACGTGCCCGGGTGGCTCGAGCAGCAGAAGGTCAGCCGAATCCAGATCCTCGTGATGGCGCTGATGACCCTCACCACGGCGGTGGACGGCTTCGACGCCCAGATGATCGGCTACGTCGCGCCGGCAGTGATTCGGCAGTTCAAGGTGCCGCCGCATGACTTCACATCCGTCTTCGCTCTGGGCCTGACCGGGATCCTGGTCGGCAGCCTGATCATCGCGCCCGTGGCCGACTGGATTGGTCGCAAGCGGGTTCTGGTCGGGAGTTGCCTGTTCTTCGGCGCGATGTGCGTCCTGACCGCCGGGGCGGACTCGCTGCGGTCGCTGATGGTGCTGCGCTTCCTCACCGGGCTCGGCCTCGGGGGCTCGATGGCCAACGCGATCGCGTTGACGGCCGAATATTTCCCCTCGCGCAACCGCGCCTTCGCCACGATGGCGATGTTCTGCGGATTTGCCCTCGGTGCCACCCTGGGCGGCTTCCTGGCCGCGGGGCTGATGGCGCAATTCGGATGGCCTTCGGTGTTCCTGGTCGGCGGCATCCTCGCGCTCGTACTGGCCGCGGTGCTTGCCGGCGTGCTCCCCGAGTCAGTGCGTTATCTGGTGTTGAAGCACAGTCCTCCGGCCAGAATCGCCGCGGTGTTGCAACGCATCAATCCTCGCGTCGTCTTCCCACCGGATACGCGTTTTGTCGTGCATGAGGAGCAGGCGGCCGGCATCACCGTGCGGCACCTGTTCCGCGAAGGCCGCGGTTTCGGCACCATACTGCTCTGGATCATCTTCTTCTGCAGCCTGCTCGATATCTTCTTTCTTGCCAGTTGGCTGCCCACGGTCCTGCACGATGCCGGCCTGTCAATTTCCGCCTCCGTGATCGAAACCGCACTGTTCCAGGGCGGCGGCGTGGTCGCGGGGCTGACGCTGGGTCTTGTCATCGATCGCGCCGGCTTCCTGAAGGTCCTGGTGCCGGTCTATCTTGGTGCCGGCATCGCGATCGCCGCGCTGGGCTTCACCGGGACATCGCTCGGCCTCATTATGCTCGCGAGTTTCCTGTCGGGGGCGTTCGTGATCGGCGGGCAGAACTCCGTCAATGTGCTCGCCGCGGTGTTCTATCCGACCTACATCCGCGCTACCGGCATCGGCTGGGCGCTCGGCATCGGCCGGTTCGGCTCGATCGTCGGCCCGATCGTCGGCGGCGCACTGCTGCAAGCGCAGTGGGGCCGGAGTTCGCTGTTCATGGTCGCGGCGGTCCCCGCATTTGTGGCCTCTATCGCAGCGATGGTCCTAAGCCTGACGCAGGGTGAAATCACCGCCAAGGCGGATACGGCTATGCTCACGCACTGACAACAACCATCGCGCCGGAGACCACCGGGCACCGGTGCCAACTGGAGAACAACACATGCGGATCGATGCCTACACGCACTTCTTCCCCAAGCGGTACTTCGATCGGATGCTCGAGATCGCAGGCGGCTATAAGGACATGGGCAAGCGGGTACGCTCGCTTCCGGCGCTTTACGACCTCGAGGTCCGCAAGAAGATCGTCGACGGCCACCGGGATTATGCGCAGATCCTTTCCTACCCCCAGCCGCCGATCGAGACCTTTGCCCGCAGCCCGGCCGAGATCGACGAGTTAATCCGCATGCTCAACGATGGCTTCGCCGAGCTGTGCGCCAAGGAACGCGATCGCTTCCCCGGCTGGGTGGCTCAGGTATCGCTCGACGCGCCGGATGCCGGCGTGGCCGAGGCGGAGCGAGCCACCACCCAGCTCGGCGCGCTCGGGGTGCAGGTCTACACCAATGTCGCCGGCAAGCCGCTCGATGCACCGCAGTACCTGCCGTTTTGGGACAAGATGAACGCGCTGGGCAAGCCGGTCTGGCTGCATCCCGCGCGCGGCGCCGAGATGCCGGACTACGCCAGCGAGGCGAAATCCCTATACGAGATCTGGTTTACCCTCGGTTGGCCCTACGAGACGACGACCGCGATGGCGCGGTTGGTATTCTCCGGGATCATGGACAACCATTCCAACCTGAAGATCATCACCCATCATTTCGGTGGCATCGCGCCGATGCTCGAAGGCCGCCTCGGGCCAGGCTGGGACGTGCTCGGCTCGCGCACCACCGACGAGGACTATGTCGCCTTGCGTCGGAGCCTGAAGAAGCGCCCGCTCGACTATTTCAAGCAGGATTTCTACGCCGATACCGCGGTGTTCGGGGCGACGCCGGCGACTCGGTGCGGGCTCGAGTTCTTCCCCCAGGACAAGATCGTCTTCGCGTCCGACTGCCCGTTCGATCCTGAAGGCGGAACGATGTACCCGCGCGAGACGCTGCGGATCCTCGACTCGCTTGATCTCGACAAGGCTGTCACGGACAAGATCTTCCATCGGAACCTCGAAACTGTCACCGGCCGCAAAATAGCGGGCTGAACCCCAGATGCGGCAGTGGGGGCTGGCCCCGCGCGAGGCTTGCTCAGGAAGCACCGTCCATCCCGTTATCCAGCAGACAATCCGCCAGCGTGTGATCCTCAAGGCTGTTGTAGAACTGCTCTCGGGCCTCGCGCAGCATGTTGCGTAGGCGGCACGTCGGCAGCAGTGTGCATACGCCCGAATCCTGCCTGAAGCATTCGACAATCGGCTGATCCGCTTCCAGTTGCCGCACCAGCGTACCGAGGCGCACCCGCACCGGCGGAACGGCCAGCGAAACGCCACCCCCAGTCCCGCGCGTGGTACGAGTGATCCCAAGAGCCGTCAGATCCTGGACGATCTTATGCAGATGGTTGCGCGACAAACCGCCGAGCTGGCGGGCAAGTGTCTCGACATTCATCCGTCCGCCGCCCGGCTCCTGAGCCAGCAGCATCAGGATGCGCAGGGCAAAATCGGTAGAGGCAAGCAGGCGCATGGGCCCCCCAAATCAGGTATTGACAATACCACAATGCTGCGCGAATGTAAGTGGTAACGCAGATACCAGTTCCAGCGATCACCGCACGCTCGCCGCGTCACGCGGGTCGAGTATCCATCCCGTACGGGCAAGGAGGCCCACCTCATGAGCGAAACCATGTGTTCTGAACCCGGGTTCGCCAATCGCACCCTGGCCGACATCGCCGCGACACTGCCGGGGGCGACCGGCGTGTTTCGTCGTTACAAGCTAGATTTCTGCTGTGGCGGGCGGGTTCCGCTGGCCCAGGCGGCGGCTGACCGGGGAATGCCGGTACGCGAGCTGGAGGCGGAGCTTGCTGCCGTCGCGGCGCTTGGTCTGCCCACCGACCGACCGGAGGGCACGGAAGACCTCATAAGTCTGATCGAGACCCGCTACCATGCGGTGCATCGTCGCGAGCTGCCGGAACTCGTGCGGCTGGCCCGCCGGGTGGAGGCGGTTCACAAGGACCATCCCGAGCTCCCGCGCGGCATTGCCGCCCTGTTGGAGCGGATGAGCACCGAGCTGGAAGACCATATGGGGAAGGAAGAGCAGATCCTGTTCCCGCTGATGCGGCGCGGCGGGCATCCCATGATCGCGCAGCCGATCGCCGTCATGCTGGCGGAGCATGACGATCACGGTGCGCACTTGCGAACGCTCGAACGCCTGACCGGCGACTTCACCGCCCCGGCTGATGCGTGCCCGACTTGGCGCGCGCTCTATGTCGGCGCGAACAAGCTGGCCGACGATCTGATCGAACACATCCACACCGAAAACAACGTGCTGTTTCCACGGTTCCAGGGAGCCAGCGCGGCTGAGAGATGACCGATGTCGTCCTCGCCCGCGTAGTGCATGTCCTCGCCGTCGTCCTGTGGATCGGCGGCGTCGGCATGGTCACGACGGTATTGCTCCCCGCCATTCGCAATTCCTGGCCGCCCGACCAGCGATTCCAGGCATTCCACACGCTGGAAAAGCGGTTCGCCCGCCAGGCGCGTGTGACGACCGCGCTGGCCGGCGCGAGCGGCTTCTACATGGTCTGGCGCCTCGACGCCTGGAGCTGGTTTCGGACAGCCTCGTTCTGGTGGATGCACGCGATGGTGCTGACGTGGCTGCTGTTCACGCTGATGCTGTTCGTGATCGAGCCGCTGTTCCTGGAGCGATGGCTCGACCGCCGCGCTGCGTCCGCGCCGGAGGCGACCTACCGAGCGGTGGAATGGCTGCACTACGTCCTGCTGGGGCTGAGCCTGCTGACGGTCGCCGGTGCCGTCGCCGGCAGTCTGGGTGTGGATCTGTTCGGTTGGTGACCGCTACGGCCGCAGTTAAACCGCCGCCTGCCGGCCCCGCGGCGTGAGTTCACACCGATGAGTATCATGGCGTGCAATACACATGCCGTCCGCCGTCCATGTGGAACCACCGCGGCAGGAACCGGATGACGAAATGATTGCCCGCGTCATGCTTTACACCATCACCACCTGGCTCATCGCGGCCCACTTCCTGCGTGCGGGCAGTCTGATCCCAACGGCATTGTGTTTGATGACGCCGTTGCTATTTCTCGTGCGCCGGCGCTGGACCCTGCTGCTGCTTCAATGGCTGGCCTATGCCGCTGCCGTTATCTGGCTTGGGACAGCCTGGCAAATTGTGGCCGTGCGCCGGTCCTTTGGCCAACCGTGGTTGCTTGCCGCCGTCATCCTGGTCACCGTCGCCACCATCAGTGTGCTGGCTGGCATCGGTTTGCGCACCAATATCTTGCAGGAGCGCTATCGCGGCCGATGAATGGTCGGGGCCGGCCGACGTCCGTCGATCAGGTGCCAGGCGGCAAGCACAGGATGGCGCCACAGCATGCGCGGGCCGGCCCAGCCCATCACCTGCCTGACGCGTTCACGCATGATCGCCTTGTAGCAATGTACCGTGCAATTGACGCAGGTTGGCTTGGCTTCGCCGAACAAGCAGCGCTCCAGGCGCCGGCGGGCATAGTCCTGCAGCTCGATACAGTCGTGACAGAGCAATGCGTAGTTTGAGCCGTGATGGGTGCGGCAATACATGCGCAGCATGGCGGCGATGGTCTTGAATTCGCGCGCACGTCGGCTAAACACCGCCCCCTCTCCGGGGTTCCTACCGATCCTGGTCATGGTCGCCCAGCGTTGATGGTGCCGATGACCCAAGAATCACGTGCTTGGCGCCGAGCGGCGCTGCGGCCGGATCTCCGGCTTGCCCACCACGGACAGCACCGCCTCCGCCGTCGTGGCGTCGGTCAGACGCTCCAGGATTTGCCCCGGCACCGCCACCTCCTATTGCACCAGCGGTGACGCGGCGCCCGGCATCTCGAAGCCCGTGATCTGTGCCTGGCCCGCCAGTAGGGCAACATATTGCGCGATGGCGCGGCGCCAGGAGCGCTCCTCGAGATAGCTCGCGATCTGCTCTCGCACCTGCGCGAATGGCAGCACGTCCCCGGCCAGTTTTCGGTCGAGCCGGAGAATGTGCACGCCATAGCTTGTAGTCACTGGCTCCGGGCAGATCTGCCCGACCTCCAGTAACAGCAGCGCGGCCTCGAACTCGGGCGTGGTGTCGCCGCGAACGACCTGGCCCAGGCGACCGCCTTCGCTGGCCGAGGGGCAATCCGACAGAGCGCGCGCCAGGCTCTCGAAGCGATCTGGCGCGCGCTTCACTTCCGCCAGCACCGAAGCGGCCCGTTCGAACGCGCGCGCATAGGCCGCCGCGTCGTCGCGCCGCGCCTTGAACAGGATATGCACCGGCTCGAACAGGTCGGGGCCGCGGAACCGCGCCAGATTGGCGTGGTAGTAGCGCCGGCAGGTCTCGTCGTCGGCCGTGGGCGTGCGAACCTCGGCATCGAGCAGCGCCCGAATGAGTGCCTCTTCCTCGGTTTCCCGCAGGCCATTCTCGGAGCGCGGTTCGGCGATCAGGCCGAGCGCGTGGGCGCGTTGCAAAAGCAGCTCGCGAATCACCAGCGCCCGCGTCGCGTCCTCCCACGCCTCCTGGGGCATCGCCCCAGCATGGTTCTGGACTTCGCGAGCGACGTCGGCCCTGGCGATGACCGCGCCATTGACCGCGATGGGTTGAGCAATCGCGGTCCGCATCGTGACGGTGCGCATGGTTCAGTCGTCTCCTGCGACCGGCTGGGGCTGAGGCCGTGCCGCGCCGAGCGGACGCCGGGCCGCGTTCACCGGAACGGCCGAGGCGGCAACGTTGCCCCGAGTCTCGTTCGGGCGCGTGGTGCGGACGATTTGGTAGCCGGTGCGACCAAGATACCAGACCGGTGCGCTCCAGATATGCACCAGCCGGGTGAACGGGAAGACCAGGAAGACGGTCATGCCCAGGAACAGGTGAACCTTGAAGAGGGGATCAACGTCGGCGATGAGCGTCGCGGCGCCCGGGTGCAGTGTCAGGATGCCCTGGGCCCAGTTCATGAACTTGATCATCTCCTGCCCGTCCAGGTGCTGCGCAGATACGTGGATGGTGGCCAGGCCCAGCGTCAATTGCACCCAGAGCAGCAGCAGAATGGCGATGTCGCCGAAACTCGACGTATTGCGAATGCGAGCGTCGAACAGCCGCCGCTGCGCGAGCAGCGCGATGCCGATCCAGCAGGCGATGCCAGCGACGCCGCCAAACGATATCGCGAGAAGCTGCTTGAACGTGTGGCTGATGCCGATCGCGTCGAACACCGCCACCGGGGTCAGCAGGCCGACGAAGTGACCGGCGAAAATCGCCAGGACGCCGACGTGAAACAGGTTCGACCCCCAGAGCAACTGCTTGCGGCGCAGCAATTGGCTGGAGCCGCTCCGCCAAGTGTATTGCGAATGGTCGAAGCGTAGCAGGCTGCCGAGCAGAAACACGGTCAGCGCCACGTAAGGATACCAGCCGTAGACGGCGTTGTTCAGCCAGGTGCTCATGATCGTGTCTCCTCAGGCCACGGCCGCGGCGGCGTCGCGCGAAGCAGCGCGCAGGCGGGAGCGCAGCCGGTCCGTGCTGCAACCGTCCGTCGCCTCCCCGGGGCCGAAGCGAACCGCCGCCTCTTCCCACGCGGCATCCATCGCGACGAGGTCGTTGGGGTCTTCCTCTTGGATCGCCGAAACGCCGACGGACGGCGCCCGCGCGAGCTCCGCAAGGGCCTCCATGACCGCGACATAGCCAGTCTGGCGCTTGGCAAGGCGTTCCGTCAGTGCACGCAGGATTCCGGCAGGCTCTCCCAGCATCGTCTGCGCCTCGGCTGGCGGCAGCAGCGACAGGAATTCCAGGAACAGCGGCAGGAAATCCGGCAGCTCGCCTGCCGTCATTTCCAGCCCGTGGCTGGCGTAAAGCGCGATCAGGTCGGCCATGGCCTGGCCGCGGTCGCGGCTCTCGCCGTGGATATGTTCGAACAGGTGCAGCGAAAGTGTGCGGCTGCGATCGAACAACGCGAAGTAGCGCTCCTGGAGTTCATAAATGTCGGTCGTGGCGATTTCGTCCAGCAGCGCCTGAATGGCCGTTAGCCGATGCGGAGGAACGATGCCCTCGTCGGCCAGAACGGCTGCAATCTCCCCTGCCGCAGCCTGCAACGCCGTGGTCGGATAGGACAGCAGGGCGCCGAGCGCCCGATAGGTGCGGGCCATCACTCGACCTCCATCGGCGTCTTGTCCCTGGGCTGCTTCGCACCGAACAGGTTGAAGCCGGTCTTGCCAGAGCAACCCTCGCCGAAAGAGAAGCCGCAGGAGCCGCGTAACTGATAGGCGTCCTCGCCGGTTTCGCGGTGCGCTGTCGGGATGACGAAGCGATCCTCATAGTTAGCGATCGCCATCAGGCGATACATGTCTTCGATGTCGTTGCCCAAAAGTCCGACATGCGCAGCCAGGCCGTCATTGATGACGCCGTCCACCGTCTTGGCACGCATGTAGCCCCGCATCGCCAGCATCCGCCGCAGCGCCTGCTCTATGGGCTGGATACGGCCCGCGGTGAGCAGGTTGGCCAGGTACTGCACGGGAATGCGGAGCGATTTCACGTCAGGCAGGCCGCCGACCTCGCCGAGGTCGCCCTTGGCCGCCGCCGATTGGATGGGACTGAGCGGCGGCACGTACCAGACCATCGGCAGCGTGCGGTATTCCGGATGCAGCGGAAATGCGATCTTCCAATCCATCGCCATCTTCCACACCGGCGAGCGTTTCGCCGCTTCCAGCCACGCATCCGATATGCCGTCGGCGCGGGCCTGCGCCTGCACAAGCGGGTCGAACGGATCCATGAAAACCTTGAGCTGCGCCTCGTAAAGGTCACCCTCGTCAGGGACCGAAGCTGCGTCGGTGATCCGGTCGGCATCGTAGAGTACCACACCGAGGTAGCGGATGCGGCCCACGCATGTCTCGGAGCACACAGTCGGCAGGCCCGCTTCGATCCGTGGGTAGCAGAAGGTGCACTTCTCCGATTTTCCCGATGACCAGTTGTAATAGACCTTCTTGTACGGGCAGCCCGAGACGCACATGCGCCAGCCGCGGCACTTGTCCTGGTCGACCAGGACGATGCCGTCCTCCTCACGCTTGTAGATGGCTCCTGACGGGCAGGAAGCGACGCAGGCCGGGTTGAGGCAGTGCTCGCAGAGGCGCGGCAGATACATCATGAACGTGTTCTCGAACGCGCCATAGATGTCCTTCTGCACGCCCTCGAAATTGCTGTCCTGCGACCGCTTGGCGAACTCGCCGCCCAGGATCTCCTCCCAGTTCGGCCCCCACTGGATCCTTTCCATCCGCTCGCCGGTGACGAGCGAACGCGGGCGGGCCGTCGGCATCGCCTTGCCTTCCGGCGCGTTCTGCAAATGCGCGTAATCGAAGGTGAAGGGTTCGTAGTAGTCGTCGATTTCCGGCAGGTCCGGGTTGGCGAAGATCTTCGACAGCACCCGCCACTTCGCGCCGATGCGCGGCTCGATCTTGCCGTCGCGCCGGCGCGTCCAGCCACCTTTCCAGCGCTTCTGGTTCTCCCAATCCTTGGGATAGCCCACACCGGGCTTGGTCTCGACGTTGTTGAACCAGGCGTATTCGACGCCCTCGCGGCTGGTCCAGACGTTCTTGCAGGTGACAGAGCAGGTGTGGCAGCCGATGCACTTGTCGAGGTTCAGCACCATCGCGACCTGAGCGCAGATTTTCATTGCACGGCCACCTTTTCCTGGATGGTCGGCTTGCTGTCGTCCAGCCAGTCAACCTTGTTCATGCGTCGCACAATGATGAACTCGTCGCGGTTGGAGCCGACCGTGCCGTAGTAGTTGAGTCCATAGGATTGCTGTGCGTAGCCGCCGATCATATGCGTCGGCTTCATCACGGCACGTGTCACCGAGTTATGGATGCCACCGCGCTGACCGGTCACCTCGCTGCCCGGCATGTTCACAATCTTCTCCTGCGCGTGGTACATCATCACCATGCCGGGATTGACCCGCTGGGAGACGACCGCGCGAGCGACCAACGCGCCGTTGGCGTTGTAGGCTTCAACCCAGTCGTTATCGGCGATGCCGACCTGCTTCGCGTCGGTTTCGCTGATCCAGATGCAAGGGCCGCCGCGGCTCAGCGTCAGCATCAGCAGGTTGTCGGTGTAGGTGCTGTGGATACCCCATTTCTGGTGCGGGGTGACGAAGTTCAGCACGATCTCGGGATTGCCGTTGCCATGCCGTCCACGCACCGGCGCGATTGCCTTGGTATCCACCGGCGGCCGCCACGTCACCAGCGCTTCACCGAAGGCCCGCATCCAGAGATGGTCCTGATAAAGCTGCTGACGTCCGGTCAGTGTCCGCCATGGGATGAGTTCGTGGACGTTGGTGTAGCCCGCGTTGTAGCAGACCTTGTCGCTCTCGATGCCCGACCAGGTCGGCGAGGAGATGATTTTCCGAGGTTGCGCGACGAGGTCGCGGAAGCGGATCTTCTCGTCCTCCTTGGGCAGGGCAAGATGCGCATGCTCGCGGCCGGTGGCCTTGCCCAGGGCTTCCCACGCCTTCACCGCCACTTCGCCATTGGTCTCCGGTGCCAGGCTCAGGATGGCCTCGATCGCATCGATGTCGGTGTCGAGCCTGGCGCCCCCATTCGGCGCGGTGCCATTGAGCGTGCGGAGGAATTCGACTTCTGTCCCGGTGTTCCAGCCGATGCCTTTGCCGCCGTTGCCGATTTTTTCCAACAACGGCCCGATCGAGGTGAAACGGGCGTAGAGGTTCGGGTAATCACGCTCGACCACGGTCACGGACGGCATGGTGCGACCGGGCAGCGGGTCAGTCTCGCCGCGCTTCCAATCCTTCACGTCGCAGGGCTGGGCGAGTTCCCCCGCCGTGTCATGCAGGGTCGGCGTCAGCACTACGTCGGATTCGCGGCCGAGCACCTCCGGTGCGACCTCCGAGAACGCCTTGGCGATTCCCTTGTAGATGTCCCAGTCAGACCGCGCTTCCCAGGCTGGATCCACCGCCGCCGACAGCGGGTGGATGAACGGGTGCATGTCCGAGGTATTAAGGTCATTCTTTTCGTACCAGGTCGCCGTCGGCAACACGATGTCGGAATAGACGCACGTGGTGGACATGCGGAAGTCGAGCGTCACCAGCAGGTCGAGTTTTCCCTCCGGCGCCTGGTCATGCCATGCGACTTCGTGCGGCTTTTCGCGCCCCTCGGCACCCAGATCCTTGCCCAGCACACCGTTCTTGGTGCCGAGCAGATGCTTGAGGAAATACTCGTGGCCCTTGCCGGATGAGCCCAGCAGGTTGGAGCGCCAGACGAACATGTTGCGCGGCCAGTTGGCCGGGTCGTCCGGGTCGTGGCAGGAGAGTTCGAGGGAAGCACCCTCCCCCTCCCCTTGAGGGAGGGGAAGCAGCTAACTCCGAACGCAGCGCCCGCGCGACGTAATCCTTGGGCTCGAGCCCAGCCGCTTTCGCACATGCCGCGATCGTCAGCGGGTTCTGTTTGAGTTGCGGCGCAGACGGCAGCCATCCCATGCGTTCGGACCGGACATTGTAGTCGATAATCGAACCGCTCCAATCACCCTCAGGCGCTGTCGGCGAAAGGATTTCCGAGACGTTCAGCGTTTCGTAGCGCCACTGGTCAGTGTGCGCGTAGAAGAACGACGTCGCGTTCTGGTGGCGCGGCGGCCGGCTCCAGTCCAGCGCGAAGGCGATTGGTGCCCAGCCGGTCTGCGGGCGCAGCTTTTCCTGGCCCACATAGTGCGACCAGCCGCCGCCGGACTTGCCGACGCAGCCGCACAGCACCAGGAGATTGATGATCCCCCGGTAGGCCATGTCCATATGGTACCAATGGTTCAGACCGGCGCCGAGGATGACCATGGAGCGCCCGTTGGTCTTCTCGGCATTGGCGGCGAATTCGCGCGCGACATGAATGATGTGGTGGCGCGGCACGCCGGTAACCTGTTCGGCCCAGGCGGGCGTAAAGGGCTTGTCTTCGTCGAAGTCGGCGGCGACGTTTTCGCCGCCCAGGCTGCGGTCCAGCCCATAGTTGGCGCACAGCAGATCGAACACCGTGGTGACCAGCGTATCGCCGTCCTTCAGCGCCAGGCTGCGAACCGGGACATTGCGTGTCAGCACATCGGGGTGGTCGGTAGCGGTGAAGCCGTTGGTTGCCGTGCCACCGAAATAGGGGAAGGCGACGGGCGCGGTCGGGTTATCGCCGGCGAGCGTCAGCGCGAGCGACACCTCGGCGCCGCCGCTGTCCTTGGCCTCGAGATTCCATTTTCCCTGCTCTCCCCACCGGAATCCCACGGAGCCCAGCGGCGCGACCGGCTTGCCGTTCGAGTCCAGGGCAACCGTTTTCCATTCCGGGTTGTTCGCCTCCCCCAACGCGTCCGCGAAATCATCAGTGCGAAGCAGGCGTTCCGGTACGTAACGATCTCCCTGGCGCGCCAGGCGCACCAGCATCGGCAGGTCGGTGTAGCGACGTGCGTAGTCCTCGAAATACGGGACGCTGCGGTTCAGGAAGAATTCGCGCAGGATGACGTGACCCATGGCCAGCGCCAGCGCGGCATCGGTGCCTTGTTTCGGATGCAACCAAAGATCAGAGAATTTGGTAGCCTCGGCATAGTCTGGCGAGACAACGACGCTCTTGGTTCCCTTGTAGCGGACCTCGGTATAGAAATGCGCATCCGGGGTCCGCGTTTGCGGAACGTTCGATCCCCAGAGCATCAGGAAACCGGCGTTGTACCAGTCGGCGCTCTCCGGCACGTCGGTTTGCTCACCCCAGGTCATCGGGCTGGCGGGCGGCAGGTCGCAATACCAATCATAGAAACTCAGGCAAACGCCGCCGAGCAAGGACAGATAGCGGGACCCGGCGGCGAACGAGACCATCGACATCGCCGGGATCGGCGAAAAGCCGATCACGCGATCGGGGCCATACGTCTTCACCGTATAGGCGTTGGCGGCGGCGATAACTTCGAAAACCTCCTCCCAGGTGGCGCGCACAAAGCCGCCGAGACCGCGCTTGCCGGTGTAGCTATCGCGCTTCGCCTTGTCCTCAACGATCGAGGCCCAGGCGGCGACGGGGGTGCGGGTGGCACGCGCCTCGCGCCACAGTTTCAGCAAGCGGCCGCGCACCATCGGATGCTTCACCCGGTTCGCGGAGTACAGGTACCAGGAATAGCTGGCGCCGCGTGAACAGCCGCGCGGCTCATGGTTCGGCATGTCCGGGCGGGTGCGCGGATAGTCGGTCTGCTGCGTCTCCCAGGTGACGATGCCGCCCTTGACGTAGATCTTCCAAGAGCAGGAGCCGGTGCAATTCGCGCCGTGGGTGGAACGCACGATCTTGTCGTGCTGCCACCGGGAACGGTAGGCGTCCTCCCACTGCCGATCCTCGTTGGTTACCACGCCATGGTTGTCGGCGAAGGTGTCGACGGTCTTACGGAAAAACGTGAGTCGGTCGAGGAAGTGGCTCATCTCCCGGCCCTCACTGCGCGATCGGCTGGTTGCGGGTGCGGATGAAGCCGATCGAAACCATTATCGCCGCCACGGCCAGCACGACGTAGACGAAGAACCCGCCGGAATAGCCGGCTTCGCCCAGTGCGCCAGCGAACAGGCCGAGGGTCGGTGGGATCACGAACCCGCCCAACGCGCCGAACCCGCCCACCAGGCCCGAGGCGCCGCCCACTGCATGCGGCACGTATTTCGGCACCATCTTGAACACCGCGGCGTTGCCCAGGCCCATGCCGAGCCCGATCAGCAATTCGCCCGCGACATTGATCGGGAACGCGATCACCGCGGTCAGCAGCGACGCGCCAACCAGCACGATGGCGAACGAGATCGCCGCCATGACTTCGCCGCCGAACCGCTCGGCCAGCGATCCGCCGCCCACCCGCGCGACTGCCGCCAGGAGGGAAAAACCGACCCCGCCGAGGATGCCTGCATCGGTCAGGCTGAGATGGTGCAGGTTGATCCAATAGGTCGGAAACCAGGCTGTCAGCGCCAGGAAGCCGCCGAAGGAAACGAAGTACAGGAAGGTCAGGCCCCAGGTGCGTGTTTCGTCGGCCGCCGTGATCAAGGCGCCCCAGACGGACTCGCTGGGGAACAATTCCTCGCCGCAGCTTCGCGCCACGCTGCGTGCTTCGTCCGGGGCGACGCCGCGGACGCGGAGCTGGAAGTAGTAAGCGTCGCGCGCCAGCCAGCCGTAGATGCCGGTGCCGATCAGCAGGAAGGCGAGCCAGGCCAGATAGGACCCGGCGAGCCCGAGCCCGGCGATAGCAAACGGGAGAATGAGCGTGAACAGGCCCGGCGCCAGGTTGCCGACACCGCCATAGATGCCGAGGGCGGTGCCCTGCCGGTTGCGCGGAAACCAGTAGGAAACCTGTGGAATGCCGACCGAAAACGAGGCGACGCCGCAGCCGCTCATGAAACCGAACAGCAGGATCACTGGATAGAGTGCTGCGGTGACGTGCGGCACGGTGACCAGAATGAACACCAGACCCCACATGCCGACGATGGAGATGCCAAACAACGTGAGCATCGGCAGGCGGCCGCCGACCTTGTCCACCCAGGCACCGAACGGGATGCGCAGCAGCGAGCCGGTGAGCTGCGGCGCCGCGACCAGCAGTCCGACCAGCAGCGGTGAAAGCGCCATCGACTGCTGGAACGTGTGTGCGGCCGGCCCGTACAGCGCGACCGCGGCGAAGCCGATGAAGAAGCCCCAGGTGCCCATGATCAGGCCCTGGCGCGGGTTGCCCTCCAGTCCGCTCCGCGCCATCGCGGTGGGCTCGGTCGCAACGTCCGGCGGCGTCAATCCATCCACAGTTCGCTCTCCTTACAGCATGCGTCATCCGCTCGGTGCATCGACCGAAAAGGTCGAGACGAGCGGCAACGCCGGTCGTTTTGTCGGTCACGCGGCGCATTTCCGCGGTTTTGATGGCCATTGTGCCGCCGGCGACTGGTCGATGCATTGATCTGGATCAAAGATTCATAACGACAAAGCCGCCATAATGATGTGATTCACGTCACGCACGCGGGCCCTTGCCAGACGACCAGGCCAACGCCGAAGGTGAACCGAGTTGGGTCGAAGGAATGCTGTTGTCAGCAACCGCGGATGATCAGTGGGAAACGGGTCCGATGGCACACGTGGTGCCCAGCTCGGCCCGTGAAGCGTTGGGCCAGACGCCCTGGCTGCGCTTGGTGCCCGCGGCCACGCTCGACCGGATGGCGGCGCAGGCCATGTTGCATCGAGTACCGCCGGGGAGCGTCCTGTTTGAGCAATCGGAGATCCCCAGCTTCGCGCAGTTGCTGGTGACAGGGTGCGTCGAGTTGCTCGGCGTCGATGGAACCAATGAGGCCCTGATCGAAACCGTGCGGCCGGTGGATCTGCTGCTGCCGGCAGCGGTGCTGAACCGTCAACCGTACCTCGCGCGCGGGCGGGTGTTGGAGGAGGCGCAACTGGTTCTCATCCATGCCGAGACGTTCCGCGATGCCGTCGCCGCCGATCACGCGCTGTGCCTGGCCGTGCTTGCCTGCCAGGCGGCGCAGTTTCGCCGTCAGGTGAAGCTGGCGAAGAACCTGAAACTGCGGTCGGCCGAGGAACGCGTCGGCTGCTACCTGCTGCGCCTCGTTCAGGGGAAGGATCCGCACATGCCGGTGCGGCTGCCATTGGAAAAGCGACGCATCGCCTGGGAACTCGGTATGACGCGGGAAACGTTCTCGCGGACTTTGGCGGTCATGACGCGCTACGGGCTGTCCGTCGCCGGCGATATGATCGAGGTCACCGATGCGGCAGCGCTGCGTGCCCGATTCCGGCTCGATCCGCTGATCGACGCGCCGGAGCCCGTGGTGCCGCTTCCGCCGAAGCGCGGCTGATGCCTGGGTGGTGCGGCTCCGGTGGCTCCGTGCATCGCCATTTGGGTTGCTATTTCTGCGAGGTCATCGCTTGCCCTCGTGGCGCACGAAAGTCTCCGTGTCATACCAGGCGCACGAAAGATTGACTTGTTGGCGCAGCCTCCACCGTCATGGCGGGTGAAGGCCAGCGATCCACGACTTTGCTGAACGTAGCAAGGAAGACCGTGGATGCCGAGCTGCATCGGCCGGCAACCTCGGCGTCGGAGATGCCCCCTGGATGTGTGAAGCACTTCATTGGGTAACGGTCTCCTCTGCCGGATCATCAGGCCAGTGTCATCGACTCTGCCGTCGAAGACGTCCAGCACAGGAGTGCCAACGATGGCCCCCTTCAAGATCGACCATGGGTGGTTTGACGCCTACTGGTATTCCGATCGGCCGCGCCCACGGCGACGGTCCGTCCCCAACAGCTTGGCCCGGTTCGCGGTTGTCGTGGTTCTGCTGGCCGGCAGCGGGTTTGCGCTGAGCCACCTCCAGGGCCATAGGGACATAAGTAGCGGCTTGCAGGACTGGGAGCAGGAATAACCGATCCTGGCACTTTGCCAGGCGTCTCCGGATATTGGAGCGGGCTGCTTCGTTCACCCGCCATGGGTTCCTCGTGCGAATTGAGGCATGGCGACACCATGTCTCGTTTCGCGGCACGCCGCGAGGGCCGCTTCGGGTCAGCAGCGGAGTTTCGGCGAGATGCTACACACGTACCCCGTCAGCACCCACGCGCAGCTCAGCTCACCAGATTCTTCGGCACGTCCCGGAACGGCCGATCATTGTCGGTGCGCGGCTCCTTTGGCATTTCCAACACGCGTTCGGAGATGATGTTGCGCTGGATCTCGTCGGTGCCACCGGCGATCGAGCCCGCCGGAACCGACACCAGAATCTCGGCGATCAACCCGTTCATCGGCCCATCGTCCCCGGTCAGCATCGCATCCGCCCCGGATATCAGCGTGTGAACCCGCGCCGCGGCGCGTGCCACGTGGCTCGACACCAGCTTGCCGAGCGAGCCTTCCGGCCCCTGCGGCCGCCCCTGCATCTGCGCCGCCCGGGCGCGACGCGCGGTCCATTCCGCCGCCTTCGACATCGTCAGCAGCTTGGCAATCTCCTGCCGCACCACGGGCTCGGTGTTTCGGCCGGTCGCCTTGGCCCGTTCCACGACAAGGTCCACCCGCCCCGCACGCTGCGGATACCACTTGTACGGCTCCATGACGGTGGCGTTCTCCGCCCGCTCCTCGTCGTAGATGCGGCCCTTCTGACCTGAGGCCTGACCCCAGGTGCGGATGCCATCCGCGCCGCGCCGCTCATGCATCAGCGTCGTTGTCGCCACCGCCCAGCCCCGGCCGACCTCGGACACCAAGTATTCGGGCGGCACCTCGGCGTCGGTGAAGAAGACCTGGTTGAACGACGCGTGACCGTTCATCTGCCGCAGCGGACGCACCTCAACGCCCGGCTGGCGGATTTCGAGGACGAAATACGACAGCCCCTGATGCTTCGGCACGTTGAAGTCCGTGCGCGCCAGCAGCAGGCCCCAGTCGGCATGATGCGCGCTCGTCGTCCACACCTTTTGCCCGTTGATCACCCAGCGGTTGCCCTTGAACTCGGCCCGCGTCGTGGCGCCGGCAAGGTCGGAGCCGCTGCCCGGCTCACTGAACAACTGGCACCAGGTGTCCTCGCCGGTCAGGCTGCGGCGCAGGAATTTCTCCTTCTGCGCCGGGCTGCCGTGGACGAGCAGGGTCGCGGCGGCGAGCCGGCGGATGCCGGTCTTGGCGACGCCGACCGCGCCGATCCGCTTGAATTCCTCCTCGACCACCATTTCGAGCGCCACCGGCAACTCGCGGCCATACCAGTCCTTTGGCCAGCTCGGTACGCCCCAGCCGGAGTCAATCAGCCTGTTGCGCCACTCCACCAGGCCGTAATCGACATTCCAGTTCGCCTCGAGCCAGGCGCGGACTTCGGCGCGGACAGAGGCTTCGCTCGCTTCGCTCATGCTCATCCCCATTGCGCTCAAACGTTCCAAGCCCGCATCATCTGCTCTCGATGCCAGGTGGGATCGCCGAGGAACACCTCGGAACTCTTCGCCCGTTTGAACCACAGATGGGTATCATTGTCCCAGGTGAAGCCGATCCCGCCATGGATCTGGATCGTGTGGATCGCCGTCTGCATGTAGGCATCCGACGCGCAGGCCTTGGCCAGCGAGGCCAGCGCCGGCAGCTCGGCATCATCCTCGGCGGCCGCGGCGGCAGCGTAGTAGGCGGCGGATTTGGCGAGCTCGACATCGACCAGCATGTCGGCCTGCTTGTGCTTCATCGACTGGAACGAGGCGATGGTGCGGCCGAACTGCACCCG
>Ga0209415_10003037_pt1 | contig 31297 bp, 30 predicted proteins | sample PeaSoiSIISIP2007_FD_187696 | JGI IMG/M metagenome (GOLD analysis project Ga0209415, IMG submission 187696) | Peat soil microbial communities from Weissenstadt, Germany - SII-SIP-2007 (SPAdes) (version 2) | ecosystem: Environmental > Terrestrial > Soil > Wetlands > Peat | place: Germany... | reverse complement strand
ATCATGTAGAACGAGCCATGCGCGAAGTTGAGCACGCGCATGACGCCGAACACGAGCGACAGGCCGGAGGCGATCAGAAACAGGAACATCGCCGTGGTCAGCCCGCTGAGGAACTGCGCGGCGATCAGGGAGACCGTCATGGTGCCGGCGCGATCTCCCTGTTTGGTCGTGCCACGCTCAATGCGCGGCCGGTTCGGGGTTGTAGTAGGTCGGGTTCTTGATGACGGCGATCGGATAGTTGGGCGACTGCACGATCTCGCCCCAGTACTCGCCGGCGTCCGCGTCATGGTTGGTCGCATTGAAGGTGCGTGGGCCGAGCGGCGTCTGGTAGGTCATGCCAGCCATTGCACTGGCTACCTTGGCTTCGTCGGTGGTGCCGGCCTTTTGGATGCCTTGGGCGAGGGCCGCGATGATGACGTAGCCCTGGATCGCCCAGCTCGAGCCGTACTGGTTGCCCAGCTCCTTCTGCACCTTCTTGTCGAAGGTGATCTCGGCTGGCGGCTGATTCGGCCCGTCCCAGATCACCGGATCATAGCTGTTGCCCCAGATGCCGAACGGGAAGGCGCTGCCGAGCGCAGTGGCTTCATCGACCGAGCCCACCTCGCCGCCGGCCGCGAGCCGGTTATGGATCGCCGTGAAATAGCCGAGCGGCGTGGCCTGCTTGACGAAGCTGACGAAGTCCCCGGCGAACTCGTCGCAATAGACGGCGTCCGGGTGCTTGCTCATCTGCGCGGTGATAAACGGGGAAAAATTCGACTCGCCGAGCTTCGGCCATTGCTGATCGACGATGGTGATGTCGGGCCGCAGCTCCTTCAGTTTGGCAACAAAGGCGGCGATGGCGTCGTGGCCATAGGCGTAGTCGGGCGCGATGGTCGCCACCGTCTTCACGTCGGTCCACCTGGCCACGACGATCGCGCCGGCCTGACCCTCGATCGTGGTGTTGGAGGCAGCGCGGAAGATATAGGGATGGATATGTTCCGGGTCGGTCAGCGAGGCGGTCTTTGCCGAGGGGGCGACAAAGACGATCTTGTTCTCCTTGGCGATCGTGGACACCGCCGGCGTTTCCGCCGAGGTCAGCGTGCCGGCGAGGAACTGGACGCCGTCGCGCACGATCAGTTCGCGGGCCAGCCGCACCGCCTCGGCGGGGTTGGCCTTGCTGTCGCGCGACAGCAGCTCGAGCTTGCGGCCCAGCACGCCACCCTCGGCGTTGATGTCGGCGACGGCGAGCTCGGCGCCCTTCAGGATCGGTTCGCCATAGACCGCGGTGGGGCCGGAGAGCGGGATGGGAAAGCCGATCTTGATCGTGTCTTCGGCGTGAGCGGCCATCGGCAGGGCGAGCCCAACCACAGTCGCCGCCAGGATGTGACGAAATCGCATTATTGTACAGCCTCCCGGTTCGCCGGACGGCACGTAGCCAGCCGGTCGTATACGCTGGAAACCTGACTTGCCCGGCATGGCGTTGTCAAGCGAGCCAGGTCCTCTGTGTTGGGAACCCGTGATCGGGCCGCCTTGCGTAGCGGGTGATCTGTCCGGATGGATCGTTACCTGTTCGGGGAGAGCCGGAACGGTTTGGCTCTGGCGGTCAAAGGCGTGCCTCGGCGCGGTGACAGAGCGTGAACGCGTATAATCGCTGTCGGTCGGACGCGCGGCAGATGAGGGTGCAGCCCGCCGACCCGATCACCCTCAACCTCGCCGCTAACGCGTCTCGGCCTCTCCCGCTCTCGCGGGAGAGATCTTGCTCGTCAGCTCCGCTGCACCAGCTCGATCATGTAGCCATCCGGGTCCTTGACGAATGCGATGATCGTGGTGCCGAACTTCACCGGGCCGGCCGGGCGGGTGATGGTGCCCCCGGCCTTGGCCGCGATCTCGCAGGCCGCTGCCACATCGGGTACGCCGATCGCCAGATGGCCGAACGCACCGCCCATCTCGTATTTTTCCACGCCGTAATTGTAGGTCAGCTCGATCGCGGTGTTGCTGTCCTCGTCGCCATACCCGACGAAGGCCAGCGTATACTTGCCGTCTGGCACGTCGCGCCGGCGCAGTTCCTTCATGCCGAACGCCTTGGTGTAGAAATCGACGCTACGCTGCAGGTCACCGACGCGCAGCATGGTGTGCAGAAAACGGCTCATTGGTGTGCTCTCCCCTCAGGAAACGGTCTCGGGATCGAGGCCAAGCAGAAACAGCCCCGCCGCGTCCGCCGCGGCTACCGTGGCGGCATGCTCTGCCAGGATGGTGCTGCCGGCCTCGAACGCAACCCCCCGCAGCCCGGCGGCGGCCGCGTTGTGGATCGTCCGTGGTCCGATCGTCGGCAGGTCGGCGCGCCGCTCCTGGCCGGGCTTGAGCAATTTGACCAGCACCCCGCCCGGCCCCGGCCGTGCCAGGGGCGCGCAACGAGCGAGCATGGCATCGGTGCCCTCCGCCGCCTCGAGCGCCAGCACCATCCCCTGCTGCACCACACAGCCCTGCCCCACATCCACCGCGCCGAGCGCCCGGGCCACTGCCACCGCGCGCCTGATGTCGGCCATCGCCAGCGCATCGGGGGCGGCGCGCGACAGCACGCCGGCGGGGCCGAGCGCCTCGCGCAGCACCTCTTGTGCGCCGATTACGCGGAACCCTTCCTCGCCCAGCACCCTGACCACGGCCCCGAGCAATCCGTCGTCGCCACCAAAGGCTGCCCGGCCGATGCGGGCCAGGATGCGCGCGCCCTCGGCATCGGGCCGGTGGCCAAGCAAGGACGGGCGGCGCACGGGGCCGATCAGAACCAGGTCCTGGCAGCCGAACGCCCGCAGGGCTGCCAGGATGCGGCCGGGGTTGGTGATGCGGATCACCTCGTGCGGCCAGGCGGCCAGCACCGCATGCTCTGCGCATCCTTCCAGCCCGACCATGAAGACCCGGCGTCCGGCCGCCTGGGCCGCCGCGGCAACCTGGCCGGGCAACGGCCCGCCGCCGGCCAGGATGCCCAGGGCGCGAGGTGCCCCGTTGTTCGGTGTGGACCAGTCCGCAGCGGCGGTCTCAGGCATTGCAATCCGTCCCGGGTTTCGACATAACCATTCCGTACCTCACGAAAGCGTGAGGTCCATGCCCGTAAGGATCATACCACGATGCAGGATGACGATACGGCCACCGGCGATTGCCATGCCGCCGCCGGCATCCTGCAATGCCTGCAAATGCTCGCGGCCGAGGCGGACAAGCGAGGCCTGTCACGCACCCATGTCGCCTTGCGCCGGGCCATCCGCGCCTGCCGGGCGGAGGAAACCCAGGATCGCATGACCTCTCGCCCCCGAAGGTCCCTGGCGCTGCATTGATCCGCGCGGTGCGATGCCGCTTCCGCCCGGTGCGCCGCGCGCGGCACTACAGCGTCTGGGCCGTTTTCAGGTCGTAGGTGACGGTGGTCGGAGAACCGGTCAGCTTCGCATCGCGTGGATGGAAGGTATGGGTGATTTTGGTGAAGCTGAGCGAGAGCGTCTCGATCGGGTGCCCTTCCCCTGGTGCCGAGATCGAATAGTTGGTGATCACGCAATTGCTCAACTCGTAGTGCATGAACATGTCCACCTTGTCCTTGGACGTAGTGGTGAACTTGACATGCACCGAGGGGTTCAGAACGCTGCGGCTGACGCCGGCACTGACCACCAACGGTGAGGCCTTTTCCGCCCGCATGGTCACCACGACCTCGCGCACCGCGACCTCGGAGCCCGACTGCTTTGCCGTGTAGCCGGCGGAGAAGCCCCACTGGAAACTGTCCAGCGTGATCCAGTTCTCGTATCCCGCGGTGGTGACCGAGCCGGCAATGGAACCCAACTTCAAGTAAATCGCCACGGCACTGTTCTCCGGAATCTGGCGCGCGCAAACTGCGGCGGAAACTTACCCGGAACGATGTGGCTGTGTCGATGCTTTTGCCCAGGGACGGTTCCGCTGCGACGCGCTTTGCTGCCGCGGCCTCACTCGGCGCGGATCAGGCCGCGATGGCCGGGCGCGTCGATGAAGGCAAGAATCTCTGCCACCAGCTTGTCGTCGCCGAAGCGCCGGCGGGTCTCTGCCAGCCGTTGGGCGAACACGCCTTCGTGAGCGAACAGGGTACGGAAGGCGGTGTGCAGCACGTGGATCTGCGCCTTGTCGAAGCCGCGCCGCTTCAGGCCGATGACGTTCAGTCCGGCCAGCCGTGCGCGGTTGCCGATCACGCTGCCGAACGGGATCACATCGGCCTCGACGCCCGACACGCCGCCGATCATCGCCGCGCGGCCGATCCGCACGAACTGGTGGATGGCGGCGGCGCCACCGACCACCACGTGATCGGCGATGCTGACATGGCCGCCCATGACCGCGTTGTTGGCGACCAGAACGTGGTCGCCCAGCGTGCAGTCGTGCGCCACATGCGCCACCGCCATCAGCATGCAGTCGCTGCCGATCCGGGTGATACCTTTACCGGTGACGGTGCCGCGATGGATCGTGCAATGCTCACGGATCTGGGTGCGCGCGCCGATCTCGCAGCGCGTCGGTTCGCCGCGGTATTTCAGGTCCTGCGGCGCGAGGCCGACGGTGCAGAACGGATACAGAACCACGCCGGGGCCGATACGCGTGTGGCCATCGACCACGACATGCGAGACGAGCTCGGCGCCGTCCTCGATCACCACGTCGGGGCCTACCGTGCAGTACGGGCCGATCCGGACGCCGGCGCCAAGTTCGGCGGTCGGCGCGACGATGGAAGTGGGATGGATGGCAGAACGGGTCAAGCCGGGGACAAGCGTCTCGGTCAGTGCATCCATTCTGGCATCTCTCGCTGGAGACAAGTGATCAGATCAAGCAACGCAAGGCTATTGTCGGGCCGATTAGCCGCCAACTCAATGATTGTTGCCGGATATTTCCGACCGTTGGTCTGTAACGCATTGTTTCTCCGATAATTTTGGCATTTTCGAGGCAGTGACTTTCAGCCCTTCCGGAGGTAACGTGGATGACGCGTATACCTGGGACGACGCGCATGCAATCGCGATTCGCCCGGCCACCTGATCGACAAGCCCGCTGACCGATGCGATCCTGCCGGCGCCGAAGCGCGGAAGGACGTGGCGACTTGCATTGCTCGATTGGAACCGATGTCGGTGGCACGTTCACCGACCTGGTGTTCGTCACGCGTTCAGGTGAGGTGCACTGCTTCAAGGTCCCCAGCACGCCGTCGCGTCCGGGCGAAAGCATTCTCACCGGCGTCGAGGAAATCCGCGCGGCGTTGCGCCCTGACCGTGATGCATGGCGCGCTGCGTTCCACACCCACAGCAGCACCGTCGCGACGAATGCACTGATCGAGCGGCGTGGCGCGCGCGTCGGCCTGATCACCACCATCGGCTTTCGCGATCTGTTCGAACTGCAGCGGCTGGCGATCCCGCATCCGATGCGCTTCGACTCCCGTCGCCCCGCGCCGCTGGTGCCGCGCGAACTGGTGCGCGAGGTGAGCGGCCGCATCGGTCCCGATGGCGAGGAGGTTGATCCGCTCGATGAGCCCGGCCTGCTGGCGGCGGCGCGCGAACTGGCGGCGGCCGGAGTGGAGATCGCTGTCGTAACCTTTATCCACAGCTATCGCAATCCCGCGCACGAACGCCGCGCGCGGGAACTGGTCGATCGTGAACGCATCGCCCTGCGATTGGAATTGTCGAGCGACGTCTGGCCGCAGGCACGCGAGTACGAACGCGCTGTGCTGACGACGATCAATGCCAGCGTGCGCCCCGTCATCGAATCCTATGTCGGGCGGCTGACCGACGGCCTCGGCGCGCGCGGGCTGGCGGTTCCCGCGCGGGTGGCACGTTCCAACGGCGGCGCGGAACTCGCCCGCACCATGCGCGAACGTCCGGTTGTCGCGCTGCTGTCGGGTCCTGCCGCCGGCGTGGCGGGTGCCGCGGATGCGGCCGAGGATGCCGGTTGGCCGGGGGCGGATCTGATGACCTTGGATGTCGGCGGCACCAGCGCCGATATCGGCGTGATCCGCGACGGCAAGCCGGTGCTGAGCTCGGAAGAAATAGTCGGCGAGTTTCCGGTGTTGGTGCCGACGGTGGCGGTGTCGAGCATCGGCGCCGGCGGCGGTTCGATCATCTGGCTCGACAGCACGGGGTCGTTGAAGGTCGGGCCGCGCAGCGTCGGTGCCGATCCCGGACCGGCTTGTTACGGCACCGGCTCGCTGGTGCCCGCGTTGACCGACGCCTTTCTGCTTGCCGGGTTGTTGACGCCGGGCCAGCGTCTGGGCGGCAAGCTGGCGTTGCAGCCGGAACCCGCGCGGGCGGCGCTCGACACCATCGGCAAGGCGCTCGATTGGGAGCCGGAGCAAGTCGCGGACGGGGCGATCCGTATCGCCACTGCGATGCTGGCGGCCGAGGCGACGCGGGTTCTGGCGCGTCGCGGCGTCGATGCGCCGCGGTTCCGCATGGTGGCCTATGGTGGCGCCGGGCCGTTGCTGGCGGCGCTGATGGCGGAGGAGATCGCCATCGATACGATCCTGATCCCGCCGTTTCCCGGAGCGTTGAGTGCGCTTGGCGCGGCACGGGCCGACCTCGAAGGCGACCTGGTGCATCCGGTCTATGCCCGTTTGCATGAGGTTTCCGCTGCCATGTTGGACGACGCTTATTGCGCGCTGTCGCAGGCGGGTAGTGCCTGGATCGCTGAGCAAGGTGGCGGCGGGGCGGGTGCGACGCGGTTCTCCTACGGGGCGGAAATGCGTTACGAGGGTCAGGGCTACGACGTTGCGGTGGCGCTGGACGAGGCCTGGCTCGCCGCCGGCGATCGCGACCGCATCGCCGCTGCCTTCCACGCCGCGCATCGCGCCACCTACGGTCACGCCACCGAAGAGAACGAGGTTTGGTTGAAGGAATTGCGCCTGCACATCGTCGGCGCCATGCCGAGCCAACGCGTGCGTGCGGTGCCGGAGGTCGAGGTGCAGCCGCGCACGTCACGGCAGATCCGCCTGTTCGGCCGCGAATTCTCTTCCGTTGTTGTGAGCCGTGCCGCGCTGGGAGCAGATGAGGTGCTGCACGGGCCGGCGATCGTCAACCAGATGGACACCACCACGCTGATCCCGCCGGGCTGGGCGGCGAGCATCGCCGCATCCGGCGCATTGATCCTGCGCCACGCCGATGCGAGACCGGCGCCATGACCCAGGATGCCGCCGGCATCGAGATCTTTGCCAATTTGTTCAAGGCCGTGGTCGATGAGATGGCGTGGATCCTGCTGCGTTCGTCGCACACGACCTTCGTAAAGGAGACGCAGGATTTCGCCGTCGCACTGGTGACGCCGGGCGGCGAGATCTTCGCCTATCCCTATGGCAGCGGCGCGACACCGATCATGGGCGTACCGATGCACGCCGGCACCCAGGCCTTTGCCGATTGGGAGCCGGGCGACGTGCTGTTCACCAACGACCCGTACACGACGGGCGGCATGGTGATGCACCTCAATGACATCTATCTGTTCCGGCCGATCTTCGTCGATGGCGAAGTGTTGTGCTTCGCCTGGTCCTTCATCCACTGCACCGATGTCGGAGGCTACGCACCCGGCAGCATCGACATGCAGAACAACGAGGTGTTCCAGGAAGGCCTGCGACTGCGCCCGTTCCGGCTGTATCGCCGCGGCGAGCTGAACACCGAGATGTGGAACGTCTTCGCCGACAATTGCCGCATCCCGGCGCTGAACTGGGGCGACCTGACCGCCTGCACCGCGGCGCTCGCCAAGGCCGAGCAACGCATGCAACGCCTGGCGCAGCGCTACGGCCGCGAAGCGGTGGCGGAGGCGATGACCGGCACGATCGAACGCACCGAACGCATCACCCGCGACGTGCTCGCCCGCATCCCGCCGGGCGAGTACCGCTTCACCGAATACTTCGAGGACGATTATATCAGCGACGTCCCCGTCCGCATCACACTGAAACTTATTTCGCACGGCGACGGGCTGGTGACGCTGGACTACACCGGCTCCGACCCGCAGGTGCGCGCCGCATTGAATATACCGGCCGGTTCGATGCGGCGGCATCCGTTCCTGTCGATGGGCCTGACCAATTTCGTGGTTACGAAGTCGGACGCGATCCACATCAATGCTGGCATCCTGCGCTGCATCGATCTGGTGTTGCCGGAGGCCTCGGTGGTCAACGGGCGCTTCCCGGCGGCCTGCGGCATGCGCTTCACCACGGCGATGCGCGTCCACGACCTGGTGGTCGGCGCGCTGTCGCAGGCGCTGCCTGGCGAGGTGCCGGCCGGCGGCGGCAACACCCTTGTTGTGTCCTACATTTCAACATCCGAACTGGGCGCCGCGGGGCGCGTGGTGGTGGCGAACCCGGTGCTCGGCGGCTCGGCCGGCGGTCCGGATCGCGACGGCATCTCCGGCACCGATTTCTCCGTCGCGTTCCTGCGCAACGTGCCGGTGGAGGTGCTGGAATCCGAAGCGCCGGTGCTGGTGCGCGGCTTCGGCCTGGTGGCGGATTCCGAAGGTGCCGGACGGTACCGCGGCGGGTTCGGCGTGAGTTATGAACTCGAAGTGCGGCATCCCAGCGCGGTGGTGGTGATGCGCGGCAAGGACCGGTTCCGCTTCGGAAGCTGGGGGGTGTTCGGCGGTGGTGGCGGCAGCGTCTGCGGTAATACTGGGCAGCGCGGCGATGTGGTGCATGACATCGGCAAGCGCACCGTGTACCGGCCGGACTTGGGTGAGCATATCCGCATGTGGAGCGGCGGCGGGGGAGGTTACGGCGATCCGCTGGAACGCGATCCGGATGCGGTGGCGCGCGATGTCATCGCCGGGCTGGTGTCGATCGCGCGCGCGCAGGATGTGTATGGCGTGGTGCTGGCCGATGGCGCGGTGGATGAAGCGGCGACGGCGCATCGGCGCGAGGGGTTGCGAAGCGAGCGCGTCACGCCGGCCATATATGATTTCGGGCCCGGCCGCACCGGGTGGGAGCGCGTGCACGCCACGGCCGCCGAGCTGATCGCCGATTGGCTGCCGTGCGTGCCGCTCGGCGTGCGACGTTACGCGCAGGCGCGCGTCTATCGCCACCTGCATGAGAGCGGACCCGGCCCTTATGCGGCACCTCTGGTCAACGAAATCATGGCCGCACTTGCGGACGAGTTAGGCGCGGGACGCAAGATTGCGGCGCGGTGACCGGCCCGCCAACGCTGTCGTTGCGATGAGCGTAGCGACGAAGCAATCTCCCGCTCGGGGAGCCGCCCGCTCGCCACGCGGCGGATTGCTTCGTCGCTGTGCTCCTCGCAATGACGGCGTTGGGCACGCACCCGCCGCTGACTGCTTCCTGGTTCGTGCGCAACGGGCACTGCCTGCCACGTCACGGCGGTCGGGCTGGTGTGCGGCCTGATGTTCTGCATGATGCCGACGACGCGCGGTCGCGCGCCGGACTGACTGCGTAGCAGGAGGCATGACCGATGGCCAATCCGCTCGATCCAGCCTTGTTCCGCCCGGACGCGGTGGCGCGCGAGACACGCGCGTTGAACGAGGCCATGGTGAAGCTAATGACCGGCACGCCGGACTGGTGGGTGGCCGGCGCGGCGGCCACGCGCGCGGCCCGCCGCCGCGGCGAGGGTCCCTTCCCCGCGCCGGTCATGTCGTCTCGCGCCCGCACGCGACAGATTTCGGGCAAGGACGGCAACGAGATTCCGCTGCGCATCATCGCGCCGGACCATCCGCGCGGCGTCTATCTGCACATCCATGGCGGTGGCTGGGTGCTCGGCGGGTCCGACCTGCAAGACCCGATGCTGGAGCGGATCGCCGACAATGCCGGGCTGGCGGTGGTCAGCGTCGAGTACCGGCTCGCACCAGAGCACCCCTATCCGGCCGGTCCCGACGATTGTGAATCGGCTGCGATGTGGCTGACGCGCCATGCGAAGGCCGAGTTCGGCACTGACGCCTTGACCATCGGCGGGGAATCGGCGGGCGGGCATCTCTCGGCCGTGACGCTGCTGCGCATGCGCGACCGGCACGGCTACACCGGCTTCCGCGGCGCCAACCTGGTGTACGGCACGTACGACGTTGCCATGACACCGAGTCTGCGAGCCTTCGGCAACGAACGCCTGGTGTTGCGCACAATCGACATGGTGCAGTTCGCCAACGCCTTCCTGCCGACCGCTCCGGACCGCCGCGACCCGGACATTTCGCCGTTGTACGCGCCGTTGCACGCTATGCCGCCTGCCCTGTTCACCGTGGGCACCGCGGATGCCCTGCTCGACGACAGTTTGTTCATGCACGGGCGCTGGATCGCCGCGGGAAACAGCGCCGATGTGGGGATCTATCCCGGCGGCGCACACGGCTTCACGCTGTTCCCGAATTCGCTGGCCGATCAGGCATCGGCAGCGATGGACGCGTTCCTGCGGCTGGTGACGGCGTAGGGCTGGTTCAGGGCGGCGTGGTGCGGCCAGCGATCGTTGCCAGCTTGTCGCGCATGTCGAAGAACACCAGGATCACCTCGCAGTAGATCCGCCACAACAGCGCCAGCACGCACATGGCAATCAGCGGCATGATCACGCCGTCGAAGATGTCATTCGTCGAGATGCCGTATATCACACGGATCACGGTTCCGAGCGCGATGATTACCAGGCCGAGCGCGAAGACGACGTGGATGATGGTCGGGGTGATGAAGCGGTCGAAGGACAGGAAATTGAACATGACGAGCTCCTTTCGCTTGCCAACGAAAGCCTACGCGCTATCACCGGCACATGACCATGCCCCATTTGTCACGCGTGTCGTAATCATTTAGTCCGGCTTTACCCCCAACGTCCCTGCCAGGTCCTGGATGAACTGCCAGGCCACGCGGCCCGAGCGCGCGCCGCGCGTCACCGACCATTCGACGGCCCGCGCGCGCAATGCGTCCGCATCGATCGGCAGTCGCATGGCGGCGGCGTAGCCGTCGATCATGGCGAAGAAGGTGTCCTGGTCGCAGTTGTGGAAGCCGAGCCACAGACCGAACCGATCGGAGAGAGAAACTTTCTCCTCGGTCGCCTCGGAGGGGTTGATCGCGGTGGCGCGTTCGTTCTCGATCATGTCGCGCGGCATCAGGTGCCGGCGGTTTGAGGTGGCGTAGAACAGCACGTTGTCCGGGCGTCCCTCGATGCCGCCCTCCAGCACCGATTTCAGCGCCTTGTAGTCGGAATCCTCGCGTTCGAACGACAGGTCGTCGCACAGGATCAGGCAGCGGCGCGGCTGGTCGCGCAGAATGTTCAGCAGGGCTGGCATCGAGCGGATGTCCTCGCGGTGGATTTCCACCAGCGCCAGCACTCCGTCGAGCCGGGCATTCACGACCGCATGCACCGCCTTGACCAGCGACGATTTGCCCATGCCGCGCGCGCCCCACAGCATGGCGTTGTTGGCCGGCAAGCCGCGAGCAAAACGCAGCGTGTTGTCCAGCAGGATCTGTTTCTGCCGCTCCACGCCGTGCAGCAGGGAAATATCGACGCGCGACACCGTCGCCACCGGCGCCAGGTGGGGCGGGGCGGGGTGCCAGACGAACGCCTCCGCCGCATCCAGCGCCACCGCGGGCAACGGCGGCGGGGCGAGGCGTTCCAGTGCCTCGGCGATGCGCGCGGTAAGCTCGATGAGGCGCTGGTCCATGCGGCGTTGGTCCACGAGGTGTTGGTCAACCCGGGGCGGTTCGGGTAAAGCTTGACGCAAAGGGGGCGGAAAGTATGGTCCCGGCGCGATCACCGCAAGGACCCGGATAATGTTGATTTCCCCCGCCTATGCGCAGGACGCCAGCGGCATGCTGGGCAGCGCCACCTCGTTCCTGCCGCTGGTACTGATATTTGCGGTGTTCTACTTCCTGCTGATCCGGCCGCAGCAGCAGAAGCAGAAAGAGTCCCGGGCCATGATCGCCGCGATCAAGCGCGGCGACCGGGTGGTGACCGGCGGCGGCATTCTCGGCACGGTGCAGCGGGTGCCGATGGTGCAGGACAAGGACGGCAAGCAGGTGGCGTCGAACGAGATCGAGGTTGAGATTGCGCCGAACATCCGAGTCACGGTGCTGCGAGAGACGATCACCAGCGTGATCCGGCCGACCGCGGCGAACGACAGCAGGCCGGCAAAGGCGTCGTAGGATTGCTGACGGCGCCGCCCGCTGTCATTGCGAGAAGCGCAGCGACGAAGCGTTGGTCCGCTTCGCGGCCCAAGCCCGCGGGAGGTTGCTTCGGCGCTGCGCTTCTCGCAATGACAGCGGTGGATTGACGCGCGCGCCTTCTCTCTCCAGCGTTCCGCCTCGCTTGCGTTCGGGGGGATGGAATGCGCATTGCCGAAATGGACTGGCGGATGGTTGAGGACTGGGTCCGCCATGACGATCGCTGCGTGCTGCCGCTCGGCAGCACCGAGCAACATGCCGGACTGTCGTTGGCGACCGACGCGATCCTTGCCGAACGGGTTGCTATCGAGGCGGCCGAGCCGCTGGGCATACCGGTGTTCCCCGTCCTGCCCTACGGTCTGACGCCGTATTTCACCAGCTTCGCCGGCAGCGTGACGTTGCGCGTGGCGACGTTCGCCGCGCTGCTGCGCGACGTGCTCGACAGCCTGAAGCAAACCGGATTCCGCCGCGTGCTGATCGTCAACGGCCATGGCGGCAACCAGCCGGCGATGTCGCTGGCGCAGGAATGGATGATGGACAACCCCGATGCCCGGGTACGGGTGCACGATTGGTGGCGTGCACCGCTGACGGCGGCGGTGGTGCAGCGCATCGATCCGGTCGCCAGTCATGCGAGTTGGATGGAGAATTTTCCCTGGACGCGCCTGCCGAATCGCGAACCGGTGGAGGGTGCCAAGCCGATGGTGGACGTGGACCAGCTTCGCGCGCTGCCGCCCTTCGAGGTGCGGCTGATGCTGGACGACGGCAATTTTGGCGGTCGCTATCAGCGCGACGATTCCGAGATGCTGGAAATCTGGGAAGTCGCCGTGCGCGAAACCCGTTCCCTGCTCGAGGCATGGTGAGATGCCGGAGCAAATCCTGATCTGGGGCGCCGGCGCGATCGGCGGCTCCGTCGGCGCCTGGCTGAAACGTGCCGGGCACGACATCACCTTCGTCGATATCGTGCCGAAGCATATCGCCGCTATCGCCGATCCGTCGCACGGTTTGCGCATCACCGGGCCGATGGAACAGTTCGCGGTCACCGCGCCGGCTTTCACGCCGGCGGAATTGTCCGGCACCTGGCGCCGCATCTTCCTGGCGGTGAAAGCGCAACACACCGAGCAAGCGACTCGCACCCTACTGCCGTTTCTCGCCGATGGCGGCTACGTTCTGTCGCTGCAAAACGGTTTGAACGAAGACATCATCGCCAGCATCGTCGGGCGCGACCGCACCATCGGCGCGTTCATCAACTTCGGCGCCGACTGGATGGCGCCAGGCGAGATCATGTTCGGCAATCGCGGCGCGGTCGTGCTGGGCGAGCTGGATGGCGCGATCACGCCTCGGCTGCTTGCGTTGCATGCGCTGCTGCGCGATTTCGAACCGGACGCGATCACCACGCCGGACATCTGGGCATATCTGTGGGGTAAGCTCGGCTACGGCGCGATGCTGTTTGCCCAGGCGCTCGGCGAGGCGGGCATCGCGGACTGCCTGGCGCGGCCGGAACTCCTTGCCCTGTGGCGCCAACTCGGCGCGGAGGCAATCAGCGTCGCCCTGGCGGAAGGCGTGCAGCCGCGCGGCTTCAACGGCTTCGAGGTGGACGCGTTCCGCCCGGGCGCCAGCGAAGCCGCGGCGCGCGCCAGCGTTGCGGCGATGTCGGCGTTCAATCGCGGCAGCGCCAAGACGCATTCCGGTGTCTGGCGCGACCTGTGGGTGCGCCGGCGGCGCACCGAGGTGGATGTGCAGATCGCCCCTATCGCAGAGCATGGCGAGCGCCATGGCATCGCCTGTCCCGCCACGCGTAACCTTGTGGCGATGATCCACGAGGCAGAGCAGGGGCGGCTGCCGATGAGCGACGATAATTTGCTGCGGTTGGCGAGGGAGAGCGCGGCGGCATGAATATCCGTTTCGATGGCAAGGTGGTCGCGGTGACCGGCGCGGGGCATGGTTTCGGCCGCGCCATCGCGCAGAGTTTCGCTCGGTTGGGTGCGCGCGTGTTCGCCACCGATCTGTCGGCGGACGAACTGGCAGAGACCGCCGCGCCGGACGGCATCGTCACGCAGGTGGTGGATCTGCGCGATCGTGCCGCCGGCGCGGCGTGGATCCATGCGATCGAGGCGCAGACCGGCGGTGCAATCGACGTGCTGGTGAATGATGCCGGCGGTGTGGTAGGGCAGGAATTCAAGCCGGTCGAGGACGTGTCGGATGCAGACTGGAACATCATCTTCGACATCAACGTCAATGCCGCCTTTACGCTGTGCCGCGCCGCCGCGCCTGGGATGAAGCGGGCCGGCGGCGGCCGCATCGTCAATATCAGCTCCGGCGCCGGGCTGCAGCCGTCGCTGACCGGCGTGCAGGCCTATTGCAGCGCCAAGCACGCGGTGGTGGGACTGACGCGCCAACTCGCGCATGAGCTGGGCCGGTTCGGGATCACAGTGAACTCGGTCGCTCCTGGCTTCATCCGCACCAACGAAGCGACCGAGCGGCAATGGGACAGCTACGGGCCGGAGGGCCAGAAGGCGCTGGTGGAGCGGATTGCGATGCAGCGGCTCGGCACGGCGCAGGATATTGCCAATGCAGTGCTGTTCTTCGCATCGGACCTGGCGGGCTTTGTTAATGGACAGATCCTGCAGGTGGATGGCGGGCGGTAGAGAGCAGACCGTGCGGCTCGCAGCACCCTCACCCTCGCCGCTCACGCGTCTCGCGTCGGTCGGCTTCGCGGCCCAACCCCGCCGCAGGCGGGAGAGGTCTTACGACGGCAGATGCGTACGCCGTCTTCGCGAAATCGGGCGCTACATCGGCGGTCATCCGGCGCGCGTGCTGGTCGAAATCCGCGAGGAACAGGTCGCGGCTTATATGGGCAACGATTGTTGGAATGTCGCGCTTCATGCTTGGCACGTCGCCGGTCGGCAAGCCGAAGCTGACGAAGCCGGCCGGGTTCTGCACATGGATGTGACGCAGATGCGGCGCGGTGCCCGGGACTTTCTCCATGTATTCATGGCCAGCCCCGAGATAGGGATGCGCGCCCAGCCAGGTGTCGGCCGCATCTGCCGGCGGCACGAAGCGGTCGCGCCATAGCAGGATCTGCGCCGCGAACTCCGCCAATTCAGGACGCGCCGCCACGTCAGCTTGATAGCCGGTGCCGGCAATCGCGAAGTCGCAGCGGAATTCCACGCCACCTGCCTGCGCAATGATCCGATTGTTCTCGACTCTGGCTGCTTCCCATGGTGCCGAGAGATGCAGGTGGAAATTGGCGAATGCCACGGCACGTTCGATGGCATCGGTGGTCGGTGTGGAGCCGGCGCGCCGGAACCGGATCGCCTGTTCCCAGCGCGTCGCGTCCGCCAGTGCATGATAATTGTCGTAGGCCCCCGCATAGCCGCGGCTGCGGGTGATCGGCACCGCGGCGATCGCCGGCCGACGGGCGAACAGATGCACCGCAGCGGCGCCTGCCTCCAGCGCCACGCCGGCTGCATCGAACGCGGATGCGGCCGCACCGATGACCGCCACCACCTTGCCGCGCAGGGCGGCGAAATCGATCGCGTCCTCGGTATGCGCGTAGAGCCAGGCCGGCAGCGAGTCGGTCAGCACTGGCGGCACATAGGCGCCACCGTAGCCGGTGAAGCCAGTGGCAAGCACGATCTTGCGCGTCGTTTCTACCGTGGCCTGACCATCGACCTCGAGTCGCAGGCGGAAGTGCCCGTCGGCCGGTTCGATGCGAAGCAGCCTGCTGCGATAGCGGATCGGGATTTCCAGGAAGTGGCGATACCAGCGCAAATATTCGGCCCAGTCGGTGCGCGGAATGCGGTCGATCGCGGCGTAGGCTGCCGCTCCGTGCCGCGCTTCGTACCAGGACTGGAAGCCGAGCGCCGGAATTCCGAGTTCCGGCCCGGGAAGTGTCTTCGGCGTCCGCAGCAGGTTCATCCGGGCCGCGGTCAGCCAGATTCCTGCCCCCATCTCATCCGTGGCGGCGTCGATGATCGTTACCCTACCGATGCCCGCCCGGCGCAGCGCGAAAGCGATGGCGCAGCCGGTCTGCCCGCCGCCAACGATGGTGACGTTGTGGTCGATTCCGGGCTGCTCCGGCACCCAATTCTGTGGATCGGGGCCGATCAGCCGAAGCGCATCGCGGGCGACGGAATCCGGATCGGTCGGCTGGGTCATCGCGTTACCTCGTCGGCATGGCGTGATGGTCCGCTATCGCTTGCGACGAATCAAATGCGCCAAACGACACGCTTCCGTTCTGTCATCGCGAGAAGCGAAGCGACCTCCCCTGGTGGACTTGGCTGCTGAGGTGACGGCTGGCCAGAGCCAGGGCATCGGGTTTCCGCCTCACCAGCCTGCCGCACCAGCGGTTTCCCGGCGACGGAACTGGGAGAAGAAGGACCACCAGGTCAGGTTGCGGGTCGAGTCGGGCCGGATGGCATTGTCGACCCAAGATGCGTGTCAGCTCGCCTCCGGCACGCTCCAAGCCGCACGGCGGCAAACACAGAATTTCCGCGTCTGTCGCACAAATGATGTGCGTCTTGCCAGGATTATCCTGGGTGAGCGCAAAGACTAAATGCCCCGGCGTTGGAAGGCGAGGGGATCCACCGAGTTGGCGATGGCGCCAGCCACCCTCACCACCACAGAAACAGGAGTCGACAATGAAGAAGTTCGTTCTCGCTGCGGTTGCGGCGCTGAGCCTCGGCATCGGGTCCGCCTACGCCGCCCAGACCGTGATCCACAACGGCGTGATCGTGTTTGGACCGCCCGCTTCGGCCCCGAGCTATGGCGCCGGCACCAGCAACTAAAGTCACTCGCTAGCGCCACCGCGGCTCGGGATCCATCGAGTTGGCGATGGCGCCAGCCACCCTCAGCACCACAGAAACAGGAGTCTACCATGAAGAAGTTCGTTCTCGCCGCGGTTGCGGCGCTGAGTCTCGGCATCGGGTCCGCCTACGCCGCCCAGACCGTGACCCACAACGGCGTGATCGTGTTTGGACCGCCCGCTTCGGCCCCGGGCTATGGCGCCGGCACCAGCAACTAAAGTCACTCGCTAGCGCCACCGCAGCTACGGCCTGGCAAGACGCAAAAGGGGTCGGCCTGTGGCCGACCCCTTGAGTCCGTACGGCGGTCACCTCCCGGAGGCGCACGGCTTTCGCGCAAAGTGACCGCCAGAGGTCTCCTGTAAACTCGCCCCGGTCTGGCAAGGGCCGGGGCTTTTTTTCCTCTGTGCCCAAGTTGGCGGCGTAAGGCAGCTTTCACAACTGCCAGCGGGCCCCTACAGCAGTCCGACGGCCAGGTTCACGGTCGGCGCCAGGATTATGGTGTTGAACAGGAGGCTCAGTAGCCCGTGCACCGCCGCCAGGCGACGCAGCTTGGGCGACGTGATCTGCACGTCGTTCACCTGGAACGTCATCCCCAGCACCAGCGCAAAATACATGAAATCCAGATAATCCGGTCGCTGCTCTTTTGGAAACTCCAGGCCGCGATCGAAATCCGGTCCGCCGCCATCCTTGGCATAATACTCATGCGCATACCGAAACGCGAACGTGGTGTGCGTCATCAGCCAGGACACGAACAGCGTTACCGCCAGCAACACGATGCGCAGGTTCCTCTCCGCCCCGGTCGCGTCCTTCATGCCGGCGAATTCGCTGACAATCGCCGCGAAACTGAACACCACGGCCGCAAGCGTCAACGCGAAGATGGTCCACTCGCCTTCCTCTTGCGCCGCGGCGTTGGCCGCCATGCGTTCGAGGCGCGCGGTCGAGAACAGCACCGCCGACAGCGCGAGATAGACGATCACGCCGGCGTCCCAGGCGAGGATAGCGCGCGTCGTATGGCCGATCATGGCCGGCAGCAACGGCGCGATGGCAAGCCCGCAGGCCAAGCCGATGAACAGCCGCGAGCGCGCCGCGACGATCCGCCAGAGACGCCGCAAGCCTTGCCGGCGTGTCAGCCGAACGCGGCATGAACCCGCGCGATCGGTGTTTCCCTCGGGTTCGGCCCGTCCATCGGGTGCAGCTACGCAAGCGCAGCGTCTTTGGCAAGACCACTAACGGATGACGGACAAGGATCGCAGCGATAAAGCGGCTTCATCACCTGCCCGTAACGGGCTATCGTGTCTGGCTGCTGCAAGGGCCTCCCCCGTGATCCGCGTCCTCCCGATCGCCTGTCTGCTGCTTTGCCTGGCGGCCTGTGCCGCGCCAGGTCCGCCGCAGCCCTCGGTTTGCAATGTAGAAAAAATCGCCGACCTGCCGACACGACTGGTCAACGGCGCCGTGCTGGTTCAGGCCGCTATCAACCGAACCTCGGTACAGATGCAGGTCGATACCGGGGCCTCAACAACCACGGTCACTCCCGCCCTCGCCAAGGAGCTCCGGTTGCCGCCGGACGCCGAGCACCGTACCACCGTGCACGGCGTCGGCGGCGACGTGGTCAGCCGCAACACCGTGGTATGGACCTTTGAGGTTGGCCGCCAGGTGTGGTCCGAACAAAGCTTCGTCACCGCTCCGCTCGCTCGCGTGTACCACGAAGTGCCGCCGGTGGCAGGGCTCCTGGGCGCCAACCACCTGTCCGACTTCGATGTCGAACTCGACTTGCCACAGGGGCGCATGACGCTGTGGCAGGTGCATGGCTGCGCTGGCGACTTCACGTTCCACGACGCGCCGCATTTTCGCCTGCCGCTGCGCCGCTACGCACCGGCCCGGATGGTCGCGACGGTACAGATTGACGGGCAATCGTTGGCGGCGCTGATCGACTGGGGTTCGAACGCAACCGTCCTGAACGAGGCTGCGGCCGCGCGGCTCGGCCTCGCGCCGGAGACACTGGCGGCTGATCCGGTCGGCCACAGCAGGGGCGCCGACGGCAACGAAATCGAGTACCGCGTCCATCGATTCCCAGAGATACGCATCGGCAACGGCGTGGCCCACCAGGCGCGGGTCGAGGTGGCGCCGATCCATACGACCGACGTCGACATGTTGCTCGGTCTCGATTACGCACGAACGCGGCGCTTGTGGCTTTCCTACGCTACGGGCCAGCTGTTCGTGGCGCTACCGCCGGCGCGCCCGCCGATCCAGGGCAATCGCAGCGACGGAGCACCGGGGTCAGGCTGAGCCTCGACCCGTCTTGCCGGTCAGCCAAGCGCCGCCAGAACGCCGGCAAACAGTTTTCCGCGTCGCGCCAAGCTGTCCACCAGAATGTGCTCGTCCAGCGTATGCGCGCCGGCGCCTTGCACGCCAAGACCGTCCAGCGTGGCGACGCCCATGGCGCCGGTGAAATTGCCGTCCGAGCCGCCGCCGGAACTCTGGTGCGGAATGTCGAGGCCCAGCCCGCGCGCGATGTCGCGGGCCACGCCGTACAGTGCCATGCCACGCGGACCCGGTTCCCACACCGGCCGCGTCACCCCGCGCGTCACATGGAAAGAAACGTCGTTCCCGGAGGCGCGCAGCGCCAGCATGGCGGCGACCCCGCGATCGAGGTCCTCCTGCCGCTTGGCCATCGACAACGCCTCGCCGGTGCAGGTGGTGGACACGCAGTTGACCCACTGCCCGCCATGGATCACGCCGACACTGAATGTGCAGTCGTCGGTGGTCATGTCCTCGATTTCGACGATCTTGCGGGCCATTTCCTTGATCGCCGAGCGGCCCTCGGCGAGGCGGGCGCCAGCATGGCTCGGCCGACCGGTGGCTTCCAGATTGAATCGCGCAATTGCGTAGCGGCCGGTCACCACGCCGCAGTCGGGACGTGCCGGCTCCGGCACCAGAACATAGCGATGGCGTGACGCCTCGGCCTCGATCAGGTCGCGTGTCGAGGGACTGCCCACTTCCTCGTCGCAGGTGAGCAGCATGGTGATCGGAAGCTTCGTGGCGACACGTACGCGGGCAAGCTGGCGGATCGCCTCCAGCGCGAGGTAGTCGCCGCCCTTCATGTCGCAGATGCCCGGGCCCCAGGCCTTGTTGCCCTCGCGGCGAAACGCCAGTTTCGTCAGCGTGCCGATCGGATGCACCGTGTCGAGATGGCCCATCACCAGGATGCCCGGCTCGTTCGGCGTGGCGTGTGGGAAGGTCGCGCGCACGCAGTCGCCGAAACCCATGCGCCCGGCGACACGTTCGATGCGCGCACCAGCGATCACCAGCTCGCGCGATGCGATGTCCATCATGCGGTTGACGGCCGCGGCGTCGTAGGTGGGGCTTTCGCATTCCACCCATGCGCGCAGCCCATCCAGCATCGCGTCGGCATCGAAGGGCAGGGCGTTCGGGTCCATTCCGCGGTCTCCAGTGACAGACGGGGAGGCGCGGTTGTCGTCGCGCGCCGGCACCGCCGTACAGTGCCACGCGACCCCGCGCGCTGACAAAGGCACGCTTCCTGGAGGGGCAATGCAGAGCCAGAGTCGGAGATAGGAAGGTCGCCCGGCGGTGAGCGATGCCGGACGAGATTGTGACTTACGACGCCGTCCGCTGACTGAACGTTGTCAATACCACGGCGACGGCATCAGGATCTCGGTCAAGACCGAGCCCGGCTGGGCGGCATCCCAACGCTACCTGCGTCGGCGGCGCACCGCGGACATCACCAGCAAGGGTGCCGCAAGCAGCGCCAAAGTTGCTGGCTCGGGCGCGCTCGTTACCGGTGCCGTCGCGGTGCCCGACGGCGTGGCCGTCAGGCCGTTGTACGAAACCTCGGCGAACACGTCGAAGAAGCTGTTGACACTGAATTCCTTGAGATTGACCGTGTTGATGGGCGTGATCGAGGTCGTGCCGGAGGATGTGTCGGCCGGGTTCAGCGTCAGCGTCAACGGGTGTCCCGCCAACCTACCGGTCAGCATCACCGAAACAAGGTCGGCTGTCCAGGAGCCGATATCAGACAGACCTGCCCGCCCCAGCACCTCCTGCTCGATGGTGCCGTTCAGGGTCACCGTCCCGGCCGGGGTCATCGACGGATAGCGCGTAAGGTCGACGGTGTCGGTGGCATACGTGGTGAAGAACTCGTTGCTGCCGTATTGGCCATAAAGGCCTGGCGCAGGTGACGTCAGCGTGAATGCCCCGCCCGCCACGCAGAAGCCGGCAGTGGGAAAGCAGTTGCCGCCGGGGATTGTGTAGGGAACGCCAAGCAGCGGCAGCGCGTCCGATGTGCTGGTAATGACCGCCTGAGCCGGGCCCAGGCTCGCAAAGACAGCGGCGACACATGCCCCCAGCACGGCCGGAGCGCGCCGACCCGAACCAAATTGTGCCACGATAGATACTCCCCGGAATTGGTTTTCCGCAAAGTAATCTCGACCGGCGGGGAGGCGCAACAGAAAATTGCGGCTTCGCCGCCGCCTGCGTTGGAGGCACGTCAAATAACTGCAATAAATCGGCGGCGGCATGCGCCGGCTACCGGAATGGTCCGGTGCGCCACGGTATCGCCAGACAGTCGGCCGCCCGATATCCCGTTCATGGCAGCCGCGCGAGGCGCTCGCCGGGCAAGGCGTAGAAGCCGTCGGCGTCCAGCATCTCCAGCTCTCGCATTCCACCCAGGCACCCAGCCCGCCCGGCAGCGTGTCGGCGTCGAATGGCAGTCGGAGGATTCGCGTCTGCCATCTGCTTGACTCAGAAGGCGAAGATCTTGCCCACGGCGAGCGGCGCCACGATGTCCTCGCCACAGGTGCGGGACAGCGCGTTCAGCGCCCGCCAGCCGGTGCAATGGCCCGGTGCGATCACGCTCAGGCCGAAGCCGGCGATGTCGCGCACCGTTTCGGGAATGCAGCGCTCGGTCTCGCCGGACAAATGGAACCCACCCATCACGGCATAGAGTTTCTGGTCGGAAAAACAACAGCGCGCATGCGTCAGCACATTCACCACGCCGGCATGCGAGCAAGCGGTGAACACGATGACGCCCTTGCCTTTGACCGCGACGGCAAGGAAGCGTTCGTCCATCAGCAACGGGTCGGGCTGCCAGTTCCCATGCGCGTCGCGCCGGACGTGGTTGCGCAGGCCGGTTTCGTATTCCGTCACCCGCGGGATTTCGCCGCTGATATAGAACATGGCGTCGAGCAGAAGCTGCGGCGCGTCGGTCACCACCGGAACAGCGCCGGCCTCGGCCAGCTCTTGCGGGGTCGGCAGCAATGCCATCGGCAACACGCCGCCATCGGGCTGAAGCTGACCGCGCTCGGCGAACATGCCGGGATGCAGGTAGATCGGCACATTGCGGTTGGGTGCCGCATCGCACATCAGTTCGAAAGCCTGCAGCAGGCCGCCGCCATGGTCCCAATGGCCGTGCGACAGCACCACCGTCTCGATGGCGCCGAAATCGATGCCGAGGCGCTCGCCATTATGTGCCACCGCGTAATCGACCGGTCCGGCATCGAACAGCACGGTGTGCGTGCGATCGCCGGCGGTGGCGCGGATCACCAGCGACAGGCCGTGGTTGGCGCAGCACAGGCTGGCGCCGGCGACGCGACGCATGCCCTTGCGCACCAGCGCGGGCCATTCGCGAGTGACGAAAGATGGCGTGCTGGACAGCGAATCCGTGACGTTGTCCACCAGCACCTGGACTTCGACGCGGTCGGCTTCGGTCAGTGTCGGCATGAGCATCCTCCAAATGTCATTGCTAGGAGCGCCGGGACGAAGCAAGCTCCCGGGAACGAGTAACTCGTCACGCGTGAGATTGCTTCGTCGCTGCGCTCCTCGCAATGACTCAAGGCAGCCGTGCGAGGCGCTCGCCGAGCAAGGCGAAGAAGCCGTCGGCGTCCAGCGTTTCCAGCACGGTCGCGTTGTGTGGCGCGCCGGTGCGGTTCCAGCGGTCGATCACCGTGCGGCCGCGGCTTGGTCCGGGGCCGAGATCCATGACCACGCTGCACGCGCGCGTGGTGAACAGCTCGGGACGCAACAGCCAGGCGATGGCGCAGGGGTCGTGCAGCGGCGCCCCGGCGCCGTGGCCGCGGCGAGGCGAGGCCGGCACGCTCGCCTGGATGTCGCAGGCGACACGCAGGCAACGGCCGGTGCCGCACCTGCGCAGCGCGGCGATGCGATCCGGGGTGGCCTGCGCCTGGGCCGTCAGTTCCAGCGTGGCGAAGATCACCGGACGACCGCAGGCCAGCAGCACGGCCAGCGCCTCCGGGTCGTTCAGCGCGTTGAACTCGGCGGCGGGCGTCGCGTTGCCCTCGCCCCAGGCGCCGCTCATCAGCACGATCTGTGCTATTTGTACGGTGAGGGCCGGCTCGGTCATCAGCGCGAGTGCGAGGTTGGTGACCGGGGCGATGCCGACCAGTGTCACCGGCTGGGTGGCCTCGCGCAGGATGCGGCGGATCGCGTCGGCCGCGATGCCGGGGGCCGGTGGGCCGCCTGGCGGGAGAGAAATGCCGCCCAGGCCGTCCACGCCATGCACGCGCGGCGCGTTGACGAAGGCGCCGAGCAGGGGGCGGTCGGCGCCGGCGTAGACGGGCACCGGGGAGCCGGCGAGCGCGGTGAGCGCCAGCGCGTTGGCGAGCGTCAGCTCCAGCCCGACATTGCCGCCCGCGGCGGTTACCGCGAGTATGTCGAGTTCCGGCGAGGCCAGCGCCAACAGCAGCGCGAGCGCGTCGTCGGTGCCGGGATCGCAGTCCAGGATGATCGGGATCGGCACGGCGGGTTCCTTGTCTGACGGATGGCACGATGCCACCTTGGCGCGCGGTGCGGAACCACACATGACCACGCAGGATTTGCCTGTTGTGACCAGGGATGGGGCGGCAGCGGACGGCCATCAGGCCGTGATGGTGCCGCTGAACCAGAGGGCGCTGGTGCCAACACAGCCCGAGCGCATCCGGCGGATCCGCGAGCACATGGTGCGGTCGTTGCGCGACCTGCGGACACTGAAGCAGCCTGAGCGCAACGCCTCGCCGCTGCGGCCCGAGCCGCTTGGGTTCGCCGGCACGGTGGCGCGCGCTGCCTGCACGCTGTGCCAAGGCTTCTGCTGCAAGGGCGGTGGCGAACACGCCTATCTCGACGAACGGGACATGGCGCGCGTGCGGCAGGCCCGGCCCGAGCTGGAGGCGCGCGCGGTGATCCGGCTGTATATGGAGCGTGTGCCGGCGGAGGGTTACGCAGGTTCGTGCGTCTTCCATGGGAAGCAAGGTTGCACGCTGGACCGCTCGCTGCGGTCGGATGTGTGCAACAGTTATTTTTGCAATGGGCTGCGTGATTTCGTGAACACCGCAGATGGCGCGGCGAGCGTTGTGGTGACGGGCGTCAGTGCGGATGGTGAGACGCGGCTGTCGCCAGTGCTGACGCGATAGTCGGCAAAATGGCGAGTCTGGCGCGCGGCACGCCCGGCTGTTGCGCAATCTGCCTGGCCTTCTCAAGGGAGACCACCATTTGGTGCAGCTCTGCTGGCCCATCGCCGAACTGGTCTCGCCTTACTAAGCAGTGTTCGGAACGATGGTTAATCTGTTTGCGTCAGCTCAAGCCCAGACAATCGACGTCGCGCCATCCTCTCCTCCGCTCCAACCCGCCACCACAAAGGCAGGCCGTCGCGAATCGGCGCTATGGCGAATTTCGGACTCAGGATACTAGTTCGCCCGCCTCAATTGCGGCACGAAAGCAAGCCAGGAACGGTCACGAATGTCCGCCTCGAGCCGAGCGCCCGGCTGCGCGAAGCGATAGTGCCTGCCGGAAATCGGGCTGACGACGGTCAGCGCGGTCTTGCCCACGTACTCGAATTGAGGCGCGACGACCGCGCTTGCGCGCGGCCGTACGCCGGCCGGTGCGATTTGCCCCCCCGGCGAGGGCTGGATCATCTCGCGAATTGGTTGAGTGGTTCTACCGCAACACATCCTCGTCCTCCGCTTCCGTTCGTTTTTCCTGATCCTCGACATAGTAGCCCGCCGCGACGGTCGGCTCGCCCGCGCTCAGCCGCTCGAGCAGGATCGCGCCGCCAGACAGCGCCGGCCACAGGAGCGCGTACTCCCGCCACCCCTCCATGGCCAGGAGCGCAAATGGCGCGGCCACCCACAGGCTCAGGCAGTAGAAGCACTCGAACACCTCGCCCCAAAAGGTTCGCTCGGCGCGTTTGCGCAGCCTTTTGAACACCAGGCCGGGGCCATCTTCAAACGCCAGCAAATGGGTGACGCGCCACACAGCGATCACGCCCAGGATGGACAGATAGATTTGCATCCCATGCTCGATTTCGTTGACGCCCCTCCCTTGGGGTTGCGTCCGGGATTCCCCCTCGTCCGCCGCGCGGCGACAGACGAGGGGGAGATGCAACGCGCCTCCTAACTGCCGGTGCGGCTCAACGCCACGGCCGCAGTTATATAGCTGTCGAGATCGTCATAATGATACGTGCCGTCCGTATGCTTGCTGTACACATCGAGCCAGATCGAGAAGCTGCACGAGATTGAAAAGGAGTTGCCCGGCCATGGAGACTGCGGGCTACCGCAGAACGGCGGAACCGTTGGGGATGTCAACGGATAGGGCAACAGGGTCGACAGCAGGCCGTTGGCCGCCGGCGATAGCTGAGAAGGAAGGCCGGCGGAGCCTGTCGTCGCCGTATCGGTCGGCTCATCGACGTCGCCCCCGGAATCCAGCGTGCCGCTGCAACCGTTCAAGCCGCGCTCCCACGAGAGCGTGAAATTCTGCATAAAAGTGCTTGGCGGAATCGGATTGGCCGGAGTGGGGCCCGGCGGCGGAAGGTTGTCGCTCATCACGGCGTGGTAAGCATGATAGCCGACCTGGAAGGCGTCGGCGCCGGCGCCGCTCAGGAACTGGCACTGGACGCCGCTTTCGCCGCTGGCGCCGCTCACAGTAAAGCTGTCGATCGACGCGCCGACCGGGCGGTTATCCGCCCAGATCAAGTGAGTCAACGCGGCGTAGGGAACGCTGGCCGTGCTGCCCGGGCCACTCGTCGTTGGCATCAAGCGGATAAAGTTGAAGCTTGCCGCAACGTCGCCTGGACCTGGCGTCACCCCGGGGGGCACCAGCCGGTCACCATTTACGTTGAAGACTTCGACCGCGAGGAGAAATCTGCCATTGCCCGGACCCGGCACCCCGGTGGCGCCCGGATTCAGCGTGATCGTGTCGAAGTACTGGTGAAACTGTCCGCCCTCCCAATCCTGGTCCGGGCTGGTCGAGCCCACTGGCTGGACGGTTGCGGACTGGTATGGAATCACATACAGCCCCTGCACCAGCGCGCCGACCGAGTTCGTAACGGTGTTCGGTCCGAGGCTCTGCCCGTCGGTCTCGATGCCGGAAGATCCGAGCGCGTACTTCGACCACGCGATCGGGTTCAGTATCGGTTGCATCGAACCCACCGGATTGCCGTTGAGATCAGCGGGCGCGACGCTCATCTTGTAGTAGTAGGCGCCGATGCTCGATGATTCCATGCCCGGGTCGAAGTACAGCATGAAGTTGAGGGTCTTGCACCAAGGTGCATTCGTTTCACCGCTGAAGTCAACCAGGCCGGCGTTGTTCGGCATCGGATTGGCGATGGTGTTGACGACGCTGTACTCGCCGCTCTGCGTGGTGTCGGTGCCCGCTGACGGCACGCCATAATTGCTGTGCAGCACGTGGGTCGAGGTGTTGCCGATCTGTTGGAGACACGCAAAATCGCTACCGGGCGGAGGGTTCGTCGTCGCACAGGCCGCGCCTTGCAGCGTCCTAATATTCGCAAAATCGTCCGCAGCAAAATACTGATGCGCGGCGGCGCCGTCATAGATGCAGACCGACTGGCCACCCTGTTTCTGATAGACCCGATAGAAGTAGCTTCGGTAACAACGCCATAGGATGAATGGGTATTGCTCATAGCAGAATTGGAAACTGCCGTCCGGTTGCAGCGACGCGTCGCCGAGCTTGGACGAGGTGCAGCGGCACCAGATCGGCCACAGCGACGGATGCGCTACAAAGTACTGGACGGCATCCTGCGGCGTACTCGCCTCGAGCACCTGGAGATCCTCGTGCAACTGAGCATTCGGCGCGAAGCGATAGTCGATTTTGCCGGCGGCGAATGCGCGATCCACCCGCGCCGCCAAGGCGCGGTTGATTGGACCCGGGTTTGCGTCGGGTCGCGGCGGTGGTGGAAACATGATCGGGTTGTCGGCCAGAAACGCCTTGAGCTTTGCGATCAAAGGCGCGACGTCAGCGAGGAGGAAGGGGAAACAGCAGCACTCCGATTCCCAGATCTCGACCACGCCATTACAGATCGGAGTGCAAAACTCGGGGCGTGGAAATGGAATGCGGGCCAAGGCGAGATTTCGGAGCAAGGGCTTCGGGTCGAAGATGATCGGGAAACATTTGCTCACCTGGCCGGTGAGGCAGATGGTGATCGGGAGCCATCGTCGCCACCACTGCGCCGCAACTTGGATAGCGGCGCTCCTCTCCCACGCGGACAGTACCTGCTCGGCCGAGAATTTCTGCAGCAGGCTCGCAGCCAGCGTGCTCGGATCGGCAACGTCAGGACCGAGTGCGATGGTTCCCTTGATGCTCTCGCTCGGGTGATGGCCAAGATCGAGTTTCCCTTCCGAGGCGGCCACGATCTTCTGCGCGACCCCGCGCATATCGATCGCATAGAGCGCAACGTTGGGCGCCTGTTCGTGCGGCTGGACGCCAATAAAGCTGACGGCGAGTTCCATGGTGGTTTTCCTCCTATTGAAAACAAACGGAACAGGATTCCCCCGCTGAGTGGCCTATTCGGCCGCTAGGGAGGCAGTTTAGCCACCGATCCCGGCGTCCTGCAGCGGTGACGCCGCTGGGAAGACGACTGGAGCCTTACCGACCGGCCGACGCTCGCGCAGCGAGCGTGAATACTGCTCTCCCTTCTCCGATCGGCGCAAGGTCGCAGGTCTTGCTCTACGTATATGTGAACCAGCTCACAGCATCGTCGGATATTTTAGTTACAACTAAGAGTCACGCAGGATAACGCGGTTATCATGCGTGGAACACTCTGACCCGCTGATATTAATTGATATTCCACCATGAGTCGGCATGGAACGAATTTCTGTGGTGGAAACTTCGGCAATCCGGTCGATGCCTGCCTCCGCTGGAATGCCCGGTTCTGGCCCAGGGCGACCTCACGCGGATGTAATTCCGCTCCGGGTCGGAAACCGTCATTCGAACTGAGATAGTCCCCCCTACCGGAAGGCGAGGGGGAGAATGGTCGGAACGGCGGCTACGTTCGGATCAGTCCTCGCATTGGACCCACCCCGCCGCTACTCGGGAACACCGCATCCAGCGCTCCGCCGGGGACGCCCAGGTGCGCGCCCAACAGGCCCTTCGCCACCGAGCGCAGATCGGTGGTGGGCGCCAAGTCGCGGTCCTCGAACAGCTTACCCGGGCCGAGCCCCGGCCATTGCCCGGCCACGTGGCCGCCGACAACTGCCCCGCCCAGCACGAACGCCACCGTGGCGGTGCCGTGGTCGGTGCCCTTGGTGCCGTTCGCCCGCGCGGTGCGACCGAATTCGGTCATCACCAGTACCGCGGTCTGCTGCCACGCGGGGCCCAGCCCCTCCTTCAACCCCGCCAACCCGGCGTCGAGCTGTTTCAGCACGCCGGCCAGCCGCGGCACCTGCGCCTGATGGGTGTCCCAACCGCCGATCTCCAAAGCGGCGACCCGTGGGCCGTCCGGTGCCCGCAGCATCTCGCCGGCGGCGCGCGCCAAGGCCGGGAAGGCGTAGCGGTCCTTCACCGGCTGCGCCGGGTCATCGCCCACCATGACCGCAGCGGAAAAACCGCGCTCGCGCAGCCCCTCGGCGATCGCGGGTCCGGTGATATGATCGGCTCGGTTCAGCGCGGCGATCTGCGTGTAGAGGTCGGGCGGAGGCGCCTGGGTGCCGTGCGGCGCCCAGCTTCCCACGGTTGCCGGCCCACGCAGCAGCAACGGTACGGACACGCCGATGGCCAGCGCGTCGCCCTCCGGCCGACCATGCGAGGCCCCCGGCAGAGCGACCACGGCGCGGTTGAGCCAGCCGCTGGTCATGCGGTGGTCGGCACCGCTTTCCAGGCAGTCCTGCGCCTCGAAATGGCTGCGCACCCGAGTCGGTCCGGCGACAGCCTGCACCGGCAACAGCTCGCCCGCCTTGTACATCGTGTGCAGGTTCGCCAGCGACGGGTGCAGACCGTAGAAGCCGCCAAGGTCCAATAGCCCGTCCGCCTGTCCGGGGCCGGCCGGAACCAGCTCGGCGCGCAGGGCCGCCAGCCCCGGATCGCCGTACGGCACCACCGCCGCCATGCCGTCCAGCGCGCCGCGCAGGATCACCACGACGAACCGTTTTTCCCCCGGCGCGGCGGCGACGGCGAGCGAGGCGCGGCCCAGAGCGACGGCGGCAGTAAGCCCGAGCAGGGCGGAGCGGCGGGTCAGCGTTACCCCTGTCAGCGTCTTCATGGTCAGCGCCTCTGGAATTCGGGTGCGGTCAGCAGCAGGGTCATCGCGTCACGGCGGGAGCCGGCGCGATGCACCGCCTGCAGCGTATCGGCAGTCAGCAGCGGTCCGAGGCTGGCCTCGGCGAGTTCCGCGGCGTCGCGTCCGCTTTGTGGGCTCGCCACCCGGCCGGCGACGCCGTAGGCCCAGTCGATGCGGCGCATCATCGCTTCGGGGGCGGCCCAGTCGCTGGCGCGGTCGGACCAGCCGTTCGGCTGCGGCGCGTTCCAGAACGGCTGGCCCAGGCCGCCGATGATGTTGGGCAGATTCATGCCGGCGCGTTGCTCTGGCGGCAGGTCCAGCGCGCGCAGGCAGGCGATCACGTAGTCCTGCGGGGTCCGCAGTTTTCCCCCGGGCTGCCAGCCGGCCTCCAACGTAATCAGCGATTCGGCCGCGGCGCCGAGATTGCCGCCGGTGTCGCGCAAGGCGGCCTCGATGTGGCGCACCGCGTCCGGCGGCGGGTCGTCGGCGACGAAATGCCGCGCCAGCTTGGTGGCAAGGAAGCGATGGGTCGCCGGGTGGTTGGCCAGGAACTGCAGCACCGCGACGCCGCCCGCCTCGCCGGGCGGGAAGCGGTGGCCCATCACGATCTGCGGTCCCGGCTCGTGCGCCGCGGGGCGGAAGCGGAAGCCGAGCGGCTCGACGCGAAGGTCGATCGACCAGCCGGTCAGCACCTTGGCGAAGTTGGTGACGTCCGCTTGGGTGTAGCCGGCGGCCGGGCTGACGGTGTGCAGCTCCATGCATTCGCGGGCGAGGTTCTCGTTCAGGCCGCGATGGCTATGCTCACCGGCCGGGCTGTCTGGTCCAACCGACTGGGCATTGTTGAGGTAGATCAGCATGGCGGGGTGGTGCATCACCGCCAGCAGCATGGTCTCGAACCGGCCGGTGACATTGGGGCGGATCGCCTCCTCGACGAAGGCCCCGGCCACCGCGGCGGTGCCGCCACGCACCGAAACGGTGAAGTGGTTGGTCCAGAACCACACCAGGCGCTCGCGGAACGGCGCGCTGGTGGTCAGGGCGTTCTCCAGCTCGGCGCGGGCCTCCGCCTGGAACAGTTGGCGGACCCGGCGTTGCTCGGGCGGCGGCTTGGTCTCCCGGTCGAAGCGCAAGGCTTCCAGGCCGGTCGCGGTGCTGGGCCGCGGGTCGATGCGGGCGGGGTCGGGCCGGCGCAACTGGTCGTTCAGCCAAGCGGCGGGGTCGGTGGGCAGCGTCTCTTCGCCCCGGCGCCCAAGGCCGAAGCGGATCAGAGCCTGTGCGGTGCGTGGGTCCATGGCGGTGATGCTAGCCTAGGTCGGTGTGTCCGACGGTGACAAAGAGTGAACCCATCGGGTGCATGTGTGCCTTGCAACGCCATTTCGCGCTTGCAAAACGGCCTTGGGTACCGCATCTCCCGCCATGACATAACCGGCTGGACTCTCTGCTCCCCGTTTTCACGGGGGCAACGTCCCGGCCGGACCAGGACACGGGCGCGCCGGGGAGATTCCCGGGGATCCGAACAGGATCACGCGCCCGGTGCTGCTTTAGGAGGTTCATCGTGCCCGCCACGCCGCTCGACCTGATTCGCAACATCGGCATCACCGCGCATATCGATGCCGGCAAGACCACCACGACCGAGCGCATTCTGTACTACACCGGAATGTCCCACAAGATCGGCGAGGTGCACGACGGCAACACCCAGACCGATTATATGGAGCAGGAGCGCGAGCGCGGCATCACGATCACGTCCGCGGCGGTGACGTGCGAGTGGAAGGACCACCGCATCAACATCATCGACACGCCGGGCCACATCGACTTCAACATCGAGGTGAACCGCAGCCTGCGGGTGCTGGACGGCGCCATCTTCATCATCGAGGGCGTCGCCGGCGTGCAGCCGCAGTCGGAGAC
>Ga0209415_10003036_pt1 | contig 31301 bp, 28 predicted proteins | sample PeaSoiSIISIP2007_FD_187696 | JGI IMG/M metagenome (GOLD analysis project Ga0209415, IMG submission 187696) | Peat soil microbial communities from Weissenstadt, Germany - SII-SIP-2007 (SPAdes) (version 2) | ecosystem: Environmental > Terrestrial > Soil > Wetlands > Peat | place: Germany... | reverse complement strand
TGAAGCGTTGTCACCAAGTTGCAAGGCTTTGCTCCGCGCACTTTTTGCTGATCCGCCGCTGAGCTATGCGGAGCTGAGCGATGCGTTCGAGATGCCCATCGGCAGCATTGGGCCGACTCGGGCTCGCTGCCTCGATCGACTGCGCGACCAGATCTCGCCGCGCCCGCTCCATTCTCAGGGGCACCGCGCCGCTACGAGCAAGGCCAAGAGGAGAGTTTCATGAAAGCAGGCGACGAAACGACGATCAACACCTGTCGTATCGAGGGTGCAGCCCTTCTCCCGGATTGGCCGGATGCCGCCGAGGCTGCCCGTGAGGCGACCTTCCGTAGGCTCCACGCGTTGGTGCTGGAGCGGGATCCAGTGCCGGCTGATGTACTCATGTTCGCGAGATCGAGTTTTGAGTTGCGTTCTATTGATGATGAACTGGCGGCGCTCGTTTACGACTCGATGATCGATGACGATCTTCTTGCGAGCGTTCGATCCGGAGGGCAGTCAATCCGACAGCTGACGTTTGCAGCGCGCGATCTTGTGCTTGAGATGGAGGTCTCTGACGCGCGGCGCGTAGTGGGACAAGTAGTGCCGCCGCAAGCGGCCATCGTCGAATTGCGCCACCGAGGTGGAACCACGCCTGTGACAACTGATGAGCTGGGATGCTTCCATGTCCCGGCGCTTCCAGATGGGCCGGTGAGTTTCCGCTGCCGCCCGAGTCGGGCCGACGCAAACTCGGTTGCGACAAGCTGGATCACACTCTAGAGTCCTGCCGGGGCGCCCTCCGGTTCGACTCGATGACAACCCAAACATTAGGCGCGGCGCTCCTCGAGGCAGAGCGTGCGCTAGCGGCCGTTCCTGACGATCCGCTCAAGGCTCGCTCGGCAGCACTCGCCGTGCTGTTGGATCGAAGTCTGGGACCGGAGGCGGCCTCGGTAGCCGAGCGCGCGGTCGGACTCGTCGAACGAGAGACGGGCCGCCTAAGCGAAGCGGGTCGCCGTTTCCGGCGGGCAATCGCAATCGCGGACGCAGAAGGCCTCGCGGTCCGCTCAGTTCAAGCACGTCTCAGCTTGGTCCTCGTGCTGTTGCAAGGAGGGGACCCCGAGCTTGCACTAGCAGAACTGGATCGAGCGACCGAACAAGCGCCACGAGAAATGCGTGGACAGCTCTTCGGACAGCGCGCACTCATCTACATCCGCGTGGGTCGCTTTGACGAGGCGCTTGACGACAGCCGCCGAGCCCTCCCCCTGCTCCGTCGTGCCGGTGACCGCCTGAGCGAGGCGCGAGTCCTCTCTAACCGAGGGATTCTGCACGCGTACCGGAACGAGCTTGGCCTCGCAGAGTCCGACCTCAACAAGGCCTTGGCTCTCTACCGCGTGCTCGGAAGCGAGATTGCGGCGGCTCAGGTACTGCACAACCTCGGGTACGTCTCCGCGCTGAGGGGCGACGTCCCTGCCGCGCTGCGGCAGTACGACGAAGCCGCACGCCCATTCGCGGAGCAGGGGCTGGCCGTTCCGACACTGTCCATCGACCGCGCCGAGTTGTTGTTGTCAGCGAGATTGCTCCCTGAAGCCCGCCGTCAGATCGAGATCGGCGTAGCCGCGCTTGAAGCGGCCGGAGTCTCGCTCGATCTGGCCGAGGCGAGGCTGCTGTTGGGCCAGATAGCGCTCGCCGAAGGAGATCTCGTCGTCGCCGGGTCGGCGGCACGCGCGGCTCGCCGTCAGCTCCTGCGCCAAGGGCGGCCCAGGTGGGCGGCGCTTGCACGATTCGTCGAAGCCCAGGCTCGGTGGGCCGGCAACAGTTTGCAAGGCCGCATCCCTGCCGAGGCTGGTGTGCTCGCGGACGAGCTTCACGAGGAGGGATGGCTGTTGCCGAGTCTCGAGTGCCGCGTGATAGGTGCTCGTGCAGCGCTCAGGTCAGGCGACATGGAGACAGCGAGGTCATTGGTCGCCGGCATCGATGGCCGGGCACGTTCGGGGCCTGCTGCGCAACGCGTGCGCGCCTGGTACGGCGACGCTTTGGGCCGTCTTGCAGTTGGCAATCGCTCTGGCGCTCTCTCTGCGCTGAGGTCGGGGCTCGACGTGGCTGCTGAGCACCGTGCGACACTCGGGGCCACCGAGCTGCGTGTGCGTACCGCAACCACCGTCTCGGAGCTCGCCGATCTCGGCTTGGACCTCGCGTTCGAGTCGAAACGTGCCGTCGAAGTGCTGCGCTGGTCGGAACGCTGGCGTGCGGGAGCACTGCGGCCTCCTCGTGCGACCCCTCCCGTCGACCAGCACCTTGCATGGCTGCTGGCGACGTTGCGCGACACCGTCGCCCGTCTGGAGCGAGCTGCGCTCGACGGAGGTGACGCCAGACCGTTGGTCACCGAGCAGCGAAGGATCGAAGCAACGATCCGTCGATACAGCCGCGGATCTGTCGGGGACTTCGCCGAGGCGACAAGGATCCCGAGTCCGGTCGAGCTCCGACACGCGATCGGCGAAAGGGCTCTCGTCGAGTACGTCGAGCACGGCGGTCGACTCCACGCGGTGGTCGGGGTGAGTGAACGATTCCACCTGCGCCATCTGGGTAGCGCCGAGGAGGCCGCGACCGAGCGCGCCGCGCTGCAGTTCGCACTCGGTCGACTCGCGCTGCGTCGTAGCCCGCAGCCCAGCCTCGATGCGGCAGCAGCACTCCTCGCGCGATCCTGCCGGCGCCTTGGCGAGCTGCTCATCGAACCATTGGCTCGGGACCTGGACGGGCGCGATCTCGTCGTCGTGCCTACAGGTGAGCTCCACGCCCTCCCCTGGGCACTGCTCCCGGTGCTTCGAGGTCGGAGGATGACCGTTGCGCCATCTGCGTCGTTGTGGCACTCCCGCCAGGGCGAGGAGCCGGTCGAGCGGCGGCTCCTGACCAGGAGTGCCGGGGCCGTCGTCCTTGTCGCGGGGCCCCGGGTCGCCCAGGCCGATGAGGAGATCACCCGGATCCGCTCGGCCTTCTATCCCCGGGCGCGGATGCTGCGAGGATCGGCTGCGACCGCGCGGGCTGTGGCGCGCGCCTTCGAGCGGTGCCTGCTTGCGCACGTGGCGGCTCACGGGACTTTTCGCGCCGACAACCCTCAGTTCTCCTCGCTCGAGTTGGCTGATGGCCCACTCACCGTCTACGACCTCGAGCGCCTCGCGCGTCCGCCAGCGTGGATCGTGCTCTCAGCCTGCGACGCGGGACGCTCGGAGGTCCATCCCGGCAACGAGCTCATGGGCACGAGCGCGGCACTCCTCTCCCTCGGGACGCGAGCCATCGTCTCGAGCGTCGCGCCTGTGCCAGACGACGGAGTGACTGCCATCATGGTCGCTCTCCATGAGGAGCTCGGTCATGGGCGTGGATTGGCGGCGGCGCTTGCCGCGGCTCAGGCACGCGCGATTCCCGAGGCGCTCGCGATCGGAGATCTTGCTTCGGGCGACCCCAAGGCCCGAGAGGCGCTGGCTGCGAGCGCTTTTGTCTGTCTCGGGGCCGGTTGAGCCAGCAAAGAGACTGGTTGGAAGAGCGCGAAAGCGGCCCTTCGCTCCCGAAACAGATCGGGCGCGCACAGAAGTGCTCCAGCTGCTGGAATGATCTTGTATGGCGGCGGCTCTCGAGCCCGGAGGAGAGGTGGGGAGGATGGATCTCGGAACCCGAATAGGGCTCGACCCCACGGACGAGGCCACCCAGGCATCGGAGCACCCGGCTCTCGTCGACGCGTCCGAGGCGGCCCGTCTTTTCGAGCGGATCGTCGACAACATCGCACGTGTCGTGCAGGGCAACGACGAGGCGATCCGCCTCTCGGTGACGTGCCTGGTCGCCGGTGGCCACCTTCTCGTGGAGGACGTGCCTGGAGTCGGCAAGACGAGCCTCGGCAAGGCGCTGTCGGCCTCGGTGTCGTGCCGTCACCGCCGGATCCAGTTCACCTCCGACCTGCTGCCGTCGGATGTGACCGGGGTGAGCGTGTTCGACGTCACGAAGACCCGTTTCGAGTTCCGGCCCGGGCCGATCTTCGCCAACATCGTTCTCGGCGACGAGATCAACCGCACGCCTCCGAAGACCCAGTCAGCTTTGCTCGAGTCGATGGAGGAGCGGCAGGTCACCGTCGACGGGACCACGTACGCGCTGCCCGACCCGTTCATGGTGATAGCCACGCAGAACCCGATCGAGCACGAGGGGACGTTCCCGCTCCCGGTCAGCCAACTCGACCGCTTTCTCCTTCGGATCCAGATCGGGTATCCCGACTCCGAGTCCGAGGCCACGATGCTCGAGACCCACGGCGTCTACGAGCCGCTCGAGATGCTGCAGGCGGTTGCCACGCCCGAGGACATTCTCGCACTCGCTGCGCGGGCACGGGGAGTTCACACCTCGCCGCTGATCCAGCGCTACATCGTCCAGATCGCCAACGCGACCAGGGTCCACCCTGCCGTCGTGCTGGGCATGTCGCCGCGGGCGGCGCTCGCCCTGCAGCGGGCCGCACGGGCCCGGGCAGTCCTCGAAGGCCGCGACTTCGTCGCTCCTGACGACGTCAAGGCGATGGCGCCGTGGGTGATCAGCCACCGTCTCGAGCTTCGGGCGGCAGCAGGCCGCGGCCGGAGCCCTGTGAGAGCAGTGCTGGACGAAGTGCTCCGCCAGGTGCCGGTGCCCGATCTTCCCGCCGAGCACCGCTAGAGAACATCGTGCTCACCGCGAGAGGCCGCCGGACGATCGCCCTGGCGCTGATCGCAGGCGTCATCGGGCGAATCCTCGGCATCCCGGAGCTCTTCGGGCTCTCCGCCGCCGCCGTCGTCGTGGCGCTGGCAGCCCTCGTCCGGGTCCGCATGGTCAAGGGGACCGTGGCGGTGACTGCACGCGCCATGCCACCCATCGTGAGTGTGGGGCAGCCCGCCCTGCTCGAGCTCACGATCGAGGAGTCCGGCGTCGCCGGATCGCTTTCCACGCCCGTCGTCCTCGTCACGGACATCTCGCAGGGCCCGTCCCGCCAGCCGGCGAAGATCGTCGTTCCTCGGCTGATACGCGGCGACCGGGCGCAGGTGACCTTCGACCTGCCCACCGACCGGCGCGGCCTGATCGATGCCGGTGCCTACGAGGCCGCCGTGGGCGACCCGCTCGGCCTCGCGCGACGCCACCTCTCGACCAGCCGGCCGGCTCGGTGCATCGTGCTTCCTCGCATCGAGCCACTCGCCACAGTCGTACCGAAGGGCCTTGGCTGGGTGGGGTCCGAGAGCACCCGCTCGGCGGCGGAGAGACTCGTCACGGGGAGCTCGATGCTACGGCGCTACTCCCAGGGCGACGACCTTCGGCGCGTCCACTGGCGCACGACGGCGCGAGTTGGCGAGCTGATGGTCCGCGAGGGCGGGGACCGGGACGACCCCGACCGGATCGCGACAACGGTGCTGCTCGACGCCGGGGGGGCATCCACCCCGCCCGACGAGCTCGAGCGAGCGGTCGAAGTCGCGGCAAGCGTTCTATCCGCCGCGGCCGACGAATCGAACACCGGAGTTTCCGGCGCCTACCGCGTGTTGACGACGACCGGTCTGGACACCGGCGGCCAGCGCGGCCACGACAGCCTTCAAAGCGTGCTGATCGAGCTTGCTGGTGTCGCTCCGTCTCCCGCTTCGGCGCGCGACCGTTTCAACGATGCCGTCGAGCGCCTCGGCCGGCCGGACCACGACGAGGTGTTGATCATCGTCGGCGCCTTCGGGGATCGCCCACCGGATCCCGCCGTGGTCGAGGATCTCGCCCGGGCGTATTCGGCGGTCGTGCTCGTGCTCGTCGGCGCCGCGTTCTCCTTGGCACACGATCCGATCGAAGCCAGGTGGCAGGCCGACGCCGAACGTGCGGGCTCGCGCGGCGTCCTTGAGATCGGTTCTCCGTCGCCGCACGAAGTCGGGGGAAGGTCCAAAGCGGGCGTGCTGACGGTGCCACTTCCGCTCGGCCGGTCACTCGCGGCCGCGTGGAGCCTCGACCTCGAGAGCCCGGTCCTGGCCGACGACTCCGCCCACGCGACCGTGGGAGCGAGGAAGGCGGCCGGATGAGCACCTGGCTTGCCCTGGTACTGACAGATGTGATTGCCGTCACGACCTTCGCGCGCTGCTTCACTGGGCCGGGCGAGCTCACGGCCGCGCTTGCCACGCTGCTTGCCGTGCACCTGGCGGGGTTCGCCGCGCGAGGGGGAATGGCCGGCATCCGAGCAACCGCTCGCATCCGACCCCGTACGTCCGACCTTCAGGTCCCAGGGCCCGGACGGGCTGGGCGCGGAACCGCTGAGCGGAGTCGGCCTGCCGCCCGGGGCGGCTGGTGGGCGCTCGGCGCCGTCACCGCCGCGCTCTTGCCGGTGGGGATCGTGCTCGGGTCCACGTTCTTCTGGGTGGTGCCCGCCCATGCCACGTGGCATGCGGCGTCGAGAGATCTCCATGCGGCGTGGAGGGCATTCTCGTTCCAGGTGGCTCCGGTGCCGGAGCTGCCCGGTCTCGTCTTGGCGACGGCTTGGGCGGCGGGCTTGGCTGCGCTGCTGGCCGAGCTTCTCTCGTCACTGCGGAAGGTCCCCGCCGTTCTCGCCCTCGCGCCCGCCCTCGGTCTGTATCTCTTCGCTTCTGCTCTCGGCACCGGCAGCTGGCGAACGCTCGGGCTCGCCGCTATGGCGGGTTCGGCGTGCTGGTACCTGGTCGCCGTCGTCCGCGAGCGAGACGCGTCCCAGGACGTGCTGATTGCCTCGACCGACACGGGCCTCAGCGTCGGGGACCGCGCCGCGTCCTACGGCGCGGGGGCGGTGGTGGTGCGCATGGCTGCCCTCGCCGCCCTCGCCGCAGCCGTCGTCGGACCGAACCTGCCCGGTGCCCGCAGCGTGGCACTAGTCGCGTGGCACGGAAGGGGTGGAGGCGGGAGGGGCACCGCCTCGACCGTCGTGACAGGCAGCGTCCTACTGCCGCAGGGCGTCGAGATCAGCACGCTCGTGCAGGTCGCCCAGGAGGAAGTGGATAATCCGCACGTCGCACTGTTCACCGTCTACAGCAGCACGCCCACTCGCGAGCTGATCGCGACGCTGGACACCTTCAACGGCGAGCAATGGAGCGAGTCCCTGGGGGCTTCGCAAGCCGTGCCCTCGTTTTACCTGCCGCCGGCGAAGTTGAAGGCTGACGAGCGCAACCCGCCGCGAGCCACGCCAAGCGCCCCCGGCCTCGAAACACTGAGCCAGGTGTTCCAGGTGGCGGCTCTCAGAGGTTTCAACCTCCCACACTGGGGCTATACGAACCTGGTCGCCGATGCCGACCAGGTCAGCCGGGACGGCTCCAGCGGCTCCATCGTCTCGCTGGACCCGCTCCAGCAGGACGCCGCCTACGACGTTCGCGCGACCGTGTCCGATCCGTCACCGGCCCAGCTCGAGGCCGACGCCGCCGACAACCAGAGCCAGCAGGACACGCAGCTCCCGACTCCGGTGCCTGCGCAGCTGACGGCGCTCGCGAACCGTCTCGTGAAGCCCTTCGTCCCGAACACCTACCTGGAAGCGCTCGCCATCCAGAACTATCTGACGGGCCCGCGCTTCCACTACCAGCTGCCAACACGGAAGAACGGCCAGGTCGTCGTGCCGAAGCCCGGCTATGACGACTTGATCAACTTCTTGTTCAACAAGCCGACGGGTTACTGCCAGCAGTTCGCGACCGCGTTCGCCGTGCTCGCACGCATCGAGGGGATCCCCACCCGCATTGCCGTCGGGTTCCTCGCGCAGACAGGGACGGGACCGTGGACGATCGAGGGGATCGACACGCACGCCTGGCCCCAGGTGAAATTCGACACGTACGGCTGGATCGACTTCGAGCCGACGCCCGGTGCGACCGTGGAAGGCTCAACGGCTCAATCCCCCTCGACGACAACGTCGACGACGATCCCCGGCACGACGGCGACCACCTTGCCGAAGGCGCACAACCTTCGCCCATCGAGCGGAGGGGTCGTGCACCCCCGCACGCCGAAGCCAGCCCATCACTCGCATCGCTCAGGTGGCTCGTCGGCACCATGGCTCCTCGTCTTCCCGTTCGCGCTGCTGGCCTGGTCGGGCGGCGTGCCGTTGTGGCGGCGCCTGCGGCTACGGCGCGCGGGTCGCACGCCACGTGCGGGGATCCTCGCCGCCTGGGGAGAGGCGCTCAGGACCCTCGACCTCGCCGGCATCCGTCGCCGAAGGGCCGAGACCTATCTCGAACTGGCGAAGCGCGTCGCGTCGACGGGGGTGTTGTCCGAGGAGGCCGAGCTCGCCCTTCGGGACCTCGCCCGCCTCGCGACCAGCGCCTCGTACGCGGCGTCGCCGCCCGGGGACGCCGGTACCCGCCAGGCGATGCAGGACGCCAAGACGGTTGCCCGAAGCGCCAGGCGGAGAGTCGCGCGCTGGCAGCGGGTCGCGGCTGCCCTCGATCCGAGAAGCCTTCCCGCATGAGCGCACCGCAGCCCGGCTGTGACACCTGGGCGCTAGGGTGCGGGCGTGGCTGACCAGGCGACCTTCGCGGAGGACACCGGCGAGTTCATGGGGTCGCTGTATTCGGCCGCGCTCCGGATGACGCGGAACCCCGCGGACGCCCAGGATCTGGTGCAGGAGACCTACCTGAAGGCCTATCGCGGCTACGGCGGCTTCGAGGCGGGCACCAACTTGAAAGCATGGCTCTACCGCATCCTCACCAACACCTTCATCAACTCCTACCGGTCGCGCAAGCGTCATCCCGAGGAGACCGAGCTCGACGATGTCGAGGAGCTGTACCTGTTCCGTCGGATGGGCGGGCGGGACGGCGGCATCGGGCGGAGCGCGGAGGAGGAGGCGCTCGCGTGGATCACCGACGACGAGGTCAAGGCGGCACTGGAGTCGTTGCCGGAGAACTTCCGCATGACCGTCCTACTGGCGGATGTGGAGGGATTCTCCTACAAGGAGATCGCCGACATCATGGACGTCCCGATCGGGACGGTGATGAGCCGCCTCCATCGCGGAAGAAGGGCGCTCGAGAAGGCGTTGCACGACTTTGGAGTGGCGCGGGGTCTCGTTGCTGCTCAGCAGGGCTGAGAATTCAGATGGAGCTGGCATGAAGGGCGACAATGACGATACGAGCGTCGATTGCCGGGAAGCGTTGCACCGCGTGTACCACTTCCTCGACGGCGAGCTGACGCCCGAGAGGCGCGACCAGATCGCTCGCCACCTCGACCGGTGCTCTCCATGTGTCGAGGCGTTCGGCTTCGAGACCGAGATCCGAAGGCTCGTCGCCGACCGGTGCCGGGACCAGGTCCCCGACGAGCTCCGGATCCGCATCGCCGTCGCGATCGACCATGAGCACCAGGAGAGGTCGAAGACCGGCGGCATCGTCGAGGGCGCGGAGCACTGACCGTCGCCGACGGTGCCGCCCGGCCGCCCTACGATGCTGACGTGACGCCCCCGGAGCCCGTCGCGTGGGATGTGGCCGAGCGGGTCGCCCGTCGGGTCGCCCGCCGGACCGACACCCGGATCGACTGGGTGACCCATCGCCGCCTCGTCGCCGACTTCGAGGAGGTCACGGCCCAGGCGGAGGCGCTCGTCGAGCAATCCACGGGCCTGCGCTCACTTGCCGGGCCTGCCCGGGCCGAGGTCGCCAGCCGCGAGGCGTGGATCCACGCCAACATCTCCTCATTTCGGCGCTTGCTCGGTCCCCTGCTCGAACGCGCCGGCAAGAACGGCCGGAACCTCCCCGGCGTCCTCGGCCCGGCGGGGAGGGTCGCGGCCGGGGCCGAGATGGGCGTCGTGCTCGGTTGGATGTCCGGACGGGTGCTCGGGCAGTACGACCTGCTGTTTGCGGACGGCGATTCGCCGCAGGACGCCGTTTACTATGTCGGGCCCAACATCGTCTCGTTGGAACGGCGGCACGGCTTCGAGCCCCGCGAGTTCCGGCTCTGGATCGCGCTGCACGAGTTGACTCACCGCGCCCAGTTCACCGGTGTGCCCTGGATGCGGGCGCACTTCCTCGACCTCGTCGAGCGGAGCGTCGCCATCGCGTCGCCCGAGCCGCGCCAGGTGATGGACGCGATCGGGCGCATGGCCGTCGACATCCGGGCGGGCCGGAACCCGCTTGCCGAGTCCGGTCTCGTCGGTGCTCTCGCGTCTCCTGAGCAGCTGGAGACGCTCCGCTCGATCCAGGGGATGATGAGCCTCCTCGAAGGTCACGGTGACGTCACGATGGACCGCGCCGCCCTGGACCTGATCCCGAGCGCCGCGCGCTTCTCGCAGGTCCTCCGGGCGCGGCGGGAGTCCGCCAGCGGGTTGTCGAAGTTCTTCCAGCAGCTCATCGGGCTCGATGCGAAGCTGCGGCAGTACAAGGACGGGGAGCGTTTCGTGAGGGAGATCGAACGCACCGGAGGACCGGAGCTTCTCGCGCTCGCCTGGCAGGGTCCCGAGAACCTGCCCACCGCGGCCGAGATCCAGGAGCCCGATCACTGGGTGTCACGGGTGCGGGGTCTGGCGCTCGAGCCGGCGTGACGAGCCCGTTACGGGCTCGCGCGATCCAAGCCGCGAGCCCTTTGCTCGGGCGCTGCTCGTTTCCCGATCCAGGTGCTCCGGTCGCGTGCGCCGTGTCCGGTGGGCCAGACTCGCTCGCCTTGCTGGTGCTGGCGGTGGCGGCCGGTTGCGACGCCGTCGCACATCACGTCGACCACGGCCTGCGAGATGACTCCGATCAGGACGCAGAGGTCGTGAACGAGGTTGCCGCCGGGCTCGGTGTCGAGGTTGTGATTCGCCGGGTGGACGTCACCCGGGGACCGAACCTGGAAGCCCGGGCGCGGGCTGCCCGACTCGGTGCCCTGCCGGCCGGCGCCGCCACGGGTCACACCGCTGACGACCAGGCAGAGACCGTTCTCCTCAACCTGCTGCGCGGCGCCGCCACCGACGGGCTCGCGGGGATGCGAGCCGGCCCGCGACACCCCATCCTCGGCCTGCGTCGAAACGAGACGCGCGCCTTGTGCGTCGAGCTCGGTCTTAGCCCGGTCGAGGACCCGACGAACCACGACCCGGCGCACCTCCGCAACCGGATCCGCCACGAGCTGATCCCGGTACTTTGCGAGCTCGCGGGCCGCGACGTCGTGCCGGTCCTCGCCCGCCAGGCGCGACTGCTGGCCGACGACTCCACCCTGCTGAGCGAGCTCGCGGCGGTGCTCGATCCGACCGACGGCCGTGCGATCGCGAGCGCGCCGGCTCCCCTCGCGCGCCGTGCGCTTCGCGAATGGCTGCGGTGCGGTTATCCGCCCGATGCCGCGACCGTCGATCGCGTGCTCTCGGTCGCGGCCGGAGTGACACTCGCGGCGGATGTCGGCTCGGGAAGAAGCGTGCGCCGCTCCGGGGGGCGGTTGCGGCTCGTGCCGGCGCCCGAAGCTCAGGATTCCGACGGACCTCCTTGTGGCGCCGGCACGCCGGGCTAGTCTCAGCGCTTGTGGGCGATCTCGTGGACCAGAGCGCGGTCAGCGCGGACGTGGACCTCGAGCCGGGCCCGAGCTACACGTCGAGCGTGTGGGACGCCGATCCGGCACTCGGAAGAGTCGTGGTCTCCGCCGAGCAGATCGCGAAGCGAGTCGCCGAGCTCGGAGAGACGATCACGGCCGACTACGCGGGCCGGCCACCTCTTCTGGTCGGGGTCCTCAAGGGCGCCTTCATCTTCCTCGCCGACCTCGCACGGGCCATCCGGCTGCCGCTGGAGCTGGACTTCATGGCCGTCTCGTCCTACGGCAAAGCGACGAAGACGAGTGGCGTCGTGCGCATCGTGAAGGACCTCGACATCGATCTGACGGCTCGTCACGTCCTCATCGTCGAGGACATCCTCGACAGCGGTCTCACGCTGTCCTACCTGCGCAAGAGTCTCCTTGCCCGCGGCCCGGAGAGCCTCGCGGTCTGCTCGCTCCTGGTCAAGCGCAGCGTGCAGCCGCGGGCGGACCTCGAGATCGCGTACGTCGGTTTCGAGATCGACCTGGAGTTCGTCGTGGGCTACGGCCTCGACGTGGCCGAGCGGTATCGCAATCTCCCGGACCTCCGCGTCTTCCTGGCCGGAGAGCCCGAGTGATCGCTGTGCCGGCGACGGCACGCGTTCGGCTCGGGCCAGCCCATGAGTGACACGGGCGCCGGGTCTGAGCCCGTGAGCGGCACCCGCGGGCGTGTCGATCGAGACCGGGCGACCCGGGCGGTGCACGAGTTGCTGATCGCCATCGGTGAGGATCCGGACCGGGAGGGGCTCGCCCGCACCCCGGCGCGCGTGGCGGCCATGTACGGCGAGCTGTTCGACGAGGCCGGGGAGGACCCGGCAAGGTTCCTCACGGTCACCTTCGCGGCGGAGCATGACGAGATGGTGATGGTGCGTGATATCCCGTTCGCGTCGTTGTGCGAGCACCACCTGATCCCGTTTCTCGGCAAGGCTCATGTCGCCTACATCCCGAGCAAGGACGGGCGAATCACCGGCCTTTCGAAGTTGGCTCGCGTCGTCGATGCCGTCGCCTGCCGTCTGCAGGTCCAGGAGCGCATGACGACCCAGATCGCCGACGCAATCGAAGCGGCGCTGCTTCCGCGAGGCGTGCTGGTGGTAATCGAGGCCGAGCATCTGTGCATGTCGATGCGCGGCGTCCGCAAGCCGGGGGCCCTCACGGTGACCTCTGCGGTGCGGGGGCTTTTCCGGACGGACGCGGCAACTCGGGCAGAAGCCATGGGTTTCGTGCGAGGCAGGGGCGGCTGAGCCTCTACGCTGAAGTCGTGGTCCCCCTCGTCATGGGCGTGCTCAACGTCACGTCCGATTCGTTCTTCGACGGCGGTCGGTATCTGGACTACGAGGATGCCGTTCGACGCGGGCGCCAGATGGTGGCCGAAGGCGCAGACGTGGTCGATATCGGGGGCGAGTCGACGCGGCCCGGCGCCACCGAGGTCGCAGCCGACGAGGAGCTCCGTCGCGTCGTGCCTGTCATCGAGGCGCTCGCGGGAGAGGTCCGAGTGTCGATCGACACGACCAAGGCCTCGGTCGCCCGTGCTGCATTCGCCGCAGGGGCGACCCTCTTGAACGACGTCTCGTCGAGCCTCGCTGCGGTTGCCGCCGAGCACGGCGCCGGCTTCGTCGCCGTGCACCGCCAGGGCACTCCGGCCGACATGCAGCTCGCGCCGCGATATGGCGACGTGGTGTCCGAGGTCCGGGAATACCTCGAGCAGCGTGCCGCGGAGGCACGAGTGGTGGGAGTGACGGAGATGTACATCGACCCGGGGATCGGATTCGGCAAGACGGTCCGTCACAACCTCCAGCTCTTGGCGGCACTTCCCGAGCTCGTTGCGACCGGAGTCCCGGTGCTGGTGGGCACGAGCCGTAAGAGCTTCATCGGCCATCTCGGTGCCGGCGGGTCTCCGGACGGGCGGGTGGGCGACGTTCCGCCCCTCGGAGCTGATGACCGTTTCGAAGGCTCCCTTGCCTCGGCTGTGTGGTCGATGGCGTGTGGAGCGGCCGTGTTGCGGGTTCACGATGTCGCCGCCACTGCGGAGGCCGCTCGCCTTTTCCAGGAGGTCGCGGCATGAGGGGACGGTGGGCGGCGGGCATCGTCCCGAGGAACTTCTGCTGGATCATCAAGGATCACTTCGCGGTCAGCGAGCGACCTGGCGGCTATGCGCCCAACCACCGCAAGGTCCGACGGCAGGAGGAGCTGCTGTGGCTTCGCGCACAGGGGTTCACAAGGGTGGTGTCGCTCCTCGGGTCGACCCACAACCTCCATGCTTACGACGAGCTCGGCCTCGAATGGTCACGGTTTCCGATGCCGGCCGGCTCGGAGACACGCGAGGTACTCGCCGAGCTGTATCCCGCCATGCACCGGTGGCTTCGCACGGGTGAACGGTTGTTGCTCCACCAGGAGGAGCTTGGCGACCGCGTGATGGGAGTCGCTGCCGGCTACCTGCTCTGGAGCGAGATCCTTCCCGACGGGCCGCGTGCCATCACGGCCATGGAGCAACTGCTCCGTCGGCAGATGGGCACGATCGGCCGAATGATCGTCACCGTCGTGGACGAGGTGCCTTCCTACGAGAGCTCGATCTCCTCGGCCCGCGAGGCGGGCGTGTTGGACGGCGAGGCGACGGTGTCGGCTGAACGCGGGGAAGCGACATCGGAGGGCGAGGGGGCGGCTCCGGCTCCGGATGGCGGGGAAGTGGCTACGAAGGGCGGAGAGGCCGCCCAGGAAGCCGACGCTTCAGCATCGGACGCTGACGACGCTGCACCATCGGACAGTGGTGGGGTGGAGAACGTAGAAGCCGCCGGCACGCAAGAAGGCGTGGCATCGGCCGAGACGATCTTTGCCGAGAAGAAGGCAACCTCCGAAGCAAACGAGCCGGGGTCCGGGAACGGGGCGGCACCCAGGCGAGCAAAGGATGCCGAACCTGCACCGGCTGCCAAGCCACCCGCTTCGAAGACATCCGCCTCAAGAGCGACGGCCGCCGACGCAGCCGCTGCTCAAGCCACTGGAGGCGACGCGCCCGCCGAGCAGGTGCCACCGGCCGCGCCTGCATGACCGATCGCATCGAGTTGCGAGGGCTCCGGGTGCTGGGCCACCACGGGGCGCTCGAGGGCGAGCAGGACACCGCGCAGCCATTCGAGGTCGATCTGGAGGTTGAGGCCGAGCTCGGCGACGCGGCCCGAGACGACGAGCTGGGAAAGACCGTCGACTATTCGCTCGTGGTGGAGACGGCGAGATCGATCGTCGCTGGTCGCCGGTACCGACTGCTGGAAGCGCTCGCCGCGGCGATCGCGCAAGGTGTCCTGGAGATCTCCGCGGTGCAGGCGGTCACCGTGACGGTTCGCAAGCTCCGGCCGCCAGTCGCGGCGGACCTCGGCTCGGCCGGGGTGCGGCTGCGGCGCGAGCGGGGCGACGGGTTCGGGTGAGCGTGGAGGCGTTTCTCGGTCTCGGCTCGAACATGGGCGATCGCTTGGGCTATCTCGAGCTCGCGGTGGACGAGCTCCGCAAGATTGACCCTGACCTGAGCGTGTCACCCGTGTACGAGTCGGCTCCTCTCGGAGGTCCCGAGGGCCAAAACAGGTATCTGAACTGTGTCGTCCGTCTCGAGACGAGGGCCAGCGCCCGGTGGCTCCTCGCCATGGCGCACATCCTCGAGGAGTCGGCGGGCCGGGTCCGCACGGTCCGCAACGGGCCGCGGACCCTCGACGTCGACGTCCTCCTCGTAGGAGATCAGCAGATCTCCGAGCCCGATCTCGTGGTGCCGCACCCGAGGATGAACGAGCGCGGCTTTGTCCTCGCGCCGCTGGAGGACCTCGACCTGTCGCGTGTCCCGCCGGACTGGCGTGCACGGCTCGCGGAGACGGACCCGGTGTCGCTCGACCTGCGCATGGTTGCTACGCTGGCACAAAGCTGAGACACGAACGGCACCTGGCGACAGGGCCGGAACGAAACGAGCTCACCATGACAACGGTTCGCATCATCGGACCCGGGCGCGCGGGGCTGTCGCTCGCCCGTGCGTTCACAGCCGTCGGTATCGAGGTCCGAGAGGTCCTCGGGCGCGACGACGACCTCCGTTCAGCCGCCAGCGGCGTCGACATGCTTTTCCTGACGGTTCCCGACCGGGCGGTCGCCAGTGCCGCCTCGGTGGTCCGTCCCGTACCGTCCACGGTGGTCGCCCACTGCTCGGGAGCACTCGGCCTCGAGGTGCTGGCGCCCCACGAGCGGGTCGCTTCGCTCCACCCGCTCGTGACGCTCCCCGATCCAGTCATCGGCGCTGTGCGACTGCGCACCGGCGGCTACTTCGTCGTAGCCGGGGATCAACTCGCAACCGATGTCGCCCTTGCACTCGGCGGCCGGCCGCTCGTGATCGCCGCGGACCGACGTGCGGAGTACCACGCCGCCGCCTGCATGGCCTCGAATCACCTCGTAGCCCTCCTGGGCCAGGTCCAGCGCGTCGCCGCGACCGTCGGCCTTCCGCTCGAGGCTTTCCTGCCGCTCGCGCGTGGGGCCCTCGACGACGTCGGCCTTCTCGGACCGGCGGCGGCGCTCACCGGCCCTGCCGCTCGCGGGGACACGGCCACGATCGAGCAGCACCGCAAAGTGCTCGACGCCGCGGAGCTTGACGGGTACGACGCCGGCGTCGCCCTCGCGCGCCGGTTGGCCGGCTCCGCGGCTAGCAAGGCTGCGCCGTACGACGCGGATCGCGAACGCTCTCTGGGTGCTGCGGATGACGATCCCGCCCGGACCGCCGGGACTGGTTCGTGGAGGTAATCGCCACCCGCGGCGAATTCCGCAAGGCGACCTCGTCCGCGCGCGCCGCAGGCGCTCATCTCGGGCTTGTCCCGACCATGGGCGCTCTGCACGACGGGCACCTTTCGCTCCTTCGCGCGGCGGTCTCGAGCTGTGACGTCGTGGCGGCGACCATTTTCGTGAACCCGCTGCAGTTCGCGTCCCCCGAGGACTGGGAACGGTATCCCGCCGATCTGGAGCACGATCTGGCAACAGCCGAAGTCGCTGGCGTCGAATTCGTCTTCGCGCCCACGGTCCGCGAGATGTACCCCGGCGGATCTCGAGGCACGAAGGTCGAGCCCGGACCGCTCGCCGACCTCCTCGAGGGCGCGTCCCGCCCTGGCCACTTCGCCGGCGTGGCGACCATCGTCACCAAGCTGCTCTCGCTCGCCGGAAGCTGTAGCGCCTTCTTCGGGGAGAAGGACTTCCAGCAGCTGGCGCTCGTTCGTCACCTCGTCGAAGATCTCGATCTCGACGCCGAGATCGTGGCTTGTCCCACGGTGCGGGAGGCCGACGGACTCGCGTGCTCGAGCCGCAACCGGCGCCTCGGGGCCGACGATCGGCGGGCGGCTGTCGTGCTTTTCGAAGCCCTCAGCGCGGGACGAGCCATGATCGACTCGGGCGACCGGAGCGTCGCGGAGGTGGAACGAGTGATGGCCGCCGTAGTCGCGGCCGAGCCACGGGCCCGGTTGGACTATGCAGTAGTGGTGGATCCTGTCACCTTCGAGTCCCCGGCCTCGATCGCCGGTGAGCTTCGCCTGCTCGTCGCAGCCGAGGTCGGGCCGGTCCGGCTGATCGACAACCTGGCGGCGGAGACATGACACCGCGGCGATCTCGCGTGTCTTCTCACCGCGGCGAGCGCACGAGGAGGTGAGCCAGCTCGAGCGCCTCGACGTCCTCGTAGTCGGGAGTGGGGTGGCGGGCCTGTCTGCAGCGGTTCGTCTCGCGCAGCGGGGTGGGGCCAGGGTCGGGGTTCTCACCAAGGGAGCGCTCGAGCAGTCGACGACACGATGGGCCCAGGGCGGCATTGCCGCGGTGCTTCCGGGCGACGAGGACTCGACCGACCTCCACCTGGCGGACACGCTCCGAGCCGGAGCGGGGTTGTGCGACCAAACCGCGGTCCGCGTCCTCGTCGACGAGGGATCCGAGCGCGTCCACGAGCTGATCGCGCTCGGCGCCGTCTTCGACCGGGTTCCCGACGGCGGGTTGTCGAGAGCAAGGGAAGGCGGCCACTCGACCGCACGCGTCCTGCATGCGGGGGGCACCGCCACCGGCGCCGAGGTCGAGCGTGCCCTCGTCGCAGCCGTGCGCGACAGCGCAGCCGCGATCCTCGAGGACTGGTTTGCCCTCGATCTCGTCATCGACTCCGGCCGGTGCCTCGGCGTGGTGGCGCTTTCTCCCTCGGGCGATCTGCGCCAGGTTGAGGCCTCTCACGTCGTCCTCGCGTGCGGCGGCGCCGGGCAGATGTACGCGGTCACGACCAATCCCACCGAGTCGACCGGTGACGGCATCGCCATGGCGCTGCGTGCCGGCATTCCCGTGGCCGACGTCGAGTTCATGCAATTCCATCCCACGGCCCTCCATCACCCGGCGATGCCACGCCCGCTCATTTCCGAGGCGCTCCGTGGTCACGGGGCGGTGCTGCGCGACAGGGCTGGCGACCGTTTTGTCGACGAGCTCTTGCCGCGCGACATCGTGAGTCGCGCCATCGCGCTCAAGTTGGCCGAAGAGGGCAACGATCACGTCTGGCTGGACGCGACGGCGCTCGAGGACTTCGCTCGAAGGTTCCCCACGATCCACGTCGCGTTGGCCGAGGCCGGGCTCGACCCCACCCGGGACTGGTTGCCCGTGGCGCCGGCCGCGCACTACCTCTCCGGAGGCGTGCTCGTGGACCTCGACGGCGCGACGGCGCTTCCCGGGCTTTGGGCGGCGGGAGAAGTCGCCTGTACCGGGGTTCACGGCGCCAACCGCCTCGCTTCGAACTCGCTGCTCGAAGGCATGGTCTTCGGCGCTCGTTGCGTCGACGCGATCCTGTCGGGGCGCGACGGACCGAAACCCACCGGCGCGCTCGCCGGCTTGCGCGGCGAGGCGGGCAAGGAGGAGCCGGCCGGTGACCCTGCATCTCCCATTGCCGTTCGGCACCTTGCAGGATGCCAGTGCGGGGCGGGTCAACTGCTCGGAGTCTCGACCTGGCAGGCGGGTGCCTCGCCTACAGGCGTCCCGAGCGTGGCGGCACGACGATCCGCGCTTCAGGCGGCCATGACCAACTTCGCCGGGGTTGTCCGCGACGCCTCGTCCCTCGCACGGGCCTCGGAGGTCGTCGGTGGGATCGTCTCGGAGCTGTCTTCCAACCTGGATCGAGCAACGGCGGAATTGCGGAACCTCACCGACGTGGCCAGGGCGTTGTTGGAGGCGGCAACGGCACGCGAGGAGAGCCGTGGGTCGCATGCGCGCTCGGACTTCCCCGAGACCTCACCGAGCTTCCGCTGCCGGTTGTCGCACGGGTCCAGCCATCACGCACGACCCGGATCTGCGCAGCGGCCGGGCTCCGCCACCCTCGAGGCATGACAAGATCAGTCCCGATGCGCCGCGACGACGTCCACCCGCCGATCGCGGCGGTCCGCGCGGCGGTGGCGATCGCGCTCGCAGAGGACCTACTCCCGCACGGCGACCTTTCCGCGGCGCTGTTGCCCGAGAGCTGCCGTGGCAACGCCACCTTCGTCGCCAGGCAGGCGGGGGTCGTCGCGGGGACGCGTTGCGTCGAGGAGACGTGTCTCCAGGTCGACTCTGATCTCGAGCTGACCTGGCTGGTTGGTGACGGCGGCGAGATCGGGGTGGGCGGGGTGATCGGGCGGATCGAGGGCCCGTCGCGCTCCTTGCTCACAGCGGAGCGGACGGCGCTCAACTTCCTCTGCCATCTCTCGGGCGTGGCAACGGCGGCACGGCGCTACGTCGAGGCGGCAGGCGAGGCCAATTCGTCCACCAGGATCTGGGACACTCGCAAGACCACTCCGGGGCTGAGGGCACTCGAGAAGGCGGCAGTGAGGGCAGGTGGGGCAGCCAACCACCGAGGCAACCTCTCCGAAGGGGTGTTGATCAAGGACAACCATCTCGGCGTGCTCTCGATCAACGAGGCGGTCCAGCTGGCACTCGAACGATGGCCCGGTCGGATGATCGAGGTCGAGTGCGACCGCCCCGACCAGGTGGCCGAGGCCCTCGATGCCGGTGCGACGCTTGTGATGTGCGACAACATGACCCCGGAGGAGGTACGGGCTTGCGTCGAGCTTGTACGGGCTCATCCGCGGGGAACTACCGGATCGGTCCTGGTCGAGGCTTCGGGCGGCATCAGCCTCGAGAACGTCGCGGACTACGCGAGAGCCGGGGCGGACCTGATCTCGGTCGGCGCGCTCACTCATTCGGTCGTGGCGTTGGACATCGGGCTTGATCTCGAGATGGATCGCTAGCTCGAGCCGACAACCTCTGGCCGGGCGCGGCGCGCGGCGATGCCGTTTCGCTGGTGCCGAGGACGCGAGGGTGGTTGCCGCTGACGCGGTCGCCGCGGGTGTCGTTCTGCGGTGTTCGGCGCCAAGGCGGCGTTACCGGCGTTCACCGATGTGGGGGGCGTGTCGGCGGCGCCGCGCTCAAGGGCAAGGGGCTCGGCATCGACCTCGTCGGCTCTTCCGGCAGCATGTCGAACCCCGTTCTTGTCTTTGGCCCGACGAAGAACCACTCCGGCGACCCGTCCGATCGACCGGCCGAATCGCCGATCTACCGGCTACGAACTGGACAATCAGCTGTGCCGAGACTCAGCGCTCGCGTCGCCGGCCTCTGTCGAAGTCATCAGCCGGGTGTGCCTTGTGTATCCGCGGGGATCTGATCGAGATCAGAGAATCGATACCAGGTCTGGGTGTCGAAGTCGAGCAGTTTGCACGTCCGGAAAATCGCCAGGACGGCTGACCAACTCAAGCGGTACTCGACGATGTCGGGGCCAAAACCGGCTGCCTTGAGGTCGGCGTACGCGTCCTTCAGTCGATAGAAGGGGATGCGCGTGTCGATGTGATGTGGCGTGTGCACGGAGATGTTGTGGGTGAGGGTCTCATAGATCGGCCCGCCTCGGACGATCGTGCTACATGCCACCTGCGCAACCGTGGCGTTCCAACGTTGGCGATCGTTGAAGAAGGGCAGGCGCGGGTGGGTGTGGTGGAGGTAGATGATGAGCGCGATCGCGTAGTTGAAGACGATCCACGGCACGAAGATGGTCGCGACGGTCCCCGTCCACCCACCGCCCACGATCCACGAGAGCGCCCCACCGAGGACGACAAACGATGCGGTGATGAACTTCGAGGGCCCGAAGTGGTACTTGTCGCGGAGTCTCTTCTCGCCGTGGAACCGGACCATGCCGGCCCACCAGACGCGCAAGAAGTAATGCAGGCCGCAGCCGGGAAGGGAGCGTTCGATGCGATAGACGAGTCGTGCCGGTCCCGACGCCGCGCGGTACTCCGGCGGCGTCCAGGGGCGCCAGATCCAATCGACCGTGCTGAGCGACGTGAAGCCGTGGTGCACCTTGTTGTGGCCGTAGGACCAGAGGCCGTACATCTGAAGTGAGGGGAGCATGGCGACCGTGCCGAGGATCTCGGCCTTGCGGGTGAGGCCGAAGAGAGCGCCGTGAGCCGCGTCGTGGGCCCAGACGAAGAGCGAGGCCGTCATGACGCCGGCGAGGACACCGAAGAGGAGTTTGAGCGCCAAGAGGTGCACGAGCAGCGCGCCCGTGATAAAGCCCGCATAGAGCGACGCGTCGAAAGCCAACCAGCCGTAGGTCAGGAGGGCCGAACGTTGGTGGACCGTCGGGGAGAACGCGTTCCGTACCGTTCCTAGCTTCACATCCGCCAGCTCTGCATAGCGAATGTGGGCGCGCACGCCGACCGGGGTGTTTTCGTGCTCAACCGCGATCATGCATTGACCGTAGCATGTCGGATTCCATGGTTCTATTCAGGGAAGGCAAGCACGCGAATCGCCACAACTCCGCCCTGCGGGGCTGGGTTCGCCCGGACGGGTCGACAGGAACAGGATGCGGGCTTCCCCAAGGCGCCGTAGCGGCGGACCGTCTCCGAGCAACTCGTGAAAGGTAATGAGGTGTCGAGAACCATGTGGCGGTAAGGCCAGAAGAAGAAAGCCAGTGGGAGCTCTGCGCCAATGCCCGTGAGCAACGTGAACCGCAACATTGATTCGACGCTCGCCCACGGAAAAGATTCGGCAAAGACCGGGGAAAGAAGCGTCCTACCCGCCAGCGGCAATGAGCCGGCGTCCGACAAGCTCGATCATATGACGGCGGACCCGGCGACTGTTTCGCCTCCTTCTCGCCCGACCTTCCCAGCACTCTCAGGCAAATCTCCACACTGGTGGCACCTGCCGGGCTCGCCATCTTGATTGATCCCGCCCTGCCTCCTGCCAAGTCTCGCTGGACACTCTATTTCTGGAAGCTCGTGGAGCTCGTGAGCGATGTTCGCCGAGCCTGGCAGAAGTTCCGGGTCAACACCGACCGTAACTGGATGAACCACCTGATGAGCGATCGGTTCCTCCTCCGTGACGAGTTCGTAGCCACTTACCAGCGTGCGCGACCAGGAGCTGTCATCAGACCCGTGTCGGGTCTCTACGCGGCAGTCTGGGAGCGGCCCGCGTGCGAGAACGAACCCGGACTGAGCAGGGGTACAAGGGACCAGGCTACGACCGTGAGGCTGCCTAGATACCCTTGTCGCGGCACTGGCCGAGCTTGAGGCCAGTCACCTTGTTCGGGCGTCCCTTGGAGTCTCCGACGTGGACCGCCGGGGTGTTCCCGACGCAGGCGAGGTTGCCGTACACGGTGTTGCTCACGATCTCCATCGCGTCCGGGTCGCCCATGGTGTTGTTGGAGACGGTCATGTTGCCGTAGACGGTCACGCGTAGGGTCCCGAGCCAGCAGGACCTGAGGTGATCGATCGTGAGTGTTCCGTAGACGGTGCTGTCCTCGAGGTCGCTGAAGTCCGGTTCCTCGAGAAACGGGTTGTTGTTGCACCTCTCGGCCGCCCGCCCACCCCCGCCGTTGACGAGCGAGACCGACCCGTAGATGGTCGTACCGTGGACGTCGACCGCCAGCGCCCCGAGCCCGTCGAGGTTGCCATGGACGAGGTCACCTGTGAGTGGGCAGCCAATCGTCGGCGAGCACCCGAGAGCGAGGATGGCGTGCCCGCCCGCAACGACGTTCCCCCATACGGTCACGTCGTCCGCCGTGATGGCGTTCAGAGCTGCCCCGTTGGTGACAGTGAGACTTCCCGTGATCGAAACGGGGCCCTTGGGCAGAACGCAGAAGCCGATGACGGCCACCGGGCCATAGTTCCCCGGAGCGATCGTGCCCGGGCTCTCCGCCGTGCCGGTGCAGGTGAGCGGCGGCGGCTCGGTGCTGCTCGCCGCGTGCGCGGCGCCCGCCCCCGTGACCAGCGTTGCGATCGCCAGTGCCGCGGTCGTCATACCGGATCCGATCAGCCGTGACCTCGTACGCATCGGGCTCCCTTCGGCTGGCGCGTGCGTCGGCCGCCTCCCGGCGGCAGCCCGAGCGTATGCGGAAGCCTGTTTGGCTTGCTCAATAGCGAGTGACAAAGGCGTCCGGGGTGAGTGAAAAAGGCGTGGATGCAACCCGAAGGCCGCAGCACGATCATCGGATCGGGTTCCGACCGGCCGATCTGGTGCGAGAGACGCGACCAACTTTGGTGCCCGCCGGTGCACACTTGAGCGGGGCCGATGGATGGGAAGAGCCGGAGACAACAGATGGGCCAAGAGCAGATCCCGATCGAGACTTTCCACGCTCTGTTGCGCGACCTGCTCATCTGGGATCTTGTGATTCCGGGTGACTCAGAGACAGGGGAAGCAGACGCCTGGCGTTTGGTCGCGCCGGCCCAGCAGCAACTGACGGAGCTGGCGACCAGGCGCGGTCCATGGCCGGCGGAACAGACCGTGTACGTGAATCGGCGCTGTTCTGATTGCGGGCTCCGGCAGCTGACACGCTTACGCGACGGCGCGTATGTGTGCAGTCGATGCTGGCAATCGCGTTCGGCTCGCGGGCAGGAAGACTCGGCGAACGTGGGCTCGGCGCCAGTGCGGCGGCCTTGGTGGGTTCCCCACCGCCGGCAGCGGATCGCCTGAGGTGTCAAGGTAGCGGTCGCAGCTTCAGGGCTTTGGTATCCCCGCCTGGAGGCCGCTGGCAGCGCCGAGAATGTGCCGTTCGGCCCTTTCGGCGCGCCGGAGAAGCGAGTAGCTCAGAGCAGGAGGGCACATAATGTCTCGGATGCAGGTCGGCCTGGTCGAGTTGACTTCCCGCAGGGTGAAGTGACGCCTGCGCGGCCGGTGCGGAGCGGCGAGCTCCTAGAACGCGCCGCGATCAACAAGGACACCGCGTTCACCGAGGACGAGCGAGCGGAGCTCGGACTTCGAGGCCTGCTGCCTTGGCGGATCACGACGATCGCCGAACAGGTCGCCCTCGAGCTCGAGCATCTCCGCCGCAAGGGTGACGACCTCGAGAAATACATCGGACTCGCCGCGCTACGGGATCGCAACGAGACGCTCTTCTACCGGCTACTGGTCGACCACCTCGAGGAGCTTGCCCCGATCATCTACACGCCGACGGTTGGGCGCGCCTGTCGCGAGTACAGCCATGTGGTGCGCCGGCCCCGGGGAGTGTGGATCACTCCGGACGACATCGACCGCATTCCGGAGCTCCTCCGTAACGCCGGCCAACCGGGGATCCGGCTCATCGTGGCCACGGACAACGAACGCATCCTCGGGCTCGGTGACCAGGGAGCGGGCGGTATGGGAATCCCGATCGGGAAGCTCGCGCTCTACGTCGCCGGGGCTGGTCTCCATCCGCAGCAGACACTCCCGGTCTCGCTCGACTGCGGGACCGACAACGAGGAGTTGCTTCACGACCCTCTCTACCTCGGCTATCCGAAGCCGCGCTTGCGCGGCGAGGCGTATGACGCTCTCATCGAGGCATTCGTCGGCGCGGTGCGCGAGGTGTATCCCGACGCCCTGGTGCAGTGGGAGGACTTCAAGCAGCACAACGCGATTCGGCTGCTCGACCGTTACCGCCACCGGATCCCGAGCTTCAATGACGACATCCAGGGGACGGCCGCGGTTGTGTCTGCAGGCATCCTCGCCGCGCTGCGACCGAGTGGCGAGCGGTTGTCGTCCCAGCGGGTGCTGCTCGTCGGGGCCGGGGCTGCCGGAATCGGCATCGCCCGGTTGCTCCAGTCCGTGATGCAGGCGGAAGGCGCCACGAACGAGGAGACCAGCCGGGCGGTGGCGATGCTCGACTCCCAGGGTCTCGTCTTCGAGGGGCGCGACGGAGTGCAGGAAGACAAGCGTCCCTTCGCGTTGCCAAGCCGCGCGCTGAGCGGCTTCGGATTCGAACCAAGCGCGCGCTACGACCTCGAGACCGTCGTTCGCCACGTTGCCCCCACCGTGCTGGTGGGGACGAGCGGCAAGTCCGGCACCTTCACGGAAACGGCCATACGAGAGATGGCTGAGCGGACGCCGAGGCCCATCGTGCTCCCCCTGTCCAACCCGACCGCGAACTCCGAAGCCACGCCGGCCGACGTGCTCGCTTGGAGCGGTGGCCGAGCGCTCGTGGCGACGGGTAGCCCCTTCGACCCGGTCGAAGTCGGTGGCCGTCGGCATCTCGTTGGACAGGCGAACAATGTCTTCGTGTTCCCGGGCGTCGGCCTCGGCGTGGTCGCAGCTCGAGCTCGGGAGGTGACCGACCGCATGTTCCTCGTCGCGGCCACGACGCTGGCAGGCCTGGTCCCGGCGGAGCGGATCGAGGATGGGGCGATCTACCCACGGCTCACCGATCTGCGGTCGATCTCGAGAGCGATCGCGCTAGCCGTCGCCCGCGAGGGCCGGGACCAAGGGGTGACGCCGATGGCGACCGACGCCGAGCTCCAGGACGCAGTGGACGCATGCGTGTGGACGCCCCGTTACCAGTCGTTCGGGCTAATCGAGGGCGAAGGCCCGGAGGCCAAGCTCTAGGCCGAGGCCGACGCCCGCACCTTGTGACTTCTGACACCCGGTGACAACGTGTCGGTGTGCCACGCACCCCTCCGGGCCGGGAGTGAAGGGCGTGACCGCGCCAGGGGAAGGCGTCGACGCCGATCGAATCCTCGGTCTCGCGAGTGACCTCGTGGCTGAGCTGCACCCCGAGGCCCCCCGCTCGCAGATCCGGCTACGGAGCCGGCTCGACGCGGATCTCGGCATCGACAGCCTTGCGCTCGTCGAGTTCCGGTCACGGGTGGAGGGCGCGTTCGGGGTCACGCTCGCCGACGAAGTCTTCGCGACGGGGGAGACGCTCGAGGACTGGCTCCGAGCCGTGTGGGCAGCGCGTGGTCAGCCGCCGACCGACGGGCCGCTCCCCGAGCCGGCGCCGTCTCGGGCGTCTCGGGGGCACGGAGACGAGATGCCTGTCGAGGCGGGCACGCTTTTGGAGGTGCTCGCGTGGCACGCCGAGCACAACTCCGACCGTCGGCATGTGCGAGTGCTTCACCTCGCCGAAGCGACGCCGTTGGTCGAACGGACTTACGGGCAGCTTGAAGCGGGGAGCCGCGAAGTGGCCAGCGGCCTTCGCCAGCACGGGATCGAGCCCGGCGACGCCGTCGCGCTCATGTTGCCGACCCATCCGGACTACTTCGACGCCTTCTTCGGAGTGCTCCTCGCCGGAGGCGTCCCGGTGCCCGTGTACCCTCCGAGCCGGCCGTCGCTCCTCGAGGACCACCTGCACCGCCAGGCGCGCATCCTCCGCGACGTCAAAGCGATCCTCCTGGTCGCAGACGACAGCGTGGCACTGCCCGCACAGTTGGTTCGGGCCGACGTTCCCGGCCTTCGGGGGTGTGTCACCGTCGGCGAGCTGCGCTCGGCCGGCCACGGCAGGCTGGAGCTCCCGGACGTGCGACCGGGCGACACAGCACTCGTCCAGTACTCGTCGGGCAGCACCGGACATCCGAAGGGCGTCGTGCTCACGCACCAGCAGCTCCTTGCGAACATCCGTACGATGGGAGAGGCGGTCGCAGTGGGCCCTGAGGACGCGTTCGTCAGCTGGCTGCCCCTCTACCACGACATGGGTCTCATCGGAGGCTGGCTCACGAGCCTCTACTTCGGCTACCTGTTCGCCGTCATGTCACCGCTGTCCTTCCTCGCCCGCCCGGTGCGGTGGCTGCAAGCCGTCCAGCAGCACCGCGGCACGCTTTCAGCGTCGCCGAACTTCGGCTACGAGCTCTGTGTGCGCCACATCGCCGACGACGAGCTGGCAGGGCTTGACCTCTCCTCCTGGCGCATCGCCTGCAACGGCGCTGAACCCGTCAGCGCGAACACGATCCGCCGCTTCACCGAGCGTTTCGGTCCCTATGGCTTCCGACCCGAGACGATGGCACCCGTCTATGGCCTCGCCGAAACGGGTGTCGGTCTCACGTTCCCGCCACTCGGGCGCGCTCCGGTGGTCGACGCGATCGACCGCGAGATCCTCGCACGCTCCGGCCGGTCGGTTCCCGCTGCCGCCGAGTCTCTCGCCCGTCTCGTGGTGTCGTGCGGGCGGCCGCTCCCTGGTTACTCGGTGCGGGTCGTCGACGCGACCGGTCGCGAGGCTCCTGAGCGCGTCGAAGGCGAAATCGAGTTCCGCGGACCCTCGGCGACGAGCGGTTACTTCGGCGATCTCGCCGCCACCAAGGAGCTGCATCACGGTGACTGGCTCGACACTGGCGACATCGGTTACCTGGCAGGCGGCGAGCTGTACCTCACCGGTCGAGCGAAGGACCTCGTGATCAGGGCCGGACGCAACCTGCACCCGGAGGAGATCGAGGAGGCGATCGGCGACGTCCCAGGCGTCCGGCGCGGATGCGTCGCCGTCTTCGCGAGCGATGACCCGCGCGTTGGCACCGAGCGACTGGTCGTGGTGGCAGAGACGAGCCTCGGCCACAGCGACACCCGAGCGCGGTCCGACCTCCAGCGGGCGATCGCGGCAGCCATCGTCGACGTCGCAGGCGCGAACGCCGACGAGATCGTGCTCGCGCCCCCGGGCAGCGTCCTCAAGACCCCGAGCGGCAAGATCCGCCGGGCGGCCACGAGGGACCGCTACGAGCACCACGAGATCGGGAGAAGGACGCGTGGCGTGCGGAGGCAGGCGGTTCGTTTTGCGTGGTCGACGCGAGCCTCCCGGCTGCGGCGACTCGGGCGCTCCGCCCGCTCACTCGCGTCCGCCGGTCTCGCCTGGGCCGTCGTGATCGTGGCCGGTGCTCCCGTCTGGCTCGCGGTCTTGGTGCTGCCCACGGTCCGGCTCCGGTGGCGGCTCGTCCGCTCGACAGGCCTGAAGCTCGGCATCGTGGCGGGCGTGCGCTTCGAAGTGACGGGCGTGCCACCTGGCCTCACCGGTTCGTACGTCGTCGTCGCCAACCACATGAGCTTTCTCGACGGCTTCGCGCTCATCGCTGCCTTCCCGTCACCGCTCACCTTCGTGGCCGGCGACGAGCTCGCGGGGCAGCGAATCGCCGGACCGTTCCTCCGGCGAATCGGGTGCGAGTTCGTCAACCGCGAGGTCGTCGTCAAGGAGGTCGCGGGCGCGCAGAAGCTCACCGAGGTGCTGCGGTCCGGCCGGCCTCTCGCGGTCTTCCCCGAGGGCGGCGTGGATCGAGCCGTCGGCGTGCGGCCCTTTCATCTCGGGGCATTCGGCGCCGCGACCGACGTCGGCGTCCCCATCGTGCCCGTCGGCATCCGGGGAAGCCGCGACGTGCTGCGGCCGGGCGGGAAGTTTCCGAGGCGGGGCCGCGTCGAGATCGCGATCGGCGACGTGCTCACGCCGACGTCCTCAGGATGGGCAGCGACGGTGCAGCTCTGCGAAGACGCCAGGCGTGCGATCTGCGAATTGTCTGGCGAAGCGGCGGTCCGTTGAAATCCTCCAGGACGGCCGCGTGGCCGTCCCACCGCCTCCGGTCCTGGAGCCTGCCGCTCAGACGCGCTCGACCGCGAGGACGCTCGCGCTCACGGCCTCTTGCTGGGTCGAAGTGGGCTCGCTGCAACAGAACCACGGCTCGCTGAGCCGCGGCCTTGGCCCCGCTGGTCCCTCCGAGAGGATCCCACGGCTCGTCCCGGTCGCAGCGGATCGCTGGCCGCTGGCCGAAGCCAGGGCCCGCACGCGAGCCTCGACCTCCCCGAACGTGTCTTCAGCAGTGACGCCACCCCGGGTGGCGGCCGACTCGACGAGCGCTGCCAGACCTCTCTGAAGCTCGTCGAGCCCCGCCTCTTCGGCTCTCCAGACCCAGCTGAGCCGAGCTGGGTCGTAATGCGCGAGCTGCGCCCGCACTTCCGGTGCCGAAAGCAGGAGGGAGCCTTCGGGAAGCAGGAGCCTGATCGTGTACTGGACGGCATCGACGTTCGCCACGAGATCATGTGCGACGACGAAGTCGAGCATGGCGAGGACGTCGGCCGCGGTCGTCCACGGTGTGAAGGGCAGCCACGAGGGCCGGACCTCGATGCCGTGGCGCCGCAGCAGGATCACCGCCTCGCTCGCGTCGGCAGACGTATGGCCCTTGTGCAAGATGCGCAGCGTCCTGTTGTCGACGGATTCGAACGCCGACACGACGAAGAGGCACCCGGCCGCCGCCAACCCGGACCACAGGTCTCGGTGGTTCAGGATGTGCTCCACCTTGGTCGTGCAGTCGAACGTGAGGTCGGGGAAGGAGGAGTGGACCGCCTTCACGACCCGCATGGCGTGCCGGGGCCCGTTCAGGAAGTCCGGATCGGCAAAGGTCACGTGCTTCGCGCCCATGTCCACAAGCTGGGCCACGTCGCTCACGACCACGTCCTCTGGCACCACGCGCAGACGTCCGTCGTACACGACGGGCAGAGGACAGTGGCGGCACCGATGCGAGCAGCCGTGGCTGGTCTCCACCGCACCCGCGAGCCGTTCCTCGTCGCCGAAGACGAGCCGCGCGTAGCGCTCCAGCGGCGGCAGCAGATCGCGTGCCGGCGTCGTGAAGGTGCTGCGCCCGAGGTGGACCACCACGGCGTTCCCGACGCCGGGTGTGTCCGCTGCAGAACCTCCTTCCGCCCACGCGAGCAGGGCGGGCTCGTACTCTCCGGCGATGACCCGATCCGCGACTCCCGCGGCGATCGCGGTCGTCGCTGCGTGGCTGATACCGGCGTACAGCCCATACAGGCAGACCGGTAGCTCCGGGCGTTGCGCCCGCACCGAGGCTGCAAGGACAACGGCCATCCGCATCGCGGTGTGCATCGGGACCGAGAACGCGACGCGCTCCGCCCATTCCACAGCGGACCGGTCCCACTGCTCCACCGAAACATCGATTGCGCGCACGTCGTGCCCGCGCGCCCGGAGGGCCGCGGCCGGGGAGGCCACGTGCACCGGTTGATGCCCGAGCTCATAGGTGGACACCAACAGCACGCGCACGACGGCACGTTACTGTCACCTGGTCGGGTAACCCACCCAGCGGCAGCTCCGCCCGCTCTCGGCCTAACATTGATCCGGCCCACCTTCATCGAGGACATTTCATGAGCGACAGCGGCACGAACGGCAGCGACGCAGTCCCGGTCCTCCGCCTCACTGCACCGGCTTTGGCCGAGATTCTCGAGTTGAGATCCGGCGAGACGGCGCCCGAGACCCTTGCGCTGTGCGTGGAGATCAGCGGCGCTCACGACGACGTGTACGCCTACGACATGTACTTCCAGGCCGTGTCCGAGGCAGCAGCAAGCGACTGGGTCGACAACCTCGAGGGTCTCGTCCTGATCGTGCCGGGGCCGAGCATCGACCGGTTGCGTGGCTCGGTCCTGGATTTGAGCAGGGACGCGGACGGGGGCGGCATGGTCATCCGGAACCCGAACCGCCCGCCTCCCAGCCGCCGAAGCCCGACCATCAGCGGACCACCACCGGACCTGAGTGGAGACGTCGCCCAGCGCCTCCTCCAGGTTCTCGAAGAGCAGATCAACCCCGCCATCGCGGCCCATGGCGGTCGGGCAGACCTCGTCGCGGTCGAAGAGGAGACGGCCTACCTCCGTCTCTCTGGCGGGTGCGCCGGCTGCGGCCTGGCGGCGGTGACGCTCAGCCAAGGCATCGAGGTGGCGATCCGGGAAAGCGTGCCCGAGATCTCGAGCATCGTCGACGTGACCGACCACGCTTCGGGCACCAACCCGTATTACGAGGCTGCCAAGAAGTAGCTGCAGCGAGCGGGCGGCGTCGAGGTCGCCGCTACGCGCCGCTCAGGCTTCGGCGAAGCGTTCGGCGTCCGCCGCGGCATAGGAGGCGGCGATCGCGTCCACCCGGGCAGTTGCCTCGATGCTTTCCACGACCTCCGCTAGCCGCGTTGCAGGGATCGCGCACGTCATCTCGTCGCCGGGCATCCCGCTGCGTGCTCGGCTCAGGGTGCAGCCCAGGCTTGCCGCGACCTCGCCCTTCTCCTTGGCGAGGGCGACGATGTGACACTGCGGCTTGCCGCCGATGTGGAGCCCGGGCACGGCGTCGGCCAGGAGCATGAGCTGCCCGGCCGTGATTCGGATGAGGACGACATCGGGTGCTCGCCCGGCGTCGGCCAGTGGCCCGTAGCTGACAGAGCCGGGGCGTTCGTGCACCGTCGGGATGTTCAGGACCTGTTCCATCGTGACCCAGCCCGACTCGAGGAGGGCGGCCACGTCGGAGTTGCCGGCAACCTCGTCGAGGCTGGCGAAGCCGTGGACCACGATGCCGACACTGCAATTTGCGTGGTCACTCGCGACCGTCGAGAACGTCCGGTCGACGGCTTTGGTCCAGAACACGCACCCGGCCGGAACCGGGCCGGTCCTTCCGTCGGAAGCGGCCGCCGGCTTGGTTCCCTCGAATGCGTCGATGCCTTCGGGGATCCGGGCGGCGAACGTGATGGCAATCGGCGGTGTCGTGAGCCCCAGCGACGTCGTCAGGGCACCGGCCAGATCTGACCATGAGCGGGAGTCCATAGTCCCACTCTTGCAGACCAGACTGTGCTGGCGCCTTCGCCTCCGTCGCATCC
>Ga0209415_10003035_pt1 | contig 31301 bp, 26 predicted proteins | sample PeaSoiSIISIP2007_FD_187696 | JGI IMG/M metagenome (GOLD analysis project Ga0209415, IMG submission 187696) | Peat soil microbial communities from Weissenstadt, Germany - SII-SIP-2007 (SPAdes) (version 2) | ecosystem: Environmental > Terrestrial > Soil > Wetlands > Peat | place: Germany... | reverse complement strand
TCGTCGGGGGGTCGCGCCAGCGGCGCCGGGGCTTCGGTCCCGGCGCCGCTGCGCTTCCCCCTCCTGAAATTCATCGGCGCACGACTGCACCGGCGATGTCGCCAGTCGGGCCTGTCTCGGAGCGACAGCCCTGTACTTAGAGCGACAGCCCTGTACTTAGAGCGACAGCGCGGTGCCTTTGACCAGGCTGAGGCTCCCCGTCGCGGAGTCACACGCCCTCCCCGACACGACGTCACCCGAATGGGTGTAGGTCGAGGTCCCGCCGGTCACGCTGCCGCTCACGTCGTACTCCGTGCTGCCGGACTTGCAGCCACCCTGGCCGGCCGACGACGCGGAGAGAGAGACCGTTGTGGTCTGACCACTCTTGCTCCATGTCACCGTTCCGCCGGTGGCCAGTGAGGCCGCCACGCCGCTGGCACTCTTGTTGGTCTTCGACTTGGGTGAGCATTTCGAGATGGTGATGTTCCCCGTGATCGTTCCGGTGAGCTTCTTGCACGTCACCGACGAACCGGCCGCCGAGGCCGGTGAGGAGAGGGTGAAGGCGGCGATGGACGCTGGCATGGCCAGCGCCGCCACTGTCGCCACGGCTGTGAGCAAACGACGCATGGATGTCCCCCTTGGGCGAGGTGTGCCGGAACTTCTCCGACACGAGTGTCAGGTTTCTTTCCCCGGCCGAGCCCAACGGATGCACGATTGACCCGGGCGAAACTGCCCGGGGACCACGGTGATTTCACCTGGCCAGGGGGGAGAGGGTGGGAATATCCTGGACAAGCGATTGGTTGCGATATATCGTAACTGATCACAACATGTCGACCCGAAGGACGGCCGGCAGAGAACGATCCAGGAGGATCCATGCACCGAGACAGAACGACAGAGAGACATCAACGAGGTCCCCGACGGCGCGATATCGGGCACGAGCTGCTGGCCGAGCGGGCCGCCGAATGGGGCGGAGGAGCGTGGCGGGGTGCCGGCCGGCGCATGCGTCGCGGTGACATCCGCACGGCGCTGCTGGTGGCCCTGGGTGACGGGCCGGGCCACGGCTATGAGCTCATCAGCCGGTTGGAGGAGAAGAGCGGGGGAGCGTGGCGGCCGAGCCCCGGTTCGGTGTACCCGACGCTGCAGCTGTTCGAGGACGAAGGTCTGGTGAAGGCCGAGGAACGCGACGGCAAGCGGGTGTACAGCCTCACCGACCAGGGTCGCACCGAAGCGGCCACCCGTATCGAGCAGCACGGCGCGACACCGTGGGAGAGCGAACCCGAAGGCAACACACCCAACAGGGCCCTGCGCAAGGCGGCGGCCCAGTTGTTCGCCGCCGCCAAGCAGGTGGCCCAGACGGCCGACACGGCGCAGATCGATCGTGCCGCCGCCGCCATCCGCGCCGCCAGCAAGGAGCTGTACCAGATCCTGTCGGAGGACTGACCCTACGCCCCCATGGCGTGCACGCCGCCGTCCACGTGCACCATCTCGCCGGTGGTGGCGGGGAACCAGTCCGACAACAGCGCCACACAGGCCCGGGCCACGGGCTCGGCGTCGTTCACGTCCCAGCCGAGCGGCGCTCTGTCGCCCCACGTCGCCTCGAAGGTGGCGAAGGACGGGATGGACTTGGCCGCCATGGTCCGGATGGGACCGGCGGCGACCAGGTTGACGCGGACGCCGTCGGGGCCGAGGTCGCGCGCCAGGTAGCGCGACAGGGACTCGAGCGCCGCCTTGGCCACCCCCATCCAGTCGTAGGCGGGCCAGGCCACGCGGGCATCGAAGTCGAGGCTCACCACCGACGAGCCCCCGGCGGCGATGAGCAATGGGCGGAACGCGCCGACGAGGGCCTTCAGCGAGTAGGCCGAGATCTCGAGGGCCACGGCCACGTCGCTCCAGCCGGCGCGCAGGATGTCGCCCCCCAGGCAGTCCTGGGGGGCGAATCCGATGGCGTGGAGCAGTCCATCGAGCCGTCCCCATTTTTCGGTCAGCGCCACCGACGCCGCCTCGAGTTGGTCGGCGTTGGTGACGTCGATCTCGAGCACGTCGACGGGCCGGGGGAGCTTGCGGGCCACGCGGGTGGTGAGCGAGAGGCCCCGGCCGGCCCCCGACAGCACGATCTCGGCCCCCTCGTCCTGGGCCAGGCGGGCGACGGCAAAGGCCAGGGATGCGTCGGTCAGGACACCGGTGATCAGGATGCGCTTGCCGTCGAGGATTCCCACGGCAAGGCACCCTAATGGTCGGTGACAGCAGTGTTCCGAGGAGAGTGCGCCTCCCGGCCCGAGTGGTTGGGGCCCGGTCGCCCTGTGCCAAGGTGTCACCCGTGAACGTCGGCATCCTCGGGGGCACCGGACCCCTCGGTCGTGGGCTCGCGCTGCGACTGGCGGCGGCGGGGACGGCTGTCACCGTGGGGTCACGCGATCCCGCGCGCGCCGCCGCCGTGGCAGCCGAGATCGTGGCCGCCTGGCCCGACCGGACGCTCGCCATCGCCGGCGCCGGCAATCCGGCGGCCGCTGACGCCGACGTGGTCGTGATGGCCACCCCGTGGGAGGCGGCCGTGCCCACGGTGGCCGAGATCGCCGGGCACCTGCGGGGCAAGGTCGTCGTCTGTGTGGCCAATGCGCTTGTCCGGGAGGGGTCCGACATGCTGGCCCTGATCCCCCCACGTGGATCGGTGGCCGCGTCGGTGGCCGCCGCCGCCCCCGATGCGCTCGTGGCGGCGGCCGGTCACCATCTTCCCGCCCATGCCCTGGCCAAGCTGGACCGGCCGCTCGTGGCCGACGTGCTCGTGTGCTCCGATCACCGCGTCGCCACCGAGACGACCATGGCGCTCGTGGCCCGCATCCCCGGTCTGCGACCCCTGGACGCCGGCGGTTTGGCCTCGGCCGCCGCCATCGAGGCCTTCACGGCCGTGTTGGTGGGGCTGAACATCCGCTACCGGGCGCACAGCACACTCGGCCTGTCCGGCTTGGACGGCAACAGCCGGGTGCCCGCCCGCACGGAGGTGCCGTTGCCGTGATGCGTCTCTACGACACCGCCCGCCGTCGTGTCGTGCCCTTCGAGCCCGGACCCCTCGTGTCCATGTACTCCTGTGGCATCACGCCCTACGACAGCGCCCACATGGGTCACGTGCAGGTGTACCTGACCTTCGACCTCCTGCAGCGCCGGCTGCGCGACGCCGGGCACGAGACGAGACTGGTGCGCAATGTCACCGACGTGGACGACGACATCCTGCGCCGGGCGCGGGAGTTGGGGGTGCACTACCTCGACTTGGCGGCGGAGGAGATGGCCCGCTTCGACGCCAGCATGCAGGTTCTCGGCCTCCTGCCCGTGTACCGCGAGCCCCGGGCCACCTCGGCCATCCCCGAGATCCTCTCTCTGGTGGGGGCTGTTCTCGACGCCGGACACGCCTACGAGTCGGGTGGATCGGTGTACTTCGACGTCTCCTCGTTCGCCGCCTTCGGACAGATAAGTCATCTGTCGCGGGCCGAGATGCTGGTCCTGGCGGCCGAACGCGGCGGCAAACCCGACGATCCCCATAAGCGCGACCCCCTCGACTTCGTGCTGTGGCAGCCGTCGGCGGCCGACGAACCGGCGTGGCAGTCACGCTGGGGACCGGGCCGACCGGGCTGGCACATCGAGTGCTCGGCCCTGGCCATGCGCGAACTGGGGGAGACGATCGACCTGCACGGGGGAGGACGCGACCTGATCTTCCCCCATCACGAGTGCGAGTCGGCCCAGTCGGAGTCGGTGACGGGCAAGACGTTCTGCCGGCACTGGTTCCACGTCGGGATGGTCGGTCTCGAGGGTACCAAGATGTCGAAGTCGCTCGGGAACCTCGTCTTCGTGGGCGATCTGCTGAAGGAATGGGAACCCATGGCCATCCGCCTGGCTCTGCTCGAGCACCACTACCGCGCCGACTGGGAGTGGGAGCACTCGAGCCTGGCCGGCGCGGCCGAACGCCTCGAGCGCTGGCGCGCCGCGGGCGAGGGTGACGCCGGGCTCGAGGACGTCCGCCGGCATCTCGACGACGACCTCGACGCGCCCGGCGCGCTCGTCGCCCTCGACGAGGTGGCCGCCACCGGCGCCGGAATGTCGCAGGGGGCGGCTCTCCTGGGCGTTAGCCTGTGACCTCCGACTGACCGTCAGGCACCGCGCCCGGGCGGCACGACCCCGAGGCACTCCACCATGGCAGGCGTAATCACGGTCCGGCTCCCCGACGGTTCGACCAAGGAACTGCCGGCCGGCACGACGGCCCTGGGCATGGCGTCGTCCATCGGCAAACGGCTGGCGGCGGCGGCGGTGGCCGCCGTCATCGACGCGGAGGAGGTCGATCTCGACACGGTGCTGCCCGATGGCGCCGTGGTGGCGGTGGTGACGGCCGACAGTGATGCGGGCCGGACGATCATCCGGCACTCCACCGCCCACGTGCTCGCCCAGGCCGTGGTCGATCTGTGGCCGGGCGCCCAGTACGCCATCGGTCCCGCCATCAGCGACGGTTTCTATTACGACTTCGCCCTTCCCCACGGGGGCACCTTCAGTGACGACGACCTCGACCGGATCACCGCCAAGATGCAGGCCATCATGGCCGAGGACCAGCCCTTCGTCCGTCAGGAACACTCCTTCGAGGACGGTCTGGCCCTGTTCGCCGACCAACCCTTCAAGCGCGAGATCATCACCGGGGTGGCGGACGACGCCGCCCTTCAAGCCGAGGCCTCGGCCGACATCGCCCCCGGCGCCGCCGTCGTCACGACGTACCGCAACACCGAAAGCTTCGTCGACCTGTGCCGGGGGCCCCATGTGCCGTCGACGGGTCGGCTCGGGCACTTCGCCCTGCAGCGGGTGGCCGGCGCCTACTGGCGCGGCGACGAGAAGCGTGCCCAATTGCAGCGCATCTACGGCACCGCCTGGGAGTCGGAGAAGGCGCTGGCCGAGCACCTGCACCGTATCGAGGAGGCCGAGCGGCGCGACCACCGTCGCCTCGGGGCCGAGCTCGACCTGTTCTCGTTCCCGAGCGAGATCGGATCGGGTCTGGCCGTCTTCCACCCGAAGGGCGCCGCCATCCGCCGGCTGATGGAGGACTACTCCCGCCAACGCCACGAGAACGGCGGCTACCAGTTCGTCTACACGCCCCACATCACCAAAGCCGATCTGTTCGAGATCTCGGGCCACCTGCAGTCGTTCGCCGAGGGCATGTTCCCGCCCATGGAGCTCGACGAAGGCCAGCGGTACTACCTGAAGCCCATGAACTGCCCCATGCACATCCTGATCTACCGGAGCCGGCAGCGCTCCTACCGGGAGCTGCCCATGCGGCTCTTCGAGTTCGGCACGGTCTACCGCTACGAGAAGTCGGGCGTCGTCCACGGCCTCACCCGGGTCCGGGGGCTCACCATGGACGATTCCCACATCTTCTGCACCCGCGAGCAGATGGCCGACGAGCTCGATTCGCTTCTCACCTTTGTCCTCGACGTGCTGCGCGACTTCGGGCTGGACGATTTCTACCTGGAGCTGTCGACCAAGCCCGAGGACAAGGCGGTGGGCAGCGACGAGGACTGGGACGACGCCACCGAGGCGCTGCGCGCCGCGGCCGAAGGGAAACATCTCGAGCTGGTGATGGACGAGGGCGGAGGTGCGTTCTACGGGCCCAAGATCTCCGTCCAGGCGCGCGATGCCATTGGGCGCCATTGGCAGGTCTCCACCATCCAGCTCGACTACAACCTGCCCAAGCGTTTCGGTCTCGAGTTCGTGGGCGCCGACAACGCGCGCCACCAACCGGTCATGATCCACCGGGCGCTCTTCGGTTCGGTGGAGCGGTTCTTCGCCATACTCCTCGAGCACTACGCCGGGGCCCTGCCCACGTGGCTCATGCCCACGCAGGTGGTGGTGCTCCCCGTGCGCGACGACCACGACGCCTACGCGGAGTCGGTGGCCGACACCTGTCGCCGGCACGGCCTGCGGGCCGTCTCGGACCCGGCCACCGAGCCTTTGGGGGCGCGCATCCGGAAATGGAAGGTGGAGAAGCTGCCGTACATCTTGGTGGTGGGCGACGAGGACGCCCACTCCTCCACCGTCGGCGTGAACGCCCGGGGGTCGGAGCGTCCCGATCGGGGCGTGCCCATCGACGCCTTCGCGGCCGCCGTGGTGGCCGAGGTCCAGTCCAAGGGATCGCCCGAGACGCGGCGCGCCGAGGGATCGCATGCGGCGGGCCGGTGAACCCGAAACACCTGTGAGCCCGGAGCGGGTGTGAGCCTCGAGCAGTTGTGGGCGGGCTGGCGCCACGACTACGTGGTCGGCGCCAGCGCCGCCGAACGGACCGGGAACGACGACGAATGCGTCTTCTGCCGGATCGCCGCCTCGGGCGACCCGAGCGCCGACAACGGCGTCGTCTGGCGCGGGGCGCTGACCCTGGCCGTCCTGAACGCCTATCCCTACGCCAGCGGTCATCTCCTGGTGGCACCCGTCCGCCATGTGTCGGGTTTGGACGAGTTGACGGCGGCGGAGTCGAGCGATCTGTGGGAGGCGACCCGTCGCGCCGCCGCCGCCCTCGGCACGGCCTATGAGCCCGACGGGCTCAACATCGGTGCCAACCTGGGCCGGGCCGCCGGCGCCGGCATCCCGCGGCATCTCCATGTGCACGTCCTGCCCCGGTGGTCGGGGGACACGAATTTCATGACGACGGTGGCGGGCGTCCGGGTCATGCCCGAGTCGCTCCCCGAGAGCTGGCGCAAGGTGCACGAGGCCTGGCCGGGGGGCTAAGGACCCCGGCGTGCTTCCCGTAGCGGTCGACGAGTCTAGAGGTCGACGACCACTTCGTATTCGAACCAGGTGGTGCGCTCCGCCCCCATGGTCTCGTAGAGGCGCTGGGCCCGACGATTGTCGACGGCCGTGGACCAGCGGACGCGCCGGAGCTTCCTCGTGCGCGCCACTTCCCTCGTGGCCTCGATGAGCCGACGGCCCACGCCGGTACTCCGGGCGTCGGGGACGACATAGAGGTCGTTCAGGATGATGATGTCTTCGGCCTCCACCGACGACGCCGTGTAGTACAGGCAGGCGTAGCCGAGGAGTCGCCCGTTGTCCCACGCGCCCAGGATGCATCCGGCGTCGCTCGTGCCGAGAAAGCGGGAGAAGAAAGCGCGGTTGCGCGTGTCGTCGGGGTCGTCGACGCTGTAGAAGCGTTGGTAGTCGGCGATGAGGGGCGCCACGGCGTCGTAGTCCCCGGTGTCGACCGGGGCGATGACGAGATCGCCCACCGCTCAGTCTGCCGTCTTCACCTTCGTCATCCGCTCGGCCAGATTCGCCGGCATGACGTCGTAGTGGTCGTGCTCGGCCCGGAAGCGGCCGCGTCCGCCGGTGATCGAGCGGAGGTCGACGGCGTAGCGCTGGATCTCCGACGTGGGGACGAGGGCGGTGATCACCTGGCGGCCCCCCTCGGCCGTGTCGGTGCCCTGGACGCGGCCGCGTCGCGAGTTCATGTCGCCCAGGACCTCGCCCTGCATGGCTGCGGGCACCGTGACCTCGAGACGGGAGATGGGCTCGAGCACCACGGGATCGGCTTTGGCCATGGCCTCGCGGAACGCCAGCGAGCCCGCCATCTTGAAGCTCATCTCCGACGAGTCCACGGGATGGAACTTGCCGTCGTAGCAGGCGGCCTGGATGTCGACCACGGGGAACCCGTACACGCCGCCCAGGGCCATGGATTCGAGGACGCCCTTCTCCACGGCCGGGATGTACTGCTTGGGGATGGCTCCGCCCACGATCTCGTCGATGTAGTGGAAGCCCTCACCGCGCTCGAGGGGTTCGATGCGCAGCGAGGCCACCCCGAACTGGCCGTGGCCGCCCGTCTGCTTCTTGTAGCGGCCCTCGGCCTCGGCCGGTTTCGTGATCGTCTCGCGATAGGCGATGCGGACGTCCTCCGTCTCCACGTCGACACTGAACTTGCGGTGCAGTCGCTCGGCCGCCACCGCCAGGTGGGTCTCGCCCGTGCCCCGCAGGATGGTCTGGTGTGTCTCGTCCACTCGCTCGACGACCAGAGCAGGATCCTCGTCCTGCAGACGGTGCAGCGCCGTCATGAGCTTGTCCTCGTCGCCCTTCGACTTCGGTCGGATGGCCACCGACAGGGCGACCGGCTCGGCCTCCGGGCCCGGCACGGTGACCGGGGTGCCCTTGGGGGCGAGGGTGTCCCCCGTGGCCGTGTCCGACAGCTTGGGGACGGCCACGAGATCTCCCGCCTGCGCCTCGGTCACCGACTCGGCATCCTTCCCCCGCAGGAGCTGCAGGACGTGGAGCTTGGCTTCGGCGTGGCTCCGGGGGTTGGTGAGGACGGAATCGGGCCGGATCGTTCCCGACAGCACCCGCAGGAGCGAGATCTTGCCCACATAGGGGTCGGAGATGGTCTTGAAGACGCGGGCCAGTGGCGCCGCGGCGGGATCGCAGGCCACCTCCTGCTCGGTGTCACCGGCGCGGACGGTGACGGGGGGCCGGGCATCGGGCGAGGGTCCGATCTCGGCCAGGAGCGACGCCAACCGGTCGATGCCCACGCCGGTGGCGGCCGACCCGCACACCACGGGGAAGACGAGACCCTGCGCCACGCCCGATGCCAGGGTGGCCTCGAGCTCGTCCGTCGAGGGGACGTCACCCTCGAGATAGCGCTCCATGAGGGCGTCGTCACCCACCACGATGCCCTCCACCAGCTGCTCGCGGACCTGGTGCTCGACATCGGCCACGTCGTCGGGAATGGGTTCGGGGCACGGCGGCCCGTCGTCGTAGAGCAGGGCGCTGTCGGTGAGCAGATCGGCGATGCCGTGGAATCCGCTCTCTTCCCCGAGGGGGAGCTCGAGGGGGGCGATGCCGGCGCCGAAGCGGTCCTGGAGATCGGCCAGCGTCCGGTCGAAGCTGGCGCGCTCGCGGTCGAGCTTGTTGATGAAGACGAGTCGGGGGATGCCGAGCTCGGCCGCCAGCTCCCATGCCGCCTCGGTTTGTGCCTCGACGCCGTCGACCGCGCTCACCACCACGACGACGAGGTCGACGACCGAGCAGGCGGCGCGGACCTCACCGAAGAAATCGGCGTAGCCCGGCGTGTCGATGATGTTGATCTTCACGTCGCCGCAGATGACGGGGGCGAGCGACAGGGAGATCGACATATGTCGCTTGATCTCCTCCGGTTCGAAGTCACACACGGTGGAGCCGTCGTCGACCCGGCCGGCCCGGGGGATGGCCCCCGTGGCGAAGAGCAGGGCCTCGGCCAGGGTCGTCTTGCCCGCCCCGTTGTGTCCGACCAGGGCTACGTTGCGGATGCGCGCCGGTGGGAAGCTGGTCACCCCGAGCACCTCCCCTCGCTCGACCACCGGCGCCGAGCAGCGTCGGGGCTGCCCATCCTACCGGTGGGTAACGGGATCGTCACTGGGCGGTGCGACGGGCCCGTGCCCCCGGGAGCGGCTCGGCCGCCGGGGAACCTTTCCGTTGGCCCCGGAGGCGCCGATGGTAGGCTCGTAGTGTCAGTCGTGAGGAGGAAACTCGCACATGTTCGATGGCCGCTGGCGACACGCCGTGGACCGAACGACCAAGCCAGTCGGTAACGCACTCGTACGGACGGGCATCACCGCCGACGTCCTCACGGTTTTCGGACTGGTCATGTCGGTGGTCACCGCCATCGCCGTGGGTTCGGGCCACCTCGTCTGGGGCGTCATCCTCCTGTTCCCGACCGGCCTCCCCGACCTGTTCGACGGGCCGGTGGCCAAGGCGGCGGGGACGGCCTCCATACGGGGGGCGTTCTTCGACTCCGTGGCCGACCGGGTGTCGGACGCCTTCATTTTCGGTGGGGTCTCGTGGTATCTCGCCGCCCACCATCACGGCCAGATGGTGCTGTTGCCGTTCGCCATCCTGGCGTTGACGGCGCTCATCTCGTACCAGCGGGCCAAAGCCGAGCTCCTCGGTCTGTCGGCGGGCGGTGGACTGATGGAACGGGCCGAGCGGTTCATCCTGCTCGGCGTGTGCTTCATCGCCGGCGCCGTCTCGAGCGCCGCCTTCGTCCCCGCTCTGTGGGTGTTCTTCGGCCTCATCACGGCCACCGCCCTGGGGCGGTTCGTCCGGGTGTGGCAGGAAGCCGAGGGCCCGGTGCGGACACCGTCGCTCCGTCCCCTGCGGGCGATCGATCCCGAGCGCGCCCTGGCCCGTCGGCGCGACGCCCGGGTCGACTCCCGGTGGCGGACGTGGCGCGAGACGCGTGCGCAGCGCGACGCCACCGGCGTGCACTTCGTGCAGCCCCAGCGGGCCGACCAACCTCTCGGTCGTTGGCGGGCCCGTCGCCAGAGCGTGATCGCCAGCCGATCGGGTCGGATCTGGCGGGCACGGCGCGCCGAACGGCCCCGTGAGCGCAGTGGCCGCCGGCCTGGTGCCGGCGGGTCCTGAACCCACCACCCGCTGACCCCGACGTGGACGGGTCACGGACGTCGGACGCCCGCGCCCAGGCGACCTACCTGATCTACCGCGGCCTGGGTACGGCCATGCAACGTCTGCCCGAGCCGGTGGCGACGGCGGCGGCGGCCGTCGTGGGTATGGGGCTCACGACCGCCCGACGCCAGTCCCGGACCGCCTACGGGCGCAACCTCCGACGGGTGCTCGGCCCCGACCTGTCCGACGCCGAGGTGCGGGCGTGGACGAGGCGGGCGTTCCTCAATTACGCGCGCTACTGGCTCGAGGGGTCGCGCCTTCCCGCCGTCGACCCGCAGGTGATCGAGTCGCGCATGATGGTCGAGTCGGGCTACGAACATCTCGTGGCCGGCATGGCGGCGGGCCGAGGCGTGGTCATGGCCCTGCCCCACCTGGGGCGTTGGGAGTGGGGAGGCGCGTGGCTCAACCTCCAGGGCTACCCCATGACGGCGGTGGCCGAGCCGGTCAGCCCGCCGAAGCTGTACGACTGGTTCGTGTCGCAGCGTCAGGCGCTCGGCCTCACCATCGTGCCCCTGAACGCCGACGCCGGCGGCGTGTTGTTGCGGACGCTGCGCGACGGCGGCCTGGTGGGACTGCTGTGCGACCGGGACATCGTCGGCAACGGGGTGGAGGTGGAGTTCTTCGGAGAGCGGACCACCTTGCCGGCGGGCCCGGCCACTCTGGCCCTGCGGACGGGCGCCGCCCTGCTGCCCACCGCCGTCTACGGCGGACCGGGTCGCGACCACACCGCCGTCATCATGGCGCCCGTGGCCACCGAGCGCACCGGACGGCTACGCGCCGACGTGACCCGCGTCACCCAACAGGTGGCCCACGATCTGGAACGGCTGATACGACGCGCCCCCGACCAGTGGTACCTGTTCCAGCCCAACTGGCCCAGTGACCGCGACGGATCGCCCCCGCCGACAGAGGCGCCTTCGACAGACGCCCCGTCGACAGACGAAGGCACCTGATTCGGCCGTGCGCGTCGCCCTGCTGTGCCCGTACAGCCTGAGCAAGCCCGGGGGGGTCCAGGGTCAGGTGCTGGGCCTGGCCCGCGCCCTCGGTGCCCTCGGTCACGACCCCCTCGTTCTGGCGCCCACCGACGGGCCGGTCGAGATCCGTGGTCTGCCGCCGCAGAACGTGGTGTCCCTGGGCCGGTCTCTACCCCTACGGGCCAACGGCTCGGTGGCCCCCGTCTCCCTCGACCCCGTCGCCGCCGGCCGGGCCGTGCGGCGACTACGCCGGAGCGGGGTTGACGTCGTGCACCTGCACGAGCCCCTCGCCCCCGGCGCCGGCTACGCCTGCCTGGTCCTGTGCCCGCAACCGCGGGTGGGCACCTTCCACCGGTCCGGTGCGTCGACGGCCTACCGGCTCCTCGGTCCCCTGGCCCGCTGGGCCGCCGACCGTCTCGATGTGCGCTGCGCCGTGTCCCCCGAGGCGCGCGCGACGGCGGCGGAGGCGCTGGGCGGGAGCTACGAGATCGTGGGCAACGGCGTGGAGCTCGACCGGGTGGCATCGGTCGAACCGTGGCCCACGGACGGACCCACCGTGCTCTTCGTCGGTCGTCACGAACGGCGCAAGGGTCTCGGGGTGCTGCTCGACGCGTGGGGCCGCTTGTCCGAGGACGAGGCGGTCCCGCTCACCACGTTGTGGGTGGTGGGCGACGGTCCCGAGACGGACGCACTGCGGGCGCGCACGTCGGCCGACTCCCGGGTGCAGTGGTTGGGACGCGTGGGGGACGACGAGCTGGCGGCGCGACTGCGCGGTGCCGACGTGCTCTGTGCGCCCTCCCTCGGGGGCGAGTCGTTCGGGATGGTGCTCCTCGAGGCCATGGCGGCCCGGACGGCGGTGGTGGCGAGCGACATTCCCGGCTACGCCTTCGTGGCCGGTGGCCACGCCCGGCTGGTCGCGCCCGGCGACGTCGACGCCTGGTCCGCTGCTCTCGGCGGGGCCGTGACCGAGGCCGCCCAGGGGACGGGAAGGTCGGCGCCCGAGGCCCTCGAGCGGGCCTACGACCACGCCGCCACGTGGTCGATGGGGCGCCTGGCCGAGCGCTATGTGGAGATCTACGAGGGGGCACGGGCGCGGCGGTCACGGGCCGGCTGAGAGGACCAGGACGCGGGCCGGGGGAGAGCGCCACGTACACTTCCGCAATGGCCGCTTCCTCCGGCTCCTCCTCGGGTCGCCGTCGCGGTGGCCGTCCCCCGACGTCCGGGAACGCGCGCGGCAGCGGCTCCGGTTCCGGCGGCGGCGGTGCCGGCGGCAATCAACGGTCGTCGCGACCGGCCGGATCGAACTCCGGTGGCGGTCGCTCGGGTGGGGGCGGTGGGCGCAACCGCGGTGGGGGTGGCGGACGCAGCGGCGGTGGTGGACGCGGCGGCGGTGGGCGCGGCGGGCCACCGGGCGGTGGCCGCGGTGGGCCACGAAGCGGTGGAGGCGGTCAGCGCGGCTCGTCCAGTCGTCCGGTCGCCCCTGTCATGGTCGAGCCTGTCGTCACCATCGAGGCGCTGCCGGCGCCCAACGAAGACGAGACCCTGGCCCGCCGGAACCGCCGACGCGGCATGGGCATCGCCGCCTTCCCCGGGGTGCTTCTCGGCATCGTGGTGGCCGTGGTGTGCATCGCGCTCACCGATGTCGTCGTCGGGGTGGTGGCCGGTGTGCTCGTCGCCGTCGCCTTGGCCGTGGTCACCTGGCGGGCCGCCACCCCCGCCCTCATCCGTGCCCTGCACGCCGAGCCGGCGGACGAGGACGACTACGCCCGCGTCTTCAATCAGGTCGAGGGGCTGTGCGCCTCGATGGGTCTCGTGCTCCCGACCGTGTACGTGGTCGATGAGGAGGCACGTGGCGCGGTGACGTTCGGGCGGCGCCGCCGTCTGGCCGTGCTCGTGGTCACCTCGGGGTTGGTCGACGTTCTCGATCCGGTGCAGCTCGAGGGCGTGCTCGCCCATGAACTGGTCCATGTGAAATGCGCCGACATCGTTCCCGCCACCATGGCCGCCGCCGTGGCTCTTCCCTTGGTGGCCGTCATGCCCGGCGCCGCCGGGCTGGTTCACACCCTGGCCGGGCGCGGTCGGGAGTTCCGAACCGACCAGCGGGCCGTGAGCGTCACCCGCTATCCGCCGGGGCTGCGCGACGCGTTGGCCCTCATGGTGGACGGGCCCGTGCCGCCCCCGTCGTCGCCCCTGGCCGGGCGGGGTGTGGCGCTCGTGACCCGATGGTTGTGGACGGTCTCGCTCCCCGATCCCGCCGGGGGACGCCGGTCCGGGGGAGGTGTCGCCGGGGAGCTCGACGCCGCCGACGTGCGTATCAGCGCTCTGGACGAATGGTGAGGCCGGTCACGGTCCGGGGGCCGCGCCGGGCGACGGGCCGAAGGGGACAGCGAACCCGGCGGTAGACTCGATTCCATGAGCAACGCCCCCACCTCGTCATCTGCGACCTCCGGCACATCTGGCACGACGCCTCGTCGACCGGGGGCCGATGGAGAGCGGCGGACGGCGACGTTCACCGTGAAGCGGGGTCTGGCCGACATGCTGCGCGGCGGGGTGATCATGGACGTGATCGACGCCGGGCAGGCGCGCATCGCCGAGGACGCCGGGGCCGTGGCCGTGATGGCCCTCGAGCGTGTCCCCTCCGACATCCGTGCACAGGGTGGCGTGGCCCGGATGAGCGACCCGGCCCTGGTGGAGGGCATCCAGCAGGCGGTGACGATCCCGGTGATGGCCAAGGCGCGCATCGGGCACTTCGCCGAGGCGCAGGTTCTCGAGGCGCTGGCCGTCGACTACATCGACGAGAGCGAGGTGCTCACCCCGGCCGACGAGGCCCACCACATCGACAAGTGGGCGTTCCGGGTCCCGTTCGTTTGCGGCGCCACCAATCTCGGGGAGGCGTTGCGGCGGATCTCCGAAGGAGCCTGTCTCATCCGCTCCAAGGGCGAGGCCGGGACGGGGAACATCGTGGAGGCGGTCCGTCATCTGCGGTCCATCCTGGGAGACATCGGAGCACTCACACAGGCTGACGCCGCCACGCGCTACGCGTGGGCGAAGAACCTGGCCGCCCCCATCGAGCTCGTGCATGAAGTGGCCGACACCGGGCGGCTCCCCGTCCCGCTGTTCTGCGCAGGAGGGATCGCCACCCCGGCCGACGCCTCGCTGGTGATGCAGCTGGGAGCCGAAGCGGTGTTCGTGGGCTCGGGCATCTTCAAGAGCGAGGACCCGGCCCGCCGGGCCCGGGCCATCGTGGAGGCGACCACCCACCACGACGACCCGGAGATCGTGGCCAAGGTGAGCCGGGGCCTCGGGGCATCGATGCCCGGGCTCGAGATCGCCGGCCTCGAGCAGCGCATGGCCGGACGAGGCTGGTAGGGGAACGGACCGTGCGACCGGTGTCGGCGGCCGAGGTGCCCCCAGGTGAACGTCGGCGTTCTCGCTCTGCAGGGCGACGTCGCCGAGCACTTACGCGCCCTCGCTGATCTCGCCGTCGCCGGCCGGCCCGTGCGCCGGCCGTCCGACCTGTCCGGGCTCGACGGCATCGTCCTGCCGGGGGGCGAGTCGACCACCATGTCGATGCTCCTGTCGTCGTCGGAGCTTCTCGAGCCCCTGGGCAAGGAGATCGCCGCCGGACTGCCCGTCTTCGGCACCTGTGCCGGCATGATCCTCCTCGGCTCGTCGGTGATCGGGGGCCGCCAGGACCAGATCTGTTACGGGGCCATCGACATCGCCGTCCGGCGCAACGGCTACGGGCGGCAGCTGGCGTCCTTCGAGTGCGACCTCGACGTGCCCGCTGTCGGTGGGGTGCCGTTCCACGCGGTGTTCATCCGGGCGCCACTGGTGGAGGCGACCGGCGACGCCGTGGAGGTCCTGGCCACCGTGGCGCCGTCGACCGGGACGCCGGACGGCACCGGTGGCGGTCTCACCGACGTACCCGCCGCCACACCGGTGTTGTGCCGGCAGGGCCCTGTCCTGGTGGCGGCGTTCCATCCCGAGCTCACCGCCGATCGGCGGGTGCACCGACTGTTCGTTTCGATGATCGAGGAGAGGGGACGATAGACGATGTCCGGACACTCCAAGTGGGCGACCACCAAGCACCGTAAGGCCGCCGTCGACCAGGCGCGGGCCAAGAGCTTCGCCAAATTGATCCGGCTGCTCGAAGTGGCGGCACGCGAGGGAGGCAGTGACCTCAACTCGAACGCCACGTTGCGCAGCATGTTCGACAAGGCCCGATCGGCCTCGGTACCCATGGACACCATCGAGCGCGCCATCAAGCGGGGGTCGGGAGAGCTCGAAGGCGTGCGCTACGAACAGGTGAACTACGAGGGATACGCGCCCGGGGGCGTGGCCATCATCGTGGAGACGCTCACCGACAACCGCAACCGCACCGGCGCCGAGGTGCGCAACGTGTTCTCCCGCAGCGGCGGGTCGATGGCCGAGCCGGGAGCCGTGTCGTGGCAGTTCGAGCGCAAAGCGGTGATCGAACTGCCCCGGAGCCTCGACGAGGACAAGGTCATGGAGGTGGCCATGGAGGCCGGTGCCGAGGACCTGAGTGACGACGGGGACCACTGGGTGGTGACGGCGGCCCCGACCGATCTGAGCGCGGTGCGTCAGGGACTGGAGGCGGCCGGCATGACCGTCGACTCGGCCGAGCCCGCCATGGTCCCCACCACCACGGTGCCGGTGACCGAGGTGGGCGAGGCCCGGCAGGTGCTGCGGCTGCTGGAAGCGCTCGACGACCACGACGACGTGCAGAACGTCTGGTCCAACTTCGACATGCCCGACGACGTCATGGCGGCCGCCGGCGACTGATCACATCCACCTCGTCACATCCACCTTGCCCCCGGAGTCCCTTGCTAAGGTCGAACGCGTGTTCGTCCTGGGCATCGACCCCGGCCTCTCGCGCTGCGGCTATGGGCTGGTGCAGCGCTGCGGGAGCCGGCTGACGGCGAGCGCCGGAGGGGTCGTGACCACCGTCCCCTCCATGCCCCTCCCCGAGCGCCTGCACACGCTCTATCGCGAGTTGCGCGCCCTGGTGGAGGAGATGCGGCCCGACGCCGTGGTCGTCGAGCGGGTCTTCTTCCAGACGAACGTCAGGACGGCCATGGCCACCGGTCAGGCCGGTGGCGTGGCCCTGGTGGTGGCGGCCCAAGCGGGCTGCGAGATCGCCCAGTACACGTCCAATGAGGTCAAGCAGGCTGTCGTCGGTTTCGGCAGCGCCTCGAAACAGCAGGTGCAGAACATGGTGGCTGCCCTCTTGGATCTTCCCGGTCCCCCCAACCCGCCCGACGTGGCCGACGCCCTGGCCCTGGCCGTGTGCCACCTGACGTCGCAACCTCTGCGACGGGCCATCGAGGCGGCCGCCGGCGCCGAAGCTGCCGCCGGCGCCGGACGCGGCCCCGGAGGGCGGACGTGATCGGCTGGCTGAGTGGAAGGCTGCTGGCCCGGACGGCCGACGGCGAGTTGCTGGTCGACGTCCACGGGGTCGGGTACCGGGTGAGCGTGCCGACGCCCCTTCTCGTGACGGCCGGCGATCAGGGCTCCGAGGTGACGCTGCACGTCCACACGCACGTGCGCGAGGACGCCATCGTGCTGTACGGCTTCGCCAGCACCGAGGAGCGGCGCTGCTTCGAGGCACTTCTCTCGGCCCACGGGGTGGGGCCGTCGCTGGCGCTGGCCGTGCTGTGCGCGTTGCGGCCCGCCGATCTCGTCCGGGCCGTGCTCGAGGAGGACCTCGACACGTTGTGCGCCGTTCCCGGCGTGGGCCGCAAGACGGCGGCCCGGCTCGTTCTCGATCTGCGTACCCGCCTGGAACTGCCGGAATTCGCCGGGGGAGGGGTCCCGGGAGGCACGACGTCGGGGCCGGCCGAGCCCCGGGGCGAGGTCCGGGCGGCGTTGGTCGAGCTCGGGTACGGGCCCGAGGAGATCCGGCGGGCCCTGCACGACATCCCCGACGAGGGTGCGGTGGAGGAGATGCTGCGCCAGGCCCTCCGTGAGCTGGCGGGGGCCCGGTGAGCCGCCGTGAAGTGGTGGCCCTCCCCGCCGTGGATCGCTCCCTCGCCGGCGGGACCGATGACGTGGCGGACGACCGCCACGGCTCACGCGACGGTCCACGCGACGACCCCGGCGACGATTCTCTGATCCGGCCGGTGGACCCCGAGGTCGACCCGGCCGATCTGGCCGACGAGGTCCGGCTCCGGCCGCGGCGACTCGAGGAATTCCTGGGCCAGGCACAGCTCACGGAGCACCTGCACATCGTGCTCGAAGCGGCCCGTCGGCGCGCCCAGCCCGTCGATCACCTGCTGTTCGCCGGGCCGCCCGGCCTGGGTAAGACCTCGTTGGCGGGGATCGTGGCGGCCGAGATGGGCGTCGGCCTGCGGATCACCTCGGGACCGGCGCTCGTGCGGACCGGCGATCTCGCCGCCATCCTGACCGACCTGCAACACGGCGATGTCCTGTTCATCGACGAGATCCACCGCCTGCCGCGCCCCGTCGAGGAGGTGCTGTACCCGGCGATGGAGGACTTCCAGCTCGACATCCTCATCGGCAAGGGACCGACGGCGCGGTCGATCCGCCTTGATCTGCCGCGCTTCACCCTGGTCGGGGCGACGACGCGGACCGGTCTTCTCACCGGCCCGTTGCGCGACCGGTTCGGCTTCCTCGGCCGGCTCGACCTGTACGCGCCCGACGATCTCCAGGGGATCGTGACCAGGGCGGCGGGCATCCTGGGGGTGGAGGTGGCCACCGAGGGGGCGTGGCAGATCGCGGCACGCGCCCGTGGGACGCCGCGTATCGCCAACCGGCTGCTGCGCCGGGTCCGGGACTACGTCGAGGTCCGGGCCGAGGGAGCCATCACGGCCGAGCTGGCGTCGGAGGGTCTCGAGATGTTCGGTGTGGACGCGCTCGGTCTCGACAAGGTCGACCGGGCCATCCTCGACGCGCTGTGCCGGCGTTTCGACGGGCGGCCGGTGGGGCTGATGACCCTGGCCCAGTGCATCGGTGAGGAGACCGAGACGGTGGAGGATGCCTACGAGCCCTATCTGCTCCAGCAGGGGCTCGTGATGCGGACGCCGCGTGGGCGGGTGGCGACGGCCCGGGCCTTCGACCACCTGGGGATGACCGATCCCCGCGCCGATCCCGCGCCCGGGGCAGCCACGCTGTGGTGATAGGGCGGCACGGCCCCGGCTGAGCAGGCAACCACGGCTGAGCAGGCAAATTGTCCCCGGGCGGGGCGGCAAAACCGGCGCCGGTGCCCGAGGCAGGCGGCGTGCCTGGGCTAAGGTCGACTGTTCGGAACCAGGCGGAGACCACACCCATGCCCACAGCGACTGCTTTCTTCGGCTTGCTCTTGGCCAAGACGACCGCGCCGGCGAAGACGTCCGGATCGGGCGTCGGTGAGCTCCTCTTCTTCGTTGTTCTGGTGGGCCTCTTCTGGGCCTTCTTCCTCCGGCCCCGGTCCCAGGCGGCCCGGCGCCAGCGGGAGACCCTGATGGAGCTGTCGGCCGGCGACGAGATCCTCACCGGGGCGGGCATCTTCGGCACCGTCCTCGACGTGGCCGACGACCGGGTGACGATCGAGACCGCCCCCGGCACACGGATCACCGTGCTGCGCTCCACCATCGCCCGACGGTTGACCGAGCCGGACGCCAATTCGGTGGCCGAGCAGAATTGGCACGACGAGGGCCACCACGACGGTGTGGCCGAAGCCGCCGGTTGGCACGACCCGAGCGAGCAGGACATCGCCGCCGCCACCCACGACCACTCGAGCGACAACGGCAGTGCCCCCGGACACGACACCACCGACCCGCACGACGGGACCACAGCCACACCCGAATCCGGGACGCCCGAGGCCGGGGCACCGGGAGCAACGCAGGAAGGCGAACGATGAAGCGCTCACTCGTTATCAGCTTGACGCTCGTCGTCGCCCTCACCGTGGTGCTCCTGGCGGCGACGCTGGGCGCCGGCTGGTCGCCGAAGCTCGGCCTCGACCTGGCCGGCGGTTCGGAGATCATCTACAAGCCGGCCCACGCGATCAACTCCGGTCAGATGGACACGTCGATCAACGTCATCCGGAACCGGGTCGACGCCGCCGGGGTGTCGGGGTCCAACGTCAACTCCCAGGGCGGCAACATCGTGGTGCAGCTCCCGGGGTTGAAGAACCCGCAGAAGGTCATCAATCTCATCGGCCAGACGGCCCAGCTGCAGTTCCGACCCGTCCTGGCCGCCGCCAACGGGTACGTGGCGCCCAAGAAGGGGACCGTCCTTCCGCCGTTGCCGAAGGGTCCGTCGGCCGCCACCTATTCGCTGCAGGCACCGACGTTGACGGTGAATACCTCCACCGGGAATTCGAACGAGGGGAGCATTCCCTCCGACCCCGTCTTGACCCAGTACCCGTCGACCTCGCCGGCCTATGACGACGAACATCCCCACGCCTACGTCCTCGTTCCCGTCCTCGGCGGCGGACGTTTCCTGCTCGGCCCCTCCGAATTGAACGGCACGGCGGTGGCGAGCGCCCAAGCGAACTTCCTGTCGCCCCAGTGGGTGGTGAACGCCACCCTCACCACGAAGGGGTCCCCCGCGTGGGACGCCCTGGCCCAGAAGTACTTCCACGAGATCCTCGGCATCGACCTCGACGGCCAGGTGGTGTCGGCCCCGCTCACCCAGCCCTCCAACGCCTCGTTCCAGTCGTTCGCCGGCAAGGTGCAGATCAGTGGGAACTTCACCCAGACCCTGGCGCAGAACCTGGCTCTCGACCTGAACTACGGCTCGCTGCCGGTACGGCTCATCAACATCGACCAGACGACCGTGTCACCGACGCTCGGGAAGTCATCACTCAATGCCGGGCTGGCCGCCGGCATCGGGGGACTGCTGCTCGTTCTCATCTACACCATCCTCTATTACCGGGCCCTCGGCATCGTGGTGGTCTCGGGCCTGATCGTCACCGCCGGTCTGCTCTTCTCCATCGTGTCCGCGCTCGGGCACTCGGGGTTCAATCTGACCCTCGACCTGTCGGGTGTGACGGGGCTGATCGTGTCCGTGGGTATCACCGTCGACTCCTACATCGTGTATTTCGAACGATTAAAGGACGAGGCGAGAAGTGGGCGATCCGTGCGGACGAGCGTCGACAAGAGCTTCCGGGGCGCGTTCCGGACGGTCCTGGCCGCCGACACCGTGTCCTTCGCCGCCGCCCTGGTGTTGTGGCTGCTGGCGGCGGGGACGGTCAAGGGGTTCGCCTTCTTCCTGGGCCTGTCGACGCTCCTCGACGTGGCCACGACGTACTTCTTCACCCGGCCCCTGGTCATCTTGCTGGGCCGCAATGCCAAGGTCACCAGTGCCCGCGTGATCGGTATCGCGCGCGGACTGGCCATTGACTCCGGAGGGCAGCCGTGACCGTCATCGACGAGACCGAGGCCGCGCCGGGTACCGGCGGCAAGCGCCCGAACGCCTTCGTCCGGCTCTACCGGGGCGAGACGTCGTTCGACTTCGTCGGGCGTCGCCGGACGTGGTACCTGATCTCGGGCATCATCATCGTGCTGGGGATCGTGTCGATGGGGACCCGGGGGTTCAACTTCGGCATCGACTTCAAGGGCGGGCAGTCGTGGGAGGTGTCGGCGGCCAATGCCAACATCACCGCCGCCAGCGTGCAGAGCGCCATGCAGTCGGCCGGCGTGTCCGACCCCATCGTCGAGTTCCTGGGAACGGGGGGCAACCGGAAGCTGCAGGTGGAGGCCGACCTGAACAAACTCAGCACGGCGCAGAAACAGAGCACCGAACAGGCGGTGGACAAGGCCCTCGGCCGACTGAGCGACACGCCCGCCACCGAGGTGACGTTCTCCGACGTGGGCCCCACGTGGGGGAGTCAGATCACCGACAAGGCCATATTGGCGGTGCTCGTCTTCTTCATCGTCGTGGTCCTGTACATCAGCCTCCGCTTCGAGTGGAAGATGGCCATCGCCGCGCTCATCGCCGTGATCCACGACCTGCTGGTGACGGCCGGGATCTATTCGCTCACCGGGTTTCAGGTCACCCCGGACACGGTGGTGGCCGTCTTGACCATCCTCGGGTATTCGCTCTACGACACCGTCGTCGTCTTCGACCGTGTGGGCGAGAACACGAAGGGCTTCGGCGCGTCGGGGCGGATGACCTACGAGGACGTCGTCAACCTGTCCATGAACCAGACCCTCGCCCGCTCCATGAACACCTCGCTGGTGGCCATCCTCCCGGTGTTCGGGATCCTGGTGATCGGGGCGCAGATCCTGGGGGCGACGACCTTGCAGTACTTCGGTCTGGCCCTGGTGATCGGGCTCACCTCGGGGGCATACTCGTCGATCTTCATCGCCTCGCCCATCCTGGCCGTCATGAAGGAACGCGAGCCGCGCTACGTGAACATCCGCCAGAAGCTGGCCAACCGGGCCGACCGGACGGGACTGCTCACCCCCCGGGCGGCGGCGCTGTCCACCGTGACGGCCGCCACCACGCCGCGCGCCGCCACCGGCCGGCGCGGCGCTCCGGTGAAGCGCCAGGGCGAGGTCCTTCGCCCGGGCAGCGCGGCCCGGGCGGCGGCGGTGGCCACCGATCCCATACCCGACGAGGACGAGTTGGTCACGAACGGCGCGGCGCGTCCGGCGGCGGGAGGGGCCAAGCGTCCGCCGGCGGCGTCGGCCCGCCGGCCACCGCCCCGTCCACGCAAGGGCAAGGGCAAGGGAAAGGGCGGAAAGCGCCGCTGATCCCGTGCCACCGACCCGTTCGGAAGGGGTGCCGGGTGATCACGGTGACCGGGGCGGGCAGGTACCGTTGACTGGATGGTGACCGTCGAGCGTCAGGCTGCGCCCTTCCGGCGTCCGGCCATGCTCGACGACCTGCTGGCCGGTCTTCTCGGCTCCCACGACGGACGCCGATCGGTTCCTTCGGTCGAGGACCGGGAGCTGATCGCCCGGGCCGGGGCCGCCGCCGAGGCGGCCCATGCGGGCCAGGTGCGCCAGACGGGCGAGCCCTATTTCACCCATCCGGTGGCCGTGGCCGGGATCGTGGCCGATCTGGGTCTCGACGCCCGGTCGGTGGCCGCCGCCCTGCTGCACGACGCCGTCGAGGACACCGGTCTCAGTCTCGACGACGTCGAGGTGCAGTTCGGGGCCGAGGTGGCGGCGATCGTCGACGGCGTGACGAAGCTGGACCGGCTGCAATTCGACTCCAAGGAGGCCCAGCAGGCGGCCACCGTCCGCAAGATGCTCGTGGCCATGGCCAACGACTGGCGGGTGCTCGTCATCAAGCTGGCCGACCGGCTACACAACATGCGGACGATCGCCGTGATGCCCGAGTGGAAGCAGCGCCGGACGGCGCAGGAGACGCTCGACATCTACGCGCCGCTGGCCCACCGCCTCGGCATCCAGGAGCTCAAGTGGCAGCTCGAGGACCTGGCCTTCGCCACGCTTCACCCCAAGCGCTACGCCGAGATCGAACAGATGGTGGCCACCCGGGCCCCCGAGCGTGACGACTACCTGGCCCGGGTGCTCGTGGCCGTGCGGCAACGGCTGGCCGCCTCCGGCGTCGGCGCCGACGTGACGGGACGGCCCAAGCACCTGTGGAGCATCTACGAGAAGATGGTGGTGCGGGGGAAGGAATTCGCCGAGATCCACGACCTGGTGGCCATCCGGGTGATCGTGGAGTCCGAAAAGGACTGCTGGGCGGCCCTCGGCTCCATCCACGCCATCTGGAGTCCCGTGCAGGGGCGTTTCAAGGACTACATCAACAGTCCCAAGTTCAATCTCTACCAGTCGCTGCACACCACGGTGATCGGCCTCGAGGGAAAGCCCATCGAGGTGCAGATCCGCACCCAGGAGATGCACCGGCGGGCCGAGTACGGCATCGCCGCGCACTGGGGCTACAAGGCTCAGGCCAAAGACGGTGGGGCCTCGACCACGGCGGAGATGGCGTGGCTGCAGCGGATCGTCGACTGGCAGCAGGAGACCATCGATCCGCTCGAGTTCCTGGAGACACTGAAGCTCGACCTGGAGCAGGACGAGGTCTACGTGTTCACCCCGAAGGGCCGTGTCATCGCCCTGGCCGCCGGATCCACGCCCATCGATTTCGCCTACGCCATCCACACCGAGGTCGGCCACCGCTGTATCGGGGCCAAGGTGAACGGGCGGTTGGTGCCGCTCGACACGAAGCTGCAGTCGGCCGACACGGCCGAGATCATCACCTCCAAGGTGCCGTCGGCGGGGCCGTCGCGCGACTGGCTGCAGATCGTGGCCTCGCCCCGGGCGCGCAACAAGATCCGGCAGTGGTTCAGCCGGGAACGGCGCGAGGACGCCATGGACACGGGGCGCGACGAGCTGATCAAGGCGCTGCGCCGCGAGGGCCTGCCCGTGCAGAAGCTGGCCGCCTCCAACGCCCTCGAGCGGCTGGCGTCGGCCATGAACTACTCCGATCTCGACGCGCTGCATGCCGCCATCGGCGACGGCCACGTGTCGGCGCGATCGGTGGCTCAGCGGCTCACCCGGGACCTGCGCGGCGGCGACCAGGAGGAGCAGTTGCCTACCACGGTGGGACCGGGTCTCGGGAGCCGGGCCCGGCGCGGCTCTCCGGTCGGTGTCTACGTCGAAGGCCTCGACGATGTGATGGTGCGGCTGTCGCGCTGCTGCACGCCGGTGCCCGGCGACCAGATCGTCGGCTTCGTGACGCGGGGCCGGGGGGTGAGCGTGCACCGGGCCGACTGTGCCAACGCCAGCGCCCTGGCCGCGGGCGAGCAGGAGCGGCTGATCGAGGTGGAGTGGGACCGGGAGGGGTCCACCGTCTTCGTGGCCGCTCTCGAGGTGCTGGCTTTCGACCGGTCGCGGCTGCTGTCGGACGTGACCCGGGTGGTCTCCGAGCACCACCTGAACATCGTGGCCTCGTCGAGCCAGACGGCACCGGACCGGGTGAGCCGGATGCGGTTCGACGTGGAGCTGGCCGACCCCGGGCATCTCGATTCGTTGCTGAGCTCGCTCAAGCATCTCGACGGTGTCTTCGACGCCTTCCGCACCCTGCCCGGCCGAAAGGGCTGACCAACCGGTGACCGACGAGAAGGTCGACGCCATGGTGGTACGCGCCCCGAAGGGGACCCACGACGTGTTGTGGCCCGAGTCGAGCCGGTGGGAGGCGCTCGTGGCTGCCTTCGCCGGCCGGGCCCGGCGGGGGGGTTTTGGGCTGGCGCTGACGCCGGTCTTCGAGGACGCCCGGCTCTTCCGCCGGGGGATCGGGGGCCAGAGCGACGTGGTGACGAAGGAAATGTACGAGTTCACCGACCGCGACGACCGGCCGCTGGCGCTGCGGCCGGAGGGGACGGCCCCCATCGTGCGGGCCTTCGTGCAGCACCACCCGCCCGTGCCGTGGAAGGCGTGGTACGTCACTCCCGCCTTCCGCTACGAGCAGCCGCAGGCCGGCCGCTACCGGCAGCACCATCAGCTGGGCGTCGAGGTGCTCGGCACCGAGGACCCCGACCTCGACGTGGAGGTGATCGCCCTGGCCGCCGGCTTCTACGCCGACCTGGGGCTGCGGCAGGTCGACCTGGCGGTGAACTCCATGGGGTGCGCCGACGACCGGCCCCGGTATCTGGCCGCGCTGGGGGAGTACCTCGGCCGTCACGCGGGCGAGCTGTGCGACGAGCACCGGGAGCGTTTCTCTGTCAACCCGTTGCGGGTGCTCGACTGCAAGAGAGACGCCTGTCGGGCCGTGACCGAGGACGCGCCCCGGCTGGTGGACTTCCTCGACGACGAGTGCGCCGCCCACCTGGCCCGGGTGCGGACCGGGCTCGACGCGCTCGGCATCGCCCACCGGCTCGAGCCCCGGCTCGTACGCGGCCTCGACTACTACACGCGCACGACCTTCGAATTCTCGGCCACGGCCCTCGAGACGGCCCAGAACGCCGTGGGCGGGGGCGGCCGCTACGACGGGTTGGCCGAGGCCATCGGTGGGGAGCCCACGCCCGGGATCGGGTTCGGCATCGGGATCGAGCGGCTGCTGATGGCCTGTGACGCCGAGGGCTGCTTCGCCGTCGCCCCGCCGCCCGCCGATGCCTTCGTGATCGATCTGACCGGTGGGGAAGAGGCCCGTGACCTGGTGGACGGCCTGCGGCGGGCCGGGTTGGTGGCCCTGCGGGCCTACGATGGCCGCTCGCTCAAGGCCCAGCTGAAGCAGGCCGACCGGTCGGGGGCGAGGTTCGCCGTGATCATCGGGACCGAGGAGCTCGGGTCCGGCGTGGTCACGCTCCGGCCCTTGCGGGAGGCGGGCGAGCAACAGACCGTGGCCCGCGACGAGATCGTGGCCCGGTTGTCGGAGATGCAGCGAAATGCGGAGATGACGAGATGACGGGGTGACGGGGTGACGGCGACGAGCATGCGGACCCATATGTGCGGCGAGCTGCGGGCGGGCGACGCCGGGACGCCGGTGCGGTTGTGCGGGTGGGTGGCGCGCCGGCGCGATCACGGCGAGCACCTCGCCTTCGTCGACCTGCGCGACCACAGCGGCATCACTCAGTGCGTGGTCGACGGCAGCGTCGACGTGCGCAGCGAGTGGGTGGTGGCCGTGAGCGGGACGGTGCGGGCCCGGCCCGAGGGGACGGTCAACTCCGAGCTCGAGACGGGGGAGATCGAGGTGGTCGAGTGCACGGTGGAGGTTCTCGGGCAGGCCGAGCCGCCCCCGTTCCCGGTGGACGACCGGGCCGAGACGGACGAGACGGTGCGGCTGCGCTACCGCTACGTGGACCTGCGGCGGCCGCGGATGCAGGGAAACCTGCGGCTGCGGGCCCGGGCCATCGGCGCCATGCGCGCCGCCATGGTGCGCCAGGGCTTCTGCGAGGTGGAGACCCCGCTTCTGTGGACGCCGACGCCGGAGGGGTCGCGCGAGTTCGCCGTGCCGTCGCGGTTGCACCACGGATCCTTCTACGTGCTGCCCCAGAGTCCCCAGATCGCCAAGCAGCTGCTGATGGTGGGGGGGATGGACCGGTACTTCCAGGTGGCACGGTGCCTGCGCGACGAGGACCTGCGGGCCGACCGGCAATTCGAATTCACGCAGCTCGACATCGAGGCGTCGTTCGTGACCCAGGAGGAGATCCAGGCGGTGATCACCGAGGCGGTGGCCGACGCCACCGAGGCGGCCGTGGGGGAGGCCCCCGGCCAGGCGGAGCGGATCACGTGGCACGACGCCATGAACCGGTTCGGCACCGACAAGCCCGACCTGCGCTTCGAGATGGAGCTCGTCGATCTGAGCCCGGCCTTCGATCAGACGGCGGTGCGGGCCTTCGCCGCGCCGTGCGTGAAAGCCGTGCGGGTCCCCGGGGGGACGTCGTTCGGCCGGAACCGTCTCGACGGCCTCGTCGACCGGGCCAAGGAGCTCGGGGCGCAGGGCCTGGCCTGGTTCAAGGTGACGTCCACCGAGCCGGCCGGCGTCGAGTCGCCCCTGGACAAATTCCTGGGTGACCCCGAACGGGAGGTTCTGGTGGCGGGGACGGGCGCCACCGTTGGTGACCTGGTGCTGGTGGTGGCCGACGAGTGGCACCGGGCCTGCACGGTGCTCGGGGCGCTGCGGCTCGAGCTGGGCCGGTTGCCCATCGCCGAGGGGGGCCGGCGCTTCTGCTGGGTGACCGACTTCCCGCTCTTCGACGGGGTGGACGACGTCGGGCGGCCCATCGCCGCGCACCACCCGTTCACGATGCCGCACCCCGACGACCTGGGTCTGATCGCCACCGACCCCCTGGCGGTGCGCTCCCAGGCCTACGACCTGGTGTTGAACGGCTGGGAGCTCGGGTCGGGGTCGATCCGTATCCACCGGGAGGACATCCAGCGACAGGTGTTCGACGCGCTCGGGATCACGCCCGAGGAGGCCGACGCCCGCTTCGGGTTCCTGCTCGGGGCCTTCCGCTACGGGGCCCCGCCCCACGGCGGGTTCGCCGTGGGGATCGACCGTTTCGTGGCGCTGCTGGCCGGGGAGGGGAACATCCGCGAGGTGATCGCCTACCCGAAGACGCAGTCCGGCAATGACCCGATGACGGGCGCGCCGAAGGCGGTGGCCGACTCGGTGCTGCGCGAGCTCGGCCTGCGTCCCGTTCCCCGACCCGACTGAGCGGGCCGGACGTGGCCGATCTGTTCGCCTCCGCCGCCGCCGACCGGTTGGCCGCCCGGGGACCGCTGGCGGCGAGGATGCGGCCGCGGACACTCGACGAGGTGGTGGGCCAACGGCATCTGGTGGCGCCGGGGGCGCCGCTGCGGGCGCTGGTGGAACAGGACCGGTTGACCTCGGCCGTGCTGTGGGGACCTCCGGGGACGGGGAAGACGACGCTGGCCTTGGTGATCGCCTCGGTGACGGCCAAGGCCTTCGTGCCGTTGTCGGCCGTGAACGCCGGCGTGGCCGACGTGCGGCGGGCCGTCGAGGAGGCGCGGCGACGGCTCGGTGAGCAGGGACAGGGGACGATCCTGTTCATCGACGAGGTGCACCGGTTCAACAAGGCCCAACAGGACGCGCTGCTGCCGTCGGTGGAGGAGGGGCTGATCGTGTTGATCGGTGCCACCACCGAGAATCCGTTCTTCTCGGTGAATTCGCCCCTTCTCAGCCGGTCGACGTTGTGGCGGCTGGAACCGCTGGCCGACGAGGACGTGGCCGTGGTGGTGCAGCGGGCGCTCGAGGCCGAGGAGGCCGACGCCACCGAGGAGGCCGTCGCCGCGCTCGTGTCGGTGGCCGACGGCGACGCCCGGGCCGCCCTCGGCACCCTCGAGGTGGCGCTGGCGCTGGCCGGGGAGGCCACCGTGACCGTCGACGACGTGGGCCGGGCGCGCGCCGGGCGGCTGCTGCACCAGGGGGCGGATTCCCACTACGACCAGACGAGCGCGCTGATCAAGGCCATCCGGGGCTCGGACCCCGATGCCGGCCTGTACTGGCTGGCCCGGATGCTCGAGGGCGGCGAGGACGCCCGGTTCATCGCCCGGCGTCTGGTGATCCTGGCCTCGGAGGACGTGGGCCTGGCCGATCCCCTGGCCCTGGTGGTGGCCGACGCCGCCGCGCGCGCCGTCGAGTTCGTCGGCTTGCCCGAGGCCCAGCTCAACCTGGCCCAGGCCGTGATCCATCTGGCCGCCGCCCCCAAGTCGAACCGGGTGACGGTGGCGCTCGGCCGGGCCCAGGAGGACGTGCGGACGGGGGCCCGGGGCGAGGTGCCGGCCCACTTGCGCGACGCCAGCTACCCCGGCGCCCGGGCCCTCGGGCACGGAAAGGGGTACCGGTATCCCCACGATGACCCCCGGGGGTGGGTGGCTCAGGACTACCGTCCCCCCGAGGTGTCTGACCACGTCTACTACGAGCCCAGCGACCACGGGGCGGAGAAAGCCCTGGCCGAGCGACTCCGGGCCCGGCGGGCCGGTCCGGATACGACCACCTCGTGACGTCGGCCGGTCCGCCTCGACCACGCGCCCGCCGGGGGAGGGGATCGGCGGCATGGCGTTCGGCGGCATGGTGTGTGGCGGCATGGTGTGTGGCGTTGGCCGTCGTCTCGTCCTCGGGTGTGGTGATGGCACTGTCGGTGTCGGCGGCGGCCCTCACCTCGTCCGGCGTGAGCCCCGTGACGGGGGGGCCCGAACGTCTGCCGGTGGGGACACGGGCGGCGGGCCGGCTCTCCGGCGACAGCCGTCTCTCCGTCGACGTGGCCCTGCGGCCGGCCGATCCGGCCGCGCTGGCGGCCTTCGCTCAGGTCGTGACGACGCCGGGGTCGGCCGAGTTCCGGCACTTCCTCGAACCGGGCGAGTTCGCGGCGCGCTTCGGACCGGACCCCTCGGCCATCGCCGCCACGCGGGCCTGGCTCGAGAGCCAGGGTCTCGCCGTCGGGCCCACGGCCCGCGACGGTCTTCTGATCCCGGTGTCGGGACCGGCGTCGGTGCTGGGGGCGGCATTCGGGGTGGGCTTCGATCTGGAGCAGCTGCCGGGCGGCCGGATCGTGCGCGAACCGACGGCGCGGCCGACGGTGCCGAGCGAGTTGGCGGCGACCGTGCAGGGGGTGGTGGGACTCGACGACCTGGCGCTGTCCACGCCGCAGCTGGCTCGCCCCTCGCCGGGGGTGCTGTCGCCGCGGGCGCCGGCGTCGGGCCCGGGACCGCACACCGGCCCGTCGGCGTGCGGTCCGGCCGAGGCGGTGGGGACGACGGCGACGGAGCTGGCCCAGGCCTACTCGATGGCGTCGCTGTACCCCGCCAACGAAGGCCAGAGCGTGACCGTCGGCATCTACGAGCTCGAGCCGTACCTGCCCACCGACATCAGCAGTTTCGACACCTGTTACGGCATCTCCACGTCGGTGACGCCGGTGCCGGTGGACATCCCGACGGGCGACGCCACCGACGGCCCCGGCTCGGGCGAGTCGGCGCTCGACATCGAGATGGTGGCGGGACTGGCCCCCGAGGCGAGCATCCGGGTGTACGTGGGGCCCAACTTCGGCGTCGGTCCCCTCGACGTGTATGCGCGCATGGTGAACGACGACGCCGCCCAGGTCCTGTCCACCAGTTGGGGGCAGTGCGAACCGGCCAGCGGGTTGGCCGAGATCGCGGCGGAGTCGAATCTTCTGGAAGAGGCCGCCGTCCAGGGCCAGACCTTCACCGCCGCGGCCGGTGACGAGGGGTCCGAGGACTGCAACGCCCCCGGGTTCTCCGCCAACACCAACCTCGAGGTGGACGACCCGGCCAGCCAACCGTGGGTGACGTCGGTGGGGGGGACGGAGCTCGGCTCCCTGGGGCCGCCGCCGGGCGAGTCGGTGTGGAACACCGGGACGTTCGAGGGGACGACGGGCGGCGGCATCTCGACGGTGTGGACGATGCCGTCGTGGCAGCTCGGACCGGGCGTCGAGAACGCCTTCACCAAGGCCGATGATTCCTACACGGGCCGGTCGCCGTGTCCGTTCAGCTCGGGTCCCGGCACGGTGTCGTGCCGGGAGGTGCCCGACGTGACCGCCGACGGCGATCCCGGTACCGGCTACGCCACGTTCTGCTCCTGCGGGCGCGGGGGGTGGCAGCTGATCGGGGGGACGTCCATGGGCGCTCCCCTGTGGGCGTCGGTGGCGGCGCTGGCCGACCAGGCGGTGGGCTCGCCGCCGGGGCGCATCGGGTTGCTCAATCCCGCCCTCTACCAGGCCGGTTGTCTCGGATCGCGGCCTTTCAACGACGTGACCTCGGGCAACAACCAGCCGAACGGCTCGCCGCCGGCCGATCCGCCCCGGACGCCGGGGGGGCCCGACTACCCGGCCACCGCCGGCTACGACATGGCGAGCGGCCTGGGTTCGCCCGTCGTCTCGGCGCTGGTGCCCGATCTGGTGAGCCCGGTGAATGCCTGCCCGGTGGTGACGTCGATGAGCGTGGGCTCGGGGCCGGCGGGCGGGGGGACGACGGTGACGTTGGGGGGGGCGAACCTGGGCGCCGTGCAGGAGGTCGACTTCGGACCGGGGAACGCCGGTCGGGGCCTGTCGGCGTCGGGCTCGTCGGTCACGGTGAGCACGCCCGGTTCCCCCACGAGCGGATGGGACACGGTGGCGGTGGAGGTGCGGACGGCGAACGACGTGATCGGGCTCGATGGTCGGAACTACTTCACCTTCACCGGTCTGCGGGGGTACTGGACGACGGCGTCGGACGGCGGGGTGTTCAGCTTCGGGCAGCTCGGCTACCACGGCTCGACGGGCGGGATCCGGTTGCAGAGACCGGTGGTGGGCATGGCCGCCACCGTGTCGTCGCACGGCTACTGGCTGGTGGCCTCCGACGGCGGCGTCTTCAGCTTCGGTGACGCCGTGTTCCACGGCTCGACGGGCTCGATACGCCTGGACAAACCGATCGTAGGGATGGCCGCCACCCCCGACGGCGGGGGGTACTGGCTGGTGGCCTCCGACGGGGGCGTCTTCTCCTTCGGCGACGC
>Ga0209415_10003033_pt1 | contig 31312 bp, 27 predicted proteins | sample PeaSoiSIISIP2007_FD_187696 | JGI IMG/M metagenome (GOLD analysis project Ga0209415, IMG submission 187696) | Peat soil microbial communities from Weissenstadt, Germany - SII-SIP-2007 (SPAdes) (version 2) | ecosystem: Environmental > Terrestrial > Soil > Wetlands > Peat | place: Germany... | reverse complement strand
CCCACCCGGCAGTCCCCTCGAAGTCCCAGGTATCGCCCTGGCCCGGCGCAAATGGTCCACCGACGATCGAGGTCCAGCCACCAAACAGCACGTTCCGGCCATCGGCGCCTGCGGACGGATCGAACGTCATCGCCACTGCCGCGCGACCTCCGCCCGGGAGCGCGCTCGTCCGATTCCATGACCCTCCGTGCTCGTTCCAGGTGTCGTTTAGCAACACCCCTGTGAAGTTGACCACCGTGATGCCGCCAACCAGAACCACCAGGCCTTCCTGCGAGTTGTAGGTGATTGCGGCGTCATACCGAGCGGTGAAAGGCGGGGCCGGCTGTAACACCCAACTTCCGCTGAAAAGCCACTCCTGATTGATGGCGCCAGATCCATTCGAGCCGTCTATGAGGATAAGGGCGCTCAAAGATGGGTCGTACACCATCGCTCCCCCGGAGCTGGCGGGAGGAGCGCCGCCCGAATACAATGCCCACCCTCCGAGATGGAATATCCAGGCGTCGGATAAGGGGAGAGTGCATCCGTCCCAAGCGGAAAGCGGCGAGGTGCAGCCCCCAAACAGGACCATCTCGCTCAGGGCGGTATCGAAGGCCATCGGAGCGTCGTACCGGGCCGGTGGGTCGCTGATGCGGAGTTGCTGCCAAGCCGCCCCGTTAAACCTCCATGTCTGTCCGGAGGGCGCTCCTGGCAGGGTCAGCCCCCCGAACATTAGGACGTAGGGACCGGCCGGGTCGTAGGCCAGGCTCGGAAAGAGCAGCGCCCCGAACGGCGAGGCGGACGCCGGAAGGTCCGTCCAATGCCCATTCTGGTAGATCCATGTTCCCCCAATTGAGGTAGAGCAGTACGAGGAGCATCCCTCGACGAGGACAATGTCATTGTGGATTGGGTCGAACGCCATCGCGGCCCCCGCCCGCGCAGGGGGTGAAACCACCGTTGGAAGGGGGCAAGGCGCCACTTCCCGGATCCAGGTGCTATTTCCGAAAATCCAGAAGGTGCCCAGGGAGCGGCTCTGGGCGCCGAGCCCGAGCCCGTCAGCAAGCACGACCGAGGAAAACGCAGGATCGTAGACGACAGAATAGTCGCGAATCGGCGAAGGACAGGCTGGGTGACAGACCAGCGAGGAGGTGAGCGCAGTCCAGATACCGCTGGCGAAGGTCCAAGTGGCGGAGGAGCTGCTCGTGTACGCAAGCAACAGGATTGAACCCGCGGCAACGTCGAAGTCCATCCCGACGCCGAAGGAACCTTGGGGGCAAGTCGAGCTATTGCAAGAGGAGGGGGTAATGTTGACCCAGCTGGGGCTACCTCCGCCGGTCAATTTCCACGTGTCTTGGCGACTCGCGGTACCGGTTATCCCGCCGAAGAAAACGAGATACCCATCACGACTGTCGTAGGCAGCCGCCGCGAAGGCTCTAGCTGGCGGATGGGGGGTCAAGGAAAGCTGAGTCCAACCGGCGAACGCATAGAATTCCCACGTATCGGACAGCGGAGCTCCCGATGAGCCATTGCCTCCGAACAGAATAATTGCCCCGAGTCCCCCGCGGATTCCGGCGTCGAACGCAAGGCTGGCGCCAATTCTCGCTGTCGGGCACGCGCCCCTGCAAGAGAGCAGCGACCACGAGAACGTCCCGGTAAAGTTGTTGTGCGTAAGTGACCAAGTATCGTTCAATACGCTACCGTTGACGCCTAGCCCACCAAACAGGACCGTGTATCCGTCCACCCTATCGTAGGCCATTGATGCATCGTATCGCGGTTGGGGGCACCCCGTGGCACAGGCTGGGTGGATCCGGTACCAAATAGGCTCGCCGAGGTGACAGGCGGTAAGAGGGATCGGGCCCGAGGCCGAACTAGTACAATTTCCAAAGACCCACGTTTCGCTCGATGGGCAACTGCTGGCGCAACCTCCAAACAGGACGACCACCGACGTGGCCGGAGTGGAAGTCGGATCGAAGGATATCGACGCTCCGTACCGAATCGAGGGGAGCTGAGGGGGCCAGATAGTACTGACCAAGACAGCGGCCGTGCTCGGTATGGCCTGATAGTCTGTGTCCCCGAGAGACGACCCCGACACGCTGGTCCCGCCGAACTGTTCCAGGACGTCGCGGGAGCAGCCAGAGGTCCAATAGTCGCCATCAAACCGGGCCGCTACACCTGAGGGGATGGCCATGAGGGGAAGGCAGTTGGCGAAGCTGGATGGTATCCAGGAAGTAACGTTCCAAGCCCAACAGTCGGAGAGTGAGCCGGCGGTGATGCCGGTCGTGCCATAGCAAAGCGCGTTGACGAGGCCCGTGTACAATGGGTACACGTAGCCGAAGGTCTCAGCGAAGACCCGGGGGGACGGCGAGAGGCTCGGGACTTGCCGCACCCAGCTTCCGCTCGAGAAGTTCCACGTGTCCCCAAGAAGTGCGGAGCTCGGACAGCCTGCGACCGACGAGCCACACCCGCCGAACAGCACGTCCGCGGAACTCGCGTTATTCCAGAACAGGCCCGCGCCGTATCGAGCACTCGGAGATACGGTTGGATGCGATTGGGTCCAGGCGCCGTGCGCAAAGGACCAAGTGTCGCCGAGTGGGCAACTGCTTCCACACCCTCCGAAAAGGAGCAGGCTTTGCGTCACCACGTCGTACGCCATGGACGCCGCATACCTCGCCGGAGGTGCCGAGATGTTCAGCTTGCCCCAGTGACCCGTGGTCGCGGTCCATGTCCAGGTATCCCCAAGTACGTCGCCGCCAGGGCAGCCGGGAAGGCCCTGGGTCCATCCGCCGATCGCGCTGCATCCACCGAAGAGGACAAAGTAGCCGTCCGTGTAGTCAAACGCCAACACAGCGTCGTGCCGGGGCGTGGGGCAGGGAAGGTGATCCGCGCTGCAAGAAGTTGCGGTTAGGTTCGTCCAGTTTTCGGCAGGGACCGCGGTCCGGACTCCAAAGCCCGGGCTTGTAAGCTTCCAGGTTTCCCCAAAAACGTTTCCGGATGAGTTCGCGCCGCCGTACATCAGCAAGAAAGGTTGGGTCGCGTTCCCGTCGTACGCCCACGGTGCTCCATAGCGCGCGCTCGGGCTGGTAAAGTTCACTACATTCGGGGGGGAAGCGAAAGCGGAAGGCATCCCCGAGCCGTTCCCGCCCGCTGCATCAGAGCACTGAACGCCAGAATTTGCTGAGCGGCACGTCATGGGTTCTCCACCCGCCGGGCCTTGCCCGTGCCGCAGGGAGTAAGTCGCCTGATCGAGAAGGGCGACTCCCGGACTCTTTGACTCGGACCTATTCGTCGGTTCAATCCCCAAGGACTCCCCAGCAACCTGAACTGCGCCGGGAAGCAGAAGGGCGGCTACCACGGTGACGGCCAGAAGACCTGTTAGGCACGATGTCCAACGCCGAACCTGACCCCAATGCCTCGGCCGGACAGACGCCGCTGGTCGTGCGGGCTCGGCCGGATCTGCGGGGCTTGCGATCTCCCTGACGCGCGGATCGAACAACCTCGCGCACGAAGGGTCTCTCCGCTCCTGAGCCTCGGTCAGCCACCAGCGCCCGCGGCTCCCGATCCAGTGGCACCCGGTCGTGAGCGCTCGGATGAACGCGTACCCATGGGCCGACCGAGGAATCGGGGAGCGCCGTGCCATGTGGAACATGAAGGCTTCCAAGTAGATGAGGCCGCTCTGCGAGGCAATTGCCCGGGCCCGGTTGAGTCCAGCTTGTTATCGGCCTGGCCCGGGATGCGCTCATCTCCCCCGCCCTGCCAGATTAGACCGATTCGGTGGGGAGTTTCCTGTCGAGCCGATCTGAAGTCCCAGCCGGCGTTTGTCAGGGCTGGTTCCTCCGCGCTCACCGCGGTCCCGCCATCGACCGCGCGCTCCCCACATCAATCGCGCGGGGGCCCGCCGGTTCGGACTTCACAATGTCGCGACCTTTCGTACATCCCTCCAAGCGTACCCGACTTCAGGCAAAGTTGCCCCGGCGACCGTCGCGACGCGCCGGGACCCCCCCGAGCTTCTCGTAGAATCGTCGGTACGGATTCTGGTCCAACACCCATACTAGCATCGAACTGAGACCAATCGATTGCAGGTGCTTCGCGGCCTCTCGTGTCAGCGAAGTTCCCACGCCCTAACCTTGGTAAGCTTTCAGTACGTAGATGGCCGCCAACTCCCCGGTGAACTCGGGGTCCGCTCCCCGATTGGGGCCTGCGACGGCGAACCCCACGATCTCTCCTGAAGTAGTGGTCGCGACGAGATACGTCTAGCCTTCCTTCGGTTCGTTCAGCCACCGCCCGAATCCGTGCGCGATGTCTCCCTCGTACGTCAGAGCGTCCAGGTGCGCGTCGGGAACGATCCCTCGGTAGCTGGTCTTCCAGGTCTCAACATGAACGCGCGCCATGCCCGCAAGATCGCTCGGAGTGGCCCTGCGGATCTCGATGGCTCCGGGCGACGCCGGGTCCCGCGCGCTCAGCACAGTCTCGCCATCGAACGCGCGGTCCCCACATCAAGCCGCGTGAGACGGTTCGACGCCGGCGGGTGCGTTTCAGCCATGCGAGGCCGCGGGTCTCTGGGTCGCTGTCCCTATGCCACCATCAATATGCGGCGGTCCCCATCCAGTCGGTGTCCCGCCCGCCATCGTGACCGGGCCACTGACGACGCCGCTCGAGAGATTGGCGTTCCACGTCGTGATCCACTCGCAGGCCGACGAGGAGTTGTCGCTCGAGTTGGAACACGAGGCATGATAGAAGAGCTGGAAGTTGGCTTCGTAGAAGCCGTTCTGGAGAAGTTGGAAGCCAGTCCCAAGAGCGCCCACACCCCACTGAGCGTCGAGCGACGTGAAACCGGGGCTATCACAGATCGTCGTCCAGGCGGCGACCAGCTGCGCCTCGCCGGCCGTCAGATTCGGATACGCGTTTTGTCCCGCGACGGCCGACTGGTTCGGACTGGTCGACCCGCCCTGCCCGACAGCGGGCAGTCCGGAATAGACTGAGGCGTACAAACCATCCAACGAGGCATTGGACTCGATTCCCACGCAAGCCGCGCTCTCGCTAACGGCCGGGCCCTGCGGAGGACTCGAGCCCGAGGGCCCGATCGTCGCGAGGGAGCCGGCAATCGCGACTCCGCAGAGGGCTAGGACGACGACCGAGGCCAGGAGGGGAGGTCCGGGGCGGCGAAGTGGCGCCCGAGCCTGATCGCCCTGCCTTGCGCCCATAGCGGTCCCACCCTCGAACGCGCGCGTCCCACATCAAGCCCGCGGGGGCTCGCGTGTCGCGGGCTTGCCAATCCCAACCGCCCGTCGTACCTCCAGGGGCAGTTCCCAGGCCGGAGCCCACCGGGAACGGAGGATTGCCTGCGCCTGAGGGATAGTGACGCCGAGATAGGGGATTGTGTGCTGGAATTCGAAGTAGACAGTGCCGAAGAGCTTCAACGCATTCTTCGGAGTCCATGCGCCCCACGGACCCGTGATCGCGATGGGCCGAAGCATCTGGTACTCGAACGTCAATCCCTCCGGGCCCAACTGAATGCGCGCTGGGACCTGCCACGACGCCGTCCAGGCAAAGAATAGTGCGATTACAACCGCAATCGGAAACAGGCCGAGGAACAGCCAAAGCGGGTACGAGCCCCCGTAACGAACAACCCCTGCCCAATCGGAGGCGACCGCGAGGATCAGGAGCGGAGGGAGCATCACCAGGAGGAAGCGGAACGCGACCCATCGCCTTCCGCTCGCGATCCAGCAATCAACAGCCTCTGCACCCGGTGGCGCGTCGAATTGCGAGCCGACCGACTGCGGTGCGACTTGACCGGCTTCGCTCGTGCTCATCGCGGTCCGCCCTCGAGCGCGCGCCCCCTTCATGAAGGTCGCGCGGCCGTGGCCCCCCGCGCAACCATCATGAGGGTGCAGCCGCCATCGGGGCTCGCACCGCCCCTCGGGCGGCCTGCGCGCTTGCTTCGCATCGATGACCGCGATGAGCGCGCGAAGCGCCTCGGAGCTGACCGCCTCCGCCGAACTCGCCTCCAGCCGCCACGTCCGAGTTCCCGGGACTGCCCGGACCTACGAGGTCCGCGACCAGCTCCGCGGACTCGGTCTCCGCTGGGACCCCGCGACCCACGCATGGCACGGGGCGATCCGCGCCGGGGAGGAGGTCGTGCTCGAACGCGAGCTGCGCGTCCGCGCCCAGGTCGTCCACCCGATCGAAGCGTTCGCGACCAAGGCGGGCCCGGCACCCCCGGAGGGTCCGAAGCCCCCAGAACCGGGGCCTCGCGCCGCCGGGGAGCCTCGGAGCCCTCCCCGGGACGGTTCCCGGACCCGCGCGGAGGCCAGGACGGCCTACCGCCAGGACCTCGACGAGGACCCCGAGCCGCCGATTCACCTGCGGTTCACGGTCTGGGACGTCACGAGCGGCCTCCCCGCGACTCCCGCGAGGCCGACGAGATTGCCGCAGCGCGTAGGCTCCGCGACCTCCGCGGCCGCGTCAAGGCCGCCCGGGTGGCCCTTTCGGCCAACCCGGAGACCCAGGGCGTGCTCCGAGTTGACGGGCGTCGCGAGGCGGCGTTCTATGCACGATTCGGGATCACGCAGGCGCAGCTGCGGGAAGGGGTGCCGACCCCGGATGATCTGGATGGAGACGGATCCGAGCGCGCCCGCGAGGATGCCAACGCCCGCTCAGAGCCCTGTACCTGGGCTTGCACCACGTTTCCCAGTTCGGACCGCGAAGCGTGACCCTCTGTTCCGGAGCGAATTCTGCCCCGGACGGTCGGAGGCTGCCGCCGATTAGATCGCGTCAGGATTCCGGGCCGAGCGAACGCGAACTGATTAGGGCCTCCAGTTCACTTGGCCGACGAGGGAGGAGCCCACCACGAACGTCCTGGCGGCGGTCGTCCTCGTGGCCGTCTTCGCGGCGGTGATCGCCCGCCAGGTCACGGGACGCGGAGCGCCCGTTTGGCTGATCTTCGTCGGGGGAGGATTGGCGGTCGCCGCACTCGGAGTGCTTTCCGAAAGTGGGTTGGCGTCGGCTCTGATCGCCGCCGGACCGACTCTCCTGTTCCTGTTCGCCCTCTTTCTCTTCGCGGGGGCCCTACAGTCGTCCGGTTCCGTCGAGCACTTGGCCCACTGGCTTATCGGTCGCGCCCGACGGCCGCGCGACCTACCACTCGTGCTGTTCTGCGGCATCGGGCTCGTGTCTGCGGTGGTCGTGAACGACCCGCTGGTCCTGATCGGGGTGCCAATCCTCGTCGCGGTCGCCGGCCGTATCCGAACGGACCCGAAGCCGCTCCTGCTGGTTCTCGCATTCTCCGTCTCGGTCGGCAGCACCCTTACCCCGTTCGGGAACCCTCAAAACCTACTGGTCGCCACCCAAAGCGGAATCTCGGATCCCGTCACCACTTTCCTGCGGTACCTCGCTCTTCCGACCGCCGTAAATCTGCTCTTGGTGGGTTGGTACCTTCGTCGAGTCTACGGCCCGTCGATGCCGAAGGCCGACGTCGAGTACGATCGGCTTCACGCCGAGTCCCCAGCGCTCTTTCCCCGCGGCGGGTGGAGCCGCCGGCTACGCCGGCACCCTGTGCTCTGGGTGTTCCCGGGGACGATGGTTGTCCTTGTGACGGTCGACCTTTCGGCGGCGCTCACAAGCGGGCCGGCGGTTCCGTTCTGGGAGACCGCACTCGCCGGAGCCGCCGTTCTCCTCTGCGTCACGCCGGCCAGAGCCACGACGCTGCGTCAGGTCAACTGGTCGATCCTGCTTCTGTTCGCCGGATTGTTCATCGTCGTGGCCGGAGCCGTGCAAGGCGGAGTGATTTCGGCGTTGGCGGGATTCCTGCCGATCCCGGGACCCGGGCACCCGAGCGGTGCCCTCCTCGCCACGGTCGGGGCTTCCGCCATTGGCTCTCAGTTCGTCAGCAACGTTCCCTGGGTCGCCCTCCAGATCCCCGTGCTAACCTCCCTCGGATACGGAGGCGGGACCCCGGTAGTGTGGATGGCCCTCGCCGCCGGGGCGACGTTAGCGGGAAACGTCTCACTTCTCGGGGCCGTGAGCAACCTGATCGTGGTGGACACGGCCGAGAAACACGGCGTCCACATTCGACTCGGGGAGTTTGTTCGGCACGGTCTACCAATCGCCGCGATCACCCTTCTCGTCCTCGTCGCGTTGCTCTCCGTGGGGCTCTGAGGGGGGTGCCCCGCTTCGTCTGGGCTGCGTTCGGCGGGCCGTCACGAGCGGGCTACCGGACGACTCTCGCGAGGCCGACGAGCTCGCCGGCACGGGGCGGGTGACGCGTTGCGGTCGGCATTAAGTAACCAATCCCGCGCTCATCCGATAGGGTCGGATTGTTCGCCATTCGAGTCGACGCGATTGCACCGCATCGGCACCGGTCCTCGCATGCGGTGGCTACGGCCCTCGCACTTGTTCTCGTGCTAATCGTGTCGCCGACCTTCGGCACTCAGTGGTCGGGCCAGGGTGGGCCGGCGCTCGCGTCAGTCGCCCCCGATTCGGCCTCCATTCGCGCGTCTTCGTACGTCCCCGGCAACTTCAGCTATTGCGCACCCTTCGGAGCGAGCCCGGCGGCCATCGCCAATCTGCCGAATTACACGGCGAACGTCTCCGCAATCTGGTCCGATCTCTGCAATCGGTCCGCGTACGTCGCTGTGATCAACGAGTGGGGGGGTGTCGGGCTCGTCAACTCTGGGAACAACACGTCCTATTGGATCGCCGGCAATCTCAGCATCCAAGTCGGCGGGGTGATCGGGGGAATTCCTACGATTTCCTTCGTGGTCCAATGGGGGGCTCCGTGCGACAACGTGTCGCTCGGACCGGCGAACGCGCAGTGCAGCTACCAAGAGTATTGGACCGGAAACCTCTCGACGGACCGCCTGAGCGGACCGTTCAACTCGGAGCGCGGCGAAGTCCGTACAACCGGCCCCGTGGCTTCTCATTCCCCCTTCGGCTGGTTGGCGGTCGCAGTCGCGGTGGGCGCCGTGTGCTTTCTCGGCGTTGCGGTCGTCCTTTATGGACGACGGCCCCCGCGCGGACCCAGCTCTAAGTCTCCAGCAAGTGTCCTCCGACCCATTGCGGGGCGTTCTCCACCGGCGCCACGCCCTACTCCGGAGGGGCCCGGTGCGCGGCAGCCAGCTTACCAAACTGCCGAGCCCGCTGGCGGAGTCTTGGGGCCGACCAGGGTGCCCGACCCGGTCGACGACTTGTTCTGAGCAAGCCTGCCCCGGGTCGGATCCATCAGTGCCGGAACCCGTCAAGCCGTCTCACCCGGCGGGCGGCGGCCCGCAAGGCGGCGCCCCCACCCGCGAGATTACCCCCGCCGAGGCCGGAGTCATCGCCTCGCTGATGGCCGCCGACGCGATCCCCGAGCGGGAGCGGATCCGCGCGAGCGGCCTCTCCCCGCGGACCTACGAGACCGCGCGGCGTCGAAGCTTTGCCGCCGGATGGGTGTACGAGCGTTTCGTCCCGGATCCGCTCGCTTGGCGCCTTCCCTACCTCCGGTTCGACATCGTCCGGCCCGATCCGGGCGAGGAAGGCCAGTTTAACGATCGACTTGCCGCGGCACCCGGCGCCTTTCACGTCTGGCGGGGAGACGGCCTGGTCTTCGTGGCCTCGTTCGCCGGCGAAGGTGGTCCGCGACAGCCGGACAAATCGGCTGGACCCGGTTGGAGACTGAGCGTGGACCTTCGAGAGCCCTCGGTCCCGATCTTCTTCGACTTCGAGGGTGCTTGGTCCCGAATCGTTGGTATCCCCCCGCGGGTCTACCCGCGGTCCATGCCGTCCTGGTCGGGTGCTGGGCAGTCAGGGGAGGGCCGACCGCCAGTTTCCGTCCGACGCGAGGCGGAGACTCTGATTCGCCGGCCGTTCGCGGGAAGGGATGGCGCCCCGTCTGGTCGCCACCTCGGTTCGTGGATTGGCTTGGGAGGCGGTCGCCGCGCGATGTCCGCACGTCTCGTCCAACGGCGGTGCTTCCTCGATCTTGCGAGGCTTCCCGGCTTCGACGGGTGGCGGCTACGATCAGTGGGGTTCGTGATGGGACCGCTCCGTGCCGGCGCGGGTCCTGAGAGCCTCTATCGCGAGCTGTTGTTCGAGGGCGGGATGACGCCATTCCTGTTCGCGTCTGACGGTGAGTCCGTTCTGATCGGGGCGCTCTCGCCCGCTCCGCCCGGGGCGCCCGATCGACCCCGGACGCGGATCTCGGAGATCCTCGCAAGTCGGCTTGAGTCGTCGACTCTCATCACCACCCCAGTTACTTCCCTCTCAACCCCGGTGGCTCACCGATACGACCGGCTCACCGCGACTCGTTCCGACTGAGTCGCTGAGGCTCCGCTTTAGTTCAGCGGGTCCTCCGCGCTCGCTGCGCCCGAGGGTCCCCCTCTCGGCGATAGAGGAAAGATCCCCAGATTCGTTCGCCGTCGCCTCTCCGAACTCGACTCGCGAGACTACCGAAAGCCTAAGCCTGCGGACCCTGTCCATGGGGCGAGCGGATGCGGCCCCCCGGAGCAATCCTCGCCGACATCGGGGGCGTCTTGGTTCGGGACCAGTGGAGTGAGTTCGCCGCAAGACTTGTCCCCCGAGGTTCAACCCAGTTTGAATCGCTTCGTGGGAAGCTACGGAGGCGCGCGCGCAAGCTCGACCTCGGCATTGAGACTGTCGCCGAGTTCTGCCTCGAAATTCGGAAGAAAGCCGGCTTGCGGCAGAGTTCGGACGAGTTGGTTCGCCTCGCCCTAGACGGATCCCTCGTTCTGATCCCTGATAACGTTCGGACTCTGACGGAGTTCGGCGCCAAACACCGCATTCGACTCCTTGCCGTAACGAACGTCGGAGAAGAAATCTCAGCAAGCCTCGAGAAAAAGTTCCGTCTCAGCCGAGTCTTCGATGACTTCGCCCGCTCCTACGAGTTAGGAGTTCGGAAGCCTGACCCGAGAATCTTCGAAAGCGCGGTGAATCGCGCTGGTGTTGACCCCGGGTTGTGCCTCTACCTAGACGACTCCCTACGCTATATTCGCGCGGCGCGCCGACTGGGCATCCCATCGGAGTGGATTCGTCGGCCGGAATCTCTGAAGCGGCGTCTTGAACGGTATGCGGGCTAAACAACGAATTTCATGGTCTCGCGGGAAGGGCTCGTGAAACTTTCGTTCCGGTGGATCAAGTTCACGACTCCGGTCGCGGCGGTGCCCCCTCCGCCACAGACCGCACTTCACCGCCTGAAACCGGAAGATGCCAGATGGCTCGAAGAGTTTCTGGAAGGCCGAGCCCGGCATGAGGACCTCCAGTTAGGGGCACGCGCGACCTACTTCGTGGCCCTGATGACCGCTCTCGTGGCCGCAGAAGTCGCAGCGCAAGTCTATGACCAAGGGGTCGACCTCCCTCACGGGTTCGGCCACCTCACTGTGACGTGGATTCCGGCCCTGGCCGCCGCCGTCTCCATCGTTTGGGCGATTGTGATGGCCAGGACGGTCGCGGCGCAGCACCTTTGGCGTGAGGCACTCCGCGAACTCGAGAAGCACGCCCCCCTCTTTTCGGGTGCGCCGATTGGGTCCCTTCCCTGGGATCCAAGCAGCGAGCTCAGTCCCGTTTCCGACTTGCTCCGCCCGGACCTCTCCCAACCGACCACGATGCACCACGTCGTGTTCTCCGAGCGGCCCCTCAAGACCCTCCGTTACGCATTCTCCCCGAACGAGGTCTGGGAGTGGATGCCTTGGTTTGGGGCCGCGGTGTGGATCATCGTTGGCGGACTTGCGGCGCTATCGGAAGGCGAGCCTCAGGCAATCCTCACGCTGACCATCTTCCCCGCGGTCGTAATCGAAATTGCCTACGGCAAGCTGCGGCAGTCAAGGCAGGACGCCTAACGGGTTGGGTCCTCCCGCTGACAGAGGTTGCCGATGGTGGGAACTCGGTCGTGTCCGTTGTGCCGGGAGGTTCTAGCCCCACCGTCGAAGAGTTCGCGATTCTACGAGGACGAGCTTTTTGTCGCATTCCCCGCGAACAGCGCGCTCTCCCACGGGCACTCGCTTCTAGTGCCTCGTCGACACGTCGAGGCGATTGGAGGGCTGAAAACCCTAGAGCTGGAGGACCTCGGGCCCGCGCTTGCGATTGTCGCAACCCGTCTCCAGCGACTCTCGCGCGACTTCACCGTCTCACTGAATCATGGACCTGTGGCTGGGCAAGAGGAGCCTCACATCCACTTCCATATCATCCCCCGCTACGTGGACGGGGTGGGTTCGTTGGCCCCGGGCCGGGCGTGGGGTTACGATGCGCCGCGTAAACGTGTCTCGCCCCGCGCCGCCCGGGAGCTGGCTGCGGTGTTGCGCTAGGCTTGGCCAGAGCAACCGCCGGAGGCCGTGGGCGAGGATGACTGGAGGCCCAAATTCTCGGGTCGCGCGGCCCGCGTGGTCGATCGGCGGGTCCTCCCCGCTGGCTCCGCTCGCGGGTCCCGCCCGGTCCCGCTCGTGGCGTCGCTTTGGCTACAGGGGTAGAAGCGGTCCCGTGAAGGTTCCGTGGACGTCGGCCGGATAGCATGGGCCGCCCCCGGGGCACAGCGACCCGAAGCGGTACGCGCCGCCGGAGGCGACGAAGGTTCCAGAGCCGCTCGTCCCATTGCCTTCGTAGGCGATGCCGCCCCCCGCGGTGCAGCCGACGGCGGCGAACCACGTGAAGTTCGAGGCCGACCACGTGAAATGGACCACCGTGCCGGGCGTGGGGGAGATTCCGGGGCAGGTAGTCCACAGGTCGGGTATCTCGGCCCCCTGGATACTGAACGGCTGCGGGACGGGCACGAGGATCAGCGCGAGCGGAATGGCGATGCCCGCCCCGATCGATAGTAGGATCGCGGCGAACTCCTTCCGCGTCAACAAAACGCGTGTGCCCGACGTGGAACCACCTATCTTGCGTCCGAGCGATAAGACCCGCGGGTCCTCCCCGCGGTTCGAACGGGGGCCCTCGACCTTGCTCCCGCTCCCCGCGGGGGAGCAAGATGCTCAACCGCATCCGAAGCCCTCGTCAGAGAGGCACCATGTGACGAACATTCCAGCCTGGAGAGGAGAGGGCGTGACCACGCGACTGCTCGCGTTCGGGAGCAGCCTCCTCGCGGTCGAACTGACCCTATCGGCCGAGGTCGCGAAATGGTTCGCGGCGTTCGACGCGCACCGGGAATCGCTATTGGAAGCTAATCAGGCGGGACTTAGGCAATTGGAAGGGGCATTCTGTCGACGCGCGGTCAGCTCGCCCATCATTCATCATCGTTCAGCTGGTTCTAGGTTTCATCATCCCGCGCGGCCGAGGGGACGGCCCGGCCACCCTTAGCCTCTCGTCCCGCCGGAGTCCCTCAAGCAAGTCCCACAATCCCACCCGGTTACGAGGGGTCGGGCGCCGGCGTTGGCTGAGCCACGAGCATCTCCGCCGGCAGATGATAGATCGCTCCGGTCGCCCCGGAGTCCTGTAAGGACGCGGCATCGACCGGGCGGTATCCGCCCCCGAGCCAGACGGGTCCCTCCTCGACCAGCGAGCGTAGGAGCGCCCAGTCCGGCTCGCGACCGCGGGGGGTATAGATCACGGAATCGATCCCGATGGATCGGACGGCGGCCGCGACGGCGGCCGGCGGATGACCGGCCCAGTCCCCCTCGAGCGCCAGGACTTCGCCCCCCGACCCGACGACGAGCTCGAAGACGAGCTCGGTCGACATCTTCCACGTCCTCCGGAGTTCCCGGGCGCTCTCGAGCGACGCACTCGAGAGGACCACCCGACGCGCCCCCGTGACCAGACCGTCGATCGCTTCGTCGGCGGTCCGAACCCCGGGATCAAGCCAAACGTCGGCGTCACGGGCGAGCTCCTGAAGGTAGTCGAGTTGGGGTTCTCCGCGCCTTCTCCCGTCGAGGTCGGTAATGTAGAGCCCGTCGTAGAGCGGCGTGACCGCGTCGGCGGCGTCGAGAATGTCTCGGAACTGCCCATCCACCGCCCGAACGGGCGCGAACTCCGCCCCGTCCGACGTCATCAGGTGGCCGTGGGAGATCGCCAGACCGGCCCTAAGGAGGGGTCCGCGCCGAGCGGGGAGGTTCGGGTCGGGCACGGGCCGGCGAGACCTCGGGGGGTAGATAGCCCCCGCCACGATTTGCGGAAGGCTTAGGACGCCCTACGGCTCCCTTCGTCCGCCAGGAGGCAGAGGGCAGCTGACGGTGGTGGTGTCCGGCAACGGTACCCCGCTGAGGAAAGTCCCCACTCCGGAGACCACGGGGGCGGGCGGGAGCCCGCCGGGTGAGAGCCTGAGCAACGGAGCAGCAACGACACAGCCCGACGGTACGGTGATGGCGCCGCGCCGGAGATTCCGTCGGGATCTGGTGAAACGGCCGTCTCCCCGGGAGCAAGCCCTGAGTGACGGGAGGAAGTTGGTCTCCCGACCGTCGAGGAGAGCGCGCAGTCGAATGCTGCCTGAACCAGAATGGGGCTTACTACTGCGACCTGGCCCGGCCGACTCACGTCGGCCGGTTACCCTGCCTCTACTCACGCGGGGCAAAGGTCCCGTACAACGTTCGCCCAGAAGTCAGCCGGAGTCCGGGATTCCCTTGACGCCGAGCAGCTGGAGGCCCTTCCCGGTCGGGTTGAGGATGGCCTGGCGGTAGCCTGAGTACTCCCCCCCGACAATTCGCACGTTCGTGATGCTTCCGACGGCGTTGAAGCCAAATCCGAACTGTTGCGCGGATCCGGTGGTGTCGTGGGACCGACAGTTCTCGAACGTAACGCGGTCGGTCGAAGTGCCCGGGCTCGAAGCGACTCCAATCCCCGCCGCATTGACGAACCGGAGTCCCTGGCCACAGTTGGTGGCGGTGCAGTTCCGGACCACGACGTCGGTGACGGGCTCGCTCTGGTTCGCGCCATCGCCCACCAAGATCCCCACGCCGGTGCAGTCCTCGGCGGCGCAGTCCGTCACGAGAGCTTGCGACGAGATGCACGAGACGAGGTCGCAGCATCGGCCCCCGATCACCCGCGAAATCGTCACATCGCGGCAGTGATTCACGTCCAGCCCATCGGCTAGTCCGGCCGAAGGGACGGCGACCATGTTGCCAAGCAGGAGGTCGGTGCAGCGGACCCCCGTGATGTTGCCGGTCCCGACCGCACCAACGATCCGGACCAGGCCGGACATCTTCTGGATTCCGCCCCCGTCCATCCGACAGTCGTGCACGTAGACCCCGTGGATCGGGCCGGCCAGTCCATCGCTCAGGACGGCGACCGGAGCGAGGGGCACGGACGCGGTGAGTCCCCCCGGGACGGTTTCGACTCCGCAGACCTCGACCTCGGACCAATCGTTGAGCCGCACTACGGTCGAGTCCCGTGTCACCGTCGTTCCGCGGAGTGTGAAGCTGCGCCCGGGTGTCGTTCCTTGGGGGTTGCCGTTGATCAGAAACTTGTGGGGTGCGGCGGGGAACCCAGAGACTTCGCAGCTCCAATCGAACACCACGTTGGAGCAACCGTTCAGGAGAAAGCCGAACCCGGCGAATCCCGCATCCTTCCCACCGACGAATCGGACGCGGCCGGTAAATCGGAGATTGGACTTCCCTCCCGCCTGGAACATGTTCACGTTCGCCCCGAGCGTGAGCCGGGCGTCCTCGAACTCCAGATGCACGTCGGAGCCGAGGTTCGTCGGAGCGACCACCGTGAATTCCCCTCGGATCACCACCCGTGAGGCTCGGGAGCGGACCGCCTCGAGGAATCCGTTCGTCCCGCTGGGCGAGTTGCCCGGGCCGAAATCGACCCCGACGGCCGGCCCGTTCGCCGCGACGACGACTGTTCGAACGTCGGCTGGGGGAGTTGCGCTTGACACCGGAGGACTCGCGGTCACCGCATCTCCCGCCCAGTGGCAATCGCAGCCTCGCCATAAGTCTCGAGGACAGTTCGAGGCCCCGCGCGAGGGGAAGCGGCCGAGGACGCACTCGGAGCGACGCGGCACATCTCCGAAGACGACCCAGGGAACGAGCGCCGGGCCGGACCACGCCCGCCGGCTCGGATCGAGCGACCGGTCGGAACCCGGAATCCGGGGTCCGCGGCGGAGCGTTTGGGGTGGTCTCGGTGGACCGCACGTCCGTACCCTTCGGAGCAGCCGCGACTCGCTCCGAGCGGTCACCTCGGCTTTACAAGGCCCGGGGGCTTCGCGCGCCCCACATGTCCGGGATGAGCGGGATGGAAGAGTCGCGAACTCGTGCCGGCCGCCAAGTTTGGAGCCGTCGGGTCGGACGATTGGGTTTGGCCGCCGCGTCCGTGCTGGCTCTGGGCGCCCTCCTCGTTTCGGCCCCGCTCGCGGGCGCGAGCTCGCCACCCGTCTCCCTGACGGCGCCGTACGCTCACGGACTTTTCTTCAACCTGAATAAGCACCCGCTAACCGCCACCGGCTGCGGGGAGCGAGCTTCCGACGGGGTCTCGCCCCAGTGGTCCGCCGTGACCGGCATCGGGAAGGTCGCGATGAAGACCACATCGACGACCTGCACCGGCACCGGTGCCAACGGCTCGTTCAACGGAGTTGCGCAGTCCCTGCCGATGTTCCGGCTGGTCGTCCCGCTCCCCCTCACGGGAAACCAGACGAGCGTGGCGGCGAACTGGTCGATCGGGATCTCCGGGGCCGAGACTCTCTCAGTTACGGGGCTCTGCCCGACCCCGGTGCTGAATTCGAGCGGCGACGGATTCGTCGACTGCTCGGCGGCGGCGGGCTGGTCGGTGAGCATCCAAGCCGAGCTCGTGGACAAGACGACGGGATTCGCGATCCACGACAAGCCTACGGCGGCCACGGAGCGGTCGAACTCGTCCGACGTCCGAAGCAACGTCACCTGCGTGTCCAGCATCTGCACCACCGCCAACTCCTCGGCGGGTGGCCCCGGCGGGTCGTGGAACGGGTCGTTCAGCGGCACGTTCTACATGAACGGCACATTCCACACCGCGAACCAGTACGTCCTCTGGATTACGGTCGAACTGACGGCGGTCGCCTACTACGCCGACTCCTACTCGCTCGGCGGAGTGACCGCATCCTTCCCCATCGTCCATTCGTTCGCCCACGTGGACATGGCGCGATCGGGACACCAGGAGGCGCTGACGTCGGTGGTCCTCTCCTAGAGAGGCCGAAGGGCGGGCGTCGAGGACCGATACCCGGCGGTCACCCTCGCCGGCCGCCGGGCTTACGGTCCGTTCGCCCTTCCGGCTCCGGCCGGTCCTCGCTGACCGCCAACCGAAATTCCCCCCGTCGCCCCGGCTCCGAGGTCCGCCGGGCCGTGGTTGGCGGCCGAACGAACGAACGACGAAGGCGATCGATCGGGCGAGTTCCTAGGTCGTCCCCGTTGCCAAACGATTATCTTGGGCGCCCGGTTCCGCGGAACAGATGGGGCTGAAGGGTCGCGACGTCATCTCCATCCGCGACCTCTCCCGCGAGGAGATCGAGGAGGTCCTCCGGGGAACCCGGCGGATGATCCCGTACGCCGAGGGGACGAAGATCGGCCAGCAGCTCGCCGGCAAGCTGCTCATGCTCGCGTTCCTTGAGCCGTCGACCCGGACGAGGCTCTCCTTCGAGACCGCGATGCAACGTCTCGGGGGGCGTACGGCGTCGATCACTGACCCGGCCGCGAGCTCGTTCAAGAAGGGGGAGAGCCTGTACGACACCACCCGGATGCTCTCCGCCTACGGCGACGCCATCGTCCTTCGGCACCCGAACGAGGGCGCCGGCCGTCTCGCCGCCCAAGCCTCGGACAAGCCGGTCATCAACGCCGGCGACGGCGCGGGACAGCATCCGAGCCAGACCCTCCTCGACCTCGCCACCATGCAGGAATCGTTCGGGACGCTCACCGGCCTCCGGGTCGTCTTGCTCGGCGACCTCCGGTATGGTCGGACTGTGCACTCGCTGGCCCACGCGCTCGCCGTCTTCGGGGCGGAACTTGTCCTCGCCTCACCGGCCACCCTCGCGCTCCCGGAGGAGGTTCGGGAGGACTTGGACCACCTGGGGGCGAAGGTGACGGTCGTCGACCAGCTCCACCAGGCGGTCCGGGAGGCGGACGTGCTCTACGTGACCCGCATCCAGCGCGAACGGTTCGCCGACGAGGCGGAGTACGCGAAGGTCGCGGGTTCGTACCGGGTCGATTCGGCGTTGCTGAGCGGGGCGAAGCCCCGGCTCATCGTGATGCATCCGCTCCCGAGGACGACCGAGATCGCGCCCGAGGTCGACGGGAGCCCGCACGCCGCGTACTTCCGCCAGGCGTTCCTCGGCGTCCCGACCCGGATGGCCCTCCTCTCGTTGATCCTCACCGGGAAGGCGGCGTGAGCGGCCGGATGCGCGAGCTGAAGATCACGCCGATCAAGAACGGCACCGTCATCGACCACATCGGGAACGGCCTCTCGCTCGAGGTGCTCCGCATCATCGGGGTGAGCGGCCTCGACAAGGACTCGACCGTCTCGGTGGCGCTCCACGTCCGGAGCCAGAAGCTCGGGTGGAAGGACATCGTCAAGGTCGAGAACATGGAGCTCTCCCCCCGGAAGGTCAACGCGATCGCGCTCATCGCGCCGACCGCGACGATCTCGATCATCCGCGACTTCAAGGTCCGGGAGAAGCGGGTCGTCGACCTGCCGGAGCGGATCGTCGGTGTCGTCCGGTGCCCGAACCCGAGCTGCATCACCAACCAGAAGGAACCCGTCGAGAGCGAGTTCGACGTCGCCCGGCGGCGGCCCGTCGTCCTTCGGTGCGCGTACTGCGAGCGGCTCGTCGACGACTTCCTCCTGCACCTGGCCTAGCGACCGGAGACCGCCGGAGTGGCCGACCTCGTCGCGGACTTCGTCCTCGTCTTCGCAGTGATCGGGGGCCTCGAGCTCCTCGACCGGACGAACTTCGCCCTCATCGGGCTCGCGGCGAAACAGGACCCGAGGTCGACGTGGGCCGGGGCCGCGAGCGCGTTCGCCATCACGACCGTCCTCGCGGTCGCGATCGGGGCGGCGCTGCTCGTCGCTCTCGGTGGGCATGTCGTGTACCTCCGGCTGGGCGGAGGGATCCTCCTGCTGGGCTACGCCGGGTATCTCCTGGTGGTCCCGGAGTCCGACCGGAGGCCCCCGGAGGGGCGCTCGGCGTTCGCCACCGCGTTCCTCCTGATCTTCCTCCTCGAGCTCGGTGACACCACGATGGTGTTCACGATCCTCTTTGTCAGCACGACCCAGCAGCCGCTCGTCGTCGGCGTCGCGGCCGCCCTCGCCCTGATGCTCGTGGCCGCGAGCGCCTCGTGGATCGGGTCGCACCTGGGGGCCCGGGTGGAACCGAAGCTCCTCGAACGGGTCGTGGTCGGTATCCTGCTCGTTGCCGGCGTCGTGACCATCTTGTACGCTCTCGCCCCCGGGTGGTTCCCGAGCGGGCTCGGCTAGCGACGGGAGCCGGTCGTGGGGAGCGCCGAGGCCCCGTGGTGGAGGTTCGGGGCCCGGTCGGCGAGAGTCTCCGGCCCGATCACCCAGGACTTCGGGGCCGCCTTCTCCATCTCGTCCGAGTGGACCCGCTCCAAGTACGCCTTTGCCTCCGCCGGCCGATGGTCGGCGAATTCGAGGATCGCGAGACGGATCGCCGCCTCCGCTCGGAACCGGGGGTACAGGACCGGTCCGGGTCGGTCCAGGATCGCCGACCATCGGTCCCGGGCGACGTCCAGGCGTTCGTCGGCGGCGGCGAGCCGGCCTTCCAGCAGCCACTCCCTTAGGTAGGCGGGGGACGGCGGCAAGAGGTGGAGCGTCTCCGTCAGCTCGCGCGCGCGCTGGACCGCCCGGGCCGCCTTGGCAAACCCCGTGTCGGGACCGTCGTACAACAGGGTCGCCACGTCGATGTGGTGGTAGAGCTCGACGACACCGGCCCGGAGTCGCTGCGACACCGGGATGGCGCGCTCGTGACCCGACAGCGCTTCCTTCGCGTCCCGACGATGTTCCAAGATCCTCAGCCGGAGCTCCTCGGCGATCTGCTCGAGCCCGTACCGGCGCGACGCGGCGAGCATGCTCCGCGCGCTCGCGAAGAACCGCTGGGCAAGGGCCCGCTCGGGAGCGGTCCCCTCGGCGAGGATCGTCCCCATGGAGAGGAGCGCGAGGCCCTGAACCGGCCCCGCGCCGAGGGTTCGGGCCATCTTGAGGGCCCGTTCGGCCTCGACCCGCGCCCGCTCCGCGTGATTCCGGTCGAAGGCGAACTCGCTCAACGCGATCTGGAGGAGCACTTCCGTGGCGATCGCCCCGGAGTCGTGGCACCGGTCGGCGAGCTCCGTGAGCTCCATCACGAGGGACGGTCGGGGACCCGCGGCCCGGAGGGCGGGGAGCAGGAGCTCGACCCACTCCTCCAACCGATCCGGCGGCACGTTCTCGTTGATCGCTGTGGAGATTCCCGACTCGAGCGCTCGTTCCGCTTCCGTGAGTCGCCCGGTGAACACGAGGGTCCGGGCGTGGAACAGCTCGAGTTCGGCCTCCGCCTCCGGTCGGTCGGGCGGGGGAAGGGACGGTAGGCACGTCAGGGCCCGGGCCACCGCCTCCTCGCTGGCGTCGAAGGCGGCGAGGCGCTCGCTGATCTCCGCGGTTTCGAGGAGGTAGCGGAGCGCCGTCGGGTCCGGCGCCGCCGCGTAGTAGTGGTTCGCCATCTCGATCCGGCGCTTCAGGTCCGGCTCCGGGTTCAGGGCGGCCAGGGCATCGCCGATGTCGCGTTCCATCTCCCGTCGCACGGCCTCCGGCACGAGGTCGGGCAACAGTCCGACCCAGGCGAGGTGCGGGATCGACACCCGGCCGTCCGCCAGCCGGACGAGGTTGGCCTCGACCGCGGGGGCGAGGGTCTCCGCGAGCGTGCGGAAGTTGAGCCGGGTCGCGCGGCCGAGGCTGACCTCGCTGACGCTCCCCCCCATGAGGGCGGCGAACACGAGGACCCGTCGGGTCGCATCGGGGATGGCCTCGAACGTCTCGCCGAGCCGGTGCGCCTCCCGGGGGTCCGGTTTCGCCTGGGTGATCCGCACCCAATCCACATCGCCGCGCCCGAGGAGGCGCTCCTCCCAGGCCGAGAAGGCGGGCAGCGACGTGTCGAGTACGAGGACGACGAGGAGAGGACGCCAGCGGGTCCGCTCGCTGACGTAGAGGAGGACGTCGCGGCTCTCCGGGTCGACGAGCGTGGCGTCCTCCACGAGGATCGCCGCGGCCTTGCCGGGGTCGGACCGGAACCCTTCGACGAGGCCGCCGTAGTACTCCCGCGGGTCGACCATGGCCTCGCCGCGGGTCCTCGACGGTCCGAAGAACACCGAGCGCGCCCGCTCCGGCCGGCGTCGGCTGCGGGGGGCTTCCTCGATTGGGGCGTACGCGAACGGGGACGACGGGAGCTCCGATTGCACTTCGGGGGGAAGTTCCGAATCCCCCTCGTCCGGGGGACCGTCCGACAGCTCGGCTTCCCCGCCGTCCGGTCCCGGCGGTCCCGCCGGGGTCGCGAAGGTCGCATACGGCGTGGACCGGTCCCGGTACGTCCCGCGGAGCTCGATCAGGCGCACCGGGCGGGAGCTGAGCTCCCCCTTCAGTCCGACGAGAAGTTCGCTCTTCCCCGACAGCGGTGGACCGGCAATGACGAGCGTCCGGCCGCTTCCCTCGGAGAGCCCCCCGAGGGAGCGCGCGACGGGTGCAGTGGTGAGGAGCATGGCGGGATTCGAAAGGGCATGCATCGCTCCCCTACTTCCGTGCGTCGGACCCCCGCGGCCCGGCCGGGTTATCAACGGGGTCTCGTTCGGCGCGATGTGTCGAAGAAGGTCGACGCCGCGCGCCGCGCGATCCTGAAGAAGAGCGTCACTCCGGTCGACGTCACCAAGGTCCGCGGACTCGGCGACCTCCTCCGCCAGTTCCAGGGAACGTCGATCCAGGCCCGGAACCTTGGTCGGGCGCTCGAGGTCTGGGAGAACGCCCTCACCGACCCGAAGCGGCCCACAATCTTCCTCGGGCTCTCCGGCCCGTTGATCGCCGCCGGGCTGCGCAAGGTCATCCGGGACGCGATCGATTGGGGGCTCGTCGACGTGGTCGTCTCGACCGGTGCGGTCCTGTACCAGGACATCTACCAGACGATCGGGGGGAAGCACTGGGTCGGGACGCCGAGTGCCGACGACGTCCGGCTCCGCGAGCTGTATCTCGACCGGATCTACGACACCTACGTCGACGAGCTCAAGTTCGAGGATACCGACCGCGCGATCGGCGCGGTCACGGAGAAGTTCCCCCCGCGGCCGGCGTCGTCCCGGGAGTTCCTGCAGTTCCTCGGGGAGCAGTTCGACGACTCCGAATCTATCGTCGCCACCGCGGCCCGTCGGGGGGTCCCCGTGTTCTCCCCCGCGCTCATCGACAGCTCGATCGGGATCGGACTCACACTCCACTACCAGAAGAACCGCGGCAAACCGAGGTTCCTGCTCGACGCCGTCCGAGACAACTACGAGCTGGTCCAGATCCTCGCCCACTCCCCGCGGACCGCCGTGGTGTACGTCGGCGGGGGGACGCCGAAGAACTGGATCAACGACGGCATTGTGATGGCGAACTACGCCTTCGGGCGCGAAGGCGAGGGCCACTTCTACGCCCTCCAGATCACCACGGACGCCCCCCACTGGGGCGGACTCTCGGGTTCGACGCTCGACGAGGCGCAGTCGTGGGGGAAGATCTCGAAGACGGCGACGCGGTCGATGGCCCACCTCGAAGCGTCGATCGGTCTCCCGCTTCTCATCGGCGCGCTCTGGGACCGCCGAAAGGTCTGGCAGCCCCGCTCCCGGCTGAAGTTCGATTGGAACGGCGACGAGGTCGAACTTTCCGTCACCCGTGGCCAGCGGACCTAGTACGACGTCGATGGGGACCGAGGGACTTGCGCCGGCGATGCCGGCGCGACCTCGCGTGCCGCCCGGTCAAATCGTCACGAACGGCTATCCGGTCCTCCACGCCGGTACCGTGCCCACGGAGCTGAATCGGTCGAACTGGAGCCTCCGGCTCCACGGTCGCGTCGAACGTCCGACCACGCTCGATTTCGCCGCCCTGACGGCGCTTACCCAGAAGGACGTGGTGGTCGACATCCACTGCGTGACGAGCTGGACGAAGCTCGGGACGGCCTGGCGAGGCGTCCCATTCCGGGCGATCGTGGAGCTCGTCCGTCCGGACCCCGCGGTCCAGTTCGTGATCATGGAGTGCGAGCAGGGGTTCACGACGTCTCTCCCGCTTTCGGCCCTGGTCGACGACGACGTCCTCGTCGCGCACACCTACGACGGGCGGCCGCTCCCGGCCGAACACGGCGGGCCGGTCCGGATGCTCGTGCCGAAACGGTACTTCTACAAGAGCGCGAAATGGCTGCGCGGACTCGATTTCGTCGTCGAGGACGCGCCGGGATTCTGGGAGGTCCGCGGCTACTCGAACATCGCCGACCCGTGGTTCCAGACCCGGTACGACGTCGACGACGTCCGGGATATCCACCGGATGCGGAAGCAAAATCTGTTCCAACGGATCCTCCAGCCATGAGGCGAATCCGCACGAAGCACGAGCGAGGCGGACGTTCGGCTCATCGTCGCCCGGCTCGGTGAGACGGAATACAGCGCGCATCGGACGTTCTGAGGATTCTTATCTGGGTGCGCATTCCTCCTCACGGGTGCGTGGCGTATAACTACGCACTGACGTCGGGCGATTCACGTAACATTTATCTAACGGGTATCCGGCGGGGAGGCTTGGAGGTGAGTCGATCCAATGTACCTTCCGGCACTTCCCCCGGTTCCGACCGAGCAGCTGTAATTCGACTGAGCTGCAACACGGGGGCTGAGGGCCCCCGGCCACCGACCGCTCCCCTCCTTCGATAGGGGCGGTCGGTGGCGGCCTAGGCCGGTTGCCCCGACGTCCCCTCTCTGGCTTTTCGTTCTCGCTCTTCGATCATCGTCCCGAGCTCCCGCTGGATGCTCTCCTTCCATTGCGTCATTCCGAGCTCCTCGGCGATGCGGAGGGACTCGTCGAAGTGGCGCTTCCCGAGGGCGAGTTCGCCACTCGACAAGTAAGCCTCGGCCAGGTACGCAACGGCCAGGGCGAGTGAATCGGACGGAGGTAGTCGTCGGAGGACCGTGACACTTCGTTCGGCGTGCTGGACGGCCTCTTTGAACAGCCCCTGGCGAGTCTCGCCGGAGGCCATGAGTCCGAGCGTGTGGCCGAGAACGAGGTCGTTCCCCAGCCGCTCGGCGAGGCTGCTCGCCTGACGGCCGTAGCTGACCGCCTCGGCCCATCGCCCAGCCTCAATCGCCATGGCGGCGAGCCCGCTCAGCGTGTACGCGAGCTGCCCGAGGTAACCGAGCGATTCGGCCTCGACCCGGATCGCCTGCATCTCCTGTTCCGCCAATTCCCGCCGATCTGTCTCGACATAGCTGCGCGCCCGGACGAGGAGCAGGCGGAGGACGATGTCGATCCGTCCGGATTGACGCGCTTCGGGAAGCCCCTGGGCAACGACACGGAGCGCTGCGACATGGTCCCCGCCGATCGCCGCCAATCGGGACCACGCCGCGACCGACTCGAGCTCGAGGTCGGGAAGCCGGGACCTGCGGGCGAAGTCGAACGTCTCCTGATACATGCCCTTCGCCCGGAACAGGTCACCGTGCGCTTCCACAATCCGCGATTCTGAAAGGAGCAACATCGCCTGCTGCCGCTTGGTTGATGTGCCGCGGCCACGAGCTTCATCGAGCGCCCGCTCCGCCTCCTCAACCTGGTGGAGCCGGACGTACAGGTCGACGATCTGGTTCAGGCACTCCGCCTCGATCCGTCCGTCGCCCGTCGCCTCGAGGATGGCCCGGCGGTACGCGAGGATCGCCTCGGGGTACTCGGAGTGCGATCGCAAGACCATCGCCTCCATCCGGAGCGCGCGGACCCTGTGGATGCCCGCCGGCATGGCGAGCGTCATGTGGTTGAGCGCGCTCCGGAGTGCGTCCGTGTAGCCGAGGGCGAGCAGAGCCCGTTCGTTCCGGGTCAGGACCTGTACCGCCTCGTCCCACCGCTCCCCCGAGGTCAGGTGGAGGAACCGTTCCCGAACGGCCTCCGGCCGGTGACTGCGGCCGTAAAACGCCGCCAATCGGAGGTGGGCTTCCCGCTCTTCGATCGGACCCAATCGGTTGATCAGGGCCGCCCGGACCGCCTGGAGGAGTTCTACGTGCCCTTCGACGGTGGACTGTAGCAGCCCCATCCGCCGAAGCTCGTCGAGCCGCTCGGGCTCGAGCCCGCTCGACTGCCGTAGGAAGGAGACTGGCAGAGGTTCGTGCGAGATGGCGACTGGGAGCAAGCCGATGGCCTCCTCGAGGGGGAGACGGTCGACGACGGCGGCGGGGAGGGCACTCGGTGCCGCGTCGAGACCCGGGTTGGTCACCGCCAGCTGGAGAAGAAGGGGACTTCCCAACGTCGCCTGGTAGATCGCCTCGAATCGTTCGGCGAGGCCCCCGTGCCGGTCCGTAAGCTCGTGGGCCGCGGCCCGGTCGAGTCCCCCGAGGACGAAGTGGTGGGTCGCGATCCGTTCAGGGCGGAAGTACGGCGAGTCGTGCCCCATCAGGAGGAACAGGTGGCGACGCTCCGGGGTGAGGCTCTGGACGAGGTCTTGCAGGAACGCGCGGATGTCCGGGTCGGCGTTCTGCAGGTCGTCGACGACCGCGAGCAGCGGCCGGTCACCGAGCGCACGTTGGACGAGGTCAGCGACCTCCCGCCCGACAGGCTGCCGGGGGAGCTGGGAGTAGTACGCCAGTTGAGGGGCCCCGAGCACGGAGAGGGCGTGCGACAGAGCCGAGGTGAACTGCCGGACCGAGCTTCCGACTCGGACGGTGAACCAGAACGGGACCCACCCGCCCCGGAACCGGCGGACGTGCCGGCTAACGAGAGCGGTCTTGCCCATCCCGCTCCCGCCCTGGACGAAGACGACGCACCCCCCCTCCTTCGAGTAGTTCCACAGCTCCCGGAGCTCCGGTTTGCGCCCGACGAACGGGTTCGGGGGGGCGGGGAGCTCCCCGGAGAGGACCGGGACTTCGCGGGTCTGGGCCTTGAGGCGGTCCCGGCCCTTCTCGGTCAGGGCGTAGATCAGCTGCCGCCGCTCGCCGCCCCGGACGTGGCCCCGCTCTCGGTGCAGGTAGCCGTCCTGGACCAGGTCCGCGAGCGGGCGGGACATCGAACAGGGGTGGTACCCGAGCGATTTCGCGAGCTCCCGTTGGCTGATCCCGAAGGCGCTGTCCTCCGGGGGGGCGTGGGTGCCCACGTAGTCGAGGATCTCCGTCGGCAGGTAGGTCTGGATGGGCACGGGCACTCGAGATAGGCACCCCCTGGTACTTAGTGTTATTTTGTACAAAATATTGGTTTCGATTTAAGTAGTCAAAAACGTCCATCTCCTCTTGCTATGGCGCGGACGGCGGCAAGCGGTGCCTACCTTTCGGGGATTGGCACCATGCTCACGCAGACGAATGTCTGCGCGGCGTGCGGCCGCGTCCACGAAGACCGCCTCTTCCGCTTCCGCGCCCAGCCCTCCGAGGAGTGCCCCGCGATCCTCGGTGCCTTCCCGATGATGGCCGGCCTCGGCGACCCCGAGGCCGGCGTGCGCGACTCGGACTCGGAGCTCTCCGAATCCGAGCCGGAACTCACCTACCCGATGCCGGCCCCGAGCCCCGTGCTGAACGCGCGGCGCTCGGGGCTCTCGATCCCTTGGGTCATGCCGACCCAGTCGGAGGAGTTCCTATGATGCTGCTCCCAGAAGGGCCCGGGGTTACCAGCCTGCCGCGTGTTCGGCGGGCGCCCGCTCTCCGCCAGGGGTCGTATCCTCTGGCGGAGGGCGAGCCGACAGTTCCAGTGTTCGCCTCCTACCGCTGGCCCTCGTGGCTGGCTCCCGTCGACGCCGGCTGGAAGCGCAGCGGCGCCGTCGCCTCACGCGAAACTGCTCGGAGCGAGTAGATGGTCGTTGGTCTCTAACCCTCACGATGTCTTTGGCCCCCGCCGGGTTTACCCGGAACCCGGCGGGGGTCGTGTTTTCCCCCGCCCCTAAGGGGAGCGGGGATCCGAGGTGGATTCGACCTTTTGGACGCGAAGGCCTACGGAAAGGGCCGCAAACCAAAGATACCCGTCCGTGGCTGGGGCGACGGGTTTCCGACCGATGGCGGGACGTTGCGCGAAGTGCGGCGCCGAGCTCGAGAACGGCTTCCTCTCCACGTCGAACGGGTCGGGCCTCTTCTGGGCCCACGAATCGATGTCGAGCCGGCTGCGCCCGCACGACCTGGAGGTCCTCGTCGGGACCGGGTTCAGCGGAACCTACTCGGCCAACCTTCCCGGGACGCGCTGCCGCAGCTGCGGGACGATCGAGCTGAACGGCCCGACGAAGTAGCCGACCGGCGCTGCCCGGCGAGGCCCGGGGCCCTCCGGGAGGTTCAGTCGGCTCCGCCGACGCCCATCTTTTCGACCACGAGAGCCGGACAGGCGAGGTGGGCCGTTAGCTCGGTCCGACGCCCCAGGCCGACGACCGAGTTCAACACCGAGCGGTCGTCCGCACCCCCGATCACGACGCCCCCCACCGTTCCGCCCCGCAGCGGCTCAGCGATCTTGCCGTGCCGGATCCGATAGCCGATGCGGATCTCGCCGCCGAACGCGGCGCTGAGCGGGTCGGGGAACGCGTAGCCGAGCTGGTCGACCCAGATCCCGTCGCCGGCCGCCTCCGCGAGCTCGGCGTCGGAGGCGATGTCGCCCGACCCGACGACGAGGGTCGTCGCCATCGGGTTGACCGGGACTGCGAAGAAGTCCCAACCCGGGTACGTCATCGTGTCCCGAAGTCCGCTCCCGGTCGACGGATGGCCGGCGGCGCTCCCGTGCAGGAGGTCGTAGAGGGTCGATTCGGCTCGGCCTGCGGCCACGAGGGCCGTCTTCGCGGTCGGGCTCCCCTCGTCGTCGACGGCGGAGGACCCGATCGCGTGCGGGTACTTCGGGTCGTTCCAGATGGAGACCCTGTCGGTCCCGACCGGGTCGCCCGCCTTCGGCGCGATGCCGCGGATCGAGGCGGCGCCCGAGAATCGATAGCTCAGGATCTCCGGCAGGACGTCGGTCAGGACCCGGGGCGGGAGGACCACCGTCTGCTCGCCGGCGCTCGGGGGTTTGGCGATCCGGACGTCCTTCGCCCGGTCGCACCAGGTGTCCACGTCACTCTTCAGGTGGGTCGGGTCCACCCGGACCCCCCGCGAGGTGACCCAGTACTCCCCGGGCGGGCGACCCTCGGGCCCGCCGAACGCCTTGACCGCGACCTCGAAGTCGAACAGGGTCCGGCTCGACCGGTGCTCGAGGCCCGCCGAGTTGGCGAGCGTGGATTCCGCGAGGGTCAGGTGGACGGACCCGAAGCTCGGCACGACCCCGTCGCGGCCCTCGAACGCGGAGACGAGCGCGTGAACGTACCGGTCGAGCGATTCGAGCGGGTTCGCCCAGGCATCGCGGTCGATGGACTCCACGGAGTCGGGGCTCCCCGCGCTCGCGGGAAGCTCCGAGGTCGTTGCCGGGAACCGGGAGTACCGGGCGGTGGCCTCGGCGTCCTCGATGGCCCGAGCGAGCGACTCCGGCGAGCGGTCGGACGTGGCCGCGAAGCCGATGCTCATCTTGCCGTCGCGAGGACGGAGGACGCGGAGACCGACGCCCTCCAGGCGGATCGGGGCGCGGAGATACTCCCGGGTCGTGCCGTTGAGGTGGACCTCGTACCGCTCCGCGCGCTCGCCGAACAGGTCCCAGGCCCCGGCGAGGCCCCGCCTTCGGACCTCGTCGGCGGCGCGGAACGCCGTGTCGGCCTCGAACGTCGGTTCGCTCATGCCGGCCCCACGAGGGCGTGCGACAGGAGGTACGTCCCGCCGGTACCGGCGGGGATCAGGTCGGTGTGGCCCTTGCCGCAGTAGCCGGGCGAGATCACGAACTCGTCGGCCTTGCCGACCCCCCGGATCCCTTGGAGGAACTCGAGGACCTTGCCGGAGAGCGCCATCGAGGGCCCGACCGGCCCGAGCTCGCCGTTCACGATCCGGCGGGCCTTCTTCACCTTGATCTGCATCTGCCCACCGAGCGGGTCCTCGATGCCGCTCGTGCAGTTCTGGAGGAGGAGGCCGTTCTTCGCCTCCTTCACAAGCTCGTCCAATGTCCAATCCCCCGGCTCGACGAACGTGTTCGTCATCCGGACGAACGGGCGACTGAGGAAGTCGGCGCGCCGCGTGTTGCCGGTGGCGGCCCGGTGAAACACCGCGGCCGACTCGCGGTCGTGGAGCACTTCGACGAACTTCCCGCGATCGACGAGAACGGTGCGCTGCGAGGGATGGCCCTCGTCGTCGAAGAAGATCGACCCCCAGCCGCGGGGATACGAGCCGTCGTCGACGAGCGTCAGGAACTCGGGACCGACCATCGAGCCGAGGAGCGGTTTCAGGTACGAGCGGTCGCGGAGCAACTGGTCGGCCTCCGTGCCGTGTCCGAACGACTCGTGGGCGAACGTTCCGGCGGTGCCGGGGTCGAGGATGACGTTCATCTCGCCCGTGGGGGCGGAACCGGCCTTCAGAAGCGCCTTCGCCTCCGCGGCGACCTCGAGGACGCGGGCGTCCGTGAGCTCGTCGAGGACCTCCCAGCCGCCGGTCTCGCCGTAGCTGATGTAGTCCCATTCGACCTTCCCGTTCTCCATCGCGACGGCCGCGAGGCTCCCTCGGGTCCGCTCGATCCGGTGCCAACGGCGGGCGCCGACGGTCGAGAGGAACAATCGTTCCTCGGAGGAGGCGTTCACGTTCACGATCGCGTTGTCGATCCCGCCGGCCGAGAGCGCCAGGTCGTGGAGGCGTTTCGCAAGCGCGAGGCGGTGCTCGACCGAGAACGATTCGAGCGGGACTTTCGATTCGGACTCCCGCTCCCCGGAGCCCGTGGCCGAGACTCCCGGCGGAGGAGTTCGCTTCGCGTCCGCCGTCAGCCGGTGCCGGAGCGCGTCGACGCTCGCTGCGAGACTCTTTGCGTCGAGGCCGCTCGAGGCCGTTTCCACCCACTCGTGTCCGGCCCACGCCCGAAAGACCGCCCCCTCGACCCGCGGCTCGACGCCAATCGACGTTTGCGAGCGATCGAGCCTCAGCCGATGACCGACCGACCGCTCGGCCATCGCCTCTGCGTACGACGTGTGGGGCTCGACCCGGCGGAGCGCGGTCGCGATCTCATCCTCGACGTCTCGGAGGGAGGGCATCGGGCGCGGCGAGCGCCACGCCCCCTATAAATCCGGGGCCGGCCGGCACCGGTTCGGGAACCTTACCAGTCCGGGGCGAGGAGCCGGCGCGCGAGGCGCCGCGCCGGGACCAACGAACGCAGCTCGAGGACCTCGCTCGCCGAATCGGGACGCGCCTGGCCGGCCCGGTTGAGCCAGACGGCACGGATCCCGAGGGCGCGGGCCCCGACGATGTCGGTCGACCACGTGTCCCCCACCATCACCGCCTCGTCCGGACCCCGGTTCGCCAACTGGAGCGCCGTCCGGAAGATCGCCGGCGCGGGTTTCTCGGACCCGGCGTCCTCGGACGTCACGAGGAAATCGACGAACTCAACGAGGCCCGTCGCCGCCATCTTGTCGCGTTGCTCGGTGGTGTGATTGTTGCTCACCACGCCGACCGTCGCTCGACCCCGGAGCGATCGGAGCAAGGTCAGGGCGCCGGGGACCGGTCGACGGAGCGCCTGATACTCGGTGCGGTAGCGGACCGAGAGTTCCTCGAACTCGGCCGGGGACCGCGGGACGCCGGCCCAGTCGAACAACCGGCGGAACCGCTCCTGACGCGCTTCGGCGTGCGTACGGCGGTGCTGCAGGACCTCGGGGTGGATTTCATCGAGGAGGCGCGTGTACGTGGTCAGGACCGAACGGAACGGACGCCGTCGGAGTGGGGGATCGTCCCGCCACACCCGGGCGAGCGCGCCCCGGAGGGCGAACGTGTGGTCGAACAGGGTGTCGTCCATGTCGAACAGCACGACCGGACGATTCCCGTTCGGGCGGACGTCGACCATCGGATTCCGCGAAGGGGCGGAACCGAAAGCGCGGATGACGGTTGCCGGTGCGACCGGGGAGGACCCGCCGAAAGCCTCCATATACCGGGCTCGTTGAGGGAGCCCGGAGGATTCGCGTCGTGGCCCGGACGAACGTCGACTTCGGCATGACCGGGTTCGACCACGTCGACCTCCGTCTGAAGGACCGGGCGAAGGCGCGGCGGTTCTTTGTCGAGCAGCTCGGCCTCTCGGTCCTCGGCGAGGCCGCCGACCACACGTTCCTCCTGCTCGGCGACCAGGTGCTGGGGCTCCGCGACGCGAAGAAGGGGGAGCGGCCCGGCGGCGTCGACCACATCGCGCTCCGCGTCGATTCCTGGCT